>Ga0172366_10000364_pt1 | contig 31810 bp, 33 predicted proteins | sample LakKivSesite69cm_FD_114533 | JGI IMG/M metagenome (GOLD analysis project Ga0172366, IMG submission 114533) | Sediment microbial communities from Lake Kivu, Rwanda - Sediment site 69cm | ecosystem: Environmental > Aquatic > Freshwater > Lake > Sediment | place: Rwanda: Western Province, Lake...
CTCTCTTAATGCTCGGGCTGTTTGCAGGTTTGCGCGGGTTGGCAGGCGGTTGGGTGGTTCTGTTGATCGCTCCTCCAACAACAATACCATCTAACAAACAAAGTCTGTAATACCTTTAAAAGGACCCATGTTCGGGGTATTAGTCAGTAAATTCTTCTCTTCCATTATTTTTAACACAATCCATTCCACCATGCTTCCTTCCAAAGTTAGAACCCAAAAATAATACTTTCTTGTTCCCAGTTCAAATTACTTGGGTTACTGATCCATTCGCACTTGCTTTTTGATCATCCAATTCTTTCAATAGGTACACAAGAATCATGTATTTTGGCTTAAGATGTCTTTGATAGAAACTCGGCTAAAAAATAAGAGGTATAGAGGCAGAACACAAGAAGCCACTAAAAGCGTAGTGAAACTCCACATTACTCTGATGTCTATCTTGCTTCAGGTTCTAACTGTCACTCCAAACAATTTAAGGGAAGAGAGGTCTCTCGTTTGGAGCAACTGATTAAATGAACAACTAGAAATCACTCTGGTTTTTAGACATGCGTTTTATGAGCTCGTTTATGACTTTGCGCGGTACTGAGCCTCGCCGCTAGCCCTAAGCTCTTCTTGGTCTTTGTCCTTCTGACCCTTCGTGAACTGTCTAAGCATATTTTACTTGCCAGGAATCAGCGCTTTGCTGCATCAAACCAACAAAAGTGTCTAAACGTCTGCTATTTTGTCTCTTCCAGCTTAGCCGGCAAATATTTGTCAACAATGTACGTTAAGCCGTATCTGCTAAAAGCCTCCTGCTCCGCCTTTTTCTTGATCTTCAGAAAAGTTTTGATTTCCTTCTGCCACAGCGGATCTTCTTTGTATCGTGGGTCCTTCTGCAATTCGTAAAGTCTTTTGATGTCTACATCATCCAAAGGGTCTGTGGGCAACTTGTAATTGACGATGTCTGTGGCCCATACACCGCTCCATTTCGCGTCAGGAGTGTTTAACTCCCTCAAATGCGCCGCGTTTGCAGAACCAGAAATTATCACCATGGCTATGTGCATACCCCAAGGGTCCCCATCCGTGAAGATGTAAACTGGAAGATTCATCTCATTGTTGAGCCTTCTGATGAAGTGACGCGTGGCTCTGGGCGCCTGCCCAGCCGTCAAAACTAGTAACGCATTAAACTTCTTGTGCACGTTCTCTTCTATGAACCGCGTAAACAAGCCGCCTTTTTCTATGGCTATGACTTTGTCCGCGCTTGTCTCCGCGAACTCGGCAGAAGTCAGTGCTGGGCCTATGAGGACGCCGTCAGGGTGGGAAGTCAAGTTCAACGTTCTGCCCTCATAACCTGGTACCGTGTACTCTATTGTCAAGTCGCCGAAGACTGCAGAGCGTTCCTCTGGAAAGATGTTAAAATCTTCCCTCGAGAATCCCAGAACCGTCTCCAAATCAGTCACTATGTTGTTGGATTCCTGTTGATCCTTGAAGGTCATTTCATAGGCTTGTGCTGAATAGTAAACGTCCCTCAACGTCGACGTTTTCCGCTGCGAGGTAAGCTCATGGGAAAAGGTTGCAGCCCAAACGAGCTGTGTGAAAGGCTTCACATGGCGGATGTTGCGCGCACTCCGACGGACACTCTTGTCTCCTAAAACGAATTGCCGAAGATGGGGATCATAATTGATGTTTTCTGTGGAGCGACTAGGGATAGTTATGGACGGAAAATATCCACTGTCAAGTTGATCGTAAACTCTGGTGCCAAGGTCTCTCAGGCTTCCCAAAATCTCGTTTCTTTTTTCAATCATACTAGTTTTAAATTTCTTCTGCTCCAAACTTTTTCACACTCTTCAAAAGCTTTTCTATATCTGGAAGTCTCTTCCTTTCGGAAAGTTGAGTTGAAAACTGGGCTATTTTCGGTAGGTACTTGCTGAAAACGCCGAGCCTTTTCTTCTCTCTGTCCACGTGTTCTCTTCGTGTCAGGAAATGTTGGAGTTGACGGGCGACTTCCCGCATTTCATTGGCTATTTCCCTTCTCACCTCGGGTCTGTCTGCAATGAATTCTTTTCCGACGGTTTTGTACGGAACCTTCGTGCTGCAGATGTGCACCACTATGGCAATGGGCATGTCCGGTGAGACTTTGTACCTTCGCCAGTTCATAGAGTTTATGACTTTGAATGAAACGTCGCTCGCCTCGTCATACAATAATGGGATCCTGTTAGCGAACCGATAGATCATGAAGCTGCCTTTCTTCGGGATTTCTCCTCCATAGGCGATTCCGATTTCAACTATGAAGGGGTGTCCCGCGTAGGTCGCAGGCTTGCGCTGATGAACAACCACGTATTCGGGTTTTAGCTCCTTCACTATTCCAGCCTTCAAAAGATCTTCACCTAGAGGCGACAAACATCCAGCGTCGGGCGGCAAGAACTCCTTAAACTTCTTCAGCATGTGCATCAGCCTGACAATCTCTTCATGAGAAAGTTTCTTTGGGTTTCTAGACGGGCTGATGTCGCTGTATTCCAGAAATTTCTGCGCGGTGATCTCTCCAACCCTGTGAAAATGGCTCTTCAGAAACTCAAGCATATTCTTGTAAGAGGTTATCTGTATAAGCCTTTGGAGCAGCTCCACATCCACGCCGTACGGATGCGGCAATGTCTCCTTCGGCGGTTCAGGCATTTCATTTGTGCCTCTTATGAATTTGTAGAGTCTGCCCTTGGGATCAACAAAAGTCAAGTTGGCGTACGGATTCACCATGGCTGTCTGTTTAAAGTAATCCAAAATCTTCGGCATAGCCCTAAGGTAGTCACCTTCTAAACAAAATTCAACTATGGTCCCGTGCCATTGCTCCTTGTTTATGAGAACTTTTCTGTCAAGTATTATTGGCCGGTTCTTCTGGATGTCCATCATAAGTCTGAAAAAGTAGATTTTCGCCATGCCAGTGCTCGATATAACGTAGGCTGGCTGATGCGTCGTGATCTGTCCATACAATATTGCCATCTTGCCGCCTAAGCCAAACGTTCCCCTCTGCTGTTTCAGCTTATACTTTGAACCGAAAAGAACTTGCCCAAAGGCTGAAGGTATATGCCTAGGCTGGATCCCTGAGCCGTTGTCTTCAACCCTCAACCTGAAAATTTGGGTTTCTTTGCTGACTTCTCCCTCAAACGAGAGTCTAACGTAGACATCTGGTGGTATTCTGAGGCTCTCAGCGGCGTCCAAGGAGTTTTCTACAAGTTCCCTTATCGCCGCGAAAATGGCTCTGGAAGGATTCGTGAACCCGGCAATGTCGCGGTTACGATAGAAAAAGTCTGAAGCACTTATTTCTTCAAATGTTGCCTGCGCCACCTCAATCCTCCACCAGTGTCCTTTCTCTGTGCTGATTTTCTTACGATATGTTTTTGCTCATTCTTTAACTTAACTACGCCTTTCGGTGAAAAAATAGTCATTTTCTGAAAGGAAAAGGCAGCATCTCCTCAAGCGTTTTTATCTTGGCAGTTTCAAACAAGATTTTGTCCTTTTCAGCTTTGCCATAACAATTTTGATTTTGGGATCTTCTGCGAAGTCGTAAATATATCGCAGGCACGCACCACAGGGCACAGGCTCATTCTTGCTGTTTGCTTCCATGATTATTCCTATCTCTCTAATCTTGTGGTTGCCATGCAGGACGGCGTGGTCAATCGCGCATCTTTCGGCGCAAACGCCAAGTCCAGCAACCCAGCTTTCCACGTTACAGCCTTCATGAATCGTTCCGTCTTGCCCGAACACTGCAGCGCCAACTCTGAAGCCCCAGAGCACGTGTGCTTTGGCGATGCCTTTTAAAGCGGCTTCCAGCAGCTTCTTTTCGTTTTTCTGAGTTTAGTCATAGCAGTTTTCTGCCCTTTCATTTTTGTCGTATACGTGTGTAATAGTATTCTCCAATCTTTTTCTGGAAGGCGTCAAGTTTTGAGCCTTCTTTGTTGACTCTAGGTCTTCTAGTAACAGAGTCCCTTCTGAAAGTAACATTTATTTCTTTCAGAAACAAGTTCATTCCATCTCTTAGGCTCGTAGGCGAATTCGCTACGCCTTTAACGCCAGGTTCTCCGGTGAAAACCATGAGACGGTCAGCTATGAAGTCCTGCGCTACAACATCATGCTCAACAACAAAGGCCGTCACGCTGTGAGCTTCAACAATCCTTCGAACGGCCCGCGCCATGTTCAACCGTTCTTCAACATCCAAGTATGCACTGGGCTCATCCAGCAGAAACAGGTCGGCTTTACGGAATAGGCACGCTGCGATGGCGACTTTCTGCAGTTCGCCGCCGCTGAGCTCCGCCAAATTTCTGTCCAGGAGCATGTTCACCTTTAAAGGTTGAAGAATTTCTGTTTTGTACCAGCTTAAAGAGAAATTCTCTTTCGCAACGCCCATCAGAAGCTCCTGAACGGTGCCTTCATACTCCGCTGAAATGTATTGCGGTTTGTAGCTTACACTTAGTTTGCCGCATTTTTGCTTGTCATCAGCCTCTTCGATTCCGGCTAAAATCTTCACAAAAGTTGTTTTGCCGATGCCGTTTGGTCCGAGAATTCCAATGATTTCCCCCCTTCTTATCTCGCCAGAATTCGTCACAAGTTTAAATCCCTCATATGTTTTTTCTATCTGGCTCCATTTCAGCAGTATTTCGCCAGCTCCGACGCTTGCCGTGGGTGTTTTTTCATGAAAGATGATTGACTCTTTTCTGAACAGAATGTTTTCGTCTTGGATATAGCCCTGCAAGTAAATGTTTATGCCTGTTCTTACGCCGTGGACATGTGAGGCGACCCCGTAAACTCCTGGTTCTCCATAGAAAATGCAGATTTGGTCGGACAAATAATCTATTATTGCCAGGTCATGTTCTGCAACGATTATTGTTTTCTGGTAATCTTTTAAGCTTCTTATTGTCCTCGCAACTTGGAGCCTTTGCTTCACGTCTAAATAGCTTGATGGTTCATCGAAGAGATATACATCGGCTTCGCGGCATATTGCGGCGGCGACAGCCACGCGCTGGAGTTCTCCTCCGCTCAGCACTTCTAACGGTCTATTCCAAAACTGTTTGAGTTCAAGTTGCTCCGCAATCTTATCCAAAACTTTCCTTTCATCTACCTTCTCGAGAAGTTCGCCGACTTTGCCAGAAATTGCCCTTGGAATTTTGTCCACGTACTGAGGTTTGTGGGCGACTTTAAGCTTGTTTTCGCTCATTTTTTGGAAATAGTCTTGAAGAGCTGATCCTCTGTAATATTGAATTATTTCGCTCCATTCCGGCGGGTTTTGGTAGTTTCCAAGGTTCAGTTTGATTTCGCCCGAAAGGATTTTCAGAGTAATTGTTTTGCCTATTCCGTTTTGTCCCAGCAAACCTAAGACCGTACCTTGCGAAGGCGTCGGAAGCCTAAAAAGTTTGAAGGTGTTTGGTCCAAAACGGTGGCTGCAGTCTTTCTCCAGCTCGTCTGGAAGGTTGACTATTGAGATCGCTTTGAAGGGGCACTTTTTTACGCATATGCCACATCCGCTGCAAAGCGATTCTACAATCGTTACCTTCTCTTTCTCAACTCGTATGGCCTCTACGCGGCTTCGTACCATTGGGCAGAAGCGAAGGCATATCGTATTGCAACGTTTCGGTTTGCACTTGTCGGAATCCAATACGGCGATTCTTGTCATATTTCAACTCCATAATGAGTCTGACCACTGGGTTATAAATATGGACCCAAAAATTGCATAAAATAATGTTAAAACTTTGTTAGGGATATATCAAAGAAAGATCGTAAAAAATCTGTCGTCAATCAAGTTTTTACCATTCTTCCTCTTCCCATTCTTCTTCTTCGCCTTCTTCCCAGTCCTCTTCTTCAAACATGCTTTTTCACCTCCACTTGCCCTTTTTGCGTTAGTGAACCTTAGCTACCGGTGCTTTAAACATTTTTATTCGTCAATTGTCGTAATTCCTTCCAAACAAAACATAGAACAAAGCCATAATTCCTCGCCACTTTTACTCTTAAAGAAACTGCGCCTATTGCAGAATCTATCTAGGACGCATCCACGATTTCACCAGAAGAAATACCAATAATCTTTATGATTCTCTCCACATAGACTACTACAACATTCATAATAATATTATATTTCGTGGCCAAGCACACTGTTAAAAAAGCCGGTATTAAGGAATTGACGCAGCTTGAAAAGGAATCAGCGGAACGCAAAGCTGCATTACTTTTTCTGTTTTTACATTGCGGTTTCTCGGTGGCATGGCTTATTTCAGGATTTTCGCTTTTAGGGAAGCCATGGGCTTCTGATTTTCTGCAGTCATGTAAGCCCAGCATAGGTTCGCCGAATTATGCGCGGCACCAATTCTTCCTTGAACGTCAACTGTGATTAGTCCAATGTCCTTGTAAGTGTTTGCTATTCTTCTGTTGACAAGTTTTATTGCTTGTTCAACAGCTTGCTGTGCGGTTTTTCCGTTCTCCATGTAATTGCACACAGTTTTTGCCAGAACAAGTCTCATTGCTATTTCTCCAACGCCCGTTGTAGAGCATGCACCAGCTTCGTTATCTGCATACGTGCCGCATCCAATTGATGGTGAATCTCCAATCCTTCCCGGAAGTTTTAATGGAAAGCCTCCGGTGGATGTCGCAGCTGCAACATTTTCCTCCTTGTCTAAAGCAACAGCACCAACCGTTTCAAGCTGGAAAAGTTCAGGACGAGCTTTAACCATTGCAGTCAGTTTTGGCAGTTCAGATTTCCCGTCGAGCAAGCTCTTCAGCTGCCCCTCGTAATACTTGAGCCTAAGATCCGTCATCGGATTTCTTTTTTTCAGATCAAACATTTTGGCGAGTTTCTCCGCGCCTTCACCTACAACAAAGACGTGATCTGTCTTTTCCATAACCACCCTTGCTAAACGCACGGGGTTTCTAATATCTTCTAACAGCCCAGTAGCCCCAGCCTGCAATGTCTTTCCGTCCATAATCGAAGCCTCCATCTCAATACTCTTCTCAAGGTTCAAAGCTGAACCGCATCCAGCATTGAAAGCGCCGTCGTCTTCCATGACTGCAACGGCTTCTGTGACACTGTCGAGGGCACTTCCCCCATTCTTTAATATTTCAAAACCTGTCTCGGCGGCTCTTTCAACGCCCTCTATTGCCTGTTGGCTTCGTTCCAGTTGCCAAGTCCCGGCGCCCCCATGGACAACCATTACTGGCTTTCGTTTTCCATTCAAACAACGTTCCTCCGTTGAAGGAATAATGGAGATGCACACAACTTCGATTTAAACTTATTTTCCGTAAACATCAAAATGGATAAATCCTCGTTCAGGGTTTTAACAGTGGGATGATGTGAGGCGACGGCTGGGAGCCTTTCAGGCTGTGAAAAAAGCCATTAACCTACACTGACCTCAGAAACTTTCTCACAATTTTGGTTGATTAGAGAGAGAAGGGATCAAACAAGCAGTTCAATTATCCGAAAGATATTCGAGGGTAATTAAATGATCGGAAAGCAAAATAAACTCGCGGAACCAAACTTTTTTTGACCGGAGTTGAGAACTGTGATTAGGGATTTTAACCTTTTAGCCACAACTTCGCGGGGAAATGAGAACGAGGTTTGCTCCGAGTTGCTGTATTTGCTTGGAGAGATAGGTGATTCTGCGGCTGCTATTGACAAAACTGGCGTTTCAGGCTTAGTTGCCTTAAAAACGGGTTTTGACCCGTTCGTGGTCGTAGAAAAGCTTCGGGAAATCTTGAAAGAGCGCCCCTTCGAATTTCGCTACACGTTGAGAGTGATTCCAGTCGAGACCGTTGTTCGTACGGACTTGGACGAAATAAAGCGTGCTGCTACCGAACTTGGTTCCAAAATAGAGAAAACCGAGTCCTTCAGGGTTACTGTTGAGAAACGATTCACCGGCACTTCCACGCATGACATAGTTGAAGCCGCTGCAGCGAACATTGAAAGGAAGATTGAATTGAAGGATCCTGACAAAATTTTGCTAATTGAGGTAGTCGGAGGACTAACTGGAATATCGGTCATAAAACCCAAAGACGTGCTATCTGTGCTTAAAGAAAAGATTCTTTGAGGCTACAGATTGGTTGACAGCAAAGCCGCTCTTTCAATAACAAGGTCGGTCAAAGCCCGTTCGAAGTTGTCCTTTTTCTTAACGGTTTGTAGCTCTCTGTCTGATATTCCGAAGGCTTTTTGCACGGTTTTCATTTTTCTCTTTGACAGTTCAAGGACGCTTTCATCTGGTTGCGCACGCAGATGTTTTGAAATCTTTAGTAAAGCTTTTCTCGAGTTTTCCGGTTTTTTGCTAACAATTACGACTGCGATGTTCGATGAATTATGCTTGATTCCCATGGTTTCTATGGCTTTTTGAATTTGCCGTTGGGCAGAAGCGTAGAGCATAGTTTCCATTTCTAGATTTTTCGAAATGTTCTCCATATTTTTGAACGCCGTTATCGCGTTCACGACTGCAAAGTATAGGTGTTGCCAAGTGGCAACTAATTGGGCGTCAAAAAACTGAATTATTACGTCCGGCTGTTTTCCTCCGCGAATTGTTTTTAAAAATTCTTCGGTGTTCTTGATTTTGACGCCCCTAAAACCTGTTATTTCCACATATTTTCCGTTTTCTTCGATGTATTTCAGCAATTTCTTTCCTCAAGGGTTTCCTTTAGAAACCTTTCAACAAGCTTTTCAGGTATTCCAGCTTTTACAAGTTTTGCCGTTTCATCTTCCACTAATTCACCTTTTTCTCTGCATTTTTTGATGATTTTACCGATGGTTTCCTTTACTTCCCATGGAAAAACTATCCAGAGGCTTGTTTCTTTCTCATAGTAGTCTGGCTCGATGATGCTCCAAGGCTTGTAATACACTGTGGCTATTCTTACTTCCTCTGCGCCCTGTTGGATTAGGTGTTCTTTGACCAGTTTCAGACTCTTACCTGAGTCAGCGACTTCGTCTACGACAAGCACTTTTTTACCTTTAACAGCCACGGAAACGCATTGCGTCAAAGTGGGTTCATGTTTTGTCTCTGCAACTCCCAAGTAGAATTCAGCCCTCACATTCGCAAGGTTGGGATTATCGAGGAGGTCTGACATGACTCTGGCGGGCGGCCACCCGCCCCTTGAAACGCCAACAATTATGTCCGGCTTGAAACCATTCTCGCGTATTTTTTCAGCTTGATTCAAGAGCATGTCGTATATCTGATTCCAAGTTGGAACTTCAAACTCGGCTTTCGTGCCCACGCTTTCGGCCTCTCTTACAAAAATGAAGTTCACTGGACACCTTATAAGTTTAAACTTGGCTCAGGATTTTTTACCCGTTTTTCCAACTGATTTTTCGACAACTTATATTACCTTGTTGATAGGTAACTTTAGGCTGGTGTCGTACGTGGAGATCGTTGAGTGCGTACCTAATTTTAGCACTGCTGACCCTAAAAATGTTGAACTAATTCTCGGTGAACTCAAGAAAATTGAGAATGCTTTCTTACTCGACTACACTTTTGACGATTACTATAACAGACTTGTCGTCTCTTTCATTGGAGACAAAAAATCCGTCCTCAAGGCGGCCTTAGCCATTTCTTTCAAGGCTTTAGGACTAATTGACATGCGAACCCATAAGGGCCAGCATCCCCGTATGGGCGCTGTGGACGTTGTCCCGTTCATACCCGTAAAGAACGTGTCCATGACCGATTGCGTTGAACTTGCAAGAAAATTTGGTGAAGTCTTCGCTGAAGAAAGAGGTGTGCCTGTTTACCTTTACGGTGAAGCTGCCACGAAGCCTGAGCGGCATGACCTGGACTGGCTCCGTGAAGGTCAGTACGAAAAACTACCGGAGATGATTGTTAAGCCTGAGCGAAAACCCGATTTTGGTCCCGCTCTCTTTAATGCCAAGGCCGGTGCGACGACAGTAGGGGCAAGGAGGATCATGGCTGGGTTCAACGTAAACCTTGGAACAGCCGATTTGAAAATCGCCAAAAAAATAGCCAGAGCTTTGCATGCTAAAAGGGGCGGGTTTTCAAACGTTAAGGCCATGGCTGCCTTTATCCCTGAGAAGAACATCACCCAGATAGGTATGAACATAAGCGATTTTGAGAAGACTCCGCTTTATCGGGTGTTTGAATCGTTGAAGGTGGAATGTGCACGTTACAACGTCCCAGTTCTAGGAGCAGAATTTTGCGGTTTGGCTCCCTTAAGGGCGCTCATCGACGTCGCTGCTTACTATCTTAAGATCGACAACCTAACTGAAGAACGAGTTCTGGAGATAGCAGTGCAAGACGCTTTGGAGAAGGGCGGTGTCTTTGAGTAGAGCTGCCAGAGGTAAGCCCAAAGAAAATGTCGATCTGCTTATCCTGAACGCTGATGAACTTGTCACCCTTGCTGGCAGCTCTGACAGGCCGCGGACTGACAAGCAGATGCGCGAGCTTGGAATTATTCGCGACGGTTGCTTGGCCATAAAAGAGGGCAGAATAGTCGCTGTTGGAAAAACAGTTGAGGTCACAAAGGCTTTCAAGGCTGAAAACGTTGTTAGCGCCAAGGGGAGAACTGTTCTGCCCGGTTTTGTTGATCCCCACACGCATTTGGTTTTTGCTGGTTCCCGGGAAGACGAGTTTCAGATGCGACTTGAAGGTGCCTCATATGCGGAGATTCTTGCTTCTGGTAATGGCATACTGAAAACCGTCAGAGAAACTCGAAAGGCAAAGGCTGAAAGGCTAGTGGACAATGGCCTTGAAATGCTTGATTCCATGTTACAACACGGAACAACGACTGTGGAGGCCAAAAGCGGTTATGGCTTAACAAGCAAAGACGAACTGAAAATTTTGGAAGCGGCTAAACGTTTGAACCAGTTGCACTGCGTTGATGTTATTAACACCTTTTTGGGCGCCCATGCGGTTCCGCCTGAATTCAAGGGCAACACCGAGGGTTACGTGAACTTGGTTGTTCAGGAAATGGTTCCTAAAGTTGCTGAAAAAAGCTTTGCAGAGTTTTGTGACGTTTTTTGTGAAAGAGGAGTTTTCAGTCTGGAGCAAGCCAAGCGTATTCTTGTAACTGGCAAGAAATTCGGGTTAAAGCCCAAGATTCACGCCGACGAGATGAGCATGCTGGGCGGTGCTGAATTGGCAGCAGAGGTCGGAGCAATTTCTGCTGAACACCTGCTTTTTTCTTCAGCTGAAGGCATTAAGGCAATGGCTGAAAAAGGCGTGGTCGCAGTGTTGCTTCCTGCTGCAGCTCTCAGTTTGATGATGGGCCGATATGCAGACGCACGGCTGATGATTGATTATGGTGTTCCCGTGGCTCTGGGCACTGATTTTAACCCCAGTTGCTGGGTTGAAAGTGAACAGCTAGTAATCGCCTTGGCGTGTCATTTCATGAAATTAACGTCTGCCGAAGCCATAACAGCGGCTACGATAAATGCCGCCCACGCCATCGGGAGGGCCGACGAAATTGGCAGTTTAGAGGTTGGAAAAAGGGCTGACGCTGTCATCTTAGACGTGCCTAACCACAAATTCATCGGCTACCGTTTTGGCGTGAACCTCGTCGACAGGGTTATAAAAAACGGGCGGATAGTCGTCGACAGAGAAAAGCAGGATGAACCGTTGCTTCTCAGCGAAACAGAGTAATAATCCTCTTTTTGCTCAAACTTTTTGACTTTCTAACTTTCTACGCAAACGTGTAGATGGTAGATTAGCCAAGCGATTATTCTGTAGATTAAGTGTTGAATGTTCCCACCATCAAGGTTGGTATTGATAAGCAGTCGCCAGATAATTTGTCTGTTTTGAATGTTTTGAATTGGTGTCCCAAAGGAAAAACATGCTTGTTATGGGCAAAGAATTAAAGTCTGAAATGCTATCTTTCTGATGTAGTGATGTGCTTTGTTCAAGGTTGAAAAACCTGTGAAGGTTTTGACTGGGTCTGAGCTGCATTGCAAGAACTGGCAGATCGAGGGAATTTTGCGGATGCTTTTTAACGTCGTTGATCCTGAAGTGGCTAAGGACCCTGAAAACTTGATTGTGTACGGGGGAACTGGCAGGGCAGCACGGAACTGGGACTGCTTTGATCACATCGTTGAAACGTTAGTCGAGCTTGAAGCGGATGAAACGATGCTGGTTCAAAGCGGCAAACCCGTTGCTGTTTTTCGCACGCATGAATGGGCTCCGAGGGCTTTGATAGTTAACGCCATGCTAGTGCCGAAATGGGCGACTTGGGACTACTTCTACGAGCTGGAGCAGAAGGGCTTGATCATGTATGGGCAAATGACCGCTGGCTCTTGGGCTTACATTGGAACGCAAGGCATTTTGCAGGGCACTTACGAAACTTTGGCGTCTGTCGCGAAGGAACATTTTGGCGGTTCTCTGCGTGGAAAACTCGTCTTAACCGCGGGTTTGGGCGAAATGGGAGGGGCTCAACCCTTGGCCGTCACCATGAACGAAGGCGTCGCTTTGGTCGTGGAGATTGATAATCAAGCCATTGACCGCAGGCTTACGCATAAGTATCTGGAAATGTGGACAGATAATTTGGACGAAGCTGTAGAACTGGCTTCAGAAGCCAAACGGGAAGGAATTCCCAGAAGTATTGGCTTGCTGGGCAACGCGGCAGAAGCGCATGCCGAGCTTCTGAAACGCGGCGTAATTCCAGATGTCTTAACTGATCAGACTAGTGCCCATGACCCGTTGAATGGTTATTATCCCGCTGGTTTTTCTAAGGAAGAGGCGGATGAGCTTAGAAGCAATGATCCGCAAGAGTATATACACCATGCGATGGAGAGCATGCACAAGCAAGTTGAGACAATGGTTAGAATGATGCGAAAGGGCGCAGTCACTTTCGATTACGGAAATAACTTGCGCCAGCAAGCATATAATGCGGGTTTCAAAGAAGCCTTTGCCTATCCTGGTTTTGTTCAACGCTATATTAGACCCATGTTCTGTGAAGGGAAGGGGCCTTTCCGTTGGGCTTCGCTCGTTGGTAACAAAGAAGACATCTATACGCTGGATGACGTTATCCTTAGAGATTTTGCTTACAACCGTGAATTGTGCCGATGGATCGGTAAAGCAAAGGAAGAAGTGCAGTTTCAGGGCCTACCTGCAAGGGTTTGCTGGCTTGGTTTCGGAGAAAGGGCCCGCTTTGGGAAAATGATGAACGACATGGTTGCAGACGGCAAGCTTTCTGGACCATTATGGATTGGGCGAGATCACTTGGACGGCGGAAGCGTTGCCTCACCTAACCGTGAAACCGAAGGCATGAAGGACGGAAGCGACGCTGTTGCAGACTGGCCAGTACTCAATGCCCTGTTGAATGCCGTGGCTGGCGCCACATGGGTAAGCGTGCACCATGGAGGAGGCGTAGGCATTGGCTACAGCATCCATGCAGGCATGTGCTTAGTAGCTGACGGCACAAAAGAAGCAGAAAAACGATTAGTAACCGTCTTGACTACAGATCCAGGCACAGCGATCGTGAGACACGCGGACGCAGGTTATGAAAAGGCCAAGAAAATAGCAGAAGAAAGAGACATCAAGATGCCTATGTTAAAATAAAGGCAAGCGTGAAAACTTACGATGGCAACTCTTTTCCGCAGTTGATTTTACGTACAAACTATAGGTTCCGTGCCTTTTATTTTAAGAATAGAAGTCAGTAGCCGTCTGTTGCTTGAGAAGACACAGATACATCAAATAAATAGAAAGGACATCGTGGACTTGATCGTTCTCTTCTTAGGGCATGGCGTAAGCACTTCTCCGCAAAAAGAGAACATCAACGGCAAGTATGTAGCGGAAACGCTTGCCAACGACTGGGGTTCTGGTGCGATGTTGTCACCAACCTTAAGAAAGTCGTAGACTTCACTGACTTCTTCTTCAATGAACATAGGTTACGCAGCGAAGAAAAGAATATGGTGATCACAAGAATCAAAACGTTGCTAAGAATCATAGAACAAGAACCTAAGACCAAACAATGGCAGAAAAGGGCTGAAATCGGCACTTCAAAGCCTTGGTGTAGAGCCGTAGAAGAAGTGGTGAGGTAAGCTCATTCTCTATTGAAACTTGGTATTAAAGTGTAACAGTTTCAAACAACATGAAAGTTTTCGCCAAAGCCACATGCCGCTTTCCCACATTCAAAGCGCAGAGCACGCCGGTTTAGGTCAACGCCCTATCGGTTTGGAAAGGTTTATTTTTCACTCTTAAGCTAACATTCCAGACTGCTGGCGGATAACGCTTCCGCTGGGATGTAGCCCACTTGGGCTGAACCGTAAACTGAGGATGTGAGGTGAAAAAACAAAATGGCATATAAATACATCGCCGAAGCATGGGCAAAACCAGAAAGGTCTTACGTCGACGAGCTAATGCGCCAAAGACTCATAGAATGGCGTAAACAACCAACAATAACTCGCGTAGAAAAACCCACACGCCTAGACAAAGCACGAAAACTAGGCTATAAAGCCAAACAAGGCATCATCATCGCCCGCGTACGCGTCCGAAGAGGAGGACTGAGAAAACAAAGACCAAAAGCCGGAAGAAGGCCAAAACGCATGGGCGTACTAAAATACAAACCCGCCAAAAGCCTAAGATTAATAGGCGAAGAAAGAACAGCAAGAAAATTCCCAAACCTACAAGTCCTAAACTCCTACTGGGTAGGTGAAGATGGCCGCTCCAAATGGTTCGAAGTCATGATGGTCGACCCTGACCAACCAGCTATAAAAGCCGACAAAGACCTAAACTGGATAACCCAAAAACAACACACCAAAAGAGTGTTCAGAGGCCTAACAAGCGCAGGCAAAAAAGTTAGAAGCCTAAGAAGAAAAGGAAAAGGCGCCGAAAAATTCAGACCCAGCAAGAAAACAGGAAGCAAAGGAGAAAAATAGCACCATGACCGAAACCAAGGCCAAAATCTTCAAAAAAGACGGAAAACAACGGCGGGGAAAAGGCTTCAGCACAGAAGAACTGAAAAAAGCAGGACTCAGCCCAAAAGAAGCCAGAAGACTCCACATGCCAACAGACTCCAGAAGAAAAACAACTCACAACGAAAATATCGAAACCGTCAAATCTTTCCTAAAAAACAGAAAACCAAAACCTAAACTCAAACGCAAGAAAAAATCTAAAAGTCCAAAGCCCCGCATATAAGACAGCGATACCGCCTTGCCCTCCAAAAATACAATAGGTCACATCGAGATCCGAGCCTTCGCCCACGCAACTGAAGACACAGACAAAGTCATCAGCGCTATACGCAACACACTCCCAAAAGACTTGAGCGAAAACATCATTTTCAAAAAAACCAACCTAACAGGCCACCACAAAAACCCAATAACTCTCATCGAAACACGATTTACAGACAAAAACGTTTTACCGACGATCGTAGAAAATATAGCCTCCAACTTAAACAGCCTAGACAAAGAGTTACTAACCAAAGAAATAGAAGACCACTTGGAAAAGACAAACCTGTACCTCAGACTTGACAAACAATCAGCCTATTTAGGCGAAATTAAACTGGCAACCACCGATCCGATACATTTCAAAATTCATTTCAAAGCCCAAAACACAGATGAAATAATGGAAATCTGCAGAAAAACCGGGTTACTCCCATGAAAAGAACCTACGCAGACCTTCATCTACATATAGACCTGAAAGATTCTGAAAAGGTATTGCGGATGATAACAAAAGCCTCGAAGCTGGGATACCGCTTGATTGCAATACCTTATCCAGCAAGCGTGACAGAAGAGGAAATCCAAACCTTACAGAACACTTGCCGTGAAGCCAACATAGACCATGCATCACGAGTGGATCTGAAACCCCGAACTCCAAAAGAACTGATTCATTATCTGAGAAGACTTAGAAGAAAATTTGAGATAGTCAGCGTAGTTTGCGAAACAAAGGAAGTGGCGAGACAAGCCGCAAAAGACCGTCGCGTTGACCTTCTGAGGTTTCCTTCCTTCGATTTCCGCAGAAGATACTTTGATAGAGCAGAGGCTGAATTGGCCCACAAGAGCGTAGCCTTCCTCGAAATTGACATCAAACCGCTGCTAACTCTCGAAGGACCAACCAGAATCAGGCTGCTGTCAAGTTTGCGCAGAGAAACCGCAACTGCCCAAGAATTCGGCGTTCCAATTGTACTCTCGAGCGGAATTTCAGACGAAATACTCATGAGAAAGCCAAAGGAATTAGCCGCGCTAGCGTCCCTTTTCGGTTTAGATGAAGCTTCTGCCATAGAAACTATTTCAAGAAATCCTCTAACAATTGTCAAAAGAAATCGAGAAAAACTCAGTCCCAAATTTGTTGCACCTGGAATACGAATAGTTCGGGAAGGAAAAGATTGTTGAAGAGGGCTAAACGCCGATACATAGCCTTAGGAATAGACGCAAATGCAACGCCTAGTTCAAAAGAACTTATGGACGCAATCTGGACAACAATCACAAAACTTTACGGAGAATACGGCGCTAGCCTCACGAACTTGACATTAATTGATTACAACCCGGAGAAAAGAGTCGCCGTCATACGTACTTCGCGTGCAGCCGTGAACATAGTCAGAACAGCTCTGACCCTAATAACAACAATAGCCGATAATGAAGTAGCCGTACACGTCCTGACTGTTTCGGGCACGATAAAAGCCCTCTACAAAAAGCTAAAACAATAACCCTTTTTAAGAGTTTATTTCGTCGTCTTGCCACTTTTCTTTGTGGGATGATGTCGCTGTCCCAGACTTTCTCCTTTAGTAATTTTGTATTGTTGGTTTGCTGTGTTTTGTTTTTCATTTTTGTTTGACTCCTTTGGTTTTAAGCAAGAAAAATTTTCTAGATATAAGTCTTATTCCTAACGTGTTCTGCTGTTCTACAGTTTGTTGGTGTTTGTGCTTTTTTTGCATGATTTTCTTGGTTTTTGTTTGAGATTTTCTAACGGTTGGAAAAATTCGTTGTCGTGCTATTGTTTTGTTTGTTGTTTGCGTGCGTGCGTATTCTATATTTGCGTTAGGCATAGCCATATATGAGAATACTTATACGGTGGATAGAGATGCCTCGACTGTATGCAAAGACCAATTAGATATGCCCCTCGGGATGTCCGCACTCTAAGTGTGCCACAAGGAAGGATGTCTTTCTCCGTGGGGTGGAGAGGATGACAAAGAGGATGACCTCTTGTCGTTTGCGTGTTTGTTTTATTGGTTAGTGGAGAGGTTGGAAAGCCCGCGCTGTTCACGAAATAGGACATACTATCAGATTGAAGCATTATCCGCGGTTTTCTTGTGTGACTGCGTTTTTCTAACAAGATTTAAGACACTAAAAAAGAAAAAGCTAATTCTGTGACTGATGTTATTTAGAGATTGCACCAAACACCAAGCGTAACTGGGAGAAACAGCTTTGACGGAAAAATTCACTGCTCAGGTAATCTATCTATTCCCAATTCTGGTAAGTCTGCTATTTGGGTTGACTTGCGCGTCGGTTATTTTGAAAACGGCAGTAACCATTCCCAGTGTTACGCCCGTACCTGAAACCAATCCAAGCGGTGATACAAACGTTAGTGCCCCATTTCTTAATGCTGCGTATTTCGTAGTTCTTGTTGCGGTGGGCGCATCCATCTTGTACGTTCTCCTCAGACGAAGCAGAAAATCGATCACTTATTTAATAGGTTTTGCTCTCTCAACGGCTTTCTTGCTAGTGTCTATCGTATACTTCTCGGCGATCCTTGCGTCTGTACCTTACGCTGACCTAATAGTTTTGGCTTTGTCCGTGGTAGTGACGGTTTTAGGTGACTTGGCTGTTTTCAAATTTGGTGGAAATGCCTGCAATATAGTGGTACTCTGTCTTGGAGGAGCTCTTGGCATGTTTTTCGGATCTGCGATCCCGCTTTACAGTGCCATCATAATTCTCGCATTCTTGGCAATATATGATGTGTTCACTGTCTACTATGGTCCAGTAGGCAAAATCTTGAATGCTGGGCTGGATCAACTCCGAGGGCTGAGCTTCTCTTTTCGAGACGTGCAGATGGGTCTTGGCGATTTGGTGTTCTATTCTCTGCTCAGCGGAAGCGTACTCTTCAATTTTGGCATAATTCCATGTTTCGTTTCCCTTGTAGGCATTCTGGCGGGTTCTTTTCTCACCTTTTTAATGCTGGAACGGAAAGGAACCTTTCCAGGGCTTCCCTTCCCCATTATCCTAGGATTGGCTGGCGGGCTTGTCACGTCTCTCGTTATATAGCGCGTATTCTGTGTTTGCATTTTAAAGCTGGGATAAAATTGTTATTTTTTATTATTGGTAACGTGCGCGTGCGTTGCTTTGCTTTTGTGCGCGTGCACGATCTAATTAATTCTTAGTATCTTTGCTGTTTTCTTGATTGTTGATTCTTCGTAGGCGTTTTTCTTCATCCACAGCATTACCTTAACGATATTCATATTAGACTGGGATGCTGTTCTTTCTGTGGGGGATGATGTCGCCGTCCCAGTCTGATTGGGTGAAGATGAAGAATTCATGACGGACAGACCCCAACTTACTTGGGATAGGCACGATAACTTGCCTGAAAAGTCTTTTCCTTCTCAAACCAAAAGTCAAAGCCAAAAACATCCCTGCAACAAAACCGCCAATATGCGCCCAAAAGGCAATATTGCTTCCTACCTCAAAAAGGGCAGAGAACCACTGCAAGACAAACCAAATGCCTAGGAAAATTATTGCAGGGATGGGTAAGAGCAGTACCCACCCAAAGAAGACAAGCGTCAAAATTTTAGCCTTGGGAAAAAGCACAAGATAAGCGCCTAATACTCCGGAGATTGCCCCGGAAGCGCCCACGACGGCTTCAAGAGGGTTGTAACTTTGGAGACTTAGTATGTAAGTGAAGTCGGCTGCCAACCCGCAAATCAGGTAGAAGATCAGATACTTAAAACGTCCAAAAATGTCTTCAACATTATCGCCAAAAATGTAGAGAAAAAGCATATTTCCGACAATGTGAAGCCAGCCAGAGTGCAGAAACATCGACGTAAAAAGCGTGTAGAGTTTTTCTCCTTGAACAATGTAGTAGGGGTACATCGCAAAATTCTCGCCTATATTCGTTACAAAACTGCCCTTGATAAATCCGATATCCAAGAGGAACATCGCTAAGAAAACGATTACGTTAACTACTATGAGAATGCGGTTAACATGCGGTTTAGTTAAGGAACGGTTAATGTCTTTTATTGGAATCAAAGGCTAACCCATTACTAAACTAATCAACGCACATCTTAGCTCTTAAAATTTCGCGTAGGAAGAAAAAGACAACTAACAAGAAATGCTGATTTAATAAGCCAAACACTCAATCATTTTGTCGCAGGTCAAGCATTCCTCAGGAATAGGCGTGTTTTTAGGCCGTTTTTTCAGATATCCCAATTCGTGGCTGCAGGTTGCGCCTTCCTTGGACATATCCAGTCCAATCTTAACCTCCTTTTCCAGAGGTTGGTCCTCAATCTCAGCCTTTTCCTCTTTGCTTTCCGCGCTTTCAACATCGCCCACTTTAGAAAGACAACGCGGACACGCATAATATTCCTTAACAATATTACCGGAAGAGACGGTGGCAAGAACAGGCTTCTCAAATTCCTCACCGCACGCTTCACACTTTGAACACGCTTGACTTTCCTCAAAGGAGTGGCCAACATCATCCGATCTTAAGGAAAACATGGTTTTCCCCATTAGGAACCTCCAAAGCGAGACGACCATATCTCATATAGCAATATTTAATAAACTTTTTCACGTACCTGTTCAACAAAGAGACATATAATGGAAGTGGTGGGCCGGGCCGGATTTGAACCGGCGATCTTCGCCGCGTGAGGGCGATGTCCCTTGGCCTCGACGTGAGTTAACCAGCTAGACTACCGGCCCAAACATCACGCTCACTAGCAATTTACACACTCTATTTTTGGACAATATTTGTTTTCGAATTTCAAATACGTATTCCCGATTCATAAAACCTTTCCCCAAAAATCTTCAACAAGACCTGGGGTGTTAAATGTTTGAAAAATTCGGAAAACGATGAGAATTTTGAAGAAAAGCAAAAATTTGAACAATTCTTGATGCTCTTGTGCTTTTTGACCAGCGCCTTGATAGGATACTTCTTAACAAACTACGTGACGCTTTTAGGTTCCTAGGCGTTTTGCACAACAACTTTCGTGATTTTCTTGATCCACGGTGCAGAAATGGCATCATCCCTGAACCATTTGGCAATTTCTCGCGCTATTTTGCCATTCGCATTTTCGCGGCTCTCATCAACCAATTCGACGGTTATTATCGCCTTTTTACTTTCATTGCACATTCCTCCGACATAATTGAGACTGCTTTTACGTTCTTGAGCAATGTTTCCCCTTCTGACGCATAACAGACCTAGACTCTAAATCTTATCATGTAAAACAAGATTCAAATCAACTCTGTTTTCCGTTATTTTCAATCACACAGACAACAAAGGAAACCGCATATTCAGAAACTTTGAAATGCATCATCCCACTTTTGAATTGGTAAAGTTGCCGAGGTAGCTCATCCTCGTTCCAAGTGGTGAGGTCTCCCGCGCAAACCCCTCTTTTTCTGTTACTACGTACATGCAAGGGCTACAATGTCCCTACGAACATCCAAAGTTATTCGTCATGATACACGTTAATAATCAACACCAGAATCTGCGCTGCAGACGGCGGTTCCGCCGGCAATTGAGCCCCCGTGGAGCGTATTTGTCCTATTTTCCCCTTTTTTCTATTTGGCAGCCAATAACACAAAAAATGGAGATTTCTTCCGAAGCCCCTACTAATAATTGGATTCTCTTCTATTTTGATATACCAAGTGAAAGCAAGACAATCTCGAACATAAGCCTTATGAAGTATGGAGATTTCACGCATTTCCCCCTTTTTTGTTCCTAAAGTTTGATGTTAGCCAAAACGGGAGTTTGAATCTCTCCCGGGCTGCCGTAAGATTCCTAGGATTTTCTATTGAAAAACGGTTGTGAACTCTGAAGCGTTTGAATCTAAACGGCTACTAAAACCGCTCCATTTTAGGCATACTATTCTTCTACGCATTTGAACATGCTCTTGCATTTTTCACATTCACAGTTAACGGTGCGACCGCTTGTGACATTTCTTTTTATAGTCCATTCTAAAAGAGGTGTAATTGATTCTCTAAGTTCTACACCATCCTTTGTGAGTGAGTACTCTACTCGTGGTGGTATCTCAGCAAAAAATTCTCTTTCAATCAAGCCTTCTGCATGTAGCTGTTTAAGTCTATCTGAAAGCGTTCTTGGGCTAATCCCATGCAATTCTTCCATGAGCCTGTTGAACCTTAACCTTCCATAAATACCGATCGCATTGATAATAAGAAGAGCCCATTTCTTGCTGATGGCGCCAATGAAATCTTCAAGAGGGCAGAAACAATGGCTGTCACTTTCGTTGTTCATAGTTACTTTCCTTCTTGACATCAAGTATATACATGCACACATTGTAGTTTAAATACTATACTTTTGATAGCTACTTTATCAAAGAGACTAATGCTGTGTATGGAGGAGAGATTGTTGGAAGGCAGGTTGAGAGAAATTGAAAGCATAAGAAAGAGATGGAATGAGCATGCTAAGAGATATGACGAATGGTACAGAACTTTTCATGGAGCTGTTGAACATTTTGTGGATTGGGAGCTACTGAAAGGGCATCTACCGCAAAACAGAGATGCAAGGATATTGGACGCTGCAGGCGGCACTGGAAGAATAACACTTCCCTTGGCGAAGATGGGTTACTCAGTTACTCTATGTGATGTCTCTCCTGGAATGTTAAATGTGGCAAGGCAAAAACTGCTTAGAGCCGGATTTTTGGACAAAGTAGAGATTTATGAATGCGATGTCTACAAACTTCGTTTTGCCGACGAGAGTTTCGATTTTGTCCTCTGTTGGGATGGAATGGCAGAAGCTACAAAAGAGCTCATTCGAGTGACAAAGAGGGGAGGAAAAATTTCAATGTTTTTAGTGAATAAACATGGTGCTGCTATTAGAAAGTTTAGCGAAGACGCTGCTTCTGCTCTTGCTTTACTCAGGTCAAAAACGAGTTATGTCTACGATGAAGAAAAGAAATACAAGTCCGTTAGTGTGGAAGAAGCCAAAGAACTCTTTGAAAAGGAAAGAGTCAAAGTTATCGAGATATATGCTGTTTGCGGTATGTTGGATTTACTCTCTATTCCCAAAGAAATTCAGGAAGCTCGCAGTTGGAATAGAAAGTACTTTGACCAAGTGACTGAAATGTTATTAAAACTGAGTAGAGAACCTTCGGTTAAAGGATTATCAAAGCATTTAGTTTTGTATGGAAAACGAATCTGAGTCTTGGTAATGTCCAAGAGTTTTGCCACAGCTTCGATATCTTGTTGAGTGTTTCGCCTGAAAAGCGAGGAGAGGTTCCAAAAATCATGAAGGCTTTCAAGGAAGTGAGATTTCTCGATGAAGGTTGAAAGTTTCTCGAAGAATAAGCAGGGCAAACGAGAATACTTGAATGACCCATTGACCTCTGACTTGTCAAGTAGGCTTAACGGGTTCTTTGAATCGAAAGTTGATGTTCCAAGAATTATTCACGATCAACGCCAATCAGTTGAAACGTTGATCAATGAAGAAGCTTTACTGTTAGCCAAATACCTTAGAGGCGAAAATGACAGGTGGATTCCCAGAGTTCCTTCTTTTCTGTTTCCAACAGTCTTTGAATGCGAGGTATCTACTCAAAAGCGCGCGTTAACCAAAAAATTCTTCAATTGAGTACGCGTACTTTTAAAATGGGTTAATTTTGTCAAAAGAGGAGCTTGAAATGCCACGCGCAGTAAAGATTGACGATATCAAAAAATACTTGAAAATTGCTGAGGAAATATCAACCAAAAGTTTCAAAAGATTTTCAATAATAAAACGGGAAAAAATTGGGAAAAAGACTCTGAATATTGGAGAGGTCGGTCAGATTCCTACGTCGATATAAAATACATGATTTTAGAAAAAGACGACGACAGACAACGTTTGAGGTTGGATAGAAAGGCGCGCGCTTGACGAATATCATATGATAGAGTTTTTGGCATGGAATAATTGTAGACCGCCAGTAGGTTAAGTGGGCTATATTTTCTAAAGGTTTTTTATAATTCTACGTTGAAAAAACTGTTGGAAACATATCGCCCACAGCCCCGTAAATGATGAAGCATGAAATAACCTCAATTTCCAAATTCTTGCTTGGGATAAGCTTATACAGGAGACTCGTAGACAAATGAAGTCAGCAGCAATGCCATTTCGAAATCCAGGTAGTGCGCGCATATGTTGAAGAAATTACATAGGTGATCTAAAGGATGCCCGGCCCAAGAATAGCTTTTTTATTCATCTATGCTTTCGCCTCTATGGTCCTTCCAGTTGCGTTAGCTATTGCTTTAAACCAGTATGCAGATCAGGCGTTAACTTCTCGGATCAATAGTGACTTCGCAGTTACGGTTCTAGGCTTGTTTGCCTACGGTTTAGTCCAGGTCTTCATAATTTTTCCCATTATGGGCTCGTGGGCTGCTGCAGTCAAGCCAAGAAGCAAAGTGAGCGTGCCAATTGAGGAGTTGAGAAAAAGATTACTCTCGTTAGATGACGACAAGCTTCCGTTTGCAGTTGTGCAAGACTCTAAAGACCCAAATAAGCTCATAGCGTCATGGAAGATTGCGGATGAAAAGTGGATTGAACTTTTTGCTGCCCGAGGACTTAGGATGCAATATGAGCTGAGAATGAAATTCGTAGAAGGTAAGAGCGTTTTGAAAGCTCAGGATAATTTCAGGAAATTTGAGTATGTTGGTAGGGCAGGTGGGAAAGGAATAAAACTTGGATCTAGTTTTTCGTTCTTTAAGGGAATAAGCTTATTCCAATATGAAAGAGGTCTTCAGTATGGCGTAATCTACAAAGATGGGCAACTCAAAATCGATTATGCCTACAACTACACTTTTGACATGGCCGAAATAAAAAAACCAGTAATTGACATAGTAACCGGTTCAGGCTGGGAGGTTAGGCCAGTTGTATTCTTATTATAGTGCGAGCATAACCGAGAACGCGCGCCTTACCTTCATCGTTTGGGTTTGGGGATTAAATTTTATTGTTTGGGCGGAGACGTTATCCACATGCAAAACTCGTTATTCCGCAACCCTTCAGCGAATATGGCACCAAAATGTCAATTAGGTCTTGTTTTGATTCGTAGAACTGGCAAAGATGTGCCCTTCAAGGTAAAGCGCCTTCGCTAAATATTTACGAGGGGAAGGAAGAGACCGGATTCCAAGAGTTCCAATGATTTAGCTAATTGCATGCCTTGATTATTTGATTTCGGTGCTCACTGACAATAAAATAACTTGAACTGATACTTCAAGTCATCCAACGCCTGCTATATTAGCGCGCGTTCTCTTGAAATTATAAATTTCAGTTCGGCATCTGTACTCTAAAGGACCTTAAAATGGCATCAGTAATCGAGCTGATACTTGTTCTGCTCACCTCCTTCGGATTTAATATGATACCTTTCGCTGGACCCTCCAATCTTTTCATAGCCTCGAACGCGGCATTAGTCCTCAATTCTACAGATCCAACAACCTTGGTGATCTTAGGCTTCCTTGTGGCTATAGGTGCAACATTAGCAAAAAGCATACACTATATCGTAACCTTCTTCATAGGGAAACATTTAAGCCAGAAACGACAAGAACGACTGGATGCGGATGCCTTGAAAGTTAAACGTTGGGCGTTCTGGTTACTGTACATAGCAGCTGCTACACCTATCCCTGATGAACCCGTTGTGATTCCTCTTGGTTTGATGAAGTATAGCATTGCAAAGTTTTTTTCAGCTTTCTTTCTCGGCAAGATCTCAATAACAATCATAGGAGCTTTTCTTGGCGCTTGGACCAAAAGTGCTCTTTCAGAATGGCTCAGCCCCGAGGTAACAATTGCGCTCTCGATAACCTTAACAATTGAAGTTACCGTAATCTTGCTAAAGTTTGACGTAGCAAAGCTGGTAGAACAAATCAGGAGCACCTTAAAAAGAAAGATAAAGTAATTTATGTTTACTTTTGCTAAGCCAGCGCGCACGTAGCAGTTCCCAAACAATTTTTTTCGTTGCCACTTTAGCATTTGTTAAGAATTTTTCACAGTTAAATTTGCGTTTACACTCTACCAAAAATATCTGCGGAAAAGTTATAGCTGAATCTTATTAATCGGATTTGGTGGGGAAGGATAGCATTGGAAGAACAGCAGAGTGACAGAACAAGAAATCCCGATATCGGTATTGAGTTGTTGAAAATCCAGATTTTCTCAGAACGTGCCCATTCAAGATTAACCTCGCAAACCACTAATACGTATGCCCTTCTCGTAGGATTCGTGGTGCTGTTCTACACACTCTTTTATGAAAACGTGATTCCTCTAACAGGATTTATTATCGGTTTAACGATGTTTCTGGCAGGCACAGTCTTTGAGATATATTATGCTCGCCGAATTTTTAAAAGAGATGTCAAAAAGATTTCGGACATGGTAGAAGCAGTAAAAGGTGGAAAAGAATTGCCCAGACTCGAAGACTTCATGAGTTAGTGAAAGGAAGAAGAAAGAGGTCTGGAATTTAGGCTGAAAAGTGCGGAAAAGCTATAGCTGAACTGAAAGAACTAATCAGATTTGTGAAAACGGAAAAGAGGTGATAGTTGAGTTGAAAGAATACGAATGTGTTCAAGTTGGTCATCATAAAGATATAGGCAAGACTATTGAGGAATGGCAGAAGAAGGGATGGCGGCTCCATACCTATCAAGCTTCTGGGTTTGGCACAGATGTCAAACACTACCTGCTGTTTGAGAAGGGCGAGTAAACAAGACAAGCCCAAAAGCAATAGCGAAACATAAGAATATCGAGAAGTTATAGCTGAACCGAGTCAGAGAAACATGTGGTGCATTGTTGTTGTTATATGCTATATCACGATGGAAGGTCTCTAAAGTAAACGCTGAGAAGCATCTCGAAATGATAAGCAAAGTGTCTGAGTGGGTGAAACAGAATCGCAAGAAATGCTATTTTGAGCGTTCAACATATTGCCTTCTGAAAACCGAAGACCCGACTGTTGAAACATGATGAACATTGACGAATACAAAGACCAAGAATCATATGAAAAGTTCACGAAGACGTTCAAAAAAGTAATCCAGACTATGCTGGGCTTTTCAAAATCGAGGAAGAGTTGGTATCTCTATTAGTTCCAAACTCACTCACTCGTGAAGTCTATATTGAAAAGCCAGCCTACTTTCTTGCAGGTTTTACGGAGAAGTTATAGCCGAACTACTTCCATAAGAGTGAGTGGTGAACTGACTTGCTTGAAGGCATAATTCGGAAATGTTTCTACATTCGAGAGGAATGGTCAGACTTTGCCGTCAAAAAACGCTTGCTGGAAAACTTTTTTGCTGACCTATGACAATCGGTGAGGTGACACGCTTGTGTCGGAATTGGAGGAGGAAACACAAATGGTTAAGGTTCGCATGTCTGAAATGACGCGGGTTGATATGCAGAAAGCCTTGGACAGAGGTTTTGGCACGGTAGTATTCGCTGTGGGCTCAAATGAACAGCACGGGCCTCATCTGCCCACCTGCACGGATTCGTTGATTGGTGATGCTTTGGTCAACAAAGTAGCTGTGAAACTGGGCAAAGCTCTTCAAGCGCCTTCCATAAACGTGGGGTGCTCCGACCCTCACATGGTTTTCCCCGGAGCCATCAGCCTTAGACCTGAAACACTGAAAAGTCTGATCCACGACTACTGCGTTAGCTTGGCAAAGCAGGGATTCAAATACATCGTCATACTTCCATCTCACGGCGGAAATTTCAGTGCCGTTCGAGACGTAACCGATGAGCTGAACCAAAGTCTTAAGGGAACAAAAGTCGTATCTTACACGGATCTGAAAAGTCTTCTTGAATTCCTTGCTGAGCTATCATCTAAACATGGAGTTTCAGCTGGTGAGTCAGGAGCTCACGCAGGCGAATCCGAAACGTCAATGGTTTTGGCGATACGCAAAGATCTGGTTGACATGAAGAATGCTGAAACGGGTTTTGTGGGAAGGTTCGATGATAAGATGATGGCTCTTATGTGGAGCCAGGGCATTAAGGCCGTTTCGAAGAATGGTGTGCTTGGTGATTCTCGGAAAGGAGAAGCTGGCAAAGGAGAAGAGTATCTTGAGCTTTGGGCAGAGAAAATGGTAGACTTTGTCCAAAAACAAATCAACAGTTAATCGATACGCGCGCTGCACAGGGACACACAAGATAAAACTTATGGTGCGAAAAAGTTATAGCTGAACAATTACCAAATGTCAAAAAGAGATAATTCGTATAAGGTGAATTTATGTGAAACAGAAAATATGCCAAAGTTGTGGGATGCCCCTGCAAAAGGAAGAAGATTTTGGCACAAATTCAAGTGGAAGCAAAAGCGAAGAATATTGTTTTCACTGTTTCCAAAAGGGCAAATTCTTAGATGAAGGCATAACACTGCAAGAAAAAATAAACAAAAATGTGAAATTTGCAGTTCAAATGGGAATGTCTGAAAATGAAGCAAGGAAACTGGCATCAAACGTTTTACCAAAACTGAAAAGATGGAAGAACAAGTGAACAATTGAGGGTTGATTTGCCATGTCAAAAAAAGAAACCAAGGCTCTCATACATCGTTTTTTTGAGGAGTTTAACAAGGGCAAGACAGCCGCCATGGCTATTATCGATGAGTTATACGCAACTGACATTATTTTTCATAGTAGCACAGGTAAGGATATTTGTGGTCTCAAGGACTACAAACAGTTTTGTAGTGAGTTTTTCGATGCGATGCCTGACGCTAATGTCACTATTGATGACATAATCGTTGAAGGGGACAAGGTAGCGACGCGTTGGACTCTGACTGGCACGCACAAAGGTGAACTCAGGGGTAAGCACGTTGCAAGTGATGTTTCCCCCACCTATAAGAAAGTGACAACATGGGCGATAACCATAGACCGCATTGTTGGTGGCAAGTTTGTGGAAGAATGGGAAAGATATGATACTTTGGGCTTGATGCAACAACTCGGTCTTATACCCAAACAGCGAAGGTCTGAAGATAACCTCAACTAATGGCGGAGGGGGCAAATACTGAAATCTAAATCACTGTGGACCGGACTCTGTTTGGAGAAAGCGGAAACGACGAGTTCACTGTGAAAGTGGCTGAAAAACCTGAAGAGATCAAAGAACTGCTGGAGGTCGGCTTTGAATGCGTCTGTCAAAAAGATAACTTAATATTCCTGAGGAAACGTAAATGAATAAGCTCAACCGAAAAGTATCCGAGGTATTCCAGAAAAGTGCCGAGGTAGCTCAGCCTGGGAGAGCGCCCGGCTGAAGACCGGGTTGTCGCCGGTTCAAACCCGGCCCTCGGCACTTTAATGGACTTTGGCATAAACCAGCGACACTACTTTCTCTTCCTGAAGAACTTGAGATTTTCATGTTCGCATATGTATTCAAAGCCATCTTTGATTAGTTGCGCAATTTGTTGCGTGGTCTCTGCGACTTTGCAGATGTAATCTTCTTGTTGGGTGTTCATTAGCTGTGTGTAGAGCAATGTGTTCTTGATGTTTCTATGACCTAGTAGTCTCATAACGTGGAGAATGTCTTTTGTTTTGTGGTATTCTGTTGTAGCTTTCCAATGCCTAAGGGTGTGGAAAGTTATTTGCAGCAATCCTGGGTTGCCTAGTTTGTGAGCGCATCTTCTTCTTTGTCTTTCAAAAATGCGGCGCAAACTACTTAGACTCTTGTAATGAGAAAAGACTTTGTTATCTATCTTCGGGATTTGGTTGAGCACGTTGTTTAGTCGTTTTGAGTATCGCAGGTTTCGAGGGTTGCTGCCTTTTTCTGGTGTTATGTTGATTGTTGCCGTTTCCTGGTTAATGTCGGTCCACGAAAGGCTAAAGAGTTCTCCTGCGCGTGCGCCTGTTTCTTTGCCCAGTTGCAAGAACAATGCGATGTGCTTGTTACATGCTGCTATAAGGTCGTCGATTTCTCTTTCGGTCGGTATGAAGGGCAGTTTTCTAGTAGCTTTGTAGATAGGTCGTATCCATTTGATATGTTCTAGGACCTAAAGCATGGGTAGCCGAGAGCAGATTTTGAGTGGCTTAGCGAACAAGACTTTCGGCTATCCTTTTGCCCAGGGCAAAGCATTTCTCGAGAGCAGTTTGATCAGGTGTATAGTTGACGAGCAAGGGTGGTTCTGTCACATTCATTCCAAACTTGTTCTTCAGAATCTCAAGAACGAGCTTTGGCGCCTCACCGCTCCATCCATAAGAACCAAACGCGGCGCTGACCTTGCCTCTCAGACTTACGTTCTTGACAGCTACCTCTTCAAAATAGTTTTTGATAGTTCCAGGCATGTCGTGATGATAGGTCGGCGTTCCAACTAGAACAGAGTCATATCCAGCAAGTTCTTCTTCAGGTATGTAATAGTTCAATTCCACCTCGACCCCTTGCACACTCTTCGCTCCATCTGCAACGGCCTGAGCCATCTTCTGAGTGTTTCCGGTACGACTGTAATACAACACAAGGATTTTGGTCATTTATTCATACTCACCCACGCGAGCGCTCTGTTATATTATCGAGGAACAGTAGCTGCCTTTCAGATAAGCGTTATTCTAGCGTGGCTACCAGTAACAATAGACATCTCATGCGTACATCTTTTGACGTGAAATATGAATTATGAATCAATAAGACATAACTCGTTGCAATGAATTGAAAGCATATTCTGTAGAAACAGCGCACTACCCCAATAGGTGGGATATTTAAATGGACAAGACCTTTCCATCCCCAAATATGCCTTTGATCGAGACTTCGGGGCTCTCTAAACAATTTGGCTCCGTCCAAGCCTTGGCTGACTTGAATTTACAAGTCATGCCTAGAGAGATCTATGGTCTGCTGGGTCCAAACGGAGCTGGCAAGACTACATCTATCAAAATCATTACCGGCTTGGTTGAACCCACATCAGGATGGGTTAAAGTGGCTGGCTTCGACCCAGTAAAGAATCCCATTGAGGCCAAATCTAGAATAGGGTATGTAGCTGAGAATCCGATTCTATACGAATCTCTTTCCCCCAGGGAATTCCTCGAGTTTGTGGCGTCAATGAGAAGAATAGACCAAAGCATGGCTAATCAAAGGGTGACTCAGCTGGCAGACGCTTTCGACATGGGTCAGTACTTCGATTCTCCCATAGCTACTCTGTCGATGGGAATGAAGCAGAAGGTAGCACTGGTTGCATCTCTTGTTCATCAACCTCCTATTTTGTTGCTGGACGAACCCTTGAATGGTTTGGACGCTAAAAGCAGTCGCATCGCAAAAGATCTGGTTTCGTTGCACGCAAAAAGGGGAGGTGCAGTGTTGTTCTCGACACATATAATGGAAGTCGCTGAACATGTCTGCACAAGAATCGGTATAATACATAAGGGCAAAGTGATTGCCGAGGGAACTCTTGACCAGCTGAGAAGCAAGACTGGAGGCAAGAGCGGGACGCTGGAAGAAGTTTTGCTGAAATTAACGAACGAAGAGACCCAGGTTGCTGACGCAACTAGGATGTTGGGAGAGGCGATCTTCAGATGAAGTTGACTGAAGCTTGGCGTCTGAGTCGAATACCCTACAGAGAAGTAGTTTATAGATCACTAGCAGAGGAAAAAGGCCGCATGTGGTGGGGGGCTTTCGGTCGGGGCCACTTTGATAAAGAAGGAAAAAGTGACTTTGAATTGACTGACAGAGTGTTGAGAATAGCCAAGTTCGACAAACTAATTGTGGCCATGTTCTGTGTAATATCTTCAGCTATGCCCTTCACTTCGCTATTTTATGGATCTAAAGTCACTGGGCTGACAAGTTCAATTTCGTTGAGTCTGCCTGTCACCTTTGGGTTTACAGCGTTGTATGCAATTCAGACGCTGTCATCGTTTGTTAGCGCCGAATCTTCAGCGTTGCTTTTCACGTTACCATTATCGAAAGATGATTTTTCGAAAATCACGCTATTCTCTTTCATAAGGTCTGTTGACTATATGGTTGTAGGGGCGATCGTAAGTCAAGTCATTCTGGTGGCTTATTTGACAATGTCACCCTTAGCGACTTTGCTCATGTTTGTGGCTTCTGTCATGAACGCTGTGTTTGCCGTTACGGTTGCTTTGTGGTTCTCAAGACTCTTCCATAGAAATTTGACGCGCGGAGGAAGGTCAAAGAGTGGCACTGTCTTACGCCTGGTTTTCATTATTATGTGGGGTTCATTGCTTCTTGGAGTTGGTCTTCTGTTGAGCATACCCTGGTACATCGTGCCTCGGTTAGAAGCGGCGTTGCTCAGCTTCAGCCAGCTCTCAAGCCTATTTTTAATAATTATTTATCCCTTCTCGGCCGGGATAGCCATAGCAAACATAGTTTATCCTACTGCTGAATTCTCCGCTGTATTGATAGCATCGGTCGCTATGATAGGCTACGTGATGCTCTCAGGAGTTGCCGGAAAGTGGTGCCTAGAAACAGTGAAGCGTGTGTCACAGGGAGCAGGGATCAAGGCATCAAGAGTTGCAAACCAAGACTTCTCGATTAGAACACGCAATCCCTTTTTCGGTTACGTCATGAAAGACTTGAAAATTTCTTCAAGAAATCCTGCTACCGCCTTCTTTTTTGCCCTTCCAGTGTTAGAAACGCTAATCGTGTCATTACTGACAACGAACTATCAGATGCTGAGGGTCTCCGCAGTACTTGTGGCGACTACTACTGGAGGAGTTTTTTCCCTTTTAATGCCACTTGCCCTGTTGAATGCCGAGGGACCAGGGTTGGAATATACTAAAACATTGCCTGTGAATGCAAAAAGGATTATGACCTCTAAGACCTTGATATCCACGGCAACCTATATTCCTGTGCCTTTGACTATGCTTGCC
>Ga0172366_10000366_pt1 | contig 31726 bp, 33 predicted proteins | sample LakKivSesite69cm_FD_114533 | JGI IMG/M metagenome (GOLD analysis project Ga0172366, IMG submission 114533) | Sediment microbial communities from Lake Kivu, Rwanda - Sediment site 69cm | ecosystem: Environmental > Aquatic > Freshwater > Lake > Sediment | place: Rwanda: Western Province, Lake...
CAGCCCACAAAATAGGCAGACCAGAACTGGCCAACAGCATAGCAACCTTCACATATTAGAGGCTAAAAACAGCCCCATTCGCAAAATCAAGCCAAAAAAGAATTAATGACCACTTATGCGCGCACGCACAATTATGTATGTGAGAGGGATTCCAGCGAAGATGTCTTGCCCTCCCCTTTCTCCCCTCTAACATTCTTCTCGTGTAGATAACCTATTCACGCTATTAACTTAGAAATAGCTTATGAAAGGTTCTTCTAGAAATATCTTCTATCAGCGTTTATGTAAAAACCAAAGCCAAGACAATCAAAAACTGAGTGTTATTTTGAAACAGCAAGTTGAACATCCTTCGTGAAAAGATTTTGAATTTGAATTCTCAATTTGGAGTACATAAATAGTGATGTCTAGTTCTGACAAGACTAACAGTTTTAAGTTTCAATCATTATTTTCGGTTGTGAAGAGGCTGGAATGTTGGGTCAAATTGTCTTTGTTGGACTTGGCTTGCACGATGAGAAGGGAGTGAGTTTACGCGGTTTAGAAGAGGTTAAGACCGCAGACAACGTTTTCGTTGAGCTTTACACAAGTTTACTACCGAATTTTTCATTACAGCATTTTGAAGAGATCTCTGGGAAGAAGATCACTGTTGTTTCAAGAGGTGAGCTTGAAGAAAAGGATGGAGAGGCTGTTCTGGAAACGTCCAAAACAGGAAAGACTGTTCTGCTTGTTCCAGGCGATCCGCTCATCGCTACAACGCATGTCACTTTGAGGATCAAGGCTGAAAAGTGTGGAATAAAGACCCGCATCGTTCACGGAGCCAGCATACTTTCCGCAGCCATCGGCCTGTCAGGTTTGCACAACTACAATTTTGGAAAAAGCGTGACAATACCTTTTCCTGATGAAACTCCTTCTGAAACGCCTTACGCGGTTATCGCTGAAAACAAGAGGCTTGGACTTCACACTCTTTGCTTTCTAGACATTAAGGCAGACGAAAAACGTTTTTTGAGCATCCGTGAGGGTTTAGATGCCCTCTTGAAGGTTGAAGTGAAAAGGAAAGAGAAGGCAGTGACGATGGATACGCTTGTTGTCGGCATAGCAAGGGCTGGGAGCAACGATCCAGCTGTGAAGGCAGGTTACCTCAAAGATGTTTTAGATTATGATTTTGGAGGCCCTCCTTACAGCCTAGTCTTTCCGGGTCAACTTCATTTTATGGAGGCTGAAGCCTTGATCGTACTGGCCGGAGCTCCTGAAATGTTGAGGACGGTTGCAGAATGAGTTTGGAAAGGCTTGTTTCGAAGTACATCAGTTCTGCTGAACATGTTTTTTGTGAAATTAAATTTGCCGAAAATCCGATAAGTTTTGAACCTGACATTGTTGTTAAAGTTGTTGATTTTGCTAAAGACTATCTAGAGGATGCGAAGTATTATATGGAAAAACAGAAATTCGAGGTAAGTCTAACTTCTGTCGCCTATTGTGAAGGCTTACTTGACGCACTGAGACTGTTAGGAGCCGTGAAATTTGAATGGCCATCAAAAAGAAAGAAAGCAAAAAGCGGAAAATAGTTCTTGCTTCAGGCGTATTTGACTTGTTGCATTTAGGACATGTTAGGTTCTTGGAAGAAGCAAAGAAAGCAGGCGGTTCAAACGCTGAACTCCTTGTTATTATAGCACGGGACAACACGGCAGAAAAAAGGAAAGGTGAAAGGCCTATATTGCCTGAAAATCAGCGGTGTGCTCTCATCGCTTCTTTGAAGGTTGTGGATGAGGCTATATTGGGTTATGAAGATTTTGATATTGGAAAGGTTATTGAAAAGGTCAAGCCCGATGTCATTGCTCTTGGTTATGATCAAAAAGATATGGAACGAACTTTGAGAGATTACGTGAAAAAGCATGATTTGAACATCAAGATTGTGCGCATTGGAAAGTTTAGTTCGGACGAGTTGGATAGCTCTTCAAAGATTAAGCAGAAAATCATTGAGGACTTTAAAAGATGAGTTGCAATGTTTAAGAATTCTAAGAAGTTCATGCCCACCTACATGCTGATCGCGGCAAACATCATCATTTACGCTTACACTTCAATCTTGAGCGGAAACGTTTTCAAAACGAACGATAATGTCATCCCTGCTTATGGACAAGATAATCGGGCAGTGTTAAACGGCGAAGTCTGGCGTCTGTTCACAGCCATGTTCATCCACGCCAACATCGCACACATTTTCGGCAACATGTTTTTCCTGCTAATATTCGGGCTGAGAGCAGAAGACATGTTTGACGTAAAAGAATATCTCCTAATCTATTTCCTAAGCGGTCTAGCAGGAGGTTTCCTAACCCTGCTCTTCTTGCCTAACTCTCTTTCCGTAGGCGCCTCTGGCGCCATTTTCGGCGTCCTTGGCGCGACTGTCATCTACATTAGGCGTGCAATCGGCCAATCGATAATCAGCGCATTAATGTACGCTTTCTTCCTTCTTGCCATAAATACTGGCCCAGAAGTGAATGTTGCAGCCCATCTCGGCGGCTTGATTGTGGGATTATTGATTGGCTATTTGCTTGCAGCAACACGTAAAACTAGAACGACATACAACTACCGTTACAATTATTCATACTCAACGTAAAATTAGCAGCATTGCTGTTTGCGTGAGGATACACATTTGAGGAGGCTTCTTATCAAGCGTAAGTTTGCTCATCAATCTTTGAATTAAGAATGGAAATTCAAGGAAGTGTTAGGACTTCGACCTTTACCTTGTGCCCATCTTTCAGTTTGAGATGTGTCCTCAACGGGACAGCAGCAATGATTTCAAGCACTGAAGCATCATAGTGGCTTCTCAAAGCAGAGATTAGTGCACCTTTGACTTTGTTTTCTATTGTTACAGGATAACATTTTACTGAACCAAATGTGCGGTCTTCATTTTTGAAACCCTCCACTTCGACAGCCGGATAGGCCTCAAGCTCACCGCGGGTTTTGATGTCATACTCTGTGGTAAGCTTCAAATTAAGTGTCCCCGGGTAAGGGTCAAAGCCCAGTTTCTCGATGAACTGCTTTCTGTACGGTTCTTTCGATATGTAGTAGGCCCCTTCGCCGAGACCGGTGAAAACTGTACCCTCTAAAGTCATTGATGGCGGATAGGCGGCTTCCATCAGGAAACGCAGGTTTGAATAGAGCTTGTTTAACTCTTTCATTCCAGCATCTGTAATTCTTATTAGACAGCCCTCAGGAGTTGTTGTCCTCTTGATCCAGCCCTTCTCATCCAGTTCGATCAGATAGCGTGAAGCCGTCTGCTGGGACGCGTTCAACTTGCCAGCTAAATATTCAGTCGAGATCTTCGCTGTTCTTCGATGCGCTCCCATCTCTGCAAGCTTCAGAAGCGTGAATAGATGGCGGCACACATATTTATCAGACATCTCAAAGCCTCGGTATCCGTTAGAGAATAATTGGCTGTGTATTTAAGTGCCTCGAAAATCCGTGGGAAAAGTCGAGTACGCGAAAAGGATTTAGTAAGCAGAAAACAACATCGAATATGACACAAAGAATATGATGGTGGCGGGCAATATTTCCAAAAATCGCCACCAGCGGATTTAATATGATCCATTATGACATGGTTGAGTTTAAACTTGTTTAAACAATTCATACAGAATTTTTATTTAAAGCCTTTTCATTGAACCTTTCATCTAGGCGTCGGACATGAAAAAGGCTAGGGCGTTCGCACCATGTCATATTACAGGGCTCTTTCAGATATTTGACCAATCAGCAAGTGCCTTGTATATGGGTTCTAAGGGAGCTGGCGTTTCGCTGAGTCGGGGAGTAGAAACCATAGTTGAAGCAAGAAAAGCCCCTGAAAGCTCCTTGCGAGTTGTTGTCAACGGCCTTGTTTCAAGTTCTGCAGAAGTTTCTAGACATGTTGTAGACGCCTTTCTTTCTCGCTTTAAGGAAATGGACAGCTTCGAGATTAGTGTTGAGCACCATTTTGAGGTTCCCGTAGGCGCCGGTTTAGGCACCAGTGGCGCTGCGGCATTAAGCTTGGCTCTAGCGTTAAACGAGGCTTTTGACTTGGGCCTGTCCAAAACAGAGGCTGCCCAGCTGGCGCATGTAGCTGAAGTTGAGTGCAGAACAGGGCTCGGAACGGTGATCGCGGAGACATTTGGCGGCGTAGAGATAAGAGTCAAGCCGGGAGCACCGGGAATCGGAGAAGTAAGATGTCTGCCAGTTCCGAAGGACGCTGTCGTCGCCTGTCTGGTTTTTGGGCCGCTGTCAACAAGAGAGTTTCTTTCTGACGAGAAGGTTCGCAGACGCATAAACGAATTCGGCGGCAAGCTAGTTGATGAATTGATTGAAGCACCAACTGTCGCCAACTTCTTGAAGTTTTCTCGCCAATTCGCCGAGCACGTGGGATTGATAACTGACAAGGTAAGGCGTGTTCTAAACGCAACGGATGACGCTGGCCTTGTTTGCAGCATGCCAATGTTCGGAGAATCCGTGTTCACCCTGATCGGACAGGAAAACCTTGAGCAGCTTCTGCAGATCTTCCGTAACCCTGACTCAAACAGAAGAATCGTTATCAGCGAGATTGACCGCCAAGGAGCACGACTGCTTTAATGACAAGTGTGAAGATTCCCCCTGACCATCCTAGGGCGGAATCCCTGCGAATACGCGAAAGATTGATTGAATACTGGAACGAAGGAATTGTCACCACTTCGGGCCTCATAGCGCATGGCCGAGGAGAAGCCTTCGATTACTTGCTAGGCGAAGAGACAACCGAACCAGCGCTGAAAGCTATAGAATCAGCTGCAGCAGCGCTTCTAACGGCTGAAAATGCAGTTATCTCCGTTAACGGAAACACAGCGGCCTTGGCGGCCGAACAAATAGTAAGGCTCTCCCAAGTTACGAAGGCAAGAATTGAAGTCAACCTTTTCTACAGATCCTTTGAAAGGGAACTGGCAATCCAGAAGTTTCTGGAAAAGGCGGGGGCACGTGAAGTTTTGGGAATAGGTGAAAAAGCATCCGCAAGAATCCCAGAGTTGAACAGCGAAAGAAGACGTGTGGATCCGCGGGGAATACTCTCAGCCGATGTGGTTTTGGTACCGCTGGAAGATGGAGACAGAACGGAAGCTCTTGTTAAAATGGGCAAGAAAGTGATCGCAATAGACTTGAATCCTCTGTCGCGAACAGCACAGAAAGCAACGATCACCATAGTCGACAACGTCGTAAGAGCAGCGCCAAAGCTTGTAGAGGCGGCCGAAAAACTGAAGAAACAAGGCGCAGAGAAATGCGGACAAATCCTTCTCGAGTTTGACAACAAGAAAAACCTTGCCCAAGCCATAACTCTGATCAAAGAGAGGCTTTCAAAGATCGCAGAAAAAGGACAAAAGCATCATGAGGGGCAATGGAAATGAACTTTGACAGAATTCTCATTCTAGGTGCTGGCGCCATAGGAAGCGTTTGTGGAGCCTTTCTATCTAGAAGCTGTGACGTGACACTAATTGGAAATGAGGCTCATGTGGATGCTGTGAATTCCAAAGGTCTCTCAATCTCCGGAGACACATACGGGACATTTCATTTGAAGGCTGACACCGAAATCCGCGAAATACCTGAGAAAACACTGATCATCCTGACCACAAAGGCTTATGACTCCGCAAAAGCCATGGAAAAAATAAGTAGACTTCTCAGAAAAGACACGGTTGTTCTGGTCTTACAGAACGGCTTTGGAAACGAGGAAATTGTCAGGCGAATAGTGGGCAGCAAAGTCAAAGTTTTCAGGGGAATAACAACAATGGCTGCTGAATTCTTTAAGCCCGGGGAAATAAGATTCTGGAATGGCGAAACAATCATTGAGCAAGATCCGGTCGCAAGGGAAATCGCAGGAACCTTGAACGCCGCCATGTTAAAAACAAGCCTCTCCAACGACATTGACACTGAAATATGGAGCAAGGTAGTCATTAACTGCGTGATAAACGCGTTAACAGCAGTTTTCCGCGTCAGAACCCGTGAAATTGTTGCAGATTCACTGGCACATGTTAGGCATGAGCTTGTCAGGGAATGTGTTGCAGTTGGAAAGGCTGAGGGAATAAGAGTTCCAAAGGATTTAGAGGAAGAGATCGACATAGAGATCTCTAATTACACGAATTTTTCTTCCATGTGCCAAGACGTAATGAAGGGTAGCAGAACTGAGATTGATTTTCTAAACGGGAAGATCGTTGAGTTGGGTAGAAAAAATCACGTTCCGACACCAGTGAACGAGACGCTTGTTTGCTTGATAAAATTTCTGGAGGAAAAGAATGAGCTTCCAAGAGAAGATTAGGCAAAAAAAGGGCAGAGAAAGAATCGTTATGCTAACGGCTTACGATTTTCAAATGGCAAAGATACTGGACAAAGTCGGCATCGATTTGATTCTTGTAGGCGACAGTTCAGGGATGGTTGTGCAGGGCTACGGCGACACCAAGAGTGTGACCATGACGGACATGATCTACCACGTGAAAGCGGTGGCAAGGGGAGCCAGGAACACGCCAATCATAGGAGACATGCCGATAAACAGCTCCAACACGGTAGATGATGGTCTGAGAAACGCTGAGCTATTTCTCGAAGCGGGAGCGCACGGAGTCAAAGTTGAAGGAAACAGAGCAGAAGTCATACGGGCCTTGACAAACAGGGGAATCCCGGTGATGGGCCACGTTGGAATGCTACCTCAGATAGCTGAAGCCTACCGCGTAAAAGGGAAAAAACCTGAAGAAGCTGAACAGATTCTCCGAGATGCCCTAGACTTGGACAAGCTGGGCACTTTCTCCATAGTGTTAGAGTGCATCCCTGAAAGCTTGGCGAAAAAAATAAGCGAAACAGTAAAGGCGCCGACAATTGGCATAGGGGCCGGGAAAAACTGCGATGGACAGGTCTTGGTAATAAACGACCTGCTAGGCTTGGACGAAAACTTCAAACCAAAATATGTAAAAATATACGTTAATCTGAACAAAATCATAACAGACGCCGTAACCAAGTTCAAGGAAGAAGTCTCCGCAGGCAGGTATCCAGACGAAGAACACACGTATCATTAAGTTTCAGAGGAGCTACAGAATTGCAGACCAAAGCCTTGGCACGCCTCACATTCAGGAGCGACATGTTAACATGTTCCTGGAAGACTTAAAGTCGTCGATAAGTTAGGAGGTTAAATGGGAGGATCGATGTTGTCAACACATCCATCAACCTACATTAGGGGAACCAAAAGCGAAGAGTTGAAAGGAAAACGCATAGTCCTGTGCATAACGGGCAGCGTAGCAGCGATTCAGTGCCCAGAGATTGCCCGAACTCTAATGCGACACGGCGCAGACGTGTTCGCAGTGATGTCTCCTATGGCGCAGAAGATCATTCACCCATACCTGATGGAATGGGCAACTGGAAACCCCGTAGTAACGGAGTTGACGGGCAAAATTGAACACGTGGCATTGGTTGGACAACATTCTGAAGTGGCTGATTTGGTTCTTGTCGCACCAGCCACGGCAAACACCATAAGCAAAATCGCTTGCGGAATAGACGACACAACGGTGACATCTGTCGTTTCAACAGCCTTCGGTTCCAACTGTTCGATTATTGTTGTTCCAGCCATGCATGAGTCCATGTACAACCATCCAATATTAACTGAAAACATTAAGAGACTGAAAGCCTTTGGAGTCGAATTTGTGGGTCCGAGGATTGAAGAGGGAAAGGCAAAAATCGCCGAAACAAAAGACATTGTCGAAGCAGTTGTCCGGAAGCTTGCTACTAAGCAGGATTTCTCCGGACTGAAGGTTTTGGTGACTGCGGGACCGACCTTAGAGTACATAGACCCTATGCGCGTTGTCACCAACAGAAGCTCAGGAAAAATGGGCGTTGCGATAGCAGAAGAAGCCCTAGGCCGCGGAGCAGAAGTTACCCTTGTCTATGGTCCAGGAGCAACAACGCCCCCAGCAAGATCCCGAACGGTATCTGTCGAGACCACAGAACAAATGTATGAAGCAGTCGTTTCTGAACTGAAGTCGAAGAAATATGACGTGGTCATAGCCGTTGCCGCGGCTGCTGATTGGACTCCAGAAAAACCCTACGCCTACAAAGTTTCAACACATAAGGTTCATTTACTTGACTTGAAACTGAAGCCTACCAGAAAAATAATTGATGAAGTTAAGAAAGTCAGCCCAAAAACTTTCCTGTTAGCTTTCCGTGCAGAATACAACTTGCCCAAGAAGGAACTGATTGGAAGCGCGTACAAGAGACTATTGAGCTCCAAGGCTGATCTCATTGCCGCCAATGATGTTGCCAAGGAAGGAGTCGGCTTTGGAACCGACACAAATGAGGTTTTCATCGTAGACAAGGAAAAAAACGTAATCCATGTTCCACTGGCATCCAAGCGAGAAGTTGCAGGTAAGATCTTAGATGCTGTAATTGAGAGGATAAGACCAAAATAGTCTTATAGACATTCCACAGGCGTTTAACGTGAAAGCCAATGCAGAAAAAGTTCAAAACCGTCGGTGTCGGCGGTACGTTCGACGAGTTCCACAAGGGCCACAGAGCCTTACTCATGAAAGCCTTTGAAGTAGGTGAGCACGTCATGATCGGCATGTCTTCTGACGAGTTTGTCAAGGAAATGAACAAGCCGCACAAGACTGCGTCGTACACTCAGAGACTGAGAGACCTGAGAGAATTCCTGAATGAACATGGACTCCTGGAGAGAGTGGAAATCATTCCAATAGACGACCCTTCTGGCGGTGTACTTCTGTCAAAAAACCCTATCGAAGCGTTAATTGTCAGCAAAGAAACAGAGCCAACGGCTCTAGAGATTAATGAAAAGAGAAAGGAAATCGGATTGGCTCCCCTTCAAATAGTTGTTATTAACATGGTTCCTTCTGAAAACCACTTCGCGATTTCTACCACGAGAATCCGAGAGGGCGAAATTGACCGTGAAGGTCATCTGCTTAAGTCGAAGGGAAATGATTAAACCACTTTTAGACTATATTATGATCGAAGCAGTGTTGTCATGCAAAGGACAGGCGTTGCCAGACTTCCTCTTCATTATGGAAAGGCGCCAAGGTACTTAGTTGTTCGCATGCGTAAACTTGCCAAAGAAATTGTGGCCATAATCGTTGACGAGTATGGTTCTGATGAGTTTTTAAGGCGGATTTCTGATCCGTTCTGGTTTCAGGCTTTGGGCTGTGTTTTGGGTTACGACTGGCATTCTTCAGGCGTGACTACGGTTGTTACAGGAGTCCTGAAGCAGGCTGTCAACGTTCAAGAGCAGGGTATTGCTGTTTGCGGTGGGAAAGGTAGAGTTTCTCGGCAGACGCCTCTTGAAATTGGAAATGTCGGTGAAAAGCTCGGCTTTGCAAGTGACAATGTTGAGGCTTTGCGTTATGCGAGCAAGATGAGTGCAAAGGTTGACAATGCTGCGATTCAAGCGGGTTATCAGCTCTATCATCACGCATTTTTCATTGCTGAAGACAGAAAATGGGCAGTTGTCCAACAAGGAATGTGTGTACAAGATCGCACGGCAAGACGATATCATTGGATTTCCGACAAAGTCAAGAGCTTTGTCAGCGAACCGCATAATGCGATAGTTGGGGATGTGAAGCGTGAAATTGTATTGGACATGACCGCCAAGGAAAGCGAGGAATGCAGAAAAGCTTCAGTGGACATAGTTAAAGAGCCGCCAAAAAAGCTTGCGCGGATGGTTATGTCTGTTAGGCCAGATTTTCAGAAGTCACTGAGCGAATGGTTACCAAGAACTGTGCATAATACGTGGAAAGAATACCCAATTGACGTTCTATCCATGCCACGAAACATAAATTGGAAGACCATGCAGGAAGTTTTCGAATTTCAACCCAGCAATTACGAAGAACTTTTAGGATTCAAGGGTGTTGGTCCGGCTACAGTTAGAGGCCTAGCTCTCATTGCAGACTTGATTTACGGTGAAAAGCCAAGCTGGAAAGACCCTGTGAAGTATTCTTTTGCTTATGGAGGAAAGGACGGCGTGCCTTTTCCAGTTGATCGAAAAGCCATGGATAAATCTATACAAATCCTCAGGCAAGCAATAGAGGGAGCTAAAATCGGAGATTACGAGAAAATGCGTTCGTTGCAAAGGCTCAAACAGTTTGTTCCAGAAAGCAATAGAATACCTTCCTGATGGGAAAAGTTAGCGGTTGGGCGCGTATGTCAGATGGGCTCTTGTCACGTTTCGGCAGAGCTGTCTGTGTGCGCGTGTGCAAAGCCTACTCCCCCCTCTATTATGATCCAAATATGTTCGAGAAGCAGAACCAGTAGCACAAGCCACCTTGCAAACGAATTTAGGAACAAGCATGCGCGCTATCTCTTGTTAGGCCATTTTCCAATCGTGGAACACATTAATGTTTAAAAGAGTTTCATTATTGAAAGATTTGGAAAGCTCACAAGCGGCGTTTGATGGTCGATTAGGATCTTCTGGTAAATTTCTTTTTGTTTAGGACTACTGTTAGCGTCAGTGTCAGAAGAAGGGTTAACATCAGCATGTTCTGGGCTGGGAATTCTGGTACTACTGATGTTCCAATTATTTGAACGCCATAGCTGCTGTCTTGGTTATAGGTGCAAAATATGGATGTGTGGGTTTGATTTTCGATCGATCGATTAGTTCAGAATCTGACTTTTTCCATAATAGCACGCCAGCTTTTGTATTCCAGAAAGCAGACTCCATCAAGAATGAAGCAAATGAACAATGAGGTTGCAGATACTTACGCTACAGTTGAAAGAGCTTTCTATCAAAATAGGTTAGGAACTCAGTCTTCTTTGTTCCGACCAGAACGATGTCTTCAACGCGGAGATAGTATTCACCTGCGTGCCACAGCTTCGGCTCTAGAGCTATGACCATGCCTGTGTGAAGAATTTCATCGTATTCTGGACTCAGCCATGGAGGCTCTTGTACCTCGACGCCGATGTTATGTCCTAGGTTTTTGGTCGGCAAGCGAGCGCGCAGATAATCCCCGTATCCTAGCTTGTCCAATGTCCGCTCCAAGATTGGAAAGAGGTCACAAACACGCATGCTTTGATCTGCCATCTTGTCCACAGTTTCAAGTACTGACTGCTGCAAAGCCTCGTATCCCTTTTTGACTTCCCTGCTGCCAGATCCAAAGTAGAAGCTTCTCCCGAAATCGGAGCAGTAGCCCTCAACTACGAAGCCTATGTCAAAGGCTATTGAAGTGCTGAGTTCAAGACCTTTCTCCTTTGGATACGTGAAGGGGTTGGTTGAGATTTCAGAGCCGGATTTTACGAACCCAGCTGTTGGAGGAAAAGACACGCCCGACGCACCTAATCGTTTGCCTTGATGCTCAACTTCGAGAGCTAGTTCCCGCTGCGTCACGCCTTGCCTGATTTTCGGAACCACTGCTTCCATTACTCCATCAGTAAGATGGGCAGCCTTTCTAAGCCTCTCAATCTCCCCTTCGTCCTTGATCATTCTCAGATGATCCATCAGCCCTTCGGCTTTGCAGAAATCATTCCCTCCCACTGCTTTCAATACTTCTACTGTCGTAACCCCCAAAGGTGATCGCCTAACCCAACTTTTCTCCCTTTCATATCCAGGTCAGAGATGACCTTCTCGATTAGCTTTCCGTAGTCTTCTCCTTTCTTCAAGACTCTGATATCCTTGATCCAAGTGCCAGTTGCTTGCCCCGAAGAAGCTTCATCCAAAGTCAATATAGGCTCTCCTTGCCGAGGCACAAACACAGTGTTAACTTCGCTTCCCAAATCTACGCCGTGACGCCAGTCGACTAGAAGCCCCGTCAGATACTGAGAGTTCTGGCAAGAACCATAAACAACTAGGTCAATGCCAGTCTCTTCCATCTTCTCCTGAAGACCCTTCAGCCTTCGCTTGAAATTCAGGCTCAAGACCTTTTCTTCCCCAGTTGGAGTATTTCCGACAGGGTTTTAAAGACTATCCAGCATCAAGGACGTAGGGCTTCTTTTGAACTTCGTTCAGGAAAAAGGACAGAGCCTGTTTTCGTGACTCATTAACTTTCAGGGCGACGGAAACGCTGAAGTATCATTAAGCCTGAAAGTAGGAAGAATATGCTGAAGGGAAAAACAAACCAGACATCCGAAAATATTATGACGGCAGCCGCCAAAGTGGGGGCAACAGAAGCTACCATGCCTTCTGTAAGGAAATAGAGGCTAAAGCCTAACCCTCTTTCTCCTACGGGGCTAAAGTCTGCTACTAGCACATTCATTGGTGACCATACAGCATTACTGAAAAAAGAATAGATGCCATAAACAAGAATAAGAAGGTAAAGATGAGAAACCATCGATAACATAAAAAGCGAGATCGCACCGCCGATGATTATCCAACTTAAAGCTTTTTTGGCCCCTACCCTTTCTCCTATGTAACCACCACTGAGAGAGCCAACTACTCCCATGAAAGGTCCCAGTCCAAAGATTAAGCTGGCCATAGAATCCGACAAGCCCCTAGTTTCAACAAAATACGTAGTCATGAAAGTCGAGCTCCCTGTTGATCCGACTTCTCTGACGGCCACAGCGATTAAGAAGATCAGAAGCCCAGAGGATAGGACGAAAGAGAATCTTCGCAATCCAACCTTGCTTTCAACTCCATTTCTTTCAGATCCCTTAGTTTTAAGCTGCGAAGATGTTAGGACTATGAACCCCCAGATTAGGATCGGAAAACTCCAGACTAGGTAAGTCCATCTCCAACCTAAGGTTGACAAAAAGACAGCAAGGCTGACTAAGCCCAAGGCCGAGCCCAAGCTTCCGAAGGCATTATGAAAACCCATCGACCTACTAACTTGATTGGACTTGGCAAGTCTACTTATCTGACTCAATCCTGAAATATGGTAAAGAGGAGATGAAATCTTTAGCAGAGACACTCCCACGACTAGAAGCCAGAAGGTGTTTGTCTGACTAACCAAAAGCGCTGAAAGCCCCTCTATCAACATGCTAACGGATAATAACCTATTTGGACTGAACCGCTCTGTGAAGAATCCCGTAGGAATATTCATCAAGAGCTGAACGAAACTTGGAACAGTAGCCACGAGGGAAGCTTCAAGGAGGCTCAATTGAAATTCTTTAATGATAACCGGGATGATGGCTACTTGAATGAGAAGATAGATTTCAAGAAGCATATGAGTTGTGCAGATCATCCAGAGACGTTTTTCCATCTATTAACTCGCCAAACCATTCTTTGGAGTTCTAAGAAAAAAGCGGACATGAATAAAAACTTGACTCAACTCAAATCCTTCTTCTTCTAGACAAAGTAGAAATAGCCCAAGCCATTCTCAGATTACGCCATGTGTTTCGCTATGAATCAGGGAAACGTCATTTGGCTTAGAATATCCGGGATTTGCGGTATAGTCACGCCGATAGTTGCGTTTGCATTCATATTGCCTGCGATAGTCTTATACCCTCAGTTCAGCTGGACAGCCAATGCCTTGAGTGATCTGGGCGTCGTGGCTGGCACCACTGCGATCTTGTTCAATTCGGGTCTCATAACATGTGGAGTTCTGGCTATGCTGTTCGCATCTGGGCTGTTCATCGTTTTTAGAGAGATGTTTGGCAGAATTGGAGCCTTCATCTTCGTTCTGGGTGCCTTAGCTCTAATTGCGATAGGAGTCTTTCCGGAGAATGTGAAGCCGATGCACTATTATGTGTCTGTGACGTTCTTCGTGCTTCTTCCAATATCAATGTTCATGATTAGCGCTGCTTTTCTCCATATGGCTAAATTGAAGATGGGCATATTCACCTTTCTGATAGCAACTTTTGCAGCAACCGTGTGGATTGTACATTTTTCAACACGGCTTGTCTCAGGCGTTGCTATTCCTGAAACGCTTTCTGCACTTTCAGCGTCAACATGGTCTGTGGTTTTAGGTTTCAACATGCTGAAAGAAACTTCACGTTCAAGTGATTAATCATGAAAGCACATTTACTTTTTGAAAAAAAGTTCACAAGGCCCACTTCGAACCAGTTCGAAGACTGCAAACACTTGTGGCTGTTGAACAGTACGATAGAAACGTATTAACGTTACCAGCTGTGAAACTTATAGACCACATGTTGGAGACTTGCACATGGAACAGTTGGCTGTCAGAGTCGAAGGACTTGTCATCAACTATGGCTCTTTCGTGGCAGTTGAAAACCTGTCTTTCACCGTGAAGAACGGAGAAATCTACGGCTTGCTCGGTCCGAACGGCGCAGGGAAGACCAGCACAATCAAAGTTTTGGTAGGCGTCCTAGAACCGCGTTCGGGCAAAGTTGAGATTTTCGATACTCCTCTCTCTGATGAGGTGGCTGTTAAGAGTCAAATCGGCTATGTTCCAGAAGAAGTGGTTTTGTTAGATTCCCTCACGCCAAGAGAGTTCCTAGAGTTTGTAGCCTCAATAAGACGCTTGGAAGCAAGTGTGGCCAATTCCAGGATTGAAAGACTCACATCTGCCTTTGAGCTTAAACAATATTTCGATACACCCATCGCAGCACTGTCCATGGGAAACAAACAAAAAGTAGCCATTGTTGCAGCTTTAATGCACGAACCCAAACTTCTAATCTTGGACGAGCCCTTAATAGGTTTGGACGCACGCAGCTCAAAAATCCTGAAGGAGCTAATAACTTTCCACGCCAAAAAGGGCGGAGCCGTCATATTTTCAACACACATAATGGAAGTCGCCGAAAAACTTTGCACCAAAGTAGGAATAATAAACAGGGGAAGAATCGTAGGCGAAGGAACAGTCGACGATCTCCGCAAACTTGTCAAAAGTGCAGAAGGCTCATTGGAAGACATTTTCTTGAAGGTAACTGAACAGGAAGCTGGGATGCAGGAAATAGTAAAGGCTCTTGAAGAGGAGTAACAGGCTTGAAGTTTTCTGAAACGTGGCGACTATCAAGCAAGATTTACAAGGAAGTCTCTTTCCAATCGATTTTTTCTCTGCGTGTCGGCTCGCCACTACCGCAAAGAGGCAAGAGAGACATTAGACAGCTCGTTAGAAGTGCCCGAACGAACACCCTAATAACCAAGCTAATCACAACCGCCTTCATAGGGATTTTCGGATCCATCGTATTTCTCCCGCTTACAGTCAACCTTCCTATTTCGGGTGCTTCTAGGGAATTGACTGTCGTCGGTAGCGTCTCAGCTTTTCTTGCGGTTGTGTTGTTTTTGATAATTTTCATGGGATTGCAGGTTTCCACATCGTTTGTTTCTTCAAAAGTTGTTGAAATCTTGAGCCCTCTCCCGCTTTCGAAGCGAGACATTTCAAATATTGTTTTCCTTTGTTTCATAAGAATTTTTGACATACCTCTCATAACGGCAATCACAGTATTTCTCGCAGCTTACCTTTTTGTCGGCGGGTCGATTTTGGGCAGTCTGATTGCTCTTGCCGCCATCGGAACGACAGAGATTTTCGCTTTGACACTAACAATCGGTTCGGCCAGATTCTTCTATACGAGAGTTGCACGTGGGGGAGGAAGATCGAGATGGCAAACTCTTCTAAGATTTGCTTTCATGCTCGTTTGGATTCTGCCAACTTTCGCCGCATATATCGTTGTGAATTTTGCGGGAGAACTCGTTCAATCCTTCGCGTCCTTGACGCAAGGCTTCTCCTCCTCTATCTTGCAGATTCTAGCGCTAGCCTACCCATTTTCATGGGGATTTCTGGTATCCTATGTCACTTTTCCTCAAGCAATCGGCCAGTTCACCCTCGTTCTTTCCGCTGCTTCTTCCATTGGATACGCAGCTATTGCATACTATTGCCTGAGATGGGTGACGGGAACAGTCAGAAAGATGGGGGCTGGAGGAATTGTTACGGGCTTAAGGGAACTTGTCAAAGACACGCTCATTAGGCCGCAAGTTCCTTGGCTTGGAATAATTCGCAAAGATTTGAGGGTGGCTTCACGAGCACCTTCATATGCAAGCCTTTTCCTTTTGCCAGCCATGCAAACCGTCATTCTCGCAATATCTTTCTCATCCATCAGCGAAGTAGGGTTAAGCGCTGCACTGGGCATTTTGATAGGAATATCTATGATCACCCTTTTACTTCCGCCAACCCTGCTTTCAATAGAAGGTTTAGCCTCCTCTTACACGCGAAGTCTTCCAATGAAGAAGAGGACACTAATCTCTGCCAAAACATTGCTATCAACAGTCACATATGTGATTTCTTTAATTGTTCTCCTCATCGTCGCCTCCTACTTGGGGAGAGATTTTTCTTACATCTTAACGTTCGGGGCAATTCACGGGCTCGCAATTGCCGCTGCAATCATGCTGGAACTCAGAATTCTGACAAATAAGTTCTGGACGGAAGGCTTCGCCGTTGGCAACATCTATTCAAGACTTTCCATCTACATCCTAATCTTCATTCCCGGGTTTGCAGTAGTTCTAGTGCCGATGATTGCTACTATTGCGGCCTTTTTCCTCGCCGAACAACTGGTCCTACCAGTTTTCCTTGCCGTGGCCTCCGCAGAGTTTGCGTTGATGTCAGCTGTTGTTATCCGTGAAAAGTAGATTATGCCTTTGTGTCCAAGTAGATTTGTGAGCAACACAATGGAGAAAAGATGGTCTTGTACCCTTGGTTTTCAGCAAATCTTATCGCCTCTTCCGCTGGAAATGCAATGCCGTCCACTCCGGATTTTATGGCGAGAATGTCTGTTCTTGTTCGATGTCTGCCTTTTGGCCGCATACAACCGAGAACCAACGGTGTTTCAGGAAACATCAGTCTTGCAGCTACCGTAACCTTTGCTATGTCAACAGGTTTCGGTGGCTCCGCATTTTCCATTTCTGTCCAGTGTATAGGCATAAAGGCGATTATGACCAAGGCTGAAGGTTTGTATTCGGATATCATTTCTAAAGCGTGCAGCTCGCCTTTGAGTTTTCCATAGTGAAGGCCGACAATAACGTGGGGGACGAACGGCATGTCTGCTTTGTTCAGTGCTCTCAAAGAATTTGCGTAGTCTTCAACCGTTATGTTCAGCCTGTAGATTTCCCTTATCGTCCCGTCTGAACCGATAATATCTATTAACGCAGCGTCGACTCCAGCCTTCTTGAGCGCTTCAGCTGTGCCAGCATCAATTATACCAGTATGGACAAACACCGTCAAGCCTAGCTCGTGCTTAATCCGTTCGATCGCATTGACGAATTTGCCAATGGGGACAGAGCCGTTAGGCAGACATCCGCCGCTTATTAAACATCCTAAAGCGCCTTTGTCTTTTAGTTGAACACACAACTCAAACAATTCTTCAGGCGTGGTAGCAGGATGCATCGTGTCTAGCACTATTCCCCCGCAATGTTTGCACTTTAATGCGCAGCCTTTGCCTGTCACCGAGATCGTTGGAAACTCCGTGGGCGAAGAAGAGTAGTGGCTAGTTTTGTAAAACATGAAGCTGGGAGCGTAAAAATGGATTCTCTTTGATCTGGAAATGAATAGGCCTTTGTCCAAAAGGTCTGAAAGCTCTTTTTCAGTCATATGCCAAATGGCTTCAGGTGAGAGTTCCGTCATCGTCCTCTGGTAGGAATGCTCTCCTTTTTGCTTAATACTTTTCGATTAGTTATTCCTTTTCTTTCTCATTCTTTGAAATATCCCGTATAGTCTGCATGGCATCGTCTATTTGCATAAGTGTGCTTGAGATTCTCTTAAGGTATTTTTGGAAGTCAAGAGTCTTAAATACTGTTATGCCTCTTTCTGTTAAAGCATAGAGCAACTTGTTGCCTAAGATTCTTTCCTCAACCAGTCCATTCTTTATTAGAAAATCCAGATGCCTGTTAAGAATAATGCAGTCAATGCTAGTCTTGTATGCTATCTTATCGATGTTCAGAGGTTTCTTTACAAGAGCTTCTAGAATTGCCTCGTATGATTCGAGCTTTGACCTACGCATTTACAAGCACCTTGGTTTCTTGATTTTGCTCCGCTATGGATAAATCGTTTGTGAATTCTAAATCCTTAGCAAGAAAGCATACAGATCCAATGCATCTTCACAACAAATGAGTCTTGGCGCTTGAGAATACGCCGATAAACCGGCATGCTTCGTTGGACCCTGACACTAGGCGATGTAACCTATCCCTAGATCGAGGCGGTGCTGCTGTCTTTTGGCACCAGCTTTCTCCCCGTAATTTTCTTGGGCGTAATTATGCAGATCCTCACAGCCTTCAGTTCCTTCTCCCGATTTTTTCCCGGCTTACTCATGTATTCATCAAAACTTAATGGAACCCGGTATTTGTCAATGAGCCTCTGCAGATAAGGTATCATCTTTTCCTCGTCATCAATGATCTCCGCTGTTCCGAACAAGATTACACTCTTGTACATAGTTGTATCAGATATTGTCTCGTCAACCTCAAAGCAAACATTTGGGTTTCTTCTGATGCCATCCATCTTCAAGCCTTTACTGCATGTGTGAAAAAATATTTTGCCATCGACGTAGGCAAAGCCAACCGGAACCACGTAGGGTCCATCTTTCAAAGCTATTCCAAGCCTGCCCACTCTTGCACACGTAAGCAGCTGGTCAACCTCTTCACAGGTCATCTCCTTAACAGACATCTTTGCTCAAAGCTCCTTCAAAGCATGTTGCCCTAAAGCCTAGGCATTCACGATAAGCCAACATTGGCATTTGCCCACATCATATGGCACATCTATCAAATAACTTTTTCTTGACTGAATATATTTCGGGAGCATCTGACAAGGCGTTGAAAATCTAGTCGAAGACTTGCAGAGCATAAAGCCTTTAAAAGTAGCAGTAATCAAAATGCATAGTGAAAGATGTGAAATCTAGAGGCTTTGGTCTGCATCTGCCTCAACAGGTTCGCGTTTCTGTTGGTTCTGCCATCGTTTTAGGAATCCAGAAAGGAAAACTTGATGCTGCACCTACAACGGCATATCTGATGACGTATAGGCGGAGCAAGTGCACTGCAAACTGCGGATTCTGCCCGCAAGCTAGAAGAAGCCACGGCGGAGCAGGTATGCTTTCAAGAGTTTCATGGCCTGTTTATTCAACAGAAATTGCACTCGATGGCATAGAGAAAGCTGTCAAGAATGCCCAAATAGGACGCGTATGCATTCAGGCTTTGAACTATTCGGAGGTTTTCAGTCACCTGCTAGCTCTATTGGAAACTATTCACTCTCGCATCGAAGTGCCAATTTCGATCTCTTGCCAGCCGCTCAACCGCGAAAACATAGGGCAACTGGCTAATGCGGGAGCTGAAAGGATAGGTATACCGTTAGATGCAGCTACAAAAGAGATTTTTGACTGGGTTAAAGGGTCGTCTGCTGGTGGCCCGTACCGTTGGGAAAAACAGTTCGAGCTGTTGAATGAGGCAGTTGAGGTTTTTGGAAAAGGTAGGGTCAGCACACATTTGATTGTCGGGCTAGGTGAAACTGAAAAAGAAATGGTTAACATTATTCAGAAATGCGTCGATATCAGTGTTCTTCCAGCACTTTTTGCTTTCACGCCAATTCGGGGAACAGCCTTAGAGAACAAGGTTCAGCCGACAGTCCAAAACTATAGACGAGTCCAGATTGCCAGGTATTTGATTCTGCATGGAATCGCGAGGTATGAGGATATGGTTTTCGACGAGGACTGTCTTACTGGTTTTGGTGTTGATAAACAAGTCCTGATACATGTTGTTCAAACAGGCGAACCTTTTCTCACTTCTGGCTGCCCATACTGCAACCGCCCCTATTACAATGAAAAACCAAGTGGCCCAATCTACAACTATCCAAGAAAATTGACTACGGAAGAGATTTCAGAAATACAAAGGCAAGTTCTGACACTCTTTAGTCGAAAAATCTATGTGCAGGACAAGCATTAGTGCACTCCTAGATGGCTGGTGTATGGTTTGGTTGAGGCACCTGTTGAAGACAAGAGAATAACTCTCAAGGAAGCAGTGAAACTTGTTCAAGATGGATCTCACCTTTTCTGGGGCGGATTTGGCTTTCAACGCCCACCGATGGCTTTTGCACAAGAGCTTGTTAGGCAAAACAAGCGTAACTTGACCATTTACACGTGTGGTTCAGAGATGGACATTGACATACTGTCAGGAGCGAGAGTTGTCTCACGCTTCGAACTTGCATTTTACGCGATTGAAGGAATAGGCTTGGTGCCAAATATTCAGAGAAGAATCCGCGAAGGCTCAATCGAATTCGAAGATTACTCGAACCTAGCGATGGCTCTACGCTTCTTAGGTGGCGCCTTGGGAGTGCCTTTCATGCCGCTCAAAAGTATGTTAGGAACTGACATGCTTGCAAAAAAGAGGTTCAGAACCAAAAAGGCTGAAGTCATCAAATGCCCATTTACCGGGGAGAAAGTTGTCCTCGTCCCCTCAGTCCGCCCAGACTTCAGCATAGTGCACGCTCAACGCGTGGACAGAGAGGGAAACGTGCAGATAGACGGCATCAAGGGCGAAGATGTAGAAGGTGCAAGAGCAGGCAAAAAGGTAATTGTGTTAGCTGAGGAAATTGTTGAAACGGAATTCATACGTGCTCAGCCTGACCAAACGGCAATACCAAATATCTATGTCACTCACGTTGTCGAATGCCCGTGGGGTTCATACCCAATGATGGTTTACAACTATTACGACTATGATATGGAGCATGTCCAAATGTACTATGACCAATGCAAGTCAGAAGAAGGCTGGCAAAAATACTGTGAAGAATACATAACTAGTGTTGATGGCCACATCGAATTTCTGCAAAAAATAGGCATCGAGCGGCTGATGAAGCTTAAGGCGAAAAAGCCGCTTCCATATTAGAAGGAGGAATGGAAATTGAGCAAGAAGTATGCGAAGCCCGAAGAATTTAACACATTGGAACTTATGGCAGTTTGCGGTTCCAAGCAGATAAAAAACGGAGAAGTCGTATTCATAGGAACAGGATTGCCGCTTATTGCAGCGATGCTGGCCAAGAAGACACATGCCCCTAGAGCCAAAATTGTTTATGAAGCTGGTTTTATCGATTCAAACGCCAAGGAGATCGCCTTATCAATAGCTGACTCTAGGCTTGGATACCGTGCGTCAGGAGCCATCGGGCTAATCGAGACTTTAGGACTAATGTTACAGGGCGGACATGTGGATTTGGGGTTCGTAGGCGCAGCACAAATTGACGAATATGGAAACATAAACACGACCTACATCGGAAGCTTTGAAAAACCAACAGTAAGACTGCCTGGGAGCGGGGGAGGAAACGACATAGTCTCATCAGCCAAGCGTATTGTAGTCATAATGACCCATGAAAAAAGAAAAATGGTCAAAAAACTGGACTATTTGACAAGCCCAGGCTTCCTAGATGGGCCGGGAGCTAGAGAAAAAGCGGGACTGTCGGGCGGCGGCCCTTCCCTTGTGGTCACTAATCTATGCCAAATGGACTTTGACCCTGGGACAAAACGTATGAGGTTGGCTACGATTCATCCGGGCATTTCTGTGCAGCAAGTTTTGGAGAACACGGGTTTCGACTTAGTTGTACCGAAAAACGTGCCGACGACGGAGTTTCCAACGTACGAGGAGTTAGCGCTTTTAAGGGCTATAGATCCCACGGGAATTTATATACCAAGAGAAAAAACATAACAAACATGCTTGAATATGGCTACTTTAAGCTAATGGTATCCCATAGAAGGATGATTTGCGGGAAAATAACCACTTGTCCGCGGTTCAAAACTACTGTTGTCTCGTTTTGCAGTATGGGCATTCTTCTGAAGCTAGAGGGATTTCTCTGCCGCACTTGACGCACTTTTTGAGGAAACCCCTAGCCTCCGGGACGATCAATTTATTTATGCGATCAAGCATTGGAGCGAATCGAATTGTGATCTTTGGTTTTATGAGCTTTGCAGGTATATAGCATAATGCTCCCGTAAAGATTCCACAAAAAAGAATTGCTATGCTTTCTTGAAGTTGGGAAGAGACTTGCACGTCATCAACGTGAAGGCCAGGGTAAAGGGGAATGGTGGCTTTTAGATTTCCATAATTCGGGCCTTCAAGCTCTACGTCGAGTATTAGATTAACAGCGTATCCTTTATCGAGACGATCACGCCATTCTGGACTGTCAGATCCCCAGAAAATCGTGAATGTAGAGTCTCTGAAGCCTATGAGAGATTCTGTTCCATTATGTGTGGCTACTCCCTCTTCTAACTCATAGATAGAACGGTAATCCTTACGGTTAGGCCAGAATCCGAGGGAGAACCAAACGGTTGAGTTTGCGTATACAGTTTTGTCGGTGTAGACGTGTGCTCCGGGAAGTTCATAGAAGATCCATGCTGCCCCAGTAGGATATCCCGCTTCGAAGAGTTTTTGTTCCCAACGTCCTCTGTAGCCAGGTTTGCCAGACATAGTCCAACCGTATTCCAAGTTTATTTCTGCATTCTCAGGAGTAAGGTAGAAGTAGTGACGAATTCCTCCTGGCATGGCACTTGCAATTGAAAAAGCAGCACCAACGATTACGATTATGGTTATTATTGTCAGCCCATAGAATATGCGTCTTAACCTTTGTGTTGCATGCTCAGAGTCTGAATGAAGCATGAGCAGGGTTGCGATGCCAATGAAGAAGAGGGAAAGATACATTGATACTAGAAAAAATGGACTGTTCTTGGAGTTCACTTGCAGCCATATGAAGAGGAGAATCAGTAAAGGCGAGAAAATCAGCTCCCGGCTTACACCTGAACCCACAAACGCAACCCATTGGTATAAGTTGACAGTAATATAATATTCTTTCGCTAGTTACATCAGCAGTCATACATACAACATACAATATCTGAAAAATTGGAATTGGAAAAAGACAAGACTATTAGAGCACTTTGTCATGGAACAACATCATGGCTGATTGGAAAAAGGGAAAGAGCTAATAGAAATTGCATTTAGTACTTTTGAAAGCCATGAGATTGAGAAAATATGCATCAGCGGAAAATTGCCTCGGTTAGGTCGGAGAGGAAAGATCACGTATGGAGTGTCGCCGATTTTTCTAAGGCATTAGCACGTGCGCTCTAGTTTCAAACTGGGGAGCAATTTCTACGATTCAAGCTGCAATTGCCTAGCATATCCTGAAGGCCCAGCAAGGTTGCAAACAGGTTGCTAAGGTTAATGTCAGGGAGATTGCCGATATCCTTTTCTAACTGTGAGTACATTTGCTGACGAGGAGTTTGCGATGACAAAACAACTAATTGACGTGATCTTCGCTCGACGTAGCATACGTGAATACACATCTGAACTGGTCAAGGAGAATCATATCAAGATGATGTTGAAAGCTGCCATGGCCGCGCCTTCAGCTTCAAACCTGAAGCCTTGGCACTTCATCGTAATAACCAACAGGCAGACGCTGGACAATCTGGCTAGGGCTCATCCTTATGGAAAAATGCTCTTCAAGGCGCCCTTATGCATAGCCGTATGCGGTGATGAAACAATCTCAGAAGGTGACTGGGTGCAGGATTGCTCCGCTGCCACTGAGAATCTTCTCTTGGCGGCAACCGCATTAGGCCTTGGCGCAGTCTGGCTTGGAGTGCATCCTAGGGAAGAACGCATCAGTGCCATAAAGAAGGTGCTAAAAATTCCGAAGAACATTGTTCCTCTCAACCTAATCTCGATTGGCCACCCCGCTGAAGATAAAGAACCGCGCACACAATACGACGAGCAGCGAGTCCATGAAGAACACTGGTAACACCTCAAAAGACGGCAATTTATTGCACGCACAGCGCAGTCCAAATCGACCCAGGATTTCCAACCGCGAGTCGTTGCTTCCCACAATTCTCAAGAGCTAAGTAGGCAAGGTTGTTACGGGATGCGGAAGCTTTGGCTTTTGCTTAGTTACCTGTTCAACTATTTTCCAAAACTCTTCTTCTGTCAAACCTTTACGAAGATCCTTCATCAACCTTTTTATCTGATAAAAGGTCATTTGTGCTTCGCCTTTATCTAGGCTTTCATGCGTACCTTTTATCTTGCGAACGATTTCCTCTATCTGCATTGGCGTGGCCTTGATCTCCGCTTGGGCAAGACGGCTTTGGACCAGATTTCTTCCGGCTTGTCGTCCTAGATAAAACATGGTTTCTCTTCCGACGATCTCAGGAGGAAACGGTTCATAAGTAAGCGGGTTAGCAAGCATGGCTCTAACGTGCTCGTCTACTTCGTACGAAAAGGCGTTTTCACCTATTATCGGCTTGTGAAACTGAATTGGCAAGGCAAAAGTTTTCTCGGCCAACTGTGAAAGTCTGTGAAGTTTATCCAGATCTACGCCTGTGTCCACATTATAGAGCAGTTCTAAAGCGGCGCAAACTTCCTCTAGGGGTGCACAACCTGATCTTTCACCAAATCCTGCAACACAAGTGTGTACGTAAGTGACGCCTTCTTCAGCAGCTGCTAGAGTGTTTGCCGACGCAAGGCCGAAATCGTTGTGACAATGAACTGAAAGCGGAATCTCTTTCTTGACTAGCTCTGATAAGCCGTCTCTGACATGTGAAATGAGATAGCGCATTGATAAAGGTCTCAAGAATCCAACCGTGTCTCCGATTACCAGCCGATCTGCTTTTGCTTTTACTGCTGCCTCAAAAATCTGCAGAATGTCCTGTAATGGTGTTCTTGAACCATCTTCTAAAACAAAATCCACCTTTGCCCCGTGCTTTTTTGCATATTCAATGGACTCAACAGTTTTCTGCAGAACTTGTTCCTTAGTCATTTTAAGGCTATATTGTAGGTTCAGTCCGTTAAACGGTGTGAATATCGGAATCTCTCTTATTCCGCATTCGAGACATGCGTCTATGTCGGACTTGATTGGTCGGGCCGGCGCTGCGAGACTTGCCTGTTGAAAACCTTCATTTGCAATTCTTTTGACCGTGTTCTTTTCTTCTTCGGAAAATGCTGGGTAGCCAACAGTTATTATGGAAACACCCATTTCATCCATCATCTTGGCAAGCTTGACTTTTTCAACATAGGTCAAGAAAACAGCCGGAGCCAGAACACCCTCCCTCAGGGTTTCATCCCAAATGAAAACTCTTTCAGGAAGTTTCGGAGGCAAATTCTTTCTCAAGTGGTTATAATTCGTGATTAAGCCCTGAGCCTCAAGCTTCTTGAATATTGTCTTTCTCATTTAACACACATTCCAACAAAGCCAAAGCAAGACACATTCTATTCTAGCGCGCACTCATATAAAATTTAACATGACCTAGTAGCTTCAAGCATTAGGCTAGGAAATGCTTGTACATGTAAGATTTGGGCAAATGTTTTATTATGGTTAAGTCAACTAGCAGGTTAGGTGTCAATTTGGGAGATGGTTCTGGTCACCTGTGGCTGGGAGCTTTCGTAGGCTTCATCGTGATTGTTGTTCTCGGATGGATGTTTCCAGTGATTGGCCATTTGATCGGCGGCCTAGTCGCAGGCTTAATAGCCAGGGGAATAGGCAGAGGAACCGCAGCTGGATTTCTTGCCGGAATATTCGGTGGAATAATAATCACCATATTGACGGTGGCATTTGCAACGGCAATCGGCGGAATGTTGGGCGGAGTTTTCGGAGCATTGTTTGGCGCGTTGGCTGGTCTAGCTTTAGGGTTGGCAGCAATCATACTGAGCATTTTCGGAGCAATAATATCAGCCATCGGAGGACTAATCGGCGGAGCAATCGCAAGATAACAGTTTCCAAAGCTCCTCTTGGTTTTCGGTAAGAACAAAAAAGCAATTCAAGCTCATGCAGTTCTCTTACTATTTGGCGAAAGTTTAAAATTGAATGACTTCTTAGCCAATACTGTTCGTGGTGCTTAAGTATGGAACCTTTTTCATGGTGGAACGAGAAACAGAAAAACCTCATGGAAGAAACAAAAGCCTTTGCCGACAAAAGCCTCCCAAGAGGTGAAGAGATTTTCTGGACAAAACAGTTTCCATCCGAACTAATGAAAGAAGTAGCTGGAAAAGGATGGTTCGGAGCAGTAATACCAAAAGAATATGGTGGAATAGATGCAGGTGCGACTGGCGTAAGCATTGTGACTGAAGAGCTCAGCCGAGTATGTTCTGCCTTGTCTGGAGCTTATGCTGTTTCTATGTTTGGCGGCGTTGAACAACTCTTAACCTTCGGAACGGAAGAGCAGAAACGGAAGTGGCTTCCCAAGATAGCCAAAGGCGACGTTATAGGCGCAGTCTGCATAACAGAACCCTTCGTGGGCTCCGATGCAGCAGGGATTGAGACAACCGCAAGACGTGAGGACGACGGGTACGTGGTGAACGGCAAGAAACGTTTCATAACAAACGCTGGATTAGCTGACATCTATGTTGTTTATGCTAGGACCAGCGAAAAGCCTGAAGACAAGGCTAAATACCAACATCTCACGGCATTCCTTGTGGAAAAAGGAACACAGGGTTTTTCAGTTGAAAAGATCAATGAGCTTTCAGGATGGTTCGGTCTCCCAAACGGTTTCTTAGACTTTAACGAAGCAAAAGTTCCGAACGAAAACTGCATAGGCGCGGAAGGCGCGGGCTGGAAGGTGATGATGGCTGGCCTAAACTTTGAGCGGGTTGCCTTCTCAGCAGGCATGCTTGGGCCGATGAGGGAGTCAATAAGGCATGCCGTTGCTTACACGCAGCGTCGTATGCAGTTCGACAAGCCAACTATCGATATCCCAGCCAATCAGTCCAAGATTGCTGAAATGCTTTCTGGATTGTACACGTCACGCTTGCTAACCTATCACGCCGCTTATCTCTTGGATCAACACAAGGATGCGATGGTGGAGGCTGCAACCGCAAAAATGTTCACTTCCGACACTTTTGAGAAACTCATAAGCGACGCTGTTCAAGTGATGGGAGGCGACGGTTGGACACGCTTCTATCCCGTTGAAAGCTATCTAAGAGACGCAAAAGTCAACCAAATCGGAGCGGGAACCAACCAGATTATGAGACTGGTCATTTTCAGAGGCGGATTGAAAGCAATGGGCAAAGACCTGAAAATGCTTCGGCGACGCATGCACGAAAAACTCAAGGTTCCAATATCAACAGTTGAGCCCCCGCCAAAATTAGAGGCTGAAGAGAGCAATGTTTTGAAAGTGTTGGCCGAAGATTACATGGTGAACCCAGGTCTTTACATGACAAGAGAAGACCTAAAGGAAAGATTGGCAACTGCAAGTGACGAAAAGCTGGATGGACTATTGAAAAATCTTGAATCACAAGGCTTGGCCAAGCTTTATCGTGACAGTCGAGGGATAATAACGCTTGTCAAGGCGACCTATGAGGGACTGCGCAAGGCAGGACCCGAGGAAATATACAGGTGGTATCCAGACTGGCTGAGTAAGGATTTCATCTTCTAAATCTTTATTTCTAGTTATCAAAAGACGCGTTTAGACCAAAATAGAAAAGCCCAAGTTGAGTCTAAGCCTAAACGAATTATCTCGGCTCGGCCGACCCCTCTCTGCTGAATTTTGCCACGTTTGATGCTATCTCACGCAACTGATCCAACGGTGAGAGGCCAATGGGCTTTGATTACTCGTCCAAGCCTGCTTCTCAACTTGGGCAACTACGTTACGTCTCTGATAGGATATAAGGCTTTTTTACAGTGTGAACATGCTTTTTCTATCACGTTTGTGTGCGTTTTGACAACCTTGACAACACTTGGTCATGTTCAAAAGTCGGATTTCGCTTGTGTGATGGTGAGTATTTAAGACGGAAAGCGCTCTTGAGTTGAGATTTTAACTTGCGGATTCATTGCAAAGTCAGGTTAATGCTTCAAATATGCATAGAGTCATATCAAATGAGGAAGACGGCATGGACAGGTCAGAGAAATTCACGGAAGACTTGGAGCTTTTGGTTTCAAGACTAAGTCAGGACATGCATGGAAAGGCGGAGGAAAGTCTGGGCAGACTTAAAGATCGATTGTTTGAGCTTCATCGGTCTAACGTGGTGAAGATAAATCATTCAGTCATGGAGTTGGTGTGTGCCAAACTGCTGATCTTGAAAGGATACGAGGTGGAAGTCGAATACCAACTCGATGGAGCATTAACATGCGACTTGTACGCGACAAAAGGTGATGGAATCCTTGTTTTAGAGATAGAAACAGGGTTTATTCCGCCTGAGCATGCCCTCGATCCATCGACTTACCTTTTCGCAAGGATAGCCAGCAAAATAACGAGATACAGCAACTACGCAGGCAAATTCGCATTGGGCGTACCGCCTCACTATGTGCTACCGATACCGAAGGTGCTTTTGATGCCGCCCCGGGACAGAACATTGGAGGAACTGAACACCCTTAAGAGTGTCTGTGACCTGTATTACAAGAGTCCTCCTGTGACCCTAGATGAGGCGAAAAATGCGAGGCTGCACAGCATCTATCTGATAGATGTGGATAATGCAGCTGTTCAAGAAGTTGACCCGGAAACCTACGTCATTAAGCCTTGCTAATTTCCTTGACGCGTGTTTGTCATGAACTCGCATCATCGTAAGTTCTGAAGTCTCTTCCTCTGCAACTTTAATCTGAATTCTGGCTTCACAACTGCTTTCTTTAGGATTGCCCAATTTGTCTGAAAAGAAGTCGGCGCGAGTAGGACCGTGGTAACAGAGATGCCTAGACCGCTGATGTCTTCGAGTTTCCTCCAATCAACGGGGTTTTTGACGCGGGTTACGGAGTTGTCTATATTTTTGGCCAGCTACATGGAAGTGACATTGAAAATATCATAGTGTATGAGACTCTGCATTACGTTTTGTTGAGGATTGCCGGAAAGAGAGCAAGTCTAAAGCTGGACAGAATTTACGCAGAATTGGACAACTAGCATGCCAGAGGCTGTTGTTAAGACTGCCTCCCGCAATGTACTTGTGGAGAATCCGTGCAGGTTCCCGGGCGGAAAAGACACGATGTTTTTTTTCACGGCATTTTCCGGTGCTTCAGCATTCGCTTGACCGCGGCTACGAGCACCGTGACCGTCATGAAAAGTGGCAAGATAAGAAGTTGTAGAAACTCTGGGATTATCACTATTCTGTGATTTGTGTGCTCGTATGAAAAGTAAACCCATCTGTATATGCCGTCGTCATACAATGCGTAATTGGGGTTAAGCACTGGTGTCAGCCCGTCATCAATGATGACTTTGATGCTGCTCACGTTCATCAATGCGTGGGGAATGGATAATCTGCAGAACCCGAAGTCGTTTTCGCCGGTGACGTCTATCCATATTTGTTTTTCCTCAGGATTTGCTATGGGAACCACTACGTTGAAGTTGGAAACGGTGGAATTGGAAACCAAAGTTACAACTAAGCCTTCTCGACATGAGAAACGTTGTAGCTGTGAATCATGCCCATAAGGGGGTAGTTGTCTGAGTTGTTAGGGTCTATTACGCGTGGATTATCGCCTATCCCGTCGCTTCCGGTTGCGTTTTGATGTGGACCGCTGTACGAGTCGGTGTCGTTGTAGTCGCCCCAATAGTTTCCGCCCCATGGATATTCAAAATTCCAATAGCAGTATTCTGATTTGACGTCTGCCTGCTTTGCATTGTCAACAAAATTGTTGTTGTAAATCATGTTTCCCGAGCCTCCACCTTGCTCTAGGATTATGCCAAAATCGTTGTTCTGTATCGTGTTAAGGTTGATCTGGTTGTGGATGGAACCGGATAGTTTGACGCCCACGCCATTATTTATGATGGTGTTGCCTTGGACAACATTATTTTCAGAAAGAAGCAAATAGACACCAGAATCGCTGTTGTTAGCTATGGTATTATTGCTGATAACGTTGTTTCCGTATATCTGCTCCCAATAGATCGAATGCCATAGCTGCACTCCAATACCATTGTCTGCGATTATGTTGTCTACAATGTTGTTGGCACAGGAATTGTCAACGAGTATGCAGTATGCCGGATTGCTTGTTATTTTGTTGCCTTTTATCGTTGTGAAATTGCCTTGGATAAGAATGTTGCTTGCTGGCCAATATCCTGAATTGCCGTGGGTTATGCTGAAACCTGTGACTGTTGCGTTGCTCGCGAAAATGCTGACCACTACGCCAGTTCCGTTGCCATCGATGACCGTTGTTTCCTTGTCAGCGCCGACCAGTAACAGGGTCTTATTTACGATCACATGCTCGTAGTAAGTTCCTGCTTCAGCAAAGATTGTGTGTCCATCCTGAGTTTCAGGAGCGTCTATCGCCTCTTGTATGAATGTGTAGTTTAGACCCGTGTTCGTGTTGTGAACTCTATCAGCCTGATAGACCTGTAGCAGCGGGCTGACACTTGATCCTCCGATTACATCTTGATAGTTGTAGGGAGAATAAGGTCCATGCGATCCAACGCTACCTTCGATTATTCCCTCAGCGGCTACTGAAACATTGTAAAGACCAGCTTCATAGACATTTACTGTCCACGAGGTTTGAACGGAACCTCCGGAAGTAGCGTTTCCTATTGAGTGTTGAGGTGTTTCTCCCAAAGCTAGTTTAAGGCCTTCTGGCAACTGGATGGTTGCGTTGCAGTGATAAGCTGGATATTGGGATTGAATAAACGGTGATGAACAAGGATAGGTCACGTTTGCAGTGACCTCAAAATTGTCTCCCTTGTGTGCCGTGCTAGGCATTCGTAGTTCTATTTCCCACGGATGAGCCAGAAGTCCCCAATTGTCTGAATATTCCCACAGGTCTAGGAACGTTGAATACGTCATTGATGTATTGGCTCCTCCAAGGGCTCCTCCCCAAAGGTCCTTGTTCCAAGGATCGTGCATGATGATGTGCGTGCCATTATATCCGACCACAACTCGATAATGACCATAGATCTTTGCCGAAGTCCACCACATCAAGACGATCAAAGGTTCTCCCCGGTCTATTGAATTCTTCAGATCATCTATAGCCAATCCTGATTGTTCAAATGCAGTATACCCAAACTTCCGAGCTAAGTACCCTGTGATATTTTCGACCATCTCACCACCTAGAGACATGCTCAAATTGCTGAAGTGAGCTGCCCTCCTCAACTCATCTGGATAAGTCGAGTCAGCATAAGTTCCTGCAACGTCTGCAATCTCTTCTTGGGAAATGTCCTCCCCATAGTAATCAAAGACCATCTCCAGAGCCGCTGGACCGCAGTAGTAATCCTTGGCTTGATAATGAAATGGCACAGGAAGGTATGTAACCGAATCTCGAACTTCAAAATCGTTTTTGTTGCCATCTACAAAACAGAAGACAAATTGAGAAGAAGAAACTGAAAACATGACTAGCATTGAAAGAATTAGAACAAATAGCAAGTGGTTTTCACTCATGCCGGACCATCGAATATCTCTTCAACTCGAGGTTCTTATGAATTTCGCCGATGCACACCTGTCTTAATTGGACAACAGATTCCCAAGGACAAGTCATGATTCACAGCTTTTGTTTTCGAGTTCTTGGCAGCCTTTGCCGCAACTGCATTATGAGTCTCAAAATCCGATGGAACACAAGCGGTCAACACGGCTAATACTGATACTGCAGTTCACGGATGGGCAATGACCATGGATGGATGGTATTCAGGCGGTCCGGAAAGAACACACAACCTCATAAATGATCTATTGTACATAGAGGCTTATGTGGATCCAGCGAACCCAACATTTGAAACGGTCACCAAATATGACATTGAGAGTCTCTGGGACTTTGGCTTCGTCCAAGTGTCCACGGATGGAGGAGCCCGCTGGGTTTCCCAATCAAATGTATACACAACAATGAATCACGACCCCGGCGCTATGTCACAAATAGTCACAAACCTTCCAGGACTTACTGGTCAAAACATGATATTTTTTTCAAATTATCATTGTTCCCTATTTGCAAGAGATCATTACAAGCCAAGCGCGTGACTCAGGATTTGAAGGTCTAGTTCCAATTAGGATTTCGTGTTC
>Ga0172366_10000368_pt1 | contig 31681 bp, 26 predicted proteins | sample LakKivSesite69cm_FD_114533 | JGI IMG/M metagenome (GOLD analysis project Ga0172366, IMG submission 114533) | Sediment microbial communities from Lake Kivu, Rwanda - Sediment site 69cm | ecosystem: Environmental > Aquatic > Freshwater > Lake > Sediment | place: Rwanda: Western Province, Lake...
AGATAATTGGTGGATTTGCTGAAATGGCAACCAATGAACTCAAGATAAGTGGAAATCTTGATTCTTGGATAATTAATGGTAAAAATCCTATCTTATTGAACGGTGTCGCCAATGGTCCATTCATACTCTTTGCTGAAATTAAGGGTAGATTGAACGCCTTGATTATTGATGAAAATACACCAAATATCACAAAAGACAAAAAGGATAATGTCATCGGTATGCACGCCAGTGGCATTACACAGGTGGCATTTGACAACTGCATAATATCAAAACAAAACCTTATGGGTAGTGATAGTAATGGAGAAAAAATTCTGGAAGAGATTAAATCCTTTGCCAATTTAGCTTTTGCCGCGATAAATCTGGGTATCTGCCAGGCAGGAATGGAGAATGCAATAAAATACGCAAAAGAACGCGTTCAATTTAGTGAACCAATCATTAATTTTGGTATGGTGCGAGAAATGATTGCCGATATGGCAACAAAGATTGAGGCAATGCGTCTTTTGATGTACGATTCAGCTAATATCAAAGACAGTGGTAAAGATTTTTCCCGTGAAGCTGCAATTGTCCGATATTTCAGTAATCAGGGTGTAGCTAAGATTACGACCGATGCCATTCAGGTGTATGGTGGTTATGGTTATATGAAGGATTATCCGGTTGAGCGTTATTTCAGGGATGCCCAGGTGTCCCGTGTGCTTTGTAGCTCAAATATAGAAAACAAGGAACTAATCGTTTCCAGAATTACTTAAAAAACAAATTTTAATCCTTAAAGAACTTATAAGAACATTATCAAATGAAATTCCAGGGTATCTATTGGTTAGCAATACAGGATATTGGTGGTTTTACCACACTGAGTGAGCAACTGGCAAAAAAGGGAAATAAGGGAACTGAAGAATTATGTACAATTATTACCAATTTTTTTCGGGATGCCGAGAAAAAGATACTGGATTACAATGGTAGAATTTTTAAACTCGCTGGTGATGCCTATTATGCAATATTTCCAGCCAATATTGAAATACAAAAGATAAAAATACTGGGTGATGAACTTTTAAATTTAAAGACTTTAAAGGAACATAATCTTCAAACCCGATTTGTTGCAGTACCTGGATTTATTGAAGGTGATTGGTTTCAGATATCGGATAATTATCAGGACTTGCTTATTAACGGAAAGGCAGTTTATGACCTGAATTTGTTAGCGGAGAAAACTCCAGCTGGAAAAGCGAATGTTCTCTCCGGTTTTCATCAACAGACATCCTGCTTGCCAGATTTCCCCCATATTTCATATAAGAAAAATTATCAACCCGCACATAGACCTCTGTATATTATGTTTCTTGAGATCCCACAGGATTTTGATTTAGCGTATAAGATAACCGCGATCTTTTGTAATCAAAAAGAAAAAATAAAACTTCTTAAATGGATTCCTTTCAAAAGCACATTCAAAGCACTTCTCATTGCGGGTTTTTCTGAATCCACAGGTAGAGAGGCCGAGGTGTGCATTGATATATTTAATAGACTGAAAACGGCTTTCAAGGATTATAAATTGAAAATGGGTATCAGTTCGGGAATTATATTTGCCGGAGAGATTAAAACAAAAAGATTTAATGAATTTGCCGTTCTGGGTGATCGGGTCAATGTTGCCGCCCGTTTGTGTACAATTGCTCCTGACAATGATATATATCTCTCTGAAGAAATTGAGAATATGCTGAGAGGCAAATTTAATTTTATTGATGTTGGTACGATAAAATTGAAAGGTAAAGAAGAAAAAATCAGGATCTATAAACCGCAGGAAAAAATCTCTGATGTTTTTAATCATTCATTATTTCCTTTCAAATTTGTTGGTAGAGAAAAGGAGTTGAATCAAGCACTAAAACTTTTGAATAAGAGACAGAGTTTATGTTTTATCGGAGATGCAGGATTGGGTAAATCGCGCATGCTTTACGAATTAAGAAAAAATTTCAGCCAAAAAGATGTTATTGAAGTAGCTCTTTCGCCAGTATCTCCACCACTATTTTTATTAAAAGAGATTTTTAAATATTTTCCTGAAGGTGAATTTCCAGAACTGAAGAGATATCTTGATGGTTCCATACAATTACCAACAATCAGAGTTATAGAATTATTATGGAAACTTTTTAAAACAAAAGATAACCTTACTATTTTTATGGAAGATTTACACTGGCTTGATAATGCCTCTTTTATGCTATTAAAGGAATTAGTTCCTTTACCCTTTTTAATTCTTGCCTCATCACGACCTGATGGCGAACAATTCATTGATATCCTCAAAATACAAAAATTCTATCTTAAAAATTTATCATCTAATGATTTAATAAATCTTTTCGAAGACATATTTGGTATGCCTCCGGACAAAAAATTTTTTTGTTTTTTAATGGAGCGCACTCAAGGCAATCCTTTCTATTTTGAACAAATTCTGAAAGATATGCAAGAGAAAAAATTTATTATAAAAAAAGAGCACTCTTTCTCTATTGCTGAAGATGCCAGGACTTTACCGTTCAGCATTCATTCAATTCTTCTGTCGCGGTTTGATGATTTACCAATTGATATAAAAAAAGCCACAGAAATCGCGGCTTGCATTGGCCGGCAATTTTCTCTTGAAACAATCAATGAAATTATGCCCGATAGAAATATCAATCCTGAACCGGCATGCGAAAGAGGAATACTTTTAAAGACGGGTGAGATCTACCAGTTTAAACATGCGTTATTCCAAGATGCAATTTTGGATTCACTACTTGACGCTCGCAGAAAAATGCATGAAAAAAAGATTGGTGAGGTTTTTATCAAAGAAGGAAGAGCCTCTTATGAAATTGCCCACCACCTTACTGCAGGTGATGAACCTTATAAAGCATTGCCTTACTGGTGTGACACATTTGAAGAATTCTATGGCCGGGGCTTCCATAATGAAATTTCCAAAATTATACAAAGATTAACAAGCGATGAAAATGAACACTTTAAAGAAGTTGGTAGATTGATAAATGCCCTTTATTTAGTAAAAATGGCGGATTATTATGATGCAGAAAAAATTCTTAAGAAACTACAAAGAAACAAGAAATTGAAAAAGCACGTATTGTTTGGTCTGGTTTCATTATACGACTGGAGTAGCCAACATAACAAAATGAAAATTGTTCTAGAACATTTAAAAAAATTCCCAATGACAATGGGTGAAAAATTAATCTTTCTTGAATCCTGTGGTATTTATTACGATATGACCGAACAAAATAAAATAGGATTAGAATACTACAAACAAGCACTGCGACTTGCCAAAAATAATAATGCAAGAAATTCAATAGCGGTTAGTTTATATAATATTGGGTGGATTTATTTCAAAGAAAAAAATTACCAAAAAGCAGAAGATGATTTTCGCAGGTCTCTCAATTTTACAGATGAAGGTGACTTATTTTCTGAGGGAAATTGCCTTCTGCGACTCGGGCAGATTGAGATGTTAAAAGGAAATTTTGAAATTGCCCTGAATTATCTTAAAAGAAGTCTTAGGAATTATCAAACACTCGATTTTGCCTATTGGACAAGATTGGCATTAAATGCCCTAACTGATCTCTATATCATACTCGGTAAAAAACAAAAGGCATTTTTGTTTGCTCAAAGGGGTGATGAAGTTGCAACTATGGCGAATCTTTATGCAAATAGTGTCTATATGTTCCATTTGTATTACGGTAATCTAAATGAATTCATTAAAGGAATAAAAGGTAAAGAAAAGGAGTACCCCAAAGAATTTTTTTTGTATTTGCTTGCAAAAAACAAAAAAGATGAAGCAATTGTTTTTTTAAAAAAACATAATCTAATGTCAATAATTCCAAGTAAAAAAGCATTGAAACAAAGAACCTTTCCACTAACTTTTCTTGAAATATATAAAAAATACGCCTGAAATAAAAGTTTATATTGAGAAAATAAAATCAGATGTTAAAGGCACATTGCATATTGTATTTAATATATACTATTGACACGTCTGTTTTTTAATGTATAATATCTAATGTTCGATGAAAAACAAAATAATAAAAAAGTTAGAGTACTATTTGTCTATCCCAAGGTTCCTTTGACCTTCTGGGGATTTAAATACGCCTTGAAATTTATTTCAAAAAAATCTGCATCTCCACCACTTGGTTTATTAACAATTGCAGCAATGACACCAGATGTATGGGAAAAGAAATTTGTTGATATGAATACCACAAGGTTAAAAGACCGTCATTTAAGATGGGCTCATTATGTATTTATTAGTGGTATGGAACTTCAGCGCCTGTCAGCACGCGAGGTAATTGAGCGTTGTAAAGAATTGGGTGTTAAAATCATTGCGGGTGGTCCTTTGTTCACAATTGAGCAGAATGATTTTAATGATGTTGACCATTTATTTATCGGTGAGGCAGAAGATACTTTTCCTGAATTTTTGAAGGATCTTGCTAATGGTAACCCCAAACATATCTACCAAGCAAAAGAATTTCCGGATATAACAAGAACGCCAATTCCCCTCTGGAAGATTGTAAAAAAGAGAAAATACAGTCTTATGGGTATTCAATATTCACGGGGGTGCCCATTCAATTGTGAATTTTGTAATGTTACAATGTTAAATGGGCACAAACCAAGAACAAAAACAATAAAACAGATAATCGATGAACTTGAAGCACTTTATCAATGGGGCTGGCGTGATGCAGTATTTTTTGTCGATGATAATTTTATCGGCAACCAGAAAAAAGTAAAACAGAAACTTCTGCCCGCTATTACTGAATGGATGAAAAAGAAAAAATATCCATTCACATTTTCTACCCAGGTATCTGTGGATTTGGCTGATGACGAAGAATTGATGCATCTTTTGGTCAATGCTGGATTCCAGAGTGTCTTCATCGGCATTGAAACTCCCAATGAAGAGAGTTTGAATGAATGCACCAAATATCAGAATATTGGAAGAAACCTTATTGATTGTATTAAAAAAATTCAGCAGAACGGTCTTGAGGTACAGGGTGGATTTATACTCGGTTTTGATAATGACCCGGAATCAATATTTGTAAGACTTACTGAATTTATTCAACACACCGGGATTGTTACAGCAATGGTTGGTTTGCTGAATGCAGCCAAAGGAACTAGATTATATAAAAGGCTTGAGGCAGAAAATCGGTTATTGACAAAAATAAGCGGAGATAATACTGACTGTTCACTAAATTTCATTCCCAAGATGAATCAAAATATTCTAATGAATGGATACAAGGAAGTTTTATCAAAGATATACTCGCCCCATCATTACTATCAACGGATTAAAACATTTTTAAAAGAATTTAAGGCACCCAGAATCAGACCTGTATATTTCCGCTTTGCCCATATTAAGGCATTTTTAAAATCGGTCTGGTATCTCGGTTTTATTGGCAAAGAGAAATTTTATTACTGGAGGCTATTTTTCTGGTCATTAATAAAACGTCCATATGCATTCCCTACCGCTGTAACCTTTGCAATCTATGGATACCACTTTCGTCGGGTATATGTAGAACATACACAAAAAATCAGATAAATACACAATAACCATTTTATTCAATTATATCTATATCAACAGATGGCTGTTGCCAATATTGGTTTTATTAATACCGTAATCGCTGGCAATTTCTAATGCCTTTTCTGCCTGTTTTCTTGAAGTGCAGGGCAGATCATTAAAATAGAAATGGGGATAAAAGCCTAAAAATGACCAGGGAATATTTTTATTGATTGAGCTCAAAAACTTCGCCATCTCGGTTATTTCATATTCATCAATATAACCAGGAATTAAAAGTGTGCTCACAATCAGAAGCGGCAGTCTTTCTCTCTGCGGAATATATTTTGCTACAAGTTTAATATTCTCTTTTGTATTATTATTTGATGCACTACAGAGGGCAATATTCAATTCCTCAGAAAAAGTCTTGAAGTCAATCTTTATACAACCATTAGTTTTTAATGACAGTTCAATCCAGGTTTCCATTATCCTTGATGAAACCGAGCCATTGGTCTCCCAGCAGATTCTGAATTTTTTATGCTGTTTTCTTTCAAGGATTTCTTTTGCCGTTGCAATGGTGTGAAGGGCAAATAGTGTTGGATCGCCACCAAAAAAGCAGATACAACTTGTCAATGGATCAGCAGCAGAGGCAAGTTCCCGGACTGTTGCCCGATTTTTTCTTTCCCGATAGTGCCAGTTCTGGCAGAATAAACAATTGAAAGTGCAGGCTTCATAAAATACTGCAAGGTTTTTGCAGCCATATTCTTTATTGCCATCGCAGACCCAATCCGCAACACAGTTTGTGGGTAATGGGTCATGATACCAGTCAACAAAAGCCCAGTTTTCATCAGACCCAGAAATTTTGTTGTCAATATTTTTTCTTACACCACAATAACCTGTGTTATTTTTAGTGATTGAGCAGTTATTTACACAAATCCCACAAGGTATGCCATTCTTGTCTTGTGGGATTTTTTCTGGCAGGTTATATGCCTTTCGTGTCTGCTCATGGATTTTTAAGATTTTGGGGTATAATTTATTATAATTCTTACGTATACATTCTGAGCAATAAGGTAGTGTTTTGGAAAGGATTCTTTCTTTTTTACATTCTTGGCAAATCACAAAAATTACTGATATTTTTCATATACAAAAATTTCATTAAAATCTTTTCTTCCCCGGCCTTTTGGCTCTTCTGCAGGATAACCAATCGGTGTCAATGCAACAACCCGAACATCATCAGGAATGCCAAGAATCTCTTTCACCCTCTTCTCTTCAAACGCACCAATCCAGCAGGTGCCCAGTCCTTCATTTGCAGCAGCAAGAATGATATGGTCCATTGCAATTGCCAAATCCACGGCAAACGAACTCATATAACCACCCATCCTGCCCCAGGCAATCTTTTCCAGAGCACAACCACACACAATCACATCTGCATTGGCAATCCAGTGTTGTCCACGGCATACCTCAGCAACCTTCTTTTTATTTTCAGGGTCTTTAATAACAATAAATTTCCAGGGCTGAATATTTTTTGCCGAAGGTGCAGCGCGCCCTGCCTCAAGAATACGATTTAAAACATCTTCAGGAATTGGATCTGGTCTATATTTCCTGACACTCTTTCTTGTTTTGATCACTTCGTAAAATTCCATTATTAACCTCCTTTCTTCAATTCGCTTCCCTCACTGCACTTCCTTCAATCCGTTCAGGAAACTCGGGATGCTGAATTTGGCAACTGCATATATTTTCACTACGCTCAGTATCTGCCGGCCAAATTCGCACGCGCCCGAGGTGATTTGAACACCTAACCTGCGGAGCCGGAGTCCGCCGTTCTATCCAATTGAACTACGGGCGCATAAGAGGGAAGAATCCCCCTTATATCCAAAAAGTTTGAACAAAACAATACTTTTTGGATACCTTTAATCCCCCTCGTTAACCTGTTCTTACACTTAGAATCTGGTTCTTTAAACCTTGCTCTACCAGTAAAAAACTGGTTGTTGAACATACCCACCAGATTATCGGGGAAGAATCCCCCTTATATCCAAAAAGTTTGAACAAAACAATACTTTTTGGATACCTTTAATCCCCCTCTTAACAGATAGTAAATAGTTTATGGGCTAGGATGCTCGTTTCGTTTCTTGGCTATCGTCTTTTGTTGTAAAACTAGGTTCCTAACCTATAACCCAATGACTATCTTTTTGGCTACCATAAGCCATCAACTAATTATTTCAGTATATTCATATTTCATTACCAAGTCAATATATATTCAGAACCCCTTCATTTTGCCAAGGAAAACTAAGGAGTTAAATGTAAGTCTTGGTGAAATGTTTTTGGTCTATAGCCGTGGGCCGGTTGTGTGGAGATGATTCAGATATTAATTAATGAGTATATTGATTTTTTAAAAAATTTTATTATAATTTTTATTATGAATAAGATAAACCTTGGTTGTTTGAATATAGAGACCAAATCTGAAGTTCCTGAACCACCTTCAAAAAAAGATTTTATGCTCTGGATTGGTCCGGTAATGATGACCGTTGCTCTGGGGCTGGGCACAAGTGAGGTGATTCTATATCCCCATTTGACATCCCGTTTTGGTGTGGGCTGGCTTGGATTAATGGTCCTTACCCTATTTTTGCAGACTGTCTGGGCACAGGAACTTGCCCGCTGGACCGTTGTCTCAGGTGAACATGCAGTCCAGGGGAATGCAAGGATATTATCCTATGCAGGTGCAATTATATCCATCAGTCTATTTATGTTTTTAGCCTTTATGCTACCTGCCTGGGCAACAGCCGCTGCCTCAGCATTAAGAGAATTATTGAACTGGCCCACAGATGTGAAGACTGGCACTGTGTTCTGGGCATATATCACTTTTTTTGTAGTATTTTTATTCGTCTTTATTTCAAGAATTGCGCGTAAATATGTTGAACACATTGCAACCTGGTCAACTATCCTTGCCTGGATAATTCTAATTATAGCTGCAATACTCGCAATAAAATTGGATTCTCTGTCAAGAATGTTCTCAAGCCTCTTTATCTGGCATATTCCAAAGGAGATGGACTGGTGGGTATTGGGTTCAACACTTGCCTGGGTAGGTGCTGGACCAACACTGATCTGGTATACATACTGGATGCGTGATGCTGGCTGGGGTATGGCAAGGTACATTGAGGCAATTCCAGGTTGGTTTGGAAAATCAGCCAATCCTGTTAGTACAGGTTTTATTCCTGAGAAAAATGGTTCAAATATAGATAAATTAAAGATTTGGATAAAACGCTCCCATTTTATCCTGTGGATTGGTTATTTTATCGGTAGTTTGTTTACGATATTTATCTTTGTTGGGCTTTCCGATTCCATACTGAGACCTGCAGGATTGGTGCCCAAAGGATTTGATGTAGTAAAACACCAGGCACAGTTTTTTGCAGTTCCACTGGGTAAATTCGGATTTTCTCTGTTTCTTCTTATGGCATGGCTTTTATTCTTTAATACACAATTGACCACGGCTGAGGCACTGGTAAGACAGAATGCTGATATCACCTGGAATATATCTGAACGATTGAGGCGGTATTTCAAAAATGATATAAAAGGGATTTATTTTCTTTGGTGGTTTGTCTATCTTGTTATCTCTTTTGTTTTGATTGGCATCCAGTACTTTGTAAAAGGTGCAAATCCTTTTGCCTATGTAACCACTGCGGCAATGCTTTCTTTTATATCCCTTCTCTTCTCAATGCTTGCAACATTTGTCGGAACGCTTGTGCTCTATCGACAGCAGGTAATTGATAGAATAAAGCCCCATCTTATCTGGCCGATTATTCTGGGTATTGGAACATCACTTCACACTTATATAATTGTCAGGGCGCTTGGCTATTTCTTTGGCTTCTGGAAATAAGAATTACCCATAATCTCCATTTATTAGAGCGGAGAATATGGAGAATAGAAGAAGTTTAGCCCCTCACCTTAATCCTCTCCCCCCGGGGAGAGAGCAAGGGTGAGGGACAAATAAAAGCTTTTAGAAAAAACTAAACTGTTGCAATAGAAACTTAACTTAAGGAGGTTTTTATGCTAATTTTTTTGATTATGCTTTCCCAATGGGGTTCTGATTTTTCTGAGGCGAAGTATTATTATCCGCGGTTTGATTTTTTTCCACCACGGGCAGAATCCCTCCATTCGTTTGATGTTCTAAAGTATCAACTTGATGTTAGTGTTCCAATGACTTCACGCACACTCTCCGGCACAAATTTACTAAAGTGCAGAAGTAACACAAATGGATTGAATGTTACCACATTGCATAGTCTTAGTTTAATAATTGATTCAGTAAAGGTGGATGGAATTAATGCAAGTTATTCAACTGCCAATGAGACACTTCACATCAACCTTCCTCAAATCTATAATAATGGCGATTCATTCAATATTCTTGTCCATTACCATGGTTCCTGGAGCGTGACCGGTTATCAAACCGGATTTTGTTACTGGCCCAAAAACTACAACAGCAATACACTCCACTCTATTGCCTATACCCTTGGTGAACCCTGGGACGCAAGAAGATGGATGCCCTGCTATGATGAACCATTTGATAAAGCAAACCAGGGTTGTGTAACAAGTGTAACTGCCCCAGATACATTTGTAGTATGTGCGAATGGTAATTTGACAAGTATTGTTAATAATCCCAATAACACAAAGACCTGGACCTACGAGGAAACAAAACCAATTACAACATATCTCATGCACTTTGGTGTCTCAAGGTTTGCAAAATGGTCCCAGTGGTATCATGACTCGGATGGAGATTCAGTTGAAATAAGACATTTTATCTGGCCCCAGGATTCGGTTCAATCAACGATTGCATTCCAGCATCTGCCTGAAGCAATGTATTTATATGATTCCCTTTATGGTGATTATCCTTTTGACCGCTATGGCCAAGATGCAGTCTATCCTTATGCCTGGGGAGGCATGGAACACCAAGAGCAAACCACAATCCATCGTACATGGATATTAAATAGCTCTGAAAATGGTATGGCACATGAACTTTCCCATCAATGGTGGGGTGATATGGTAACCTGTGTTGATTTCCGTAATATCTGGTTAAATGAAGGATTTGCTACATATAGTGATGCAAATTATAATTGGTTAAGATTTGGTCATGCATATTTTATTACAACACTGCAGAGCCGTGCTAATGACTATTTTACCTCTGACGCCTCCTGGCGCCACCCAATTTACGACCCACCATTGAGTGAACTCTTTGAATGGGGACATACATATTGCAAGGCATCCTGGGTTATGCATATGCTGCGTTATCTAAATCCAGATCAGTTTTTAAATGCCTTAAGCGTCTATCGTGATTCATTTGAATATGGCTGTGCGAGCACCGAGGATTTAAATAGTATCTTCAATCAGGTGTATGCAACTGATTTAACCTGGTTCTTTGATGAATGGGTATATGGACAGGGTTATCCTGTGTACAATATTTACTGGAACTGTGTACCTTCGGGAAGTAATTATCTAATAAGTATAAACATTTACCAGGTTCAGACCAATGCACCATCAGTTTTTCATATGCCAGTCCAGATTTTATTGCACATGACTTCAAATGATACCCTGGTGAACATTTCCATCACGGGTTCACCAACCCATGCAGAATTTTTAGTCAGTCAGAATGTTGATTCCATTGTATTTGACCCATATACCTGGATTCTCTGTAAGTCCTATATCTACACCGGCATAAAAGAGATTGCATCATCAAATCTTTATTACAATATCATCCTTCCATCAAATCCAGTGCGTGAGTTTAAATTTGGATATACGATTGGTCAATGCACAAATGTAAACTTTTGCATCTATGACGCCACAGGCCGCATAGTAAAAGAAATAAATGCGGGAGCAAAAACACCGGGCAATTATCAGGCACACCTGAATAATATGCCAGCAGGTGTCTACTTTATTAAAATGTCAATGAAGCCAGAAGATGGAAAATTGGCAGAATGGATTAAAAAGATAGTGGTGGTGAAATAGAAACCTGAAAAAACTTACTACTCAAATACAAATATAAATTATGGAGATACATTATAAAATGTAAGCTTAGTCTAAAAATGGATCCCTGTTTTTTAAAGGAATGACGAAAATGTGGAAATAAAAATCAGCTCGTTCTTTAAAAATTTCTGTGATTTATAAAGGTGATGGCCACACTACTGGCACAACTTCTATTCAAGCAGGTAGCCTAAAAGTCCACGGCCGATCGCCACTTCAGGAATATCTTTTATGCGGACCTTGAAGTCATAGCGCCAGTTATCCTCAAACTGGGCAAAACTGAATACACCTTCCCAGCAATGAAGATTTCTTGTTAATGCTATGTTATAATCAACCAGTTTTTTCAATTCGTAATCATAGCGAGCGCTATAGGCAATGGCCCAGTCTCTTGTTGGTTTTATCTCACCATTAAAAGCAACTTGATATTTTTTTCCTTTTGTATAGCTCTGTGTTATATTTATTTTAAAATTTTCAGTTTGAAGAGCGGTTCCCTGGTCAATTGTATATGTATACTCTTTTGTATGGATATTATATGTCCCACTTACACGAGTATTAAAATTGGTGATGGGTTTGGGGAAAGGATTTAATGGTAGATTAATGGAAAAACTGATGGGCGATATTGAGTCATTGATCAGATCGTATGCGCTGCTCAAAGAAATCTGGGCAAAATTCTTCTTTTCATTCTTTTCTCCTATTTTTGCCTCAAATTCCTGATTTACGGCGAATCCAATACTACTTGTTTTTGAATAACTTGGAATACCATAGACAGAGGGGAATCTGCCAAAATCAAAATCCGGGGTATAGCGATAAGAAATGCCTGGCATAACCTTATGAAGAATACCTTTGATGCCCAGTAACTCTATATTGAATACCCGATAAAGATTGGTGCTCGCACTGGTAATGAATGAATAGCCTGCGCGCATAGGAAATTTGTTGCCCAGGATATCCTTATCAAATACTGCAAAATCAATGTCAAGTCCGGGAGAGATAGAAAATAGGTCCGAGACATTCTGTTTAAAAGATGGACTTGTATGTATATTTGCCCCACCAGCTTTAATCTCATTTTGCGGTGTAAATTGCCGGTCATAAATGATATGCCCAGTAAATGAGTAATTTAAAAAAGATAATAACATTTTTGATGGCGTCGTTATTGTATAATAAGGTAATTTTTCAAAGGTTGTAGTATCACTAAAATCTACGTTTCGCTCTAGGATAAGGACGTTCTTTATCTCGCCAAAATCACGATTCAGGGTTGCCTGTGATGTAATCTCTTTATCTACCCATATGATGGTCGTATCGGCATAATCCGAACGATACTTGTTATCACTTATGTATTTTATATCACAGTTAAAGTTAGAGCCTAACAAAAAATAAGGTGAGTTATTCCTCGCTTCGACGCTATATCTTGTTAATTTTGTATCAAGTTCTTTTATATAATTTATATGAAAATTTCCTGCTGAATAGGGATTATAATCCCAGCTCCCTTCAAGATGGGGCATTATTCCCTTCTTTTCCATTGCGTCAATCTGGAGGGTTAAATCCACATAATCCGAAAGGACATAATAATAGGCAAATCCACGAATAAACTTTCCATAGGCACGGGAATTGCCGGCTCGAAACGGTAACAGGCCGGATTTCCTTTTTGAAGAAATCGGTACAAACCAGAAAGGTGCAGCAATCACTGGTATATCATATATGTAAAGAAAGATTGGTCGGGCAATAACCATATCACCCAAAAAAACCTTCATCTTTGGTGCATAAAAATAGTAATGGGGCGGCGAATCACTACAAGTTGTATATTTACCATCATAGACGTTAATAACCTTTTCGCTAACCCAATAGATTTTTTTGCCTTCAATAAATCCTTTTTCAATCTGGGTCTTTCCGGTATCCATCATTGCCTTTTTTGTTTCAAGATTATATCTTAAATGCGTCCCCTTAATAGAATCGTTAACCTGCTTTAAATGGCAAAAGCCGAATGCCTCAAGGGTTTTTTGTTCTATATAGTAATAGCCACTATCAGAAAATAATTGAATATCTTTATAAGAGATATATGCCGAGTCGTTTAAAATTACAATTGAACTATCAAGGTTATAGGTAATAATTTTTGCGGAATAATTGACGAGATTAGCACTGTCCGGCAATAGGGTATCATTTACAAAAAACACAAAATACAGGAGTAACATACAGTGACTATTGCTTCAGAAATTCAAAATTTGAAACACTAAATTCTAAACAATATCTAAATTCTAATTTGCCAAATACCAAACAATGTTTTAATTTTTGTAGTTGGGGAATCAGTTCGCCATACAACGTGACAGATTGTTTCGAATTTCGGATTTCGTATTTCGGATTTTTCACAATAAGTATTAATCTTTCAGTATTTCTTTATAGCTATCAAGCACAACTTTGTAGTATTTCATTGCCTGCTCCTCATCACCAAGGGAGCGATAAATATCAGCCAGGCCTTCATTTATTGCAATTAAAGTTTCTAAATCTGCTACATCCTTTTCTCTGCGACATAATTCCAATGCTAGGTTGTAGTAATTTATAGTTGACTCATAACCACCTTTTTTAATGGCAATTTTGGTTGATTTTAATAAGTACTCCATTGTCCTTTTGTAATTCTCAGCTTTTAAATAGTGAAATAATGCATATTCTTCATAACCTTCGCGCCGACGATAATAATCGGCAAGCCGTGTGTGGCGCTGATTTTTATCGGCGATATGATTATAAATCTCTTCCTGTAGTAATGGTGAGATAAAAAAGTATTTTTCATTTATCTTTTTCAAAAAATTATGCTCAAAAAGGTATTCAAGTTGCTCCTGGATATTTTCTGCAAGAGGAAGGTCCTGGGGGTCAATTTCAAAACCTAAAATCGCAAGGGCAGATAATAATTCTCTATGTTCTTCAAGCAACTCCATTCTGCGTTTAATGATCGTTTTAAAATCACTGTAGGGTAGACTGAAATTTATTAAGGGACTTTCACCGTTATACAGATTATAAAAATAACCCATCTGTTCTTCTTGATAAAGGGCAAGATATTGGGCAACATTAAATATTGTGGTCGTTGGTAGATTAATCTTTTCACCAATTCGGTTATACAGATATTCTTCTACCTGGACCCGGTCTATTTCTAATAACTCAAATTCTTTTAATCCTTTTAAATTTACCTGGGCACGATTGGAGGTAAAAATAAATTTTACATCTTCATCGGCAAGTTTTGTAATGAAATTTTGGATAAAATTGGTTGATGATGGTTCTAAGTTTTCAACATCTTCTACAATCACAACAACTGATTTTATATGCGAAAGATTTGCTAGTACATCACAAATTGTGTTAATGATCAATTCCATACGAACCTTGGGATCCATCTTTCTCAGGATTGTCTCTTCTTCCCCAATACCCAAAAAATCGAGGATTGCCAAATAACTTGTGCCGATATCCCGTATGCCAATCTCTTTTAATTTTCTTTCAATGATTTTCTGCTTTTCTTCAAGATTTAAATTGAATTCAATGCTGAATAACTGGACAATCAGGTCATAAATTGGTTTTAGTGTAATATTGGCAAGATAGGAAGGGGCATTGGTTCTTAAGGTTTGTTTTTCTTTCCCCCATTCTTCAATCAATTGATCTACAAAGATTGTTTTACCTGTACCATCAGGGGCAAAGATGAGCGCAGATTTCGTAATATTGAGGAAATTCTTAAAGGCATCAAGCATTATTGTACGAGGGATTATCGATGAATACTTTTTCAATTCGGGAAATTCCCCTTTTCCTTTTGGTCCATCAACACGACAAACCAATATTTCCGTTTTCATTCCTTCAATCGTGAGCATTCCCAAAGATGTGATATCAAAATTTTCTATCACCGTAGGTTCAATATCCGCAGAAATCAATATCTCACCGACCTGGGCGATGCGTGATAGCCCTTTGGCAATACCAATATACTGGGATAAACCAAAACGAATCTCCGGATATATTTCCTTTAATTTAAATAAACAGTTGATGATATTTATATCATCATTGGCGCAGATAATTAAATGTTTTTCTGCATGTTCAATCTTTGAATTAAACCTTTTAAGATTATCTATTAAATTATGAAACGGTCTCTTTTTTAAATCCCTTATTAATATACCTATGTAGTAAGGCATAGCCATCCCTTTAAAATCTTATAGCCTGAATGGCATTTTTAATAATGCCCGAATGGGAAAAAATTTGAATTCCTCATTTTGGTTCATCGTAGCAATTATTAGTTCGGGAGCAAATTCACTCAAGACTTGAAGACAGGCACCACACGGTGTGATAAAATCATATTGAGGAGAGTAGAGTAGCAATAAAGGAAATTTAGTTGTACCTTCAGAAAGGGCTTTGAACAATGCAACCCGTTCTGCACAGATGGTCAAAGGAAAAGAACTATTTTCAATATTTGTACCGGTATATATTTTCCCATCTTTACAATAGAGTGCTGCACCGACTTGAATCTTTGAATATGGTGCATAAGCATACTTTATTGCTTCTTTGACTTTTTTTATCAACATCTTGGAAACCTTCAAGATTGCCTCTTCATATATCATTATGATAAAATAACATTTAAAAAATCTTCTCCATTCTCTACTCCATTGATATTCATATAATGAGCAATCGTTTTTGCAAGATCACTGAAAGAATTTCTAATTCCAATATTTACACCTTTCTGCTTTTTGCGATAGGCAAGCAAGGGTACATATTCTCTTGAGTGATCAGTTGATGGAGTTGTCGGGTCATTACCATGATCAGCAGTGATAAAGAGTAAATCAGTTTCATTTAAGTTATTGACTATTTTTTCAATCTCTGAATCCATCTGCTCAAGACCGCGGGCAAAGTTTTCTGTATCATTCCGATGTCCCCAATCCATATCAAACTGGACAAAGTTTGCAACAATCAAACCTTTATTCATATTTTTGAGTGCAGCTATAACAAATTCCACACATTTAAGGTTATTGACTGAATGGTATGATTTTGTATAACCTTGATGGGCAAAGATATCATCAACCTTGCCGATTGCAATCACCTCGTAACCAGCATCTTTTGCCCGGTCCAGAAGCGTGGGTTCAGGTGGTTTTAAGGAAAAATCTTTACGTTCTTCTGTGCGATAAAAATCAGGCGGTTTCCCTGCGAATGGACGGGCAATAACACGAGCGACGCCATGTTTTCCCTGTAATAACTCCCGCGCAATTTTACAAAATTTGTATAATTCATCAAGCTTAAATACATCAATATGGCAGGCAATCTGGAATACACTATCTGCCGATGTATATACAATGGGCATTTTTTTTCTGATATGCTCTGCGCCGAGATCTTTCATGATCTCTGTACCTGATGTAGGATAATTACCCAGAGTTTTATAACCAATCCTCTTCTCAAACTCATTTATAATATCCATAGGGAAGCCCTGGGGATATGTGGGGAATGGATCTTTCAGAATCACCCCCATCAATTCCCAGTGGCCCGTAGTGGAATCTTTGCCGGGAGACATTTCCGCCATTTTGCCAAAATGAGCGAGCGGTTTATTAACATTTTTAACACCTTCAATATTAATTATATTACCCAAACCAAGGTTTTCAAGAAATGGCAGTTTTAATCCACCAATTGCTTTTGATAGATTCCCTAATGTATTGCTATCCTGGTCATTATATTTATCTGCGTCAGGTAGTTCGCCTGCACCTACTCCATCAAGGATTAAAACAATCACCCTTACCATTAGGTTATTATATACATAAATTGTTATTTGTAAAGAGTGAATAGTAAGCGTTGATAACTATTTGTATGGTTCCATAGATTTTCCCGTAAGCTGTGTTAAATTGTAGAATTATGGTTTAAAGTCTAATCTCAAGATGAAACACAGGAGGAGGATCAGTGGAGAGATTCAGGAGTAATACCCATTGACAATCAATGTAAATTCCTTATAATTGATTTGCGAAAGGAGAGAATAATGGCAAGGGAATGTGCAATATGTGGGAAAAAGGCACAGGTTGGTTCAAGGATCAGTCACGCCCATAATGTTTCAAAAAGAAGATTTAATGTAAATTTGCAAAAGGTGAGGATAAAAATAAATGGTAAGATTAAACGTGTGCTGGTTTGTACTGACTGTTTGAGTGCAGGTAAGGCAACTAAGGTATAATTGAAGTTTAAAGATTAATGGCCGTTTCAATATATACACTTGTAAGTGTTATAATCGTCAGTCTAATTTCTCTTATTGGTATTCTATTTATTACTATAACGCCCCAGAGATTATCTAAAATCCTTCTGCTTTTGGTCAGTTTTGCCGCAGGTTCACTATTCGGAGATGCATTTATCCACCTTTTACCTGAAGCCTTTGAGCAGATAGGTGATAGTCTCAGGGTCTCGCTCTTTATAGTCGCTGGCATTTTAATATTCTTTATTTTGGAGAAATTCGTGCGCTGGCGCCACTGCCATATTCCAACATCAAAAGAACATCCCCATCCAATGGTGATGATGAATCTCGTTGGCGACCTTGTTCATAATTTCATAGATGGGATGATTATCGGTGCAAGTTATTCTGTGAATATTTCTATTGGACTGGCAACAACCCTTGCGGTAATAATGCATGAAATACCCCAGGAAATCGGCGATTTTGGGGTCTTTGTTCATGGCGGGCTCACTATAAAAAAGGCATTAATTCTAAATTTTGCCTCCGCACTGACTGCGGTCTTAGGGGGAATTATTTCTTTAATTGTTGGCCCGCTCGTAAGAGGTTATTCTCTCATACTTTTGCCTTTGACTGCTGGTGGTTTTATCTACATTGCAGGTTCGGATTTAATCCCTGAATTACAGAGCTGCGAAACTGCCTCAGCATCTATTTTACAATTAATATCTATGGTCTGCGGTGTTGGGATAATGGCCTTATTGATTGTTTTTGAATAATCTTACACTTGGACACAAAAAACAAATATTTAAGATTTTTTGATTATATCTTTATTCTCAGACCATTGATATTGATTCCGGTCTGGGATTTCTTTCTCATTGGAAACTATCTGGCATCCCAAGAAAATAGATTTGTATTAAAACCATTTCTCGGTTTGGGTGTATATACAATGTTGATGGGAGGCATATATATTTTAAATCAAATCACTGATATTAATACTGACCGTTTGAATAAAAAACTTTTTATCCTCTCAGAGAATTTTATATCTTTAAAGAATGCCTACATTGAAATGGTTTTATTATTGGGTGTTTCATTATTTTTCTCCTGGTTCTTTGGTCTATATTTCTTTTTCTTAACAGTTATTTCATTGATAATCGGCATTCTATATTCATTGCCTCCAGTAAAATTAAAGGGCAAGCCTTTTATTGATACATTGAGTAATGGAATTGGTTATGGGATGCTCAATTTTGCCTTGGGTTGGTTAATGCAAAGATCCTTTGAATGGCAGATGTTTTTAAAATTTTTACCCTATTTTTTAAGTATCAGCGCAGTATTTATAAATACTACAATCGTTGATATAGAAGGAGATAGAAAATCCGGAGAGATTACAACATCAGTATTTTTGGGTGAAAAAACATCCCATGTTTTATCATCAATTCTGATGGCTGGCGCAGTGTTTGTTTCTTTAATTCAAAAAGATATAGTCTGTCTGTTACCTTCAACAATTTCGCTACCCTTATTCTTATATACTGCAATCCATTGCCTTTTAAATAAAAAAATAAATCGGTCTATTACAATCCTATCTTTTAGATTACCCGGACTAATATTCACGATTATAACCTGCATTCTTTATCCGGTTATCATACCTTTCTTGTTTGTAGTTATTATTGGAATGAAAATTTATTATAAAAAGCGCTTTCCGATAGATTATCCCACTCTAACCCGGGGGTAAAATAAAAAAAGAAAAGGGGATTGGTATAACCAATCCCCTAAATTATTTTATAATAGTATCATTTAACCGCTGACTTTAGATCGCGCCCTGCCTTGAATTTGGGTACGCGTTTTGCTGGGACCTTAATCAATTCACCAGTCTGCGGATTTTTAGCGGTTCGTGCCTTTCTCTTAGCAGCTGAGAATGTACCGAATCCGACGAGAGTTACTTTGTCCCCTTTCTTAAGGGCAGCAGTCACTGATTCCACAAAGGTATCAATTGCTGCTCCGGCTGCCTTTTTACTTATTTTTGCCTTTTTGGCAATTGCATCAATAAGTTGTGCCTTGGTCATTTTAGTCACCTCCTCTCTTTAAGATTATTAATTATATATATAATTCAATCTCTGTCAAGCCCCCAAATTGTTAACATTCTATTGACATTACTATTTATTTACATATAATGACTGACTGGTCAGTCAGAATAAACTTTTTTATAAACAAGGAAGTCAAAATTAATTATGTATTACCACCACCCTTCCCTTCCCCCTGAAAAGCGGGAAGACGAAGGAAGGGAATGAAAGGGGTTTAATTCGTTATGAAGAAAAAAGGTGGGCGAGAGAAGATTCTTAGGATCGCAATGAAACTCTTTGCCCAGAAGGGTTTTTTTAAGACGACGGTAGACGATATTGCCCGCTCAGCAAAGATTGCCAAAGGCACGATTTATCTATATTTTAAAGATAAGTCAGGGATTTATATTGAAATAATTGAAGAACAGCTAAATTCTGCACTTATAGATTTAACAGATATAAATGCAGAAAAAATGAACAGTACTCAAAAGTTGCGCAAGATTGCTGAAGGCTGGCTGACCCATTCTATAAAATTCCATCAGATGTTTCCCATGGTGAGTATGGAAAATATAAATCAGGCATTAGAATTAATGAAGGGGATCAAATTAAGGATATTTCCGATTATTTTCAATATAATCACGGCAATTGCTGGGATAATAGAAGAAGGAATTAAGAATCAAGAATTCCGAAGCGTCAATCCGCAGGTCGCAGCACTCTGTTTTCTCAATATAATAAGAACCCCTTTTTTAGTCAATATCTTCGCTTCACAAAAAATTACATGTTGTGAGGAGATTCTTGAACTATTTTTTAATGGTTTAACAAATAAAAAAAGGAGTTGATATGAACTTTTTATTAATTCCTATACTTTTTGCTGGACCCTTTAATCCCAAAATGGATACACACCAGATTTTTATTGGTCCTTCTTATTCTTCCTATATTCTTTTCATGGATGATGATGCTCCAAAAGGAAAATGGCAATGGGGAATCCAGATGGGCGTTTCTAATATTATACCCAAATTGGGAGTTAAGATTAGCGGCACAGTGGTCTGTTACGATGCACCTCCAGAGGTCGGCCCTTATAAGTATAAATATACACCCATTGTCTTGACTTTCAATTACAATCTTCTTCCTTTTTTAAAAACAGGATTAATACAACTAAATCTTGAAACCGGTTTTGGATTATACCTCTGGCAGGGGTTATTCAATGATCAGGTAATTGTCCTACCAACAGGTGAGAAAATGGATGAAAAGGATTTAGGTTTTATCGGTGGTTTAGAACTGCAGATAAAACCTATGGATAATATTGGATTTTTCTCGCACCTCTCTTATCAATATCTCACGAGTTCTAATATCTATAAATATGGTTACTTTGATAAAGATGAAAAGTTCTTTGTGAATGGTTTTGGTTTAAAACTCTTCTTACCATAATGAGTTTAGGTACTTTGGAATTTAGTCATTTAGATATTTTACATAAGGAGGTTTTATGATGCAATTTTTGCTTCTAATCGTTTTTAGCACCAGTGACACAATCGGTTTTACATTGAATGATGCAATAGAGTTTGCTCACAACAACAATGCAGAGATAAAGCAATTGATAATTAATTTAGATAAGTCAGTTGTTGATATAGGTATTGCGCGCTCGGCATTTTATCCTACCTTAAGCGCCTCAGGTTATTATACATATTTGAGTGACCTACCTGTATTCCAGCTTGATTCAGTGCTCATACCAATGGGTCAACATGAAAATTACAATCTTCAAGTTTCATTACAGCAGGTCTTCTTTGCCTGGGGTAAGATCTATGACGCCTACCGGATTGCTGGGTTCAATCGTGATATTGCCGAGTTAAATTTAATTAGAAAAAAGCAGGAAGTGCGCTGTTCAGTAACAAAGACTTATTATGAACTCCTTGTGTTTGAACAGATGGTAGAATTGACCAAGGAGAGTTTAGAACAATTAAAGCGGCATGAGGAATCCGTAAGAAAAAGATACGAAGCAGGGCTGGTTGCCCAGTTTGACCTGCTTCGTTCCCAGGTTCAGGTGGCGAATTTAAAGCCTAAGCTGATTGAGGCAGAAAATGGCTTAAAACTTGCTCGGGAAGGTTTCAAGATGCTTTTGGGCTTACCCCAGGAAACAGAATTTATTTTAAAGGACAGCCTTGAAATAATTGAAGAGAATTTTGAATTCGATCAGATAAAAAATGAGGCATTGAACAATCGCGCCGAGTTGAATAATTTTGAAAAGATAGAAAAGATTAGCAAACTCGCAAAGAGTCTCAAGGCACGGGCAAATTTGCCTACACTCTTTGCTGGTGTAAGTTATGATCGCAAAAAGCCGTTCAGTTTTGGGGGCAATGACTGGGGTTCAAATCTCACATTTAATATTGGCTTTCAGTTTCCGATTTTTAGCGGGTACAAAAATTTATATGAATATAAAGAGGCAAACCTCACGCTTAAAGAAGCAAATCTTGCCTGGGAAAATCTCACAAAGGGAATTATTATTGAGGTAAAGCAGGCATACCTTAAGCTAAGTGCATCAAAAGAGGCAATCCAGGCAGCGCGAGAGAATATCAATCAGGCAGAAATGGCATTTAATATTATAGAAACAAGATATAAAAATGGGCTTGCAACAAACCTTGAATATCTTGATGCCCAGCTTGCGACAATGCAGGCAAAGATAAATTATCTAACTGCCCTTAAAGATTATTTAAGTACCCAGGCAGATTTAATAAAGGCAATTGGTAAGGAGGAATAAATGAAAAGGATATTAATTGCAATAATTATCATTTTGGCAATCGGCGTTTTTTTAAGGATTACCTTGGTTAAAAAACCAATGAGGAGTGCAATGGAAAAAAATGTCCTCTCGGTTGAGGTAATACCTGCTATAAAGACTGATGTTAAAAAGACCTGTACCCTTGTCGGCACGATTGTTGCAGACAAAACTGTTCAAGTCTTTCCTGAGACAATGGGCAGGGTAACTAAAATTTTGGTAAAGGAAGGTTCAAATGTGAATAAAGGTGATAAACTCCTGGCGATCAGAAACGAAACCATAGGTTTTGAATTTGAAGAAGCTTATGTAACCTCGCCTATTTCTGGCACTGTCGCCAAAATACTTGTTGATGTCGGTTCTACTGTAGCGCCCCAGGTGCCATTGGTAATGGTCGTTGATGTTTCGCGAATAAAAATAAGTTTCAATGCACCAGAAATAGATGTCCAATGTTTTAGAATCAATAGTCCGGTTTCTATTTATGCTGACGCGTTTCCTGGAAAAAATCTCAATGGCTATATCAGTGAAATCAGTCCGGTTGTTGACCCTATGACCAAGACTGTCGCAGTAAAGGCAACAATAGAAAGGACTGGCACTCAACTCAAGCCGGGAATGACCGCACGGGTATCAATTAAACTTGGTGAACACAAGGGTGTAATTGCCATTCCTCAGGACGCTCTTGTAGCTAATTCAGTATTTATCGTGAAGAATGATAGTACTGCAGAACGCCGTCCAATAAAACTCGGGCTTACAGGAGATGAAATGGTAGAAGTGATGGCAGGGTTGAATGAGAATGAACTTGTTATTGTCCTTGGCCAACAACGGCTTGCCGGTGGTGAAAAGGTACTTCCAATTGTGAGGGAAAATGAAAATCACTGAAGTCTCAATAAGAAGACCATTCGCGCTTTCAATGATATTTTTAGGCTTGATTGTTTTTGGTATAATCTCTATCACCAAACTGTCCGTGGATTTATTTCCTAATATTACGCTGCCGATGATGGTGGTTATGACAAGCTACCCAGGCGCAGGTCCACAGGAGATTGAAACTCAGATTACTCAACCCTTTGAAAAGATTTTAGGAACATTGAATAATATAGACAATATCACTTCAACATCATCGGAGAATACATCAATGATTATGCTCAGATTTACCTGGGGTACAGACCTTGATGCAGCTGCAAATGATGTCCGGGACAGACTTGGATTGATTTTACCATTTTTACCAGAAGATGCAGAGCAACCACTAATCTTTAAGTTTGATATATCACAACAACCCGTAGTGATGTATACAATAAAAGGAAATATTGATCCATTAGAAATGGACCGTCTTGGTGATGATATCGCAGATAGATTACAACGCGTGGGTGGGGTTGCTGCATCATTTGTAGAGAGCGGTGTATTAAATGAAGTTCAAATACTGTTTGATTATGAAAAACTTGTTGGACTTGGTATAAATCCGGACCAGGTTTTAAATATTCTGCGCGCACAGAATGTAAATTTTCCATTGGGTTCGGTTGAATCTGGGACAAAGGTTTTTACCTTGCGTGTGCTCGGCGAATATAAAAACCTGAATGAAATCCGCAGGACCATTATCGGCAATAAGAATGGTGTGCCTATTTTATTAGAGCAGGTTGCGGATATTAAACTCGGTGCATCAGAGCCGACTGCCTTAACCAGGGCAAATCAGGCACCAGCAATCTACGGCTATGTTCAGAAAAGGACCAATGCCAATACAATAAATGTGTGCAACAATGTGATAAAAGAAATTAAGCAGATTAAAAAAGAATTACCACCTGGTGTAAGTATTGATATATTCTTCAATCAGGCAGATTATATAAATCGTTCAATCAATAGCACAACCAATACTTTAATTGTCGGTGCAATTCTCGCAATCGTGATTCTCTTTTTGTTTTTAGGAAATTTAAGGGCTGCAATCTTTGTTGGTGTTGCAATCCCCATTGCCATATTCTTTTCCTTATTTATGATGTTCATCTTCAATATGACCCTGAATATGATTTCGCTCGGCGGCTTGACCATTGCGATTGGAATGGTTGTGGACTGTGCAATTGTCGTATTTGAAGCAATTTACCGGCACCGCCAGGAAAAAGGGGAAAACCCAGATCTAGCATCAATCCTTGGCACGAAAGAAGTAGGGATGGCGATTACTGCCTCTACACTTACTACAATTGCTGTATTCTTACCCTTACTTTTGGTACGTGGTTTTGCCTCAATTTTCTTTAGCCAGCTTGCTTGGACCGTAACCTTTGCACTTGTCTCTTCACTTGTCGTTGCGATAACGATTGTGCCAATGCTAATGGCAAAATTCTTAAAAATTACAAAAGAACCGACAGGTACAGAATTATTTGTCCAGAATATTTATAAAAAGGTTGAGAATTTCTATTTAAGAATCATCCACTGGGCGTTGAACCACCAGTGGGCAACAATTCTTGGTACTGCGGGATTATTTGTAGTAAGCCTCGGTCTTTTATATTTTATCGGTGCAGAACTCACACCTTCAACTGACCGCGGTGAGATTCAAATCCAGGCAGAAATGCCTGTGGGCACAAAACTTGCAACAACTGATTCAGCGATTATAAAATTAGAAAGAATCCTTACCAAACAAGTTCCTGAAATGAATAATATGTTCGTTACAATCGGTTCTGGTTCTGGCTTTGCTTCACTCTTTGGTGGCACAACCGGACCGCACACGGCAACAATTAATGTCATGCTCGTAGATAGAGAAAAAAGAAACCGTTCTGTATATCAAGTCCAGCATGATTTGCGGAAAAAAGTTAATGAAATACCAGGACTGGAAGTTCGTTTTGTCTCTGAACAATCATTCCTGTTTGGCACAGGTAAACCAATAGAGATTAAAATCATTGGTTATGACCTTGAAAAAGCAAAATCACTTGTTGATAAGTTAATGGAGAGATTGAAAAAAATTAACGGACTTGTGGACTTAGAGTCTGATTTAAGCCAGGGCAAACCCGAAATCCAATTTATTGTTGATAGATATAAAGCATCACAATTTGGTCTAACTCCCTATCAAATTGGTATGTCCTTACGGAGTCAGATTGAAGGAACGGTTGCAACTCAATACCGCATTGAAGGAAAAGAGTATAATATCAGAATCACCCTTGATAAAATGTACAGAGATTCACCACAGAAGATAAAATCAATGAATATTGCTACACCCGTAGGCAATGTGCCTTTGCGTAACTTTTTGATCGATACAGTAACCGTTGGCCCGGCAAAGATTGAACACGAAAATACATTTCGTGTTGTTAAAGTAAGTGGTAATGTTGAAGCCCGGGACCAGAATAGTGTAGCCAGGGATGTGCAAAAGGTCCTCAAAGAAATAGCTGTACCACCTGGCTTCAGGATTGAAATGGGTGGCGGGTTCAAAGAGATGCAAACAACATTTAGGGATATTGGATTGGTAATTCTTCTTGCAGTATTTCTTGTTTATATCATAATGGCCGGTCAGTTTGAATCATTAAAAGAGCCGTTCATTATTATGTTTGCAATTCCTCTGGCAATCATCGGAGTTATATGGATGTTATTTTTCACCAATACAACAATAAATATGCAAAGCCTTTTAGGTGTTCTGCTTCTTGCGGGTATTGTTGTAAATAATGCAATTGTTTACGTGGATTATACAAATCAATTGCGCAGAAAACAGGGTATGTCATTATATGATGCCTTAATTGAGGCAGGCAGGGTGCGCCTTAGACCAATTTTGATGACTGCTTTGACTACAATCTTTGGGTTGATTCCAATGGCATTAGGTATTGGAAGCGGTAATGAATTGCGTGCGCCCATGGCGCGTTCAGTAATTGGCGGACTTCTCATTTCTACATTCCTGACCTTGGTTTTCATTCCGACACTGTATCTGGTAATAGAAAAACGCAAAACAAAAGAATAAAAAATTATCGCAAAATCCTCCCCTATCAAAGGGTGAAGGTAAAAACAACTATTCTACCTTTACAAATCAAAGGATATTACTATAATTGCTTATGACAAGTACTAAAAAGGCATACTTTGCAGGTGGATGTTTCTGGGGTGTGGAATACTATTTTGACCGTAAACAAGGGGTTATTTCTGCAATCTCAGGTTATATGGGTGGTACAAAAGAGAATCCACATTATGAAGATGTAAAAACAGGAAAGACCAGACACTTAGAAACCGTAGAAGTGATCTATGACCCTGAAAGGGTCTCTTATGAAGAACTCGCCAGGTTGTTTTTTGAGATCCACGACCCAACACAAGTTGATGGTCAAGGTCCAGATATTGGTTCCCAGTATCAATCCACAATATTCTACAAAGATGAAGAAGAAAGACAAATTGCAGAAAGATTGATTGGAATACTTAAAGATAAAGGTTATAATGTTGTGACAACAGTTTTGCCTGTAACCAAATTCTACCCAGCAGAAGATTATCATCAGGATTATTACGAGAAAAAAGGGCAAAAACCCACTTGCCACATTTATCAGAAAAGATTTTGAGATTTTCATTGACTTTTGCCGACTATTTAATATATTTAGAAGTATATGAAAGCAATGATTTTAGAAAAGCAGGATAGACTTGAAAACCGCCCCTTAAAATTAAAAGAAATCCGTGTTCCTGAGCCAAAAGAAAGTGAAATCAGACTAAGGATAGATGTTTGTGGTGTATGCCGGACTGACGTGCATATTGTAGAAGGCGAACTTCCTGCACACAAAATACCCGTAATCCCCGGCCATCAGATCGTGGGAAGGGTTGATAAATTTGGTGAGAAAGCAAAAAAATATAAATCTGGTCAAAGACTCGGTGTTCCCTGGTTATATAAGACCTGTAGTAAATGTAAATATTGTAAATCAGGCAGAGAAAATCTCTGTGAAAATGCAATGTTCACAGGTTATGATGCAGATGGTGGCTTTACCGAATATGTAATTGTAAAAGAGGAATTTGCCTATCCACTTCCAGAAAATTACTCAGATACTGAAGTTGCGCCATTACTCTGTGCCGGTGTAATTGGTTATCAGGCATTCAAGGCGACAGGATTAAAAAATTATGGCAAACTGGGGCTATTTGGCTTTGGCTCAAGTGCCCATATTTTAATACAGGTCTGCACCTATCTTGGGATAGAGACCTATGTAGTATCACGCACTGGAGCAGAATTAAAACTTGCGGAAAAACTTGGTGCAAGATGGACTGGCAAGATTGATGATGAAATAGGAACACTCCTTGATGCAGTGATTGTCTTTGCACCAAGTGGTGAGCTCTTGGTAAGGGCATTAAAAAAAATTGACAAAGGTGGAAAGATTGTTTCGGCTGGTATTTATACTACACCTCTACCCGGCTTTGACTATTCTTACATCTATCCTGAGAAATGCCTGACCTCTGTAGCACATACAAGTCGGGAGAATGTTAGAGAATTCTTAAAAACCGCGGGTGAATTTAAAATTCAAACAAAGATAAATGAATACAAACTACAGGATGCCAATATAGCACTTTTGAATATCAAACACTCAAAGGTCTCCGGCTCATCAATTCTGATAATAAGATAAGGTGTCAAATCTTAGCATTATATCTTGATTTAATGTATGAATACCTGCATCACAGATAACTGGCAGAAAATGATTATAATAGCTACAGAATATATTAAAGGCTGTTTGCACGACATAAACTCCTTCACAAGAGCATTATAATAATACGGATACTTAAGTTCATATATAATTTCAAATTTAAATTCTGATTTTTATTGACAATACTCAAAGTTTAATTATAATTGAAATGTGAAAGGAGGTATAATGCGTTATCTTAAATTAACATTACCATTGTTATTATTGGCAATTGTTTTCTTTGGCTGTCCAAAAAAACAGGTGGTGAAGCCCATTGAACCAGTGGTTCCTGAAGAAACAACCGTAGTTGTGCCTGAGGAGACAACAATTGTTGAAACAAAACCGCGGCTTGTCTTGGAACGGATATTCTTTGACTTCGATAAATCTGATATAAGGCAGGATGCAGCAGAGACATTAAAAAAGAATGCGGAGATGCTAAAGCTCTATCCTGAAGTGAAGGTAATTATAGAAGGGCACTGCTGTGAAATCGGCACTGCTGAATATAATATGGCACTTGGTGAAAGAAGGGCAAAGTCTGCAAGGGATTATCTCTTGATGTTGGGTATTGTGTCAGATAGACTTTCAAATGTAAGTTATGGTGAGGAAAGACCCCTTGACCCAAAGGTCTTAGAAAGAAACCGGCGGTGTGAGTTTGTCGTCGGAAAATAACCATGGCATATAAAGGAAAATCAGGGGAAATCAAGGGAGATCAAGGGGTATCAAGGGATATCAGGGGACATCAGGGGATATCAGGGAATATCAAGGAAAATCAAGAGAAATCCAGATTTTTGCCCCTGATGACCCCTATAAATCCGTTATACACCCTTATCCCCGTTATTTTTCTTTGTAGTCTTGGTTGTTTCAATCGCACACGGTTCAATAATTTTAACTGGCAATTGGATAGTTTAAAATACTACACGGCAAAGTCTGACAGTATCTTACAGCAACAATCAAAAGAAATGGCACAATTACGCACTGATTTTTATACAAAATCGGAAGAACTTGCTGAGAAGATTGAAATGTTAAATACAAGATTGAGTGAGTCCGAATCTCAATTAACCCAAATAAACGAAAAATTATTTCGTGGTAAAAAAACAGTTAGTGATTCTGAAGATGTCTCTGCAGTAAGCCCTGAGGCGAGGATAATTTATGAATCTGCATATTTGAATTATGTTAAAGGTAATTATAATGATGCAATCAATGGATTTAAATCCTATTTAAAGGTTGCCCCTGATTCACCGCTTTCTGATAATGCCTTATACTGGATCGGTGAATGCTATTATTCTCTTGGTAAACGCCAGGATGCAGTTGATACATTCAATGAATTACTCACCAAGTATCCTCAGAGCAATAAAAGGTCTACTGCCCTGTTTAAAATTGGAATAATTTACGAAGAGGCAAAAGAGCTGAAAACCGCAAGGACATATTTTGAACGGATCCTTAAAGAATATCCAAATTCACCCGAAGCCGCATTGGCAAAAGAGAGGTTGAACAAGTGAATATCTTCAGAGTTTTTATAGAATCTGGACTTGCTGCCCGGATTATAATGATTATTCTTGTCATTTTTTCTATCTGGTCCTGGGCACTATTTTTTAAAAAATTGTATGAACTTGCACTTACCAATAAAAAAAGCAAGGCATTCCTGATGAGTTATCAATTTCACAAAAATATTAAAGAGATGGAGAACTTAGGCCATTTATTGTCAGATAATCCCCACGGTAAAATATTAAAAAACGGCATTGATGAATTCAAATCGCTTAAATCTACAGGAAATCCCGGTAGTTTACAACTCGCGGATAACATCAAGTTATCAATGGACCGAACAAAGGCTAAAGAGATAGAAACATTAGAAAGTGGTTTGCCTATTTTAGGTACAATCGTTACAGCAAGTCCTTTTTTAGGACTCCTGGGCACAGTTTGGGGTATAATGGAATCTTTTTTGCAGATTCGCGCCCGGGGTTCTGCCCATATCACAGTCGTTGCTCCAGGAATTTCTGATGCTCTGATTACTACAGTTTATGGACTTCTTGTGGCAATTCCCGCATTGATCTTTAACAATCTATTGCGCAGTCGTATAATCAAATTGGATACACAACTTGATAACTTTATAAGTGAGGTCTTTGCAAGACTTAAAAGAGGGTTGGTTGAGAACCCCACCTTTAACCTCCCCCTTGAAGCAGGAGGAGATAAGAAAGGGTAAGGAGGCTGGTTAGAGGTGAATAGAAACAACGGTCTAATCCAGGATTTGAATGTCACAAATCTCGTAGATGTTGCCTTAACCGTTCTTGTAGTATTTATCATTACTGCACCAATGATGACTCCAGGGATCGATGTCAATCTGCCAAGAACCGATGCATCCCTGCCCCATGATGAAGAGGGAATTACTATCTCCATAAAAGAAAATAAACAACTGTTTATTGAGAACAACTATATTAAACCCGAAAATTTTGAATCAAAATTAAAGAAAATTCTGGAAAAGAAACCGCCCGGAGTAACAGTCTATCTTCGAGCAGACAAAAATATTGACTATGGTTTTGTAATTGAAATTATTGGTAAGATGAGAAAGGTAGGTGTAAAAGATTTAGGTCTGGTTGCAGAAATCCCGCAGGAACAATGAGCCGTTTCACATTACTCTCTATTTTACTCCACATTTTGTTGGTCGGCACTATCGCCCTTTCCAGCAGGAGTAGTTTTAAATCCATACCCAAATTTGAGGTTTATAAAGTCAGCCTTGCACCTCTTCCCCAGCCAAAGGTATCGGGTATTCCTGAAACACCGGCTGAGTCACCCACAATAAAGGAACCTGAAAAAAAGCCCGAAGAAAAAAAACCGCCAGAGGAAAAGAAAACAGCAGTAGTTAAAGAATCAAAACAGACCAAACAGACAAAAGAAACCAAAAAGACCGAAGAAACTCCCAAAAAGGGTCTTCCTGATGGACTTCCTGATATCAGACCCCAGATTTATACCGGGAGTGGTCGGGGATTTACATATTCTTATTATCTGAACATACTATTAAATAAAATCGGTCAAAGCTGGCATAATCCATATCGAGAAAAGGATGTGATTCTAAAATCAATTGTCTATTTTGAAGTGGATAAGAATGGCGTGATTTCAAATATAAGGATTGAAGAGGATTCAGGTGATGATATCTATAATGAATCAACAATTCGGGCTGTAGCACTGACAAAAAAACTGCCGCCCCTACCACAGGAATTCTCTGATGATTATCTCAAGGTTCATTTAGAATTTTTAACTGCTCAATAGAAGTAAATGTCATTCTGAGCGAAGCGAAGAATCTAATATGAATTACTATGTGTATATCTTAATAAACAAATCACGAACCCTTTATACTGGAGTTACGAACAATCTGTTAAGAAGAGTTTTCGAGCACAAAAATAAATTGGTCAAAGGTTATACTGAAAAATATAAAATAACACGATTAATCTGGTTCGAAGAATTCGAAAATATCCGTGATACTATCAATTGCGAAAAACGAAACCTAAGGGGGAAATGGCTAAAACATGGATTTTTGCTGATTATATTACTTCTTTCACTAATTATCGACATCGGACAAACCCAGGAGGTCTTTTTAAGGCTTACAGATTATGCTGGAGGCAAGACCAA
>Ga0172366_10000373_pt1 | contig 31592 bp, 25 predicted proteins | sample LakKivSesite69cm_FD_114533 | JGI IMG/M metagenome (GOLD analysis project Ga0172366, IMG submission 114533) | Sediment microbial communities from Lake Kivu, Rwanda - Sediment site 69cm | ecosystem: Environmental > Aquatic > Freshwater > Lake > Sediment | place: Rwanda: Western Province, Lake...
ACAAGATTGGTGCCCCGAACAGTGTGGAAGTCATGCTTGAGCATCACGAGGTTGCCTTTATTTCCAAGCCAAATTCCCTAACGCTCAAACGCCTTATGGACACTCTTGCAAAGACATGAACTAAAATGAAGCGGATTATTGCCGGGTTACGGGTTTTTCGGTTTATCTTCTGCGCTAAGACTCGTGCGAATGATTTGCCCCATGCTGACGGTGCCATTGGTTGGGTCATAAACCACCAAGCCTGCAAATCCCAGGAATTTATAATTGTGAATATCCGGACCCGGAGAATTTAGAGCCCATTGGACACTCCGACCGTTCTGAGAAAAGTTCTCCCAGATTGCAACGAAATCATATCCTATATCGAATTTCGCATAATCAAAAACAATCGGGTGAATGACTTTGCCTCCGATGACTCCACCCACTCTATAAGGCGCACTGCCTGAAAGGTTGCTATTGGCAAGATTTTCTGCAAAAAAGTTCTCGGGAAGATTTGACATAAAGGCAACGGGCGTGGTGAGATGCATAAGCCGTCCCATGAAAGTATTGATGCCATCCGTGTAATCGGGAGGATAGTGATTAGAGTCCGTGGCATAAGCCTCAAGGGCGACGGCAACAGACCGCATGTCACTTCTTGTCCGGGCGACCTTGGAGCGCACCTGCGCCTCAAGGAAGTTGGGGATGGCAATCGCCGCAAGGATGGCAATGATTGCTACCACGATAAGAAGTTCTATCAGGGTAAAACTTCTTGCACGTTTAATGTCCTCAAATTGTCTGAGTTGCATAATTTTTTTCCTCTTCAAACATATAATAAAATTTATATTTCAGAGTTCTAAGGGAAAGTCAATAGGTGATTATCTGAAATTGAAGCCAAATCTCCTTGACGTCACTATGTGTCCGGCATAAATAGTTATTTTGAAATAATTAAGAGAGATTGTCCATGCCTGTTGTTATCATTATGCCGATTCTGGGCTGGAGCTGGGTGATGCTGTCGCCTATTGTTATGGCGGCGGCAGGGGCGCTCGGATTCCAGACACTGACGGGCGATAAACTCAAGGACTGGCTCCAGAAGGAGATTGAGAAGGATAGGAAGAGACTGCGAAAGGTGAACGTCGCACTTGAGGAGGTTATGGCGGATATTGTGGCGGAGGAGCTGGGTCGGGAGGAGCGGCTCGATTTCAAAAAGGGAAATATGATTCTCACCTTCCGCAAGGATGCCCGCGGCAAGTTCCACGTTGAGGTCACAGGACCCAGATCCATGACCGCGGTCGAACTGCTCACGATTGGTGATGAATTTGCCCGCACGATTATCCAGCAGTTTGCACATCACCGCGTTGCCCGGGAACTTGACCTTCGTGGCGTGCACATCGTTGGCGAGGAGGTCAACGAAAACGGCGATATCATCCTTCATACGCGCAAGTGGAGCTGAGCGCAGATTTTCTCATTTCGGGACTACGGATGTGGTAAAATATGGGTCGGTTTTCAAGACTTGAACGCGAAACGCAGGATGCCTTGGTTAAACAGAGGGCTCAGGAAAAAAAGGTCAAGGAGCGCCCTCAGGGTCAAGAGGAGTCCTATGACGCCGGCTATTATGCACGTGAGGCTGATGAGGCATTTTTCCACGGGCGATTCAAGGATGCCCTCCAGTTATATTCCCGCGCCATCCAGACGGATAACATGCAGCATTATCCCTGGCTTGGTCAGATTTACTGCCTGATTGAGCTTGGACAGTTGAAGGAGGCGGATATCTGGTGCGCTCGTGCGCTGGAGCTTTTCCCGGAGGATAGCGCCATTCTCTCCTTGCGCGCCGTCATGTATGCTAATCGCGGGATGTATAAGCGTGCCCTTGCCACTTCCGACTATGCCATCAGTCAGAAGGATGTAGAGGCGCATTCCTTTGTGGCGCGGGGGAATGTCCTCCTTCTTGCCGAGAATAAAAATGCCTCACTCTGTTTCATAAAGGCGATGGAACTGGCTGGTGAGAATGAATGGCAAATACCGATGCGCATCGGTCTCATCTATTTTAAAAGAAGAGAATACACCCTTGCTCTGGATTATCTTCAGAAGGCATGTGCCTTGAATGTTACCAATGATTACCTCTGGTATCATCTGGGGCAGTGTTATCATAAGCTTGGATTTTTCACAAAGGCGATGGAGTCATATCAGCAGGCGGCGGCACAAAACCCCGAGAACAAACAGGTCAGCGCCGCCCTTGCACGTCTTTCCCACACATCCATATTTTTTGGCATCTTTCGCAAAATTTTTGGCATTTTCAGATAAGAGATGTGACCGTAAGGATAAGGACGGGCGACACAAAGCGGGCAATTTATTGTATTAATGCCTTCATTGCAATGCCCGGGTCGTGGGCGCGCATCAGGGTTTCGCCCACAAGAATGGCATGAATGCCGAGACTTTTGAGAAACATCACGTCGGATGTGGTTTTAATTCCGCTTTCGCTGACCACGCAGATGCCTTCAGGAATCAGGGGGCGCAACCGCGCACTCTGCCGTATGTCCACGGAAAAATCGCCGAGATTGCGGTTATTGATGCCGATGAGAAGCGGTTTAATCTTCAGGGCACGGCGCAATTCTGCCTCCGTATGAACCTCCACAAGAGATGCCATGCCCATTTTTTGAGAGAGGGTGTGAAATGCCTCAATCTCAGCATCGCTCAGGATTGCGGCAATGAGAAGTATGGCATCAGCGCCAGCGGCGCGTGCCTCCCAGACCTGATACTCATCAATGATGAATTCCTTGCGTAATATGGGAAGTGAGACAGATGCCCTCACTGCCCGCAGGTGTTCCAGCGAGCCTGCAAAATATTTTTCATCCGTCAGCATTGAGATTGCCGCCGCACCGCATTCCTCATACCTTCGGGCGATAGAGACGGGGTCAAAATCTGGTCGGATAATTCCCATTGATGGTGAGGACTTTTTAATTTCCGCAATGACACGGATAGTGGCGGCTGATGGCTGAAGCGCCCTGATGAATGGTCTTACTGGAGGTGCGGCGCCGGTGGTGGAGCGAACCTCCTCCAGCGGAACTCTCCTTTTCGCCTCCGCCACAAATTCCTTCTTATATGCCAGAATCTCGTCCAGAATCATAAGACACCGCCAAGTTTTCGGTTACAATACTGATAAAACAGATATCCCCTGTCCCGTTTTGTTTTTTCAAGATAATTGTGTGTTTTACATATTTATGAGACCGCAGATGCACGCCGATAAACGCTGACGAGAAAGCGCATTTTGGAGCGGTGTCCATCGGCGTTTACCTGCGGTTAATATTTTCATATAAGAATGAATTGGACATGCCCCGATGGCGGTGATAATAGTTTAGTCTCACATGGATGAGACGGGGAGGATGCATCTTTTTTAAGACGGATTTTCAGATGTTGCATGGATAGAGAGAAATGAAGTTCAAGATTATCAGTTCGGCAATCGTCATTTTCTGGCTGGTCATGATGTTCACACTGGTCAGGGACCGCCTGTTATCGCATGCGGCAAAGGCTGTCCCATCCGAGGTCGCGCCATCCCTCCTCGCCGCTAACTGGAAGGATTATGAGGAATGGATGGATATTTATTACAAAGGCTTGCCCATCGGTGCGATGACAACGTCAATCAGACGTGGTAATGAGGGTCAGGTGTATTATATCACGTCACGTCTGTTTATGGAGCTCAAGGTGATGAGTTTCAGCGCCAGAGTCCGCATGGCTCTGGGTGCGGAGCTCGATGATGCATTTGTTCTCCAGCGGTTTCTGGCAAAAGCCTCTGCAGGTGGGAGTGATTGGACAATGAGCGGGCTTTTTTACAAGGGAAGGCTCCTTTACCGTATCGAGGGCGGGGGGCGCGATACTGTGGGCGCGCTGGAACTGGAAAAGCCACCTTCGCTTTTAGAGGCGGTTCGTTCAACACTGGGGCGAAGTCTGGAACTCAAGGTTGGCAGGGTGTATCAAATACCCGTCTATGACCCGATTTGGAGCTCAGGCGGTGGAATGGCAGAGGTGCGGGTGGTGCGGATGGAGTCCATCGTTATTGGTGAAAAAAGATACAATGCATTCCGTGTGGAGACAATACTTAACAAGTATGTTAGTGTTGTATGGCTGGACAATGATGGTTGCACACTCATGCGGCAGATTTTGCCCGATGTGATAATGAAGCGCGCGGAAAAGGACGAGGTTATCACCCGTTACAAGGAATTTGCCGTCCCCGTTCCGCTTCCGGGTGAATTATCTGTCCGGGATTTTCTGGGGAAGGAATCCACGTCGGGCGGAGGCGAGAGCGGTCTTCAGTTTCTGTTGCAGGATATGATGAAATCGAAAGATAATGCTGATAAGAAGTAAGGGTAAACAGGCGGGGGATTGAAAAATGGAAGATGGCATGATTGTAATTGAGAACCTGACTAAATATTTTGAGGAGGTTTGCGCCGTCAAAGACCTTACCCTCTCCGTTCCGGCGGGTGAGGTGTTTGCCTTCTTAGGACCGAATGGTGCGGGCAAAACCACGACCATCAAAGTCATGACAGGGCTTCTGCGACCGACACGCGGACGCGCCATCCTCGGCGGTTTTGACATCCAGAAACAGCCCTTTGAGGCAAAGCGACTCATCGGTTACATCCCTGACCATCCCTATGTGTATGAGAAGCTCTCCGGTGCGGAATTTTTCCATTTCATCGGCGACCTTTTCTGGGTGCCACGCAAAGAACAGGATGAAAAAATGGAATACTATTTCAATCTGTTCGGTCTTTCGAGTGCGCGGGATAAACTGATTGAAAATTACTCCCATGGCATGAGGCAGAAACTTGTAATGTCCATATCCCTTCTCCACGACCCGGAAATTATCATTGTGGATGAGCCAACGGTTGGGCTTGACCCGCAGAGCATGAGGATTGTCAAGGGACTCTTCCGTGATTGCGCAAAGAAAGGAGCCACGGTTTTTCTATCCACGCATGCCTTATCTGTGGCGGAGGATGTGGCAGACCGCATCGGGTTGATACACAAGGGTTCTCTCATTTTTCATGGAACTCTCGATGAGATGCGCTCCTTTGCGCACAGGGAGGGAAATCTGGAAGAACTCTTTCTCAAGCTTACTGGAGATGTGATTTCGGGTTAAGTCAAGAGTCCTAAGAAAAAGAATATATATTCACCACAGAGTCACAGAGGACACGGAGGATAAAAAAATCTCATATAATTCTCTGTGACTCTCTGGTGAATCCCATATTTTAGAGATTTCAGGAATGCCTTTAACACCGATTAAAATAATCTTCGGCGCCAAGCAGAAGATAATAAATAATTACATAAAGGACATGAGACGGCATATCTGGATTCATGTCCTGATGGGACTGGGGGTAGTTTTACTGCTCGTTGGTGGAGGAACCGCCTTTTTCTATGTCCTGTTTGATTTTCTCCTCTCCGAAAATCTTCAGCCCTTCGGCGGTGACCTCCTGAACTACCTGATAGGAATGGTATTTCTGGCATTCTTCTCCATGCTTATTTTTTCTAACATCATCATCACGCTTTCAACCACCTACATCTCACGTGAACTGGATTTTTACATGTCCCTTCCCATTGTGCACCGCAACCTGTTTGTAGTGAAGCTGGTGGAGTCCATAATTTACAGTTCCTGGGCGTTTGCCATTTTAGCGTTGCCTATTTTCATGGCATACGGTGCGGCGGGGCGTGTGCCCTGGTCATATTATCCACTGACCATCCTTATGGTCGTGCCGTTCTTGCTTCTGCCGGGCGCCATCGGCGCCATTATCGCCATGCTGATTTCGGCATATCTTCCGGCGAGAAAGACACGGCTCATCTCGATTGTCCTTGCCGGAGGGACTGTTATTGCTACCACCCTGACTGTGCGCATCTTGGGGTTCCGACGCATCTTTACACTGACCGATGTGAAGAATTTCGGCGACATCATGAACTTCTTGCGCGTTGGCAATGACCCTGTCCTGCCGAATTACTGGCTCACGCAGGGTATTATCCATGCTGGGAGGGGAGAGGTTTGGGGATGGTTCTACTGGTTCTGTGTCCTGCTTTCCTCTGCGCTTATGTTTCTTCAGGTATGCTGGTGGATGGCTCCGCATCTTTATTACAGGGGATGGTGCCTGTCGAAGGAGTCAGCAACGCAGAGCATGGCGGGTGGGAGGTTTTCTCTTCTTAACTGGATGGAGAAGCCCTTGCGTATTCTGCCGTCCCAGACATGCGCCCTTGTGGTGAAAGACGTAAAGACCTTCTGGCGCGACCCCGCCCAGTGGACTCAGATTATCATCCTTTTCGGGTTGCTTTTCATTTACATTGCCAATCTGCGCAGTGCCTCCCGCTATGCCGGTGCCATCAACATCTTCCTGCCCCGCTGGCAGATGCTCCTTTCCTTTTTCAATCTGGGCGCGACCTGTTTCATCCTTTCCATCATCACCACGCGCTTCATTTATCCCATGCTTTCCCTTGAGGGGAGGCAATTCTGGCTTATAGGTCTTGCGCCGATGGACCGCTGTCGCATTGTGTGGGAAAAATACTGGCTGAGCGCCATCACGGCGTTCGTCATGGCGGAAGGGATGATGTTTTTTTCAAATACCATTCTAAAGGTTGATATGGTAATGCGTGTCCTTTCTGCTCTGACCATACTGGTCATGAGTTTTGGTCTGACGAGTTTGTCAGTGGGGCTGGGCGCAATCTCGCCCGATTTCAAGGAAGATAATCCCGCCCGCATCGCCAATGGGTTCGGTGGCACCATGAATGTCATCCTCAGTCTGATTTACACAGGTCTGGTAATCGCCTTTGAACTTCTTCCAATGTATCTTGATGCCCTGAGAAGGCGAACGCTCGCCTCCTGGCACTTGACTTATATCATCCCCTATGTCACCGCTTTTCTTATTGTGAACGTCATAACCATTGTACTTCCAATGAAGATGGGTCTTATCCGCTGGCGTCGGATGGAGATGTGATAATGAGAAACATCACTAAATTGTTGCTCGTCGCTGTAACATTAATTGTCATTGCAGGTGGAATACGCCTGATACTGTTGTCTCAGCGGGGTGAGAAGGTTCCACGGGAGGTTGGCACTGAACAGAGAATTCTGACTCACAAGATGCAAGAGGCATCGGCACCCGCACAAAAGTTGGAGCAGTCTGTTATTGAGGAGCCCATTAAAGAAAAGCCAAAGCCCCGTTCCACATTTTCCCTCCTCAGCGGACGCGCCCTTGATGAATCCGGTCACCCTGTGAAGGATGTAGAACTCCACCTTTATCGCAATATAGACCTCCCTTATTCATTCAATCTCCTTGACGAAAATCTGCAGGATACGTCTCCCACGCGCACCATTTCGACCGATGTGGAGGGACGTTATCTTTTTGACCGACTGCCGGCGGGTGTTTATCGCCTTTATGTCAGTGGTCCTTGCGTCCCATACTGGCTTGATGCCCCCTTGAGTCTTGATGAGGGAGAGCCATTCACGGATTTTAATATCACCGTTTCCGCAGGTGTTCCCTTGAAGGGCGTGGTTCTGAACGAGGCGCAGAAACCCGCATCCGGTGCGGATGTCCTCTTCACTGGCGAGGATTTTGGGAGGAAATATCTTGGACGCGCCAGAACCGGTGCTGATGGTCGTTATGAATTTCAAAATGCCCCGAAGGGGACGAACCTGTTTGTCACTGCAATGCGTGATGGGAATGCACCGGCATTTTGCGAAAAGGTCTGCCTTCCCCTCGCCGTGACGAGCGGTCCCCTGAAACTCCTCCTCGAAAAGCCAATTGTTCTGAAAGGACGCGTCTTCGCCCCTGATGGTCAGCCTGCCGCTGGTGCGGAAATCTATGCGACCCTTGATGCAAGATGGAAATTCAGGAAAATCTATGCTGATAAGGATGGCGGATTTACGTTCCGATGTTTTGGCGCCGGCAAGGTTACACTCCTCATTCACAGATGCGGAGGTGGGGAGATACTTTTGTGGGATGTTGTCCTTGAAAAGGGCAAAACGCCCGATGAACTCACCCTGAAACTGGAACAGGGGCGCTCCATTTCCCTTACGGTCGTTGATGATAAGGGCACATCCATACCGGATACCCGCGTCAATTTTTTCATTTTAGACGAAGAGATTTCATTCCGCACAAATGAGCGAGGCGAACTCACAGTGCGCGGACTGAAAGATGAAACGGTGAGGATTATTTCTCGGGTTCATAATATGGCGCCGGTCATCATTGATGATATACGCCCCGGGATAACCACATCGCTCAGGATTGTGCATAACAAAGGCACGGCGGTCTTCGGAACCATCCTGTGCGGTGATACACATCAGCCTGTCTTGGAGGCGCATTTTAATGCAGATGTCGATAGAGATGTTGTGAAACGTCCCTCAAACGCCCGCGGTGAATATCAGGCGCACTTTATTCCGGGGGATAATTCATCCCGGACGTTCGCCAAAGCGGAGAAATTTGCTCGGAAATATGGTCCCCGACTCAAAATGGAGCCCGGCAAGATTTATAGGGGGATTGACTTCCTTCTCGGCAACGGAGGTTCCGTCAGCGGGCTTGTCTTAGAAGAAGGGACAAATAAACCAATTGCCGATGCCAAAGTCACGTGTTTTGATGCGAAAACGCCCGATGTTTATTCCGACAAGGCGGGGCGGTTTAAATTTGAAGGTGTTCCAGAGGGCGATGCCATCATTAATGCCTCTGCAGATGGATATATCAAACCCCGCTCCCGCCTTGTGCAGGTCAGGGAGGGCGAGGAGAGCAAAGGCGTCCTTTTTTATCTCAAGAAAGGCGCACAGATTAGCGGGACTGTAAAAAAGAAAACTGGTCAGCCCATATCCAACGCCTCTGTCCTCGCCGCTTGGGGAAAGTTTATTAGTATGATAGATAAAAGCCATTTTGATGTTAAGGAGCAGACAGGCGAGGATGGACGCTATACCCTCAAGAACCTGCCGCCAAACGAGGCGGTATCAGTTAGGGCGACGCATGAGGACTATGCGCCCGCTGATGCCGGTTTCTTTAATCTCAAGCCCGGGGAACACAGGGAAAATGTGGACATTATTATGACGGACGGCGGTGCTATTGCCGGTCGAGTTATGGATGAAGGTGGAAAAGGGTTGTCTAAGGCGGAGGTCAAGGGAGACCAGGGAATTGGCAAATTCTTGGCATCACAACTTGCTAATGCCGTTATGATGCACGAAACGGGACATTTCACCTCCGTTGATGAGGATGGGCGATATACGCTTAAACATCTTGCGCCAGGGGAATATAATGTTATGGCGAAGGCGAAGGATTATATTTATGATATAAGGCAGGGCGTAGTCGTGAAAGAGGGCGAGACCGTAGCGAGCGTGGATTTCCGCCTGAAGCGTTCTGTCTCTCTCGCTGGATTTGTCAGGGATGACACTGGGAAGCGCATATCCGGAGCCAATGTCAGCGCCTTCATGATGAATTTTCAGAAACCAAGTGTTGGCAGTGAGACAACGGTACAGGATGGCACTTTCAGAATTGAAGGTCTTGCGCCGGGAGGATATATGGTTTCTGTGGAGAAGTCGCCATATCCGCTCATGATGAAGTTGAACATTCAGGCGCCTGATGAGAATCTTGAGATTGTGCTTGAATCAGGCGGCTCCATCAGCGGCATGGTTCAGGATAAAGTGAGTAAAAAGCCCGTTCCGACATACAAAATCGTGGCAGAATATTCTCCCGGTGGTTTTTTCGGTGGCGGGAGCATGGCGATGATGAACCGGGACCCGCGTTACAATCGCTCAGATGAAGTGAACAGTCCGGATGGTGCATTTTTCATAAGTAATCTGAAACCCGGCAAATTTAATCTCAAAGTTAATGCCCAAGGGTATGCGGCGGGTGAGAAATCAGGCATCCGTGTGGAAAGCAACAAGACGGTGGAGGGAGTTTTGATAGAGCTCGGAAAAGGAGTTACCCTTGAAGGGCAAGTCGTAGCGCTTTCTGACAAAACACCTGTTTCCGGTGCCTCAGTCAGTGTTGACACAGGAGGGACAAATTTCTTCGGTATGGATATGGACATGTTTGATATGGGACCTGTGAATGCCTCCAGTCTTACAAATGAGGAAGGAAAGTTCCGTCTGGAAAATCTCTCCGCAGGACTCACAACGCTCGAGGTGAAAAAAGAGGGGTTCCTCAAAGGAAAGAAAAACGTCTTCATCAGGGAGGACGTGCCGAACGAGCCGGTTGTGATTGAGATTTCAGGCGGCGGGACGGTTGAAGGGCGAGTTATTGCACAAGCGAACGGTGAACCGCTTGCCGGTGCGGAGGTTACATTTGCTGGACAAGGGTTTATTGCCGACATGATGCCTTTCTTCAGAACCAGCACGGTCACTGGCTCAGACGGGCGTTTTACGTTTCAGACTGTCCCGACCGGAAGGCAGACCCTGAAAATCTCTCATGAACATGCCAGTTCAAAACTGATAGATAACATTGAGGTTCAGGAGGGAAAGACCATAGACATCGGTGATGTTGCCCTTTCCAGCGGAGGCGGAATTGCGGGCATTGTCCTTGACCTTGACGGTCATCCCGTCGCTGATGCCTTCCTGATGGCAAATTATCAATCAACCTTCCAGCAGGCGACCACCAACTCTCAGGGTGAATATGCCATAACAGAACTCACTCCGGGCACATATACAGTAAGCCTCATTTTGAATCAGAGCGGTTTGATGACGGGACAGACAGGAAATGTTCAGCAGAAACAAGCCCTTGTTGAGGAGGGGAAAACCACTGAGCTCAACTTTACCGTGACGCCGGGGTATAATCTCTCCGGGCACGTTACTAAAGATGGCAAACCAGCGGCGAAGTTCACCGTAAGTTATCAGCTTGCAGACCCATTGCGACCCGCCAGGGAGGCGGGCAACATTGTGACGGATGCCGATGGACGATATGCTGTCAATGAAATACAGCCCGGCGTTTATAACATTACTGTTATGCATGGGGAAATGCAGCCCGGAACCATACCAACTCCGCTTTTCAGCGGTTCTGTTGAGGTGAAAAGTGATACCGTTTACGACATCTCTTTACCCACTACCGGCATCTCCGGGCGGGTCACGGATGCGCAGAGCGGCGAGCCCATTGCAGGGGCAATTGTTTCGGCAATTCGTTCAGTTGAACCCCAGACGGCGGAGGAGATTATTCGCACAGGACGCTGGGGCGGCATCACGGACACCACCGATGCCGATGGTCTTTATACACTTGAAGATGTGCAGGAGGGAGACATCACGGTCATTGTTCAGCACCTTAAATACACATATGATACCCATCCCGTGACGCTTTCAGCGGGGGAGAAGGTGACGGGGGTGGATTTCCAGTTGAAGTCCGGACTTTCCATCACTGGTCATGCCGTTTTGAAGGAAAGTGGAAGCCCCGTCCAGCGTCTCTTCATCCATCTACTGAATGCCAGCGCGATAACAATTAGTAACAATTTTGTTACTGTTGGGGATGATGGACAGTTCACCATCACAGGGCTCAGCGAGGGTAATTACGTAATGAATGCTTATGCACAGAACGTTGCGCCGCTTTACGGCGTGCGGTGCAACGTTCAGTCTGGAAAGGAAAATTCTGTTAGTCTTATCTTTTCCGCGGGAGGCACACTGCTTCTCAAGGCTTTTGGCGAAAATGAAAAACCCGTATCCAACGCAAAGGTGGATATCTTTGATAGCACAGGTCAACCCTTGAGCATTCCCTTAAATCTGGATAGTCTTGTCGCATATAACAGTACGGTCTTTACGGATGAAAATGGATGCCTTGAGCGAAAAAATATTCTGGCAGGTTCATATAGAGTGACAATTGAGGCAAAGGGGTATGAGAAATCCACCGGAGATTTGATTGTAAAAGAAGGCGAGCAGTCTGTCATGAATGTCAAACTTACACCTGCGCCTTCGGGAAAAACCCAGTGAGATTTTCATTGACCGTTCTAAAATAAATACGCAATTTCACATTTCCTAAATCAGTAAAGAAAGAGAGCTCAATGTTTCCGAAAATCAGGACAAGTCTTCCCGGACCCAAGGCAAGAGAGATTATCTCACGGGATAAAAGATACATGTCCCCATCCTATACGAGGGATTATCCCTTTGTCATGGACCATGGGGAGGGCGTGTATGTTGTGGATGTGGATGGAAATGTCTTTCTTGATTTTTCCGCAGGGATTGCCGTCTGTGCCACAGGACACGCCAACCCCAGGGTAGTGAGTGCCATCCGCAAACAGGCGGGGAAATTTATTCACATGTCCGGTACGGATTTTTATTATAACATCCAGGTGGAGTTAGCGGAGAGGCTTTGCCGTGTTGTGCCTATCAAAGGGAATAAGCGCGTCTTTTTCACGAATAGCGGCGCAGAGGCAATCGAGGCGGCCATGAAACTCGCCCGCTATCACACCATGCGTCATCAATTCATCGCCTTCTTCAACGCTTTTCATGGACGCACACTTGGCGCTCTCAGTCTCACAGGGAGCAAGATTATCCAGAAGAAGGGGTTTTATCCCCTCATCCCCGGCGTTGTGCATGTCCCATATTCATACTGTTATCGCTGTCCGTATAATCTGCAGTATGATTCCTGCTGTATATATTGCCTGAAATACATTGAGGACATGCTATTTTTGAAGACCGTTGACCCGGATGATGTGGCGGCAATCTTTGTAGAGCCGGTGCAGGGCGAGGGCGGCTATGTTGTCCCGCCCGTGGAGTTCATGAAAGGGCTACGTCGCATCTGCAATAAATATGGCATTCTGCTTGTTTGCGATGAGGTTCAGAGCGGGATGGGGCGGTCGGGAAGGATGTTCGCCATCCAGCATTTTGGTATCCAGCCGGATATTATCTGTCTGGCGAAGGGGATTGCCTCCGGCATGCCACTGGGGGCAATTATTGCATCGGAGAGTGTCATGAACTGGGAGTATGGTTCCCACGCAAGCACGTTCGGGGGGAATCCTGTCTCCTGCGCCGCCTCACTGGCAACGATGGACCTCCTTGAGAAAAAGCTGATAAAAAATGCGGCAGTTATTGGAGATTACATGAAGGAACGCCTCTTACCGTTTGTTGAGAAATATGAGTGCGTGGGGGACGTGCGAGGTCTGGGACTGATTATCGGCATCGAGATTGTTCAGGATAAAAGGACGAAGGAACCCGCCAATGCCTTGCGAAATAAGATTATTCATCACTGCTTTAAAAATGGATTGTTATTGCTTGGGTGCGGACTGAATACCCTGCGTATCTGCCCGCCCCTCATCATCACAAAAGAACACGCAGACATTGCCATTTCCATGATAGAAAAAGCGATTGCAAAGGTGAGTGGATGACTGAACCATGACTTAGTGGCTGAGTGATTATTTTTATTGAAATTCTTGTTGAAATCAGGGAAAGGATATTTTATATATAAAATAATAGTTCCTGTTACAGTAGTATAACCGTTGTTTTTGTGGAGGTTGTTGAAGATGTTGAAGCGCTGGCTTAGCGTTGGGATTGTTCTTTTCATCCTGCTCATTTCCCTGCCCGCCGTTTATTCCGAGGAAGGAAACGTCATACAGATTCGCCCATCCAATAAATATGTCGCCGCCATAGCCATACCTGATTTCAAACCGGAAGCCGGTTCAGAGATTGCGAAGACGGGTGTCTTTCCAGAGGTCATCTATCGCGACCTTGAGATCTCAGGTTATTTTGTCAGGGTCAAGAACGAGAAGTTTGTCAGTGAGACAGATGCGGCGGATGAGAGACGCGGAGACATCGATTTTATTGAGTGGAACCGAATCGGCGCTAATTTTATACTGAAAGCGAAATATAATCTCTCCGGTAATGCCCTTGCGGCGGAGTGTATCCTTTATGATGTGAAGACCAATCAGCGGGTCTTCGGCAAGAGGTTTGACAACTTCACACGCAACCAGTATAGACTGTTGGCGCACCGGATTTCTGATGAAATCATACGGTATGTATCCCAGGAGCCCGGCATTGCCTCAACGCGCATTGTTTATATCTCCCAGCGGGGAAAAGCCAAGGAGGTCTTCATCATGGATGCGGATGGTTTTGCCCCCACTGCACTCACGCATGATGCAAGTCTTGCCGCCACGCCCTGCTGGGGACTTGAGGGAACTGAAATTTATTACACCTCATATAAGGAATATAATCCTGACCTCTGGGTGGTTCGTCTCAAGGATGTCAAATCCGGTGTTCTCACAAGCTATCCCGGTTTTAATATATCACCCGCCTGGTGCGAGAAGTCGAAGAAGATTGCCCTCACGCTGGGCAAGGATGGCAACTCAGAAATCTACACCATGGATTACAGGGGAGGCAATCTGAAGAGGTTGACGTATAACAAGGCAATTGACGCCTCGCCTGCATGGTCGCCAGATGGCAATCAGATTGCCTTCACCTCAGACCGTTCCGGCAGACCGCAAATCTATGTCATGGATTCCGAGGGTCTCAATGTCGTGCGTCTGACAAACCAGGGCTCTTACAATGACTCAGCCGTCTGGTCGCCAAAGGGCGACAGGATTGCCTTCGTTTCACGCGTCAACATGAATTTCCACATCTTTATCATGAATGTGGATGGGAGCAACTGGATTCAGCTCACCTCAGGCCCATGCAGTGATGAAGACCCAACATGGGCGCCGGATGGTCGTCATATTGCCTTCACGTCAGACAGGTCAGGACGGTCACAGATTTATGTCATGAATGATGATGGGTCGAACGTTATCCAGCTGACGACAGAGGGGACAAACCAGTCTCCTTCCTGGTCGCCATTTGTTGATTGAGGATTAAGGAAGGAATTTTTTAGAACTGCAGGAGTGATGATAAAATAGTTTCGAGGTATGAACAACTCGCGGGGAGTTGTGAACTTTTTTATTGCAAGGGTTAAATTCGGTAGCTTAGGAAATATTAAAGTGGAACAGCCGAAGAAGTAATTAAAGGAGGTTGTAGAAGATGTTGTTGAAAGTGGAAAAGTACCGGTTGTTGAGTGTTGTCCTGTTCTTGCTGATTGTGGGTCTGTTTACCTTTGGTTGTGCCAAAATCCCTCTGATTGGAGGTCTCTTCAAGAAGAAACCCAGTCAGTCGGTGATTTATCCCAGTCCGGAGAGTAGTTTGCCTTCCGCACCGGAGGCAGCCGGAGCCAAGACTGGAACCACCGTCAATCCGCTTCCCATCGGTGAAACCAATCCCCCCTTGAGGATGGAGGCGACCAAGCAGATTGAGGAACTCCAGACGGTTTATTTTGATTTTGACAGTGCCGCTCTGACTGATGCCGCCAAGGCAACCCTCGATACGGATGCTGAATGGCTCAGCGCAAATCCCGGTGTGCACGTCCTTATTGAGGGGCATTGCGATGAACGCGGGACTGTGGAGTATAACCTGAATCTGGGACAGCGCCGCGCCGATTTCGTCAGGGATTATTTAATCAGCAAGAATCTTGACCCGGCAACACTTCACACAATAAGCTATGGCAAGGAGCGCCCGATTGATGAGGGGCATGATGAGACTGCCTGGGCTAAAAACAGGCGCGTCCAGTTCATGGCTTATTAGAAAATGTTCCAATGCAAGTCAATATCAGAACCTTCCTGATGAATGTAGTCCTGTGTCTGCCTATTTTTATACTGTGCGGTTGTCCCTATCTCACTTCGCAGTATGAAAATACACGTGGAGATATTTATGAAATAAAGGTGCAGGTGGGTCGTCTTCAAGCGCTTCAGGGTGACACGCAGAATCTCCTCAACTCCTATATCTCCGAAGAAAGACAGAGAGACCAGTCTAACATTTCCAAACTGACGGCAAACCAGTCTGAAGTTGACCGGCAGATTAGTGAGCTTCGAGAGGAAATTAGAAAGATGAAAAGTCTTATAGAAGAGATGCGTTTCGCCATGGGCATGAAGGATTCGTATCCCCGTGATGACAGCACTGAGGCAACACTGAATAAAGAGGAACAGAAAATTCCCATCCCTGTGTCAGAACTTGTCGTAACTGTGGATGGTGAAATGGTGGATGGTGCAGCCCTGTTGAAGTCTGCTCACGATGACCTTGCCAGAGGAAAATACGATACCGCGCGTGCATCGCTTCGGAAATTCCTCCAATATTTTTCCACATCAAAGCTCGCAGAGGATGCCTTATTTTCCCTTGGCGACACCTTTTTTTATGAAAAGAAGTATGAAGACGCCCTGACGCAGTATCAAAGCCTCTCACAGGCGTATCCCTCGGACTTGCGCGCCCCCGACAGTCTTGTGAAGTCCGCCGTATGTCTGATTAATCTTGGACGGAAATCTGAGGCACGGGATACCCTCAACAGAATCGTCAGGGAGTTCCCATCTTATGGCGATATGCCGCGTGTGAAAGACTTGCTGAAGGGTCTTAATGAAAAGTAAACTCCTCCATCGGAATGGATTCGTGTATGTGCTTTTCCTCCTTGTGATGTACGCCTCAGGTGGAGCACAGGATGTCACAAGCCCCGTTGCGACCCTGATTGAACCAGGTTCCAAACCTGCCCTGAGTGCACCTTTTGAGAAAACGCCGGGGAAAACCCCCTCCCTGAAGAAAAGGATTCCCGTGCCTACCCCGCAACTCCCCCCTGAAAAGGTCATACTATGCGTTGTGGATAATCGACGTCTCACCCGCGCACAAGTTCTTCGTATCCTCTCGAGGATGATTAAAGAAAAAAACACCTCAACAGAATATAACGACCGCCTCCGGCTTGTTTATACCCGGAACATCATAAAGGAATGGCTGGAAAGAAATCTCCTTGCCGCAGAGGCGGAGCGGGAGGGTATCAGTGTAACCAATGAGGAGATTGCAAAACAGGAGCAGGCACTTAAGCAGACATCCGGAATCAACGTGGATGTCAACAGCACCCTGACGAAGATTGGTGAGAGTAAGGAGGAATATTTAAGGCAGATGCGCGATGCCATAATGGGGGAGAAACTTATCAAGAGTCATATCAGCACATATTATACCGAGGATGCGTTGCGGGCAATTTACGATAACAATCCCGCCGCCTTTCAGAGACCGCCGCGCGTGCGTGTCAACCATGTCTTTTGCCCCTTGACCGGAAATGAAACGTCGTCAGGAAAAAAGGCACGCCGGGCATTCATGGAAATGGCGAGAAAGGAGGCGAAGAATGGGGCGGACTTGAGCAAGGTAGCTGAATCAGCAGACCCCTCCTTTAACGCCATCGGCGGCGATATGGGTTGGTTCTATCCTGATAACCGCCTCCCAAGACCCATCAATGAGCTCGTCTTCAAGCTGGGCAAGGTTGGCGAAGTGAGTGGTGTGGAGGAAACGGAATACGGCTATTATGTGATTCGTCTTGAAGAAAAACAACCGCTCATGGGAAAGACGTATGAAGAGGCGAGAGAGGTGGTCATGGACGCCGTTTTTGAGCAGGTCAGACAAAAGGTGCTTGACTCCTCCATGAAGAATCACAAAGTTATTATTAACATCAGCGGTATTCCGGAAGATAAATTGAAGTAATGTCGGTGGCGGATATTAATGTCTCTGACTGAATGGCAGGCAAAGGAAGTCCTGTGTGAGATTGGACGGCGCATCTGGATGAGAAACTATGTAGCCGCCAATGAGGGCAATTTTTCTTACCGCCTTACCGATGACGTAATCCTCTGCACACCCACTCTCCAGAGCAAGGGATTCCTCAAGACTGAAGATATCGTCACTGTGGATATGACGGGTCGCAAGATAGGGGGAATCAAAGAGGTCACATCGGAAATCCGCATCCATCTTGAAATTTACAAACGTCGCAATGATGTGCGTGCCGTCATCCATGCACATCCGCCATTTGCCACCGCCTTTGCCGTGGCGAAGCATCCTCTCCCGCGGTGCGTCCTGCCGGAGGTTGAAATTTTTCTCGGTGAGATTCCCATTGTGGATTACGCCACACCGGGGACGCAGGAGGTTGCCGACGTGGTGCGTCCATTCCTGAGCGACTTCACAGCCTTTCTTCTTGCCAATCATGGCGCCCTCACCATTGGCAAGGACCCCGAGGACGCCTATTTCAAAATGGAGATTGTTGAAGAATACTGTCGCATCCTTTTGTACACGCGACTTCTTGATGGTTACTCACAGATAGGTGAAGAAAACCTGTCGGAGCTTTTGGAAATCAAGAAGCGATTGGGTATTCCTGACCGTCGTTTGAGACCGGGGGCTGACCGCTCCTGCGCCACGCCTGCACCTGCCCCGGGCGCGCCAGAGACGCCTCCCGCTATTGACCGCTCCACAATAGATGCCCTTGTCCGCCAGATTCTTCGCGAAAAAGGACTCATTTAAACCGCCGCAGGCTGTGATTTGTCCATGCTTGCCTCTCAACTTCATCTTGACCCCGGACTTGTTGTCCATTAAATCATATATAAAAATATGACACTGAACTGAAGGCGGGATGAAATGAAATACCATTTGAGAGACCTTGGGTATCAGAGCAAATTCCGCTCACCGCAAATGCTCATCAGGCATTTGAACACCTTTTCCCTCGACCTCAAATTCTCTGTTGGCATCTGGTATTTTACACCGGGCGGAGGACGCTTCCATGACCGGTATGTCTCCGAGGCAAATGTTGCGCGCCGCATTGGGATGGCGGCTGGACTGGCTGAATATGGCGTTACCGGCATCGAAGCGCACTATCCTGCCGAGGTCAATTCTGAAAACTTCCACCTTTATAGGAGACTTGAAAAAGAGACCGGCATCCGCCTTGTCGCCATTCCTTTCTCGCACTTCTTTGAGAAGGATTTTGAGTTTGGTTGTTTATCAAATCCCAACCCGGCGGTGCGCAGGAAGGCTCTGAAGATTGCGGTTGAAGGGCTGAAGCTTGTGAAGACCGCCGGCGCCAACTGCGCCATCTCCTGGCCCGGTATCGATGGCTACCTCTATTCTCTGGGAACTATTTTCCCGTATATGTGGGATTGGTTTGAGGGAGGCATGGCGGAGGCGATGGATGAGGTTCCGGGTGTGCGTGTAGCGATTGAGCCGAAGCCGTATGAGCCTGCGCCGAATAATATTTACCGCACCACAGCGGAGGGCATCCTCGCCGCACAGCGCATTGAGAGACGGTTGAAAAATCCCGAAAACCGGGAACTCCTCAAGGCGGGTCATGCCCTCGTCGGATTAAATCCCGAGGTGGGGCATGTCCGCATGGGATATGAAGACTGCGCCGCCGCCTTCAGTCTTGTTGGGCATGAGGGACGCCTCGCTCACACTCACTGGAACAGTCAGCCCCTCGGCAACTACGACCAGGACCTCAATGTTGGCGTTGTGGAATGGAGTCAGGCAGAGGCGCTCCTTTTCGCCCTCAAGGTGATGGGCTATAAAGAATATTTCGGCATTGATATAAATCCGGAACGCATGCCTGTTGAAAAGGCGGTCGAAATTAACACCACCGTTTTGCGCATCATGAATGAGCGCATCAACAGTCTCCCCAATGAGCGAATAGTGGAATGCTATTTGCATCCTGAAAAACACAGGGGCGAGATGGAACTCATCCTCGCCGGCATGATGCGAAGATAAAAGGGGATGTGATATGAAGATTTACCTTTCGCAGATAAACACAATCGTTGGTGATGTGGAACACAATTACCGGCGCGTCATAGATGAGATGGAGCTGGCGCGCCGCGCCGGTGCTGACCTCATTGTCTTTCCCGAACTCACAATCCTCGGCTATCCCCCGCGCGACCTCGTGCTCCAGAAAGACCTGATTGCCGATAATCTTGCCGTTCTTGAAAAAATCTCGGCTCAAACTCAGGGCATCGGCGTCATCGTTGGTTATGTGGACAAAAACCCTGCAACGGAGGGCAAGGGTCTTTTCAATGCGGTGGCGCTCTGTGCAGATGGGAAGATTTTATCCAAGCATTATAAAACCCTGCTCCCGACTTATGACATCTTTGACGAGGCGCGGTATTTTGACCCGGCGCCATCTGTTCGCACGGCGCTTTTCGGGGGCAAAAAAATCGGCATCACCATCTGTGAAGATATCTGGAACATTTCCCCGCCCGGCGCCAACCATCGTCTTTACAAAATTGACCCCGTGAAGGAACTTGTATCACAAAAACCAGACCTCATCGTCAACATCTCCGCCTCGCCGTTCGCGCTCGACAAGCGAGAGGTAAGGGAAGATGTGCTTATAGACACCGCCCTGCGCACCGATGCGCCCGTCGTGCATGTCAATCTCGTCGGTGGTAATGACAGCGTCATCTTTGACGGCTGGAGTGCGGTCTTTGACAGTGAGGGATGTCTTGTTGCCAATGCGTGTGATTTTGAGGAGGATGCGATTCTTTATGATATGGAGCGCGGCGAGGGCGAGAGACATCCTACAACGGCAATGGGAGCGGAGCGACTATTTGCGGCGTTGAAGCTTGGTCTTGCGGATTATGTGAGAAAATGCGGATTTAAAAAAACCGTGCTCGGACTTTCCGGCGGAATTGATTCCGCCCTTGTGGCGGTGATTGCCGCGCAAGCCCTTGGACCAGACCGCGTGGTGGGCGTTTCTATGGCTTCGCGCTTTTCATCGCAGGGAAGTAATGACGATGCCGCTGAGCTGGCGCGACGCCTTGGCATCGAATATATCACGTTCCCGATTGAAGAACCCTTCGAGGCGTTTCTCGAATTACTCAAACCGCAATTTGATGGGACGCAGTTTGGCGTGGCGGAGGAAAATATTCAGGCACGCATCCGCGGGACGCTTCTGATGGCACTCTCGAACAAATTCGGATGGCTGGTTCTCTCCACAGGCAACAAATCCGAGCTTGCGATGGGCTACTGCACGCTCTACGGCGACATGTCAGGCGGTCTTGCCGTCATTTCAGACGTCCCCAAAACGCTTGTGTATGATCTTGCGGATTACATCAATCGTGAAAAAGAGGTTATCCCTTGCGCCATTATAGAAAAGCCGCCATCAGCGGAGTTGAGACCCAATCAGAAGGATACCGATTCCCTTCCGCCTTATGAAATCCTTGACCCAATCATCCGTGAATACGTGGAGGAGCGCAGGAGCGCCGAGGAGATTGCTTCGGCGCTGGGGCACGATTTGAAATTTGTCAGGGGCATTTTGCAGACCATTTATCGCAATGAATACAAGCGGCGACAGGCGGCGCCGGGATTAAAAGTCACGAGCCGCGCCTTTGGCGAGGGCTGGCGCATGCCCATCGCCTCTGCGTGGGGAGAATGAATTTGAGAATCTGAGAATTTGAGGATTTAAGAATCTGAGGATTTGAGAATCGGAGAATCGGTGAAGCGGTGAACGGGAGCAATTTATTTTATCTACGTTCTTCTGCGTCCTCTGCGGATGAAGGAATTGCTATTTATACTTTGTTATATTCCATTTGCTGGCGCTTTTTGTTGAATTCCCTTTTTTGAAAAAGATAAATCTCCAATAATTGAAACGAGACATATCTGGTTGAAAAATGTCTGGGAATACTTTTTCTGACATCCGGGGGTTTTTTCGGCGGTATTTGACGCCTGTCGTCGGGTGAATTATTTTCATTAATGTCGGAATTCTCGTTTCTCAATTTACCATTTTGCTTGCGCTGGGCTGGGATGGGAAATTCTTTTTCTACTTCAGCCAGATTCCGTATTATGCCGTGAGGCGCTTGCAACTCTGGCGGTTTGTGACATACATGTTTCTCCATGCAGGCGGGCTTCATCTTTTCTTCAACATGATGGCGCTCTGGTTTTTCGCCCCTCGGCTTGAGTTGCGCTGGGGCGGTGCGAGATTTCTGAAATTTTATTTCCTTTGCGGGATTGGGGCGGCAATCGTCCACTCCATCTTTACATTTCTCTTCGGGCACAAATTCATCCTCGAAACAGGCGGGGCGACACGCGGTCTGGAAATGATGGTGGGAGCATCGGGCGCCATCTATGGTGTTCTCTTTGCCTACGCCTTTTATTGGCCTGATGAGACGGTGCTTCTGAATTTCTTCATTCCCATGAAGGTCAAATACATGGTGCTCCTCTTCGGGGCGCTTGCGTTCGTGAACACAATTGGCGGCACAGGGAGCCACGTCTCACACATCACACATCTGGGCGGGCTTCTGACGGCGTTTTTATACTTGCGCGGCTGGCACATGTTTAGAGGCGGCGGGGGATTCTTCAGGCGCACTTCTCGCCGCATGGTCAAACGCTACTACCGCGATGCCGATGGGCGAATCTATGTCGAAATGGAGGAGGAATAATACGCCTTGTGCTTTTTGTGCCTTTATGGTTATAAACCCTCAAAATAAAACTTGAATTCCATAAGTTGAAATGTATTTTTGAATCCAGTTTAAATATTATTATCTGTAAAAGGAGGATAATTATGCGTTACGTATTTGCCATAATGACGCTGATGCTTGCCTTGGCATCGTACGCCGCGGTTGCCTCTGGCAATGAGAAGGCGGAGGAATCGGGCATCCCGCCCGTTCCACGAGAGTTCCGCGCCGCATGGGTCGCAACGGTCGCTAATATTGACTGGCCCTCAAAACCCGGACTCCCCGTGGAACAGCAAAAGGCGGAACTCATCGCGATTCTCGATAAGGCGGTGGAAATCAATCTGAACGCAATCATCCTGCAGGTTCGCCCACAGTGTGATGCGCTGTATGACTCAAAGATTGAACCATGGTCATATTACCTGACAGGCAAGATGGGGAAGGCGCCGGAGCCGTATTATGACCCTCTTGCCTTTGCCGTGGATGAGGCGCACAAGCGCGGTCTCGAACTCCACACATGGTTCAATCCCTACCGAGCACACCTTCTCAAGATGAACGTCCCAGTCTCAGAGAACCATATCTCCAAGACCAAACCGGAGATTGTCAAAGAATATGGCTCTTATCTCTGGTGCGACCCGGGAGAGAAGTCAACTCAGGACGAGACAATGAATGTAATCCTTGATGTGGTGAAACGTTATGATGTGGATGGCGTCCATATTGACGATTATTTTTATCCATACAAGGAGAAGGGACCGGACGGAAAAATACTTGATTTCCCGGATGAACCCAGCTGGAAAAAGTATAAGGACTCCGGAGGGAAGCTCAGCCGCGATGACTGGAGGCGTGATAATGTTAATGTATTCGTCAAGCGGTATTACACAGAAGTCAAGGCGATGAAACCCTGGGTCAAGGTCGGCATCAGCCCATTTGGAATCTGGCGCGGCGGTTACCCTCCCGAAGTGGCAAAAGGCGCATTTGACCAGTATTCGGAGCTTTACGCCGATGCGAAGCTCTGGCTGGAAAATGGATGGGTGGATTACTGGACGCCTCAGATTTACTGGGAAATCTCATCTCAGCGGACACCTTTCAAGCCAATCCTGAAATGGTGGGTAGAGCAGAACAAAGAAAAGCGCCACATCTGGCCCGGTAACTACACAAGCAGATGGAGTGCGGATGAAATCACTTCTCAGGTTCTTGCAACGCGTCAGCAGCCCGGTGCAAGCGGTAATGTCCACTTCAGCATGAAGGCATTTACCGAAAACCGCCAGGGTATTGACGACAAGTTGAAAAGCAGCGTGTATAAAGAGCAGGCGCTTGTGCCCGCTTCGCCCTGGCTTGCTTCAAAGCCCTTTAATGAAAAGCCAGAACTCGATGTTATCATGAACAAGGATGGGACAATTGACCTTGATTATTATCTCCCGTCCAAAGCGCCTGTCTGGCAGTGGGTTCTTTATATCCGCAGGGGAGGGAACTGGACGTATAAGATTCTTCCCGGAAGCAAGCAGAAGTTTATGCTGAATGAGGGGGGTGAAAAGGTGCCTATTGAGATGGTTGCGATTTCCGCCATTGACCGCTTTGAACAGGAGAGCCCCCCTGTGGTGCACGACCTGACGAAGAAATAATCCCCTTAGTTACTGAAAAATAATTGACAGGCGAGGGGCGCGGAATCTATGAAGCAATTGTCTTAAGTGTTTTAGATGACCCAGCGATTTTAAATATTTGTGGGGGTATGGCTCAGCTGGGAGAGCACTTGGCTGGCAGCCAAGGGGTCAGGGGTTCGAATCCCCTTACCTCCACCAGACATGAGGGGGACGGAAGAAAAGTCTGTTCCCCTTATTATTTTCTCTTTGCCCTGTGTTCCCCGTGGTTAAAATTTTTGCAAACCACTGGAAACACGGGTGAAAAAATAGGGAGTTCTTAAAACTCAAATCCCGCAATAGTCCCGCGGATACGCAAATTCTGCGTGGCGCCCTGCGGAAATATCGCCACGACCTGTGGCGCCACAAAGCGTAAGCCCGACCTGAATGAATGACTCCAGTTCTGAAGGCTTGGCGATGACCGACCATCAATCTGAAACATGAAATATTGCGTCAACTGACTTGAGGTATCATCTGTGATTGTCCAGATGGCGCCCACATCCGCCGCCATTATAAAGATATCCGTGATGACGAATGTTTTGCCCGTTGGAACGGTGTAAATCACCTTAGATGCACTGCTCGAGGTTATGTCGAAGTAGATGGACTGGATGGTGTTTGAGCGCCCCTCGTTTTCCGGCGCGACCGATTCCCTTCCCAGCTTCCCCATCGGGATGCTCGCATCATCGATATCTTTGCCGTTCAGCGAACCTGCACGAAAGGCAAATGGGACGGACACTAACCACGCATCGGGTGAAAGAAGGTCAATGCTTCCCATGGAGGTTTTTTGAAACCACACCCGCAGATAGGCAGTCTTGTTCTGTTGAAACAAACTGACTGGAATGATGGTCATATTGGCGAGGGAAGAGTCCCCCAGCATAACGTCGAACAGACCCCGAGAAACTGTCAGCGTCACACCGTTCACAGGTATATTGTCCGCAGTTTTTCCTACCTGCGAGCCATCATTTGACCAGAGGATGAGCGGCAGTGGGGTTGTGTTGTCAATGATGGCAAAGTGGAAGATGCCCGTGCCTTCATAGCGGATGTTCCCCTCGCGTAGTTGCCCCTGATAATGGAAGGCGTTCGGGACGGAATACGACTGGCAAAATGCCAGCGTTCCAAGAATGGAAATTATTACAGACAGGATAAAAGTTCTTTTCATATTCACACCTCCTGCGCTGTTAATTTTTCGAAAACGATTAACCTTCCGCGCAACAGTTATTGCAAGACTTTTATTGATTTCCATTTGCCCTGATGATTATCCGATTGACGAAGGCGGTTAATGGGCATTATCCAGTATTTATACTTTGTTCATGGTGAGTTGGGAAGGAATGTCAAGGTTCGTCAGGTTGGTTATTGTGCTGTGCATTATGGCTGTCTGGATGTGGGCGCCGGCACAGGAAACGATGAGCGTGCAGACTCGCAACGGGCGAACTCTGTCCCTCACGATACGCCTTTTGAAAAACTCTCCCCATGTCTCGCTTGCGGAACTAAGGCGGTTCATGAGTGAGGCAAAGGTCGGTATTGAGCTTGAGTGGGACGAGACATTCGGACTTTTACGCATCATGCGGGGGGCGGAAAATAATGCCCTCTTTCTTGATAAGACTAACATACTTGTCAATAATGAGGTCATACGCGGGACAGAACCGATGCGGCTTGTTGATGATGAGATTTTCATCCCCGTTTCGTCGCTCAAGGTTCTTAATAAGGTCTGGAATGAATTTATCTTTGAAAACGTAAAGATTGACCTGCCAGCGGAAAAGACATCCGAGCCACTCATGCCGCGCCGGACAGGCGCTCCTTTGCGCGTGGCGATTGACCCCGCTACCGAACCGCTGAAATGGGAAAAGAGCACAGGCGGCGCTTCCATCTCTCAGGAGGAATGGACATTCAACCTTGCGCAGAAAATGAAGTCCCTCCTTGAGCATGAGGGCAATATCGAGGTGATTCTGACCGTGGATAGGGATGAAAAAATTACCCCGGACGAGAAGATTAGACGCATAAACCATAGCGGTGCGACTTTCCTTATTGCCCTTTGTTTGGATGCGTCGGAATTCGAATCACTTGGCGGAATTGAAATCATTGTTGCCTCCGCATCGCTTGACCTATCCGCCTCTGACAGGACTCGCATTGAGGCCCGCTCCAACCCTCAGACGGCGGCTTACATCCCATATCAGGAGGGAAGTTTTTCTCTGGGAACGGTTCTCCTTGAAGAATTGGAGCATGATGTTGCTGGACGCATCGGACCTGTAACACCAGCACCGGCTTATTTATTGCGGCGCATTGCAATGCCATCGGTCATATTATCATGCGGATATGTGAGCAATCTCACCGATGCGGGGCAACTGAGGGAGACGAGATACCAGGATACCCTCGCTCGTGGTATCGCTTCAGCAATTTTGAAGTTTCAAAAAATCGGGCAGACGGATAATGCGGTAAAATAGAGATGTGGCGCATCATATAAACTCATGCTCACCAGAGTCCGCGCCGCCAAGCCGACCATGAATGTGCCGCAATGAATAGCAGAAGAATTACATACCAGAAAATGGGAATCCCACGCGCCTTATCCTTCCTGTATAATCCCCAGGCGGCAAAAAGGATGAATAAAGGTTCTAAGTAAACCCTCTGCCGGGGAACGGAACCGCCATATGCCAGCAGGAATAAAAACACACTCGGTATAATCGGGGCGATGACAAATAATGATCCCACTGTGTTTTCACGGATGAGCAACCACAAACCCTTCAGGGCATACGGGAGGATGAGCAGATAAAGAACCCACTGTCCGGGGTAAAGCATGTAGTCAATCACCGGCGGTCCGGGAGAGATATACCACGCATAGGGCGCAAGGAAGAATCGCGGAACGCCCCTCGCACAATGATAAAGACTGCCCCAGACCGTTTTCCCTTCATCAGGCAGATTGTTCAGAAAGGTGTATATCACCTGGTTCTGGTAATCGCGCATGGGGATAAACACTCGTGCAAGGATAAGCACCGCCGCACACGCCACAAGTGCGAGCCACGCCTTTTTGTGCTCCCTGTGCATAAGAAGGAGATATGCCGCTGGTCCCAGCAAAAGTGCTCCAACGCTGTAAATGCGTAAAATCATAAGCCCGCACAGGCAAGCCGCAAGTGCCGCCATCGCCCAGATATTCCATCTGTTATAGAGAATGAGAATCAGGTAAAGCCCGCAGAGAAATAAAACCGAAATAAAAATATCCCGCATAAGAAATGCTGCCCAGAAGGCAAAGGAGAAATAAACGGCGCAGAGCAGGGCAACTGTCTTGTCAGGTGTGGACGAAACGCATTTCTCATTATGCGTAGCCGAATTTTGGGGAAAGAGGGCGCGCGCAGTGAAGAAACAAAGGGGCGTCAGCAGAGCGCTCATCAAAATGTTGAGCATGATAGGGATATCAGGTTTGTGCCCGAATACGTAATAAACCGCCGCAAGTATGCGGTTCCATCCCGTGTGGAGCGTGCCAAGATATTTATCCGTCCACAGGGAGGGAAAATGCCCCGCCCGCCATTCTGACGCAATCGCCCAGCTGTATCTGTCATAGCCATATTCATCAATGAAGAAGAAGCGCCCGTGGCGTGGGACTGGCATGCGCTGGAGGCAAATTGCGTAGATGATGTGCAGAATGAGGGTGCATGTGGTTGCAATGAAAAGAAATCTTGACGTCTCTTTATCCAGCCGACGCCACGATATGATGAGGGTTGCTACAAGGGCGATGTATGGAAGGGTGAAAAATATGGAGGATAGAACAGGCATTCAGAAACCATTCCACCATGAGCGTTTATCGGTCTTCGGGTGATGCGAAGCCGTGTTATGATTATTCAAGAGTCTCGATATATTTATCCGCATACCATGCCGCCGTGGCACCATCACCCGTTGCGGCAACCACCTGACGAATACTTTCAGCCCTGACATCTCCCGCGGCGTAAATGCCCGGCACACTTGTCTCCATCCGCAGATTTGTTACAATCTGCCCCTCTCGTGTCTTTGCCACAAAATCCGGCACAAAACCAGTATTCGGTTCATTGCCGATGAGAATAAAGACCCCCTGAGTGGGAAAGATGTTCGTTTCGCCCGTTTTTTTATTGAGGAGTTCCACGGCGGTCACTGCCTTTTCCCCGATGATTTTTGTGATAACTGTATCCCAGATGAATGAGATTTTCGGATTGGCAAGGGCGCGCTCACCCAGAATCTTTGTTGCCCGCAACTCGCTACGCCTGTGAATGATGTGCAGATGTTTCACAAATTTGGTGAGGAAGAGAGCTTCCTCAATGGCGGTGTCGCCGCCTCCCGCCACTACAATCTCCCTGTCACGGAAGAGAATACCATCGCACGTGGCACAATATGAGACCCCTTTTCCAGTGAGCTCATTCTCACCGGCGACGTTTAATTTTTTCCACGATGCGCCCGATGCGATAATGAGCGCGCGGGCAGCAATCTCCCCGCGGTCGGTCAAGACGATAATGGTCTTATTATCCTTTTCTATCCCTTTCGCCTGCTCCATTTCAATAGCGACCTCAAGATTTTTCGCCTGCTCCGTCATATTATTTGCGAGGTCCATGCCGATTGTGCCTTTTGGGAAGCCGGGGTAATTTTCTATCAAGGATGCGAACGCAAGTTGACCTCCGGGGAGCGCCTTGTCAATGACAAGGGTTTTTCTGCGTGCCCGACTTGAGTAAATGGCGGCGGCGAGTCCTGCCGGTCCTCCACCGATTATCAGGACGTCTACCATTCTCCTGTCCCCGGACATTTTTCCCCCTCCGCAATTTCATTGACGCCAAATCTGGGAGTTCCATAGAGTAAAGTCAATGTTTTTAAATAAAAAAAGGAGAGTGAAGTAATAGCGTATATAGAATAGATGCGATAGAGAATTACATGACTGAGCGATTGAAAATAACAGTTATCATCCCCACGTTTAATGAGGAGCGGAATATCCGTGAGTGCCTGGAGTCGGTGAAATGGGCGGACGAGATTTTTGTCGTGGATTCGTTCAGCACGGACAGGACGCTTGAGATTGCACATCCACTCGCCACTCGAATCGTCCAGCATGAGTATGTCAATTCCGCAACGCAGAAAAACTGGGCAATCCCGCAGGTGACTCATCCGTGGGTCATGATTGTGGATGCGGATGAGCGAGTAACGCCTGAGCTTCGCGATGAGGTTCTGGAAATCTTGAAAAGTGACGGCGATGGCTATGACGGTTTCTCAATTTATCGCATCAATCATTTCCTGGGGAAACGCATCAACCATTGTGGGTGGAACAGGGATGACGTTCTTCGCCTTTTCCGGCGAGACATGGGTCGCTATCAGGAGCGCGAGGTTCATGCAAATGTCATTCTAAATGGTCGCTCACGCCACCTGAAGAACAAACTTGTTCATTACACCTTTACCTCCATGGAGCAATTTTTGCAGAAGATGGAGCGCTACACAACATGGGCGGCTGGCGACCGCGGGCGCATAACAAAAAAGGTCAGATGGTGTCACCTCACACTCCGCCCGCTTTTCCGCTTCTTCAGACAATATGTGCTTAATCTTGGTTTTCTTGACGGCATTCCGGGGCTGATTTTGTGCATCCTCGCCTCATACAGCGTTTTCCTCAAATATGCAAAGCTATATGAGCGGCAGAAAGAAAGCCATGATGAATGACCGACAGAGCATCATCGTCCATCTTCCCAACTGGCTTGGCGACACAGTTCTTGCCACACCCTTTTTGCATGCCCTTCACGACGTTTTTCCCTCTGCCCATATCACCCTTGTGGGGCGCCCATGGGTGACGGACATCCTCAGCCATTTCCCTGGCATGGATGAGATATTGACACTTGAAGGAAGAGGAAAATATAGCTCCACGCTTCATCTTGTCAGGCTTCTGCACGAGAGGCGACCTGATTCAGGATTTCTCCTCACCAATTCATTTCGCACCGCGCTTGCCTTTTATGCGGGGAATGTCCGGGAACGCATCGGGTATGCCACGAATTTTCGCCGTCTCCTGCTTACACGACCCATTGCGCAAACGTCGAACATCATACAGTCCCCCATGGTTGAGTATTATCTCAATCTCCTGAGTCCATTCACCGACCTCTCACTCCACCGGCGGGTGTTGAAATTATATCCGGACGAGTCTGAGCGGGGTGAGGTGAGGCGGCTTCTTCTGGAAAATGGATGGGATGGTGAGCGGCGCCTTGTGGGCGTCAATCCGTTCGCCTTTCAATGGGAGACCAAGCGGTGGCTGACGGAGCGTTTTGCAGATGTGACACGGATTCTGACTGAAAAACACGGCGTCCGGTGTGTTTTCGTGAGCGTGGCAAGAGACCGCCCGTTTTTTGAAAGAATAAAACAGATGTGCCGCTGTGACGTGATTGACCTTGTGGGAAAGGTCTCTTTGAAAATCTTGCCCGCCGTCATGGGGCATTACTCACTATTCGTGACGAATGACTCCGGGCTGATGCACGTTGCCGCCGCAATGAATGTCCCCATCGTGGCAATCTTTGGCTCAACCGACTGGCGGCGGACTGCCCCCTGTTCGGACAGGGTAACACTCATTCGCAAACCGCAGGACCATCCTCCCTGCATGAGCCCCCGCTGTCGACGGAGTTTTCAGTGCATGGAAGAAGTCACGGTGGATGATGTCCTTACCGCCGCTGAAAAATATTTGTGATTGACAGTTATTATGTATTCTCGTGGAATTTTGCACTTTTTAAGTTTTTCGTTAGCCGTTCTTGACGTGAAATTCTGACATAGTTTTGCAAGGAGTGTCTTATGATTATCCCGAAAATTGCCAGCATATCTGAATCCAGGAATGTCCTTGAGCATATATCCTCACGTATTGGCACATCTGAGTTCACCATAGTTGAGAATCCCTCATATATTTACCGACCGTATGACATTTATCCCATGCCGCCCAAAATCCTGACGCCGCGCAAAAGGCTCGTCGCAATCGTCAAGGATATGGATGGCACCACGACAACTACGGAGGAGCTCTGCGTCCACTCTCTGGAATTTATGGTGGGAAAAATCTGCGGAAAGGAGTTAGATAATGGATGGAAGGGGATAGAACGAAAGGCGGATTTGCTCTATATCGTCGGCAACAGCACCACCAAACATGTGGAATACCTTGTTAGAAAATATGAGAGTGGCATTGACATTGAGGCGTTTCGGCGTGCCTATTTCCAAGCCGTTTTGTGGAATCTTATCGAGGGGCGCGACCCGGGGCGCAGGGAGGAGGTTCTTGCCAATCTTCAAACCCTGGGCGTTGGAGAGATGTTGAAAGAGGATTCTGTGCGCTCATTTCTTGATAGGACATCCTTTGATAAGAAGGAAGGAAAGTCACTCATTCGCGCACTTCTGCGCCTTTATCCCCGCATGCCACGTCTTGAAACATTCGGAGACCGCGTCCGCGCTGCTATTGATATTTATTATATGCGCTACCATGAGATACTCGCTCTTATGGCGAAGGGTAAGGGGGATTCCCTTTCCGCAGAAATCCTTGGAAACCCATCAGCGCATCTGATTGAACCAATGCCAGGAGTCGCCATTTTTATCGCCGCTATCAAGGGATGGCTTGGCGAACATCTTGGACGTTTCGGCGAGGAACTGAGAGAACTTTTGCGGCTCAGACCGAAATGTGGCGCAACGCCAGATGAAATCGGGGAGGGAATGGGGCTTCTCTCTGGACTGGGTTGCTGGCTGGAAGAAAATCCCCTGCGCGTTGCCATCGTCACCTCATCCATTGAATACGAGGCGCGCATCGTTCTGAAGGAGGTGTTCAAGGTTCTTCACAGGCAGGTGACAGACTGGAATATTCCCACGGAG
>Ga0172366_10000376_pt1 | contig 31511 bp, 35 predicted proteins | sample LakKivSesite69cm_FD_114533 | JGI IMG/M metagenome (GOLD analysis project Ga0172366, IMG submission 114533) | Sediment microbial communities from Lake Kivu, Rwanda - Sediment site 69cm | ecosystem: Environmental > Aquatic > Freshwater > Lake > Sediment | place: Rwanda: Western Province, Lake...
AGAGACCGAGAAGGTTCAAACGTATTTCACTGCGGCAGGCTGGGAACAACCTGGGCAGTGCAATGTCAGCCAGTGGGGATGCCTCTCAGCGCATAGCGATATTACTCACGTGCGGGTGATCGAGCTGTATCTAGAAACAGAGCAAATTTACACCGACCAAAACTCTCTTGACCTGGCCACTGTCAAGGCCACCGTCATCTGTGAGCATCTAAATGGCGCGCCGGATGCCGAGACACCTGTATGGTGGTACCTCGTCCGCGGCGAAGACAATCTATGGAAATTGGATCGCGTAGAGTAATATCCGCTGGCATAGAAAAGTCCCGCCACCTTGCGGGTGCGGGACGGCTGGCGCCCCCGGCGCGATTCGAACGCGCAACCTGCGGATTCGAAGTCCGACGCTCTGTCCAATTGAGCTACGGGGGCAATTGATGTATAATGAAGGCCGGAGCCAAGTCCGGCCACGATTGCCTGGGGTGAGTGGTGGGACTCGAACCCACAGTCTCCTGGGCCACAACCAGGTGCCTTGACCTTTAGGCTACACCCACCAAGCATGATTATTCTACCACAAAGCGCGCAAAGGAGCAAACGATGGTATTCGAAGCACCGCCTGTCCAACGCCACGAAGTTCAGATCCTGTCAACTCATTTCCAGTTCAGCGGCCAGATCGAAGCCGTGGGAGCGGTGGACAACTTTATCAATGATCCTACCCGCGACAACCTTTCGCTCTACGACGTTCGCCTGGCCTCACTGGCCCCCGGCAGTCCGTTGAAGACAATTTCTCGTCCACACGTCGTCGTGCGCAAACCCCACGTTGTACTCTTGTATTTCGTCTCAGCCGAGACACGCGCCTCGCTCCACACGCTCGTGCGGCGCGAGCTGCTGGTGGCCTACACGCCGATTGCTGTGTGCCGGGGCTATTTCCACATGCCCGCCGAAGCCAGCATGCGCGACTTTCTCGGCGTTGTCCCTGGCGATTTGCTGCCCATCACCGAGGCACACATCTTTCCACTCGTCGAGCTCCCTGCTCCCTTCCCTGCTGAGGCCGGCCTCGTGTTGGTAAGCCGCCATCATTTGCATTTCTACCATACTGCATAGCTCATTCCAGGCGGACACCCCCGCCGTATTGCCATGGCGGGGGTGTCCATATGGTTAGCTGTGAGGCAGACTGGAAAGTCTGCCCTGCTGGCTACAGGTTGAGTGGCATGGGAGGAGCACCAGCTCCAGTCATTGGCTGTGCCTCTGCCTGACCTACGCTCCAGGCTGCCAGCTCTACCGTCAGCCCTGAGAAGAAGCTGTTGGGGGGCAGATTGGCCACCCCGTAACCGACGTCTACGAGACGCGCGCGCACACGCAACGTCTTCGTCTCCAACACGATGTCCTTGCCTGCTTCAGCCAGCACCGGCTCTCCCTTGGGCGCCAACTTGGCACGCAGCGCCTCAGCGTGGAAGGCATAGTCCGACATCAGCACTTTGGTCACGGTACGAATGTCATTCTTATCGAACAGCCAGACCTCAAAAGCGGTCACCTTGTTGGGTGCACCCACGCCGATGGTCTCTGAGATGCCGATGCCACACTCGCCCATGAACTCACCGTTCTCCAACTCAATGCTGAACGAGGGATCGTAGCGGTCATCTCCCAGTGTATACGTAGTGACAAACTGGGCCAGTGGCGGCCCCTCGACTCCCCAGGAGACCTCCTCAGATGGCATGAACCCTGCGGGCCTCCCCGCGCGCCGCTCGGCGGGTTCGGACACAGCCCCTGCGCCGCGCAAACGGCTGATGAGGAAAACGGCCGCTCCCACGAACGCTACTACCAACAGCGCCGCTCCACAAACCATGGCCACCGAGCGAAGCCCTACCCCGCCGGTCGTCGCTGGCCCCGCCGGTGTACCCGCGGGCGGGATTCCCAGGATCTGCGCCAGCGCTCGCACGTGTTCGGCTTCCTGTCCGCCGCGTTCAGTGGCCAGCTTGCCCAGCGTCTCGGCAAGCTGGCCTTCCTTCCAATATTCCGCGCCCAATTTGCTGCGTGCCCATTCCAGGTCGCCGGTTTTCGCATATTGCTCGGCGACCCAGGAGATGTAGTCACTCTGGAAATCCGAACGCAGATTGCCGGGCGTGGAATTGGTCCACTCGACCGGCCACCACCACCAGCCGATGGCCAACCCCAGAAGCAATCCCACCAGAACTCCACCCACCAGCGCTACCAGCGTCCTGTGCTGAATGATCTGCAGGATGGTGTTCATCCTCCACCCCCTTGTCTTATGCGTACCTGTTTGCAGCGGGTCCTATTTCGCTCATTGTACCATAAATACCGCTGGCGCACAACTACTTTACCATAAAGTGGCAACTAGGGCAAATCTGGAACTCCGGCTCGCGGATGGGCCCGCATATACACCTCCCGCGCCCGGCTTTGACTGACGTGGGTATAGATTTGGGTCGTGGCGAGGTTGGCGTGCCCCAGCAATTCCTGTACGACGCGGAGGTCTGCACCACCGTCCAGGAGATGAGTGGCGAAGGAGTGACGCAAGACGTGGGGAGAGACGGGCGTGCGGAGACCTGCCTGTAGACCTGCCCGCTCTAACATCAGTGCCACGCCACGCACTGTCAGGCGACCACCGCGGTGGTTGAGCCACAGCGCTTTGGTCGTCCGCTGCCCCAGCAAGGCCGGCCGCCCCGCCTCCAGGTACACCCGCACCGCTTTCACCGCCGGCCGGCCAAGCAGCCCGATGCGCTCTTTGCTCCCCTTGCCCACCACGCGCACCTGGGCCTGCGCCAGGTCTACGTCCGCCAGGTCCAGGCCCACTAATTCACTCACCCGCAGACCCGCCGCGTACAACACCTCGATGATGGCGCGATCGCGCAGGCCCAGTGGAGTAGACGTATCGGGGACTGCCAGCAGCGCCTCTAGCTCAGCGACCGTCAGGTAGCGTGGTAGTCGTTCCGGGACACGTGGAGCGCCGACCATGCGGAAGGGGTTACGCTTCAGCACCTCTTCTCGCACCAGAAAGTCACCAAAGGAGTGTAGTTCTGCTACACGACGGGCGATGCTGGCCTCCACATAGCCTGCTGCGTCCAGTTCCGCCAGGTATTCTCGCAGCAGCGAGCGATCTACCTGCTCAAGCGAACTTACCCCTCGGGCCTTGCAATAGTCCAGGAACTGGCCGATGTCGCTCCCATAGTTCTTGACGGTATAGGGCGAGGCGTTGCGGCTCGCCCGCAGGTAGGTCAGGAAGCGTTGTAGCAGGCTGTCCATAGTAATGCGTGAAACGTGAAACGTGATGCGTGATTATGTGGTGGCCGGGTTGGGTTGGGCCTGGGGAAGGCTGGCGATCTCGATTTCTTCCCCGCAGACGGTGCATTTTGCCCGGCCCTGGCGCGCTTCGGTCAACAGCTCACCACACGCAGGACACGGCTCTGGCAAAGGTCGCTTCCACACGGCAAACTTGCACGAGTTGGGGTCGTCGCCCTTGTAATTGCTGCAACCGTAGAACGTGCGACCACGGCGCGTCCGTTTCTCTATCAGGTCGCCCCCACACTGCGGGCATTTGGCCCCGGTCCTGGCTGTGAGTTGCTGGGTGTAACGGCACTCGGGAAAGTTGCTACAGCCGATGAACTTGCCATATCGCCCATACTTGTAGATCAACGCATGCCCGCACTGTGGGCACGGTTCACCTGTCGGTTCGTTGCCCATCTGGACGGTGGGCATCTTCTCGCGGGCCTGGGACAGCGTAGCAGAGAATGGCTCGTAGAAATCGTGCAGCACCGGCACCCATTTGCGTTCGCCACGCGCGATCAGGTCCAGCTCATCCTCCATCTGCGCCGTGAAGCCGACGTCAATATAGTCCGGGAAGTACTGAACCAGCAGGTCGTTGACGACAATCCCCACCTCGCTCGGATACAGTCACCCATCGCGCCGCTCGACGTATCCACGCTGCTGGATGGTGGACAGGATCGGCGCGTAGGTGCTGGGACGGCCAATGCCGTATTCCTCCAAGGCCCGCACGAGTGTCGCCTCGGTATAGCGCGGGGGTGGTTGGGTAAAGTGTTGTTCCGGCAGCAACTGTACCAGGTCCAATACCTCGTCCACCGTCAGCGGCGGAATCTCCTCCCGCTTGCGCTCCTCTTCGGTTTTGGTGTCCTCGTCCTGCGCCTCCTCGTATACGGTCAGAAAGCCCTTAAAGCGCAGACTCGAGCCACTGGCGCGGAAGAGGTAGGGAGGGGCAGGAGGGGCAGGAGGACCAGCGAGGATGTCTACGGTGATGGTGTCGTATAGGGCGGAGGCCATCTGGCTGGCGACGAAGCGCTTCCAGATCAGTTCATACAGCCGGTACTGGTCCCGATCCAGGTACGGTTTAAGCGACTCGGGTGTGCGAAAGACGCTGGTGGGACGGATGGCCTCGTGGGCCTCCTGGGCGCCCTTGGCGCGCGTCTTGTAGTGCGGGGGTTGGGGGGGTAAGAATTCTTTACCATACGTCTCCGCGATGAACTTACTCGCCTCGGCCTGGGCCTGCTCGGCCACGTTGGTGCTGTCGGTACGCATGTAGGTAATCAGGCCGACCGGTCCATCTCCCAGGTCTATCCCTTCGTACAGTTGCTGGGCGAAGCGCATCGTGCGCTGGGCGGTGAACCTCAGCCGGCGCGAGGCCTCCTGCTGCATCGTGCTGGTGGTGAAGGGAGCCGCCGGGCTACGTCGCCGCTGTCCTTCCTTCACGCTGGCCACCGTATAGATGGCTTTCTCCAGGTCAGCCACGAGCGCCAGCGCCTCGGCCCCGCTATGGATTCCTACCTCTTCCCCGCGAATGCGGTGCAGTTTAGCGATGAAGGTGCGTACCCCCCCCTCTTTCCCCCCCCTGTGAGGGGGGGGGCAGGGGGGGGTTTCCCTCCCTCACAGGGGGGGGCAGGGGGAGGTCCCCCCCCTCATAGGGGGGGGTAGGGGGGGGTTCTGCTTGGCCAGTTCCGCTTCGATGGACCAGTACTCGACCGGCACGAAGGCTGCGATCTCCCGCTCCCGCTCGACGACCAGCCGCACGGCCACCGACTGTACCCGGCCCGCAGACAGCCCGCGCCGCCCCATTTTGTCGCGCAGGAGCGGGCTGAGCGTATAGCCGACGATGCGGTCGAGGATACGCCGGGCCTGCTGCGCCTCCACCCGGTCCATGTCAATCTTGCGCGGGTGGGCAAAGGCGTGCTCAATGGCATCTTGTGTGATCTCGTGGAACTCGACGCGGTGTACCGGACGCGCTCCGATGGCCGACCCGAGCGCCTGGACCAGGTGCCAGGAAATGGCCTCACCCTCACGGTCAGGGTCGGTCGCCAGGTAGACCTGGGACGAATCCTTGACCTTGGCCCGTAGCTCCCGCACCACGTCCTGGCGCTTGGCCGGAATGACATAGTGGGGCCGGAAATCGTCTTCGACGTCCACCCCCATCCGGTTGGCAGGCAGGTCACGCACGTGCCCGACCGAAGCCCGCACGGTGTACTTTTTTCCCAGGAAGCGGCCCACCGTGCGCGCCTTGGCCGGCGACTCGACGATCACGAGGGGGGGCTTCTCCGCCAGTCCAGCCGTGGCTTTGGACACGACGGTGTGCGCTTCTGGAGCGAGCCCCTCGTGGGCCGGGGTGCGGCCCATCTTGGAAATTTTCGTGCCACACACCGGGCACGTTCCTCGCGTGGCCGGCGTGCCGTTGCTGTTGAACACCGGCCGGGGGTCCTGCATCTCACGTTGGGCTCTACACTTGACACAATAGGCTTGCATACGTATCTCAATCGTCGTCGCCGGTTTCGTTCGATTGCTCGTGCACCGCATAGTAAGCTGGCTCAGGTATCACGTACCCGGCCTGGCGCTCCAGGCGCTGTTTCTCCATCTCATCGAAGAGGATCTCCCACAGCCGGGCGCGGATCTCGCGATGGTTCTCACCTTCGACAGTGCAAATCTCAGGCCGGACGCGGTAGCGATCCGCGTACTCACCCAACACGACCTCGGCTTCTTCTATGGTGGGGCGGAACTCTCGAATGCGCTGGTCAAAGTAGCGCCCCTTCCGCCGGTCATCGTCGGGGATGGCGCGTACCAAGAGAGTGCAATCCACAAAAATGTCGCTCAGGTTCTCGTAAAACATGCCCCAGGGGAACCAGATACCTTCTTCAGCCAGCCAATCCTCGATCAGTCTGTATCTCACAATCATAGTTTCACCTCTCTCAGACGAGCCAGCAATCGTCTTGCAAGGTCAACCGCTTCTGCATCAGGGACAAGCAGATGACCTGGCCAGTTCGACTCAGCGAGCAAGTCAAAGTCACGCATAGTTGAAGTGGCCCACAACAGGGCGCTGATCTCTATCTCCTCGCCCAATACTTGCTCAATCTGGTGCTGGAGATAAGTGTACTCGTCTATCAGAGCGGTTACGTGAGCATCCTCATTGAGGCTCCAATAAGTGCGGACGCTATCACGATCCCATTCCAGTAAGTCCGGTTCTCGCTCCAACAGGATACGCAGTTCCACTATCTCATGCAAGAGCGCCGCTGTACCGTAATAGCCACCGATGGCAATATCGGCCAGCACTGGAGCATCAGGCCCTTGTAGCAACCGTAGATAGTGTTCCACCTGGCGCAGGTCATCCGCCGTGATGCCATATTCGGCTATCGCCTGAGGGTCGAAGTCGGCCAGCGTCAAGGATGTGGTGGGATTCATAGATACTGCTGGTTGTCCTTACGTTCCAGAAGACGGACGATCTCCCGCACATCCTGCTCCCGCTCCTTGGGGCAGACCAGCAGTGCGTCCTCCGTATCTACGATCACCATCCCTTCCAGGCCGATGGTCGCGATGAGCCGTTTCCCACCGAAGACCAACGTGTCGCGCGTGTCAATCCCGACGTGCAAACCGCCGACGATGTTCCCTTCCTCGTCGGCCGGCAGCAACTCCGCCAGGCTGGTCCAACTGCCCACGTCCGACCAGCCAATGTCCACCGGGATGACGGCGACGTCCCCGGCTCCCTCCATCACCCCGTAGTCAATCGTCTGCCTGACGACCTGGGGCCAAACGCGCTTCAGCGTCGCCTGGTAGCCAGGCGTGTCCAACGTCGCTTCGATCTCTGCCAGTTGCACGTAGAACTCGGGCATCTGGCGCTGAAACTCCTCCAGAATGCGGTCTATACGCCAGATGAACATGCCGCTGTTCCACGAGTACTCCCCGCTCTCCACCATGTGCAGCGCCGTCTCAAGGCTCGGCTTCTCGGTGAATCGTTCAGCACGAAAGACGGGAAAACCTTCCACCGTGCCCAGGCTTGCCCCCTGCTTGATGTATCCATAGCCAGTTGAGGGGTACGTCGGCTTGATCCCCAGCGTGACCAGGTGTCCCTCTTCAGCCGCCTGCGCCGCAGCGGTCAATGCCTGGCAAAAGCCGGCCGGATCCGCGATAAAGTGATCGGCAGTGAGCACCGCCATGACTGCTCTTGGATCCTGCTGGCGTAAGCAAATCGCCCCTAATCCGATGCATGGGGCGGTACCCCGTCCCTCCGGCTCAATGATAAAGTTTTCCGGCGGCAGTTCTGGCGTTTGTGCCATCAGCGACGCGACGTGCTCGGCACCTGTGACGACGAAAATCTGCTCTGGTTGGAACAGGGGCGCAATGCGATCCACTGCATGTTCGAACATGGTGCGCTCCCCGACCAGCGTGAGCGACTGCTTGGGGCGGTCGCGGCGGCTGAGCGGCCACAGCCGTGTCCCGACTCCTCCGGCCATGATCAGCGCATAGTACAACTTGCTCCTCCTACCAATTCCTAATCTACTATGTACTCTACACCTGGCTCCCGGGCCACGACGTACTTCATCCCGCCCACCTGGCGTACCATGCCCTTTAGTTCCATCAACGCCAGCGTACTGGTCACCTGCGCAATGGGCAGGCCCACTTGCTGCTGCAGTTCATCCACGTGGGCTGGCTCGGCCGAGAGGCGGGCCAACAGTGCTGCCTCCGTCGCATCGGACGGGAGCACCTGGCGTGCCTCTGTCTGCTCGGCGACCATCGTCAGGTTTAGCTCCTCCAGAATGTCTTCCGGGCCAAGCACGACTTTAGCCCCGTCCCGGACGAGCGCGTTGGTACCGGCACTGGAGCGCGCCAGGATAGAGCCAGGCACGGCGAAAACGTCCCGCCCCTGCTCGGCCGCATAGTCGGCAGTGATCAACGCCCCGCTCCGTACTCCCGCCTCGGCAACGAGCACACCCAGGCTCAACCCGCTGATGATGCGGTTGCGCGGCGGGAAGTTGACTCCTTCCGGCTGTGTCCCCAATGGGTAGTCGCTCACGAGCGCCCCATGGGCGGTGATCTCCTCAGCCAACTGGCGGTGCTCCGGCGGATAGACCTGGTCAATGCCGCAGCCCAGCACAGCGATAGTACGTCCGCCGGCCTTGAGCGCCGCCCAATGCGCTTCGGCATCAATTCCCCGCGCCAGGCCACTGACGATCGTGATGCCACTGCGCGCCAGCGCCGCGGACAGTTGGCGGGTTACCTCGCGCCCGTAGGCTGAGGCGCGTCGCGTACCGACGATGGCTATGGCCCAGGCGTCCTCCTCCACCAGCGCGCCCTTGACGTAGAGCACAGGCGGCGGGTCGGAGATTTCGCGGAGCAGGCGGGGATAGCCAGGGCTTTCCCACGTCAGCACTTGCGCACCCGCGGTGGCAATGCGCTCCAGCATCCGATCCAGGTCGAGCGCTGCACGGGCCGCCAGTAAGTTTTCCAGCGAGCGGCGATCGAGCCCGGTGCTATGCAATCCCTCAACCGGTGCGTGCCAGGCCCGCTCTATGTCTCCGAAGTAGTCGAGCAGCGCCCGCAGCCGCGTCGGGCCGATACCCCGCACGATGTTGAACCCCACCCAGTAACGCAGGTCACTCATTCTTCGTTGTCCTCTCCCCCCAGGCCTGGCAGCAGGCGCACGACCATCCGTCTCAACTTCAGATCAAGTTCAAGTACCACCTCATCCACGGCTGGTAGAAGCACTTCACCTCCTGGCCCACGCACAATGTAAACGTCGTTGGCTCCGGTCTCCAGTACTTCGACGACCTGGCCGAGTTGCCTGCCGCTCTCCGTCTCCACGCTCACACCGATGAGTTGGAAGTGATAAAACTCTCCTTCCTCAAGCGGCACGGCCTCTGCGAGTGGTATCTGTACGAGCATGCCGCGCAGTTCATCCGCAGCGTTCCGGTCATCACAACCGCCCAGTTTCAGTAATAACACCCCTCTGTGGCGGCGCAGGTGCTCTACCGGATAGGACTGCACCACGTCAGGAGAGGCGGGAGAGGCGAGGCAGAAGTACGCGCGCTGCTCCAGTCGCTCGGGGTAGCCGGTGACGATTTCAACACGCAGTTCACCCCGTACGCCGTGCGGCCGCGATATCCGCCCGACCGTCAAGTAGCGGGGCTCAGGTGTATGCGTTCCCCCTGAGCCCCCACCCCTCCCGCTATCACATTGGGTCGCAGCACCCATTAGTGCTTAGACGATTTCGAGGGTGACCCGCTTCCCCTGCTTAGCAGCGAGCACCCGGATGAGCGTACGCATCGCGTTCACGGTACGTCCGCCCTTGCCAATCACGCGGCCCATGTCTTCCGGGCCGACCCGCAGTTCCAGAATCACCGAGTTCTCGCCCTCGATCTCGGAGACATAAACCTGAGACGGGTCATCCACCAGTGACTTGGTGATGAACTCTACCAATTCTTTCATCGAAGCCATTGCTGCTCCTCCCTTCTGAGGTAGTTGATGCAGATAGGATACGCGGTACGGAGACGCAGTGGGGGAGCACAATTCCACTGCGACAGGGAAAAGGCGATCCTCTATATGCTGTCTTTACGTCCCTGCCCTCGCCTCCCACTCCGGCAGGCTCCATCTTTTCTCCCTACTCAGCCTCACCTTCAGCCTCACCAGGCTCCGCTGCGGGCCCCACGGGTTCTGGTTCCAGGGCCGGTTCTTCCGCCACAAGTGTACCATGCTCCCGGCGGGTTTTCGGACTGATCTTCAGCATCGCCTGGGCTGCTTGCTCCGCCTCGGCCAACAGCGTTTCCAGCGGCTCACCCTGCTTAAACCGCTCGAAACGGGCCATCGTCCCCTGTTTATTCAGCAGCCGGACCACTGAGCCGGTAGGCTGCGCGCCGGCACTTAACCAGTGAAACGCCCGATCTTCTTTGATCTCCACCGTTTCCGGTGCGGTGCGTGGATTGTAGAAGCCGACCACCTCAATGAAACGACCATCGCGGGGGGCCCGCGAGTCGGCCACAACTATCCGGTAACTAGGTTGCTTTTTAGCACCTACACGACGTAATCGAATCTTGACCATGCTCCTCCTGACTTTATATTACTATGGACGCAGATAAACGCGGATTAACGCTGATTTCTGATTTTTATCTACATCGGCCCGCGCTCCGCAATCTCCATGATTGACCAATACCAATGTATCATGTACTTATGCGCTCTGGTTATCATCCAAACAAGCGCATGACTCCCCTCAGGCCCGACTTTCCTTTTCCTAATTGCTTCATCATCCGCTGCATTTGTTGGAACTGCTTCAACAGCAGGTTCAACTCCTGCACGGTCGTACCGCTACCGCGGGCGATGCGCTTCTTGCGGCTGGCATTGAGTATGCGAGGAGCGCGCCGCTCCTCCGGCGTCATCGAAAGGACCATCGCCTCAACACGCTTGAACTGCCGGTCCGTGGTCTCGGGCGATACGTCCTGGACCAGCCTTCCCATCCCAGGCACCATGTTAAGGATCTGGCTCAGCGAACCCATCTTCCTGACCTGTTGCAATTGCTCCAAAAAGTCCTCCAGGTCGAAGCTGGCCTCGCGCAGCTTGCGCTCCAATTGCTCGGCCTGTTCCTGGTCGAAGGCAGCCTCTGCCCGCTCGATGAGCGTCAGCACGTCTCCCATCCCCAGGATGCGGGAGGCCAGCCGGTCGGGATGGAAAACCTCCAGCGCGTCAGTCTTTTCACCCGTGCCCAGGAATTTGATCGGCACGCCGGTGATGGCCCGCATGCTGATGGCCGCACCTCCTCGAGCATCGCCGTCTACCTTGGACAGGATCAGCCCGGTCAGTTCCACGCGCTGATGAAAACCTGCCGCGACGTTCACTGCCTCCTGCCCCGTCATCGCGTCGGCTATCAGGAGCGTCTCGACCGGCTTGACCGCCTGCTTGACGGCCTCCAGTTCGGCCATCATTCCATCGTCAATCTGGAGGCGGCCAGCAGTGTCGAGAACGACGACGTCGTACCCCCGCCGCCGTGCTTCGCGGACGCCATTGGCACAGATGTGGGGCGGCGAGACGCGTTGCCCTTCGCTGTGGACCGGCAGTTCCAGTTGGCGGCCCAGCACCTCCAGTTGCGTGATGGCAGCCGGACGGTAGGTATCGCCAGCGACCATCAGCGGCAGATGACCGCTCTGCTTGAGGTAACGGGCCAGTTTTGCCGTCATCGTCGTCTTGCCTGACCCTTGCAGCCCGACGAGCATGATGACGTAGGGCACAGGTCCTTTCAGTTCCAGCCGCCCCGGCTCGCCCAGCGTGTGGATCAGTTCCTCGTGGACGATCTTGATCACCTGCTGGGCTGGACTGAAGCTTTTGGCCACTTCAGCGCCGATCGCCCGCTCGCGCACGCGGGCGATAAAGTCTTTGACCACTTTGTAATGTACGTCGGCCTCCAGCAGGGCCAGGCGAATCTCGCGCAAGACCTCGTTTACGTCCGCTTCGCGCAAGACGCCCCGCTTGCCCAGCCGCCGAAAGACGGCCTGGAGTTTGTCGGTCAGGTTCTCGAACATGGCGCTCCGACTGGCAGCCGATCCATACGTGAGGCGATTGTAACGGAAAAGCCCCGTTTCGTCAAGTTTTCTGGCCTCTCACTATTACACGCGCGTCCACGGCTGTGACACCCTGCTCGAACACGAGCAGCGGGTTGACGTCAACCTCTGCCACCTCAGGGCATTCGACCAGCAGGCGCGACAGCGCCAGGAGGGCCTCGACGATAGCCCCCACGTCAGCGGGCGGCTCGCCGCGCACGCCCCGCAGCAAGCGGCTCCCGCGCACCTCGGCGACCATCTCCTCGGCATCCCGGCGGGCCAGCGGGGCCAGGCGAAACGCGACGTCCTCGAACACTTCCACGTACACCCCGCCCAGTCCGAACATCACGACCGGCCCGAAACTCGGATCGCGTTTGCCGCCCAGGATCACCTCCCGGCCGCCGGACAACATCCGCTGTACGAGGACCCCCGATACGCGGGCGTCACGGGCTTGTTCTTTCACCCGCGCCAGAAGCGCAGGGAACTCGGCCAGCAGCGCCTTGCGGCTCTCGACCCCCAGTACCACGCCCCCCATGTCCGATTTGTGCGAGACGTCGGGCGAGAGCACCTTGAGTGCCAACGGGTAGTCTACGATGCTGGCAGCTACGAGCGCGCTCTCGACGTCCTCCACCACGGCCCACTCGGCAACGGGGATACCATAGGTCGCACACAACCCCAACGCCAGGTCAGCCGTCAGCACACCGTTATAGGCCAGCAGTGCCTCCACCTCGCGCGGGCGCTTGGCCGGTGCGAGTGGCATTGGTGATAGCCGCGACGGACGGCGATAGTGGTCGCGCGAGGCGGCCAGCGCTCGCACGGCCGCTTCGATCTCGGTGAAGACAGGAAAATCCATCTCGCGCTTGAGCAGGTCCACCTCTTCCTGCTGGGCGAAGGCACAGAACGCGGCGGGCCTGTGCAGTTCGCGGCTCGACTCTTCCACCCGGCGGGCGAAGCGGCGCGACATCTCGCCCTCAGGGCCGGCGCTGTAGGTATGGATCAACAACACTGCAGCGGGGTCAAGCGCGTGCAGGCACTCCTCCACAATCCGGCCGTACAGGTCAAAGTCAAAGATAACGCCCAGGTCAAGCGGGTTGGTCAGTGCGATGACGTCCGCCCGGAACAGGCTGCGCACCCCGGCCAGGAAGTCAGCGGGGATGGGAATCAGGCGGAAACCATTGGGCTCGACTACGTCGGCAGCAATCACCGCGTGTCCCCCGGAGCGCGAGACGACGACGAGATCGTTCCCCTGCACCGGTGGCAGCGCGAACCCCTGTGCCAGTGCGACTGCGTCTGCGAGGTTGGCCGCCCGCGCAAGTCCGGCCTGCCGCAGTGCGGCGCTCACGAGGCGGTCGTCATTGGCCAGTGCCGCCGTATGAGAGAAGGCGATCTGGGCAGTCGCCCGAGCGGTGTTTGCCTTGTGGACGATGACCGGCTTGGGCGACGAGGCAGCCAGTTCGATCAGGCGGCGCCCTTCCTCGATGCTCTCCAGGTAAAGACAGATGATCTCGGTGCCAGGGTCGTCCAGCAGATACGTCAGATAGTCCATCTCGTTCAGGTCAGCTTTGTTGCCCATACTGACGACCTTGTTGACGCCCAGGCCCGCTTCGCTGAGCAGGAGCAGGTAGGTGATGGAGACGCCGCCGCTCTGCGCCAACACCGAGACTGGGCCAAGTTTGATGGCCTGCCGTTCGAGGCGGGGGAAGGGCAGGCACAGGCCGATTTCCATGTTAATCACGCTGATGCAGTTGGGGCCTATGAAGCGGATGCCCCAACGCTGGGCGACTGCACACAGTTGTTCCTCCAACGCACGTCCCGCCTCCGAAAACTCGGCGAAGCCGCCCGACTCGATCACTACGTGGCGAATGCCCTTCTTGCCACAGGCGTCCAGCAAACCGGGCACTGTCGCTGCTGGCGTCAGGATCACGGCCAGATCCACCCCGTCGGGCAAGGATTCGACCGACGTCAGGATGGGGATGCCGTGTACTTTGCCACTGTGTAGTCCGACGGCGTACATCTCGCCGCTATAGCCAAACTCTAACATGTTGCGGACGATGTTGGCGGCCAGGTTATCGGGTTGTTCTGAAACACCAATGACTGCAACGCGATCAGGATAGAAGAATTTGTCCACAATTTTGCCTCCCGCTAAAGTGGGCCGATTGTAGCAGAGAGCAGGCAAAACGCAACCCAGGACTTTAGCAGTAGCGAGCTTTGTGGTACAATAGAAGTTAGAAGTTGGAGGTTGGAGGGCGATGATCGCAGGCTTACCGCGCATTACATGGCACGGGCATTCTAAGCGCCAGTAAAGGAGGGCAACCATGTCAGTGACCGATTTATTGCAACAGAGCGAGTTATTTCTGGGGCTCACGACCAGACAGGTGGAGCAAATCGCGGCGCTGGGCCAGGAAGTGGCCTACCAGGCCGGCGACGTGATCGTCCGCGAGGGTGACCCTTCCGACGAGATATACGTCATCTGCAGCGGTACGGTCGAAGTAGAAGTCTCCAGGGGAGCGATTGCCGACGTGAGCGGACCACCCCGTTTGACTTCGCTGGCCCGGCTGGGACAGGGGCAGGTATTCGGCGAGATGGCGCTGGTGGATCGCGGGGTCCGCTCGGCGACGGTGCGCTGTGTAAAGGACGGCACTGCGCTCTACGCCATCCCGCGCCAGGCGCTGTGGATGCTCTGCGACAGCGACCACCACATCGGTTACGTCGTGATGCGCAACATCGCGGCCGATCTGTCGTTCAAGTTGCGCCACCGGAATCTGCGCATGCGGCTGGTGGGAGGTGAGGCATGATTTACAAAGTGAGTTACGTCGTTATCGGCAAGCCACACCTGGGAGAGATCGTCAACCTGGAGGCGCCGCCGCGCGTGGGCGACCGGGTACAAGTGGGCGGTGAACCGTGCGAGGTCATCGAGGTCATTGACCTGATTCCGCCGCGCGAGAACTTTGCGTACCTGCACGTCACGTGCCGGCCGGTGCAGGAGAAGAAGTAGAGCAGATTGGCAGGCTGCCTGAGTTTGATTGGCGGGGTGGTTGTCCACCCCGCCATCACTTCTAAATATAGCTCAGTTCCTTCGCGGCTCGCGCCAGGTCGTCGCGGAACTGGGGGGCGGCGATGTTGATCAGTGCCTGCGCGCGCTGGCGGATCGTCTTCCCGTACAGGCTGGCCACTCCGTACTCCGTCACGATGTAGTGGACGTGATAGCGGGTGGTGACGACGCCCGCACCCGGCTTGAGCATGGGGACGATGCGGCTGACCGTCCCAGCGCTGGCTGTGGCTGGCAGTGCAATGACGGGCACGCCGCCCTCGGAGCGGGACGCGCCGTAGATAAAGTCGAGTTGTCCACCTGCTCCGCTATACAGTTTGGGGCCGATGGAATCGGCGCACACTTGCCCCGTGAGGTCTACCTCGATGGCCGAGTTGATCGCCACCTGCCGGTAATTCTGGGCGATGACGAAGGGATCGTTGACGTACTCGGTGCGGTGCAGTTCGATGAGCGGATTGTCGTGTGCCCAATTGTAGAGCCGCCTGGTCCCCAGCATAAAACCGGCGATGATCTTACCCGGATGCAGCGTCTTGCGGGCGTTCGTGATCACGCCAGCCTCCACCAGGTCAATTACGCTGTCCGAGAACAGTTCGGTGTGAATCCCCAGGTCCCGTTTGTGGCCCAGAAAATTGAGCACGGCGTCGGGGATCGCGCCGATGCCCATCTGCATCGTGGCCCCGTCGGGGATCAGTTCAGCGATGTGCTCGCCGATCTTGACGTGGACGTCCGAAAGCCCGCCCTCCGTCATCGGCAGCTCCAGCAGGGGGTACTTGACCGGCACGATGTAGTCCAGGCGGCTGACGTGGATGAAGGAGTCGCCCAGGCAGCGGGGCATGTTCTCGTTGAGCTCGGCGACGATGATCCTGGCTGCTTCAGCCGGTGACTTGGTCAGCCCAGTCTCGATGCCGTAGGAGCAGAAGCCGTGCTCGTCGGGTGGCGAGAGATGGACGAAGGCGACGTCTACCGGCAGGACGCCCCGCTTGAAGAGCAGCGTGAACTCCGACAGAAGCACGGGGGTGAAGTCGGCCCGCCCCTCCTGCACCGCCTTGCGCACGTTCGGGCCGATAAAGAGGGAGTTGGCCCGGATGTGCCCCTCCATCTCCGGCGTGACGTAAGCGCTCGATCCAAGGGTGAGTGCATGGTAAATCTCAATGTCCTCCAACTCCGGGGCGTGGGCGACCAACGCCTCCATTAACCTCTGCGGCACGCTGCAGTTGCCGGTGAGAAAGATGTGGTCACCTGACTTGATGGCCTTGACTGCCTCTTCAGCGGTCGTAACGTGACTCTTGTAGGTCTTCATCCAGGTCATGGCTTACTCTCCCATTCCGGCATAGTAGGCCGCGGCCAATGGCTCGTTCAGGATTTTGCCATCTTTGGTGGCGACTCCGCGGGCCAGGGCCGGCAGTTCCTCCAACGCCTGCTCCAGTCCCATCTCGGCGATGTGGCGGATGCAGGGCCAGACCGCGTTGTTGAAAGCGTGGGTCGCGGTGCGGGGAACCGCCCCGGGCACGTTGGGAACACAGAAGTGGACGACTCCCTCCTCGATGAAGATCGGGTCTCGCAGCGTGGTCGGACGGCTGGTTTCCACACAGCCCCCCTGATCAATGCTAAAGTCCAGGATGATGGCTCCCTTCTTCATAGAGCGGACCATCTCCCTGGTGACGATGATGGGGGCGCGGGCACCGGGCGTGAGGATCGCACCGATCAGCACCTCAACGAAGCGAGCCACGCGGGCAATGTTAAAGGGATAGGCGACCATCGTGGTGATGCAACCGTTGAACTGTTGGTCTATCTGGCGAAGTTTTTCCAGACTGCGGTCGAGGACATATACGTGGGCTCCCAATCCGTAGAAGGCGCGGGCAGCGTTGGTGCCCAGCACGCCTGCACCCAGGATGGCAACCCGCGCCGGTGGGATGCCTGGTACGCCGCTGAGGAGCACGCCCCGGCCGCCGTGGTCGCTCTGTAGGAAGGTGGCGGCCAGTTGCGGGGCCATCCGTCCAGCAACCTCGCTCATCGTGTGCAATACCGGCAAGGTTCCGTCGTCCTCCTCGATCATCTCGTAAGCGATGGCAGTGATGCGCTTTTCCAACAGCACTTTGATCTTGGGACGGCGGGCAGAGGCCAGGTGCAGAAAACCGGCGAGGATCTGCCCTTCGAGGAGCCACTCCATTTCCTCGTCGGTGGGCCGCACCGCCTTGAGCACCAGGTCGGCCCGGCCATACGCCTCTTCGCCAGAATAGACGATGCGCCCGCCAGCTCGTTCGTAATGGTAGTCGGTAAAGCCAGCTCCCAGCCCGGCCTCTGTCTCGACGTAGCAGATGTGACCGGCACGGGTGAGCAAATCTACGCCGTACGGAGTAAGCCCGACCCGTCGCTCCAGGTCCCTGCGCTCCTTGGGGATACCGATGTTCATAAGCCATTCTCTCCTTGCTCAGACGTGGGACGGACAAGGAGCACGGGGCAGGGCGCCCCCTGCAATACTTTGCCCGCCACGTTTCCATATACCCAGCGGCCCGTGCCCGAGAGCCCGTGCGTGGTCATCGCGATCAGGTCTGCCTCGACCTGGGCAGCGTGGGCCAGGATTTCGTCGGCCGGTGAGCCCTGCTGGACCGCGACGTGCGCGACGGCCCCCTGCTCGCGCAAAGTGGCAGCCACGCTGCGCAAATAGGCCCGCAACTGGATTTCAGCGTGATGGAGCGCAGTCGTGGCAAGCTGCAGTCCGGGGGGGTAGCTCGTCAAGAGGGCCACTGTACGATCACCCAGCCCGGTCGTCAGAACCGAGAGAAGATAGACGTGCATGACCCCCCTCTGTCCCCCCTTGAGGGGGGAGGTAGGAACTACTCCCTTGAGGGGGGAGGTAGGAACTACTCCCTTGAGGGGGGAGGTAGGAGCCACTCCCTTGAGGGGGGAGGCGGGAGTCGCCCCCTGGAGGGGAGAAGCAGGTGGGCTTTCCGCCAGAGGGGAGGCGCGGTTGAGATGGACGAGCGCTTTCACGTGGGGCAAGACCTGCTCTGCCAGTTCGGAGCCGTCGAGTGGCACGAGGATGCGCTGATATACGACAGGGCGCTCCGGCTGCCCGGCCCGCACCAACAACACAGGACACGTGGCACCGCGCAGCACCTTGTCGGCTACGTTGCCGAAGACCCAGCGGCTGATGCCGGAGCGGCCGTGCGTAGACATCGCGATCAGGTCCGCCCCCACTTTGCTTGCGAAGGCGAGTATCTCATCGGCCGGCCGGCCGAAGCGCACGTCGACCTGCACCTCGGCAGCGGCCGGCTCGAATCGCGATGCCACAGCCTGCAGGTACTCCTGCAACTCGCGCTCGATGCGCCGCTTCTCCTCCTGTGCACCGGCGGAAGACGAGCGCATGTCTACGAAAGCTGGCACAATGCCCTTCAGCGGTGGAACGACCGAGAGCAGATGGACGAGCCCCTTGCGGTCACGGGTCATCTCTGCGACGTGAGGCAGCACGCCCTCGGCCAGTTCTGATCCATCAAGTGGCACAACTACTTTACAGTACATGCCTGGTTACCTGATCCCTAGCAATGATGACCATGCGCCGCCACCTCACAGGGTCGTGCTCCATTCCTTCGACAGGAGAGAGGATCATCAAGCACGCTCCTTTCCTCATCACCGCCGAGGCGAAGGGCTGAAGGCAGCGCTTCACCTCATACTGCCCTCGGCCCTTCGCACTCGTCAGATCACGTCATGTCGCCTCAGCCCCCGACAAAGGCAGCCCCTTTGCTCAATGCTTCTTTGTTGACCCCCAGCAGTTTGCGGTGCCGCTCCGGGAGGTGATCGTCCAACGCCTGCTCCACGGCCTCCAGCGGTACGACGCCGGTGGCCTTTGCCAACGCGCCCAGGCAGATGACGTTCGCCAGGCGGATGTTCCCCAGCTCGGTGGCCACGTCGCTGGCGGGGACGTAGACGACCTGGATGTCGGTGCGCGCGCTCTTCTGCGGCACGAGCGAACTGTTCACGACGAGCACGCCGCCCGGCTTGACCTCCGGCTCGAACGCTTCCATCGAGGGGATATTGAGCACGATGGAGGCGCTGGGACGGCGCACCAGCGGCGCGCCGATCTCCTCGTCGGAGATGATGACGATGCAGCGGGCCTTGCCGCCGCGCATCTCCGGGCCGTAGGACGGGAGCCAGCTCACGTGATAGCCGCTGTCCATCGCGGCGTAGGCCAGCAATTGCCCGGCGAAGAGCGCCCCCTGCCCACCAAAACCCGAGATGATGATCTCCTCCTGCATCTTGCCTCTTGTCTCATGCATCCTGCTTCCCGCCTCCTGCATTCTACATCCTGCATTCTGCATTCTATCTCCCCTCCATCAGCGCGCGTACCCCATCACTCACCTTCGTATCGCCCAGCGGGTAGTAGGCGACCATGTGCTCTTTGGCCCACTCCAGCGCCTCCACCGGCCCCATGTGCCAGTTGGTGCTGCACGTGGAGATGATCTCGACCATTGAGAAGCCCAGGCCGCCCAGTTGGGACTGGAAGGCCAGCTTGATCGCTTTCTTGGTGCGACGGATGCCTGGCCCGTCCAGCACGGCCTGCCGGGTGACGTAGGCCGCGCCAGGCAGAATGCCGATCAGCTCCGCCATGCGCATCGGCCAGCCGGTCGTCTCCACGTCCCGCCCGGTAGGGGAGGAGGTCGTCACCTGGCCGGGCAACGTGGTGGGGGCCATCTGCCCGCCGGTCATGCCGTAGATGGCGTTGTTGACGAAGATGGTAGTGAACGGCTCGCCCCGATTGGCCACCTGAATGATCTCAGACGTGCCGATGGCCGCCAGGTCGCCATCACCCTGGTAGGTGAAGACGACCTTGTCCGGGCTGACGCGCTTGATGCCGGTGGCCATCGCCGGGGCACGGCCGTGGGCCGCCTCGGCCATGTCCACGTTGAAGTAATAGTAGGCCAGGACCGAGCACCCCACCGGCGCGATGCCAATCGTGCGCTCCCGCACGTCGAGTTCGTCCAGCACCTCAGCGATGAGGCGGTGGATGACCCCGTGGGTACAGCCGGGGCAATAGTGGGTGTGGGCCAAGGTCAGGCTCTCGGGCCGCTTGTAGACCAGCTCCATGTCAGCCGGGATTTCAACCATTGCCATGCTAACTCTCCTTCCCGCCTGCAAGTTCGGCGTCCAGTTTCTCTAGCTCGGGCAGGATTTCGTCGGCCAGGGGGACTATGCCGCCCAGTCGCCCGTAGAAGCGCACCGGGCAGCGCCCCTCGACGGCCAGTCGCACGTCCTCGACCATCTGCCCGGCGCTCATCTCCACCGCCAGCATTCCGCGCACCTGATGGGCCAGTTCGTTCAGCCGGGCGCTGGGGAAGGGCCACAGTGTAATGGGCCGCAGCAGCCCAACCTTGATCCCTTTAGCGCGCGCCTCCCGCACGACTGTCTGGCACACCCGGCCCACGGTGCCGAAAGCCACCAGCAAGAGGTCAGCGTCGTCGGTGCTGTATTCCTTCCAACGTACCTCGCTGGCAGCGATCTTTTTCAGTTTCTCCTGTAGCCTCAAGTTGACGCGTTCAAGGTTCTCCGCTCCCAGGTAAAGTGAGGTGATGATGATGTGTTCTCGCCCTTTGGCGCCGGTCAGTGCCCAGGCAGGCCGCTCCTTGGGCAGCCGGACCGGACGCATAGGCGGCAGTTCCGCTGGCTCCATCATCTGGCCGATGGCCCCGTCGGCGACGACCATGGCGATGGTGTTGTACTTTTCGGCCAGGTCGAAGGCCAGCACGACCAGGTCGATCGCTTCCTGGACGGTGGCAGGGGCCAGGACGAGCATGTGAAAATCGCCGTGGCCGGTGGTCTTGACGGCCTGGAAGTAGTCCCCCTGGGAGGGCTGGACGTTGCCCAGGCCGGGCCCGCCGCGCATGATGTTGGCGACGACGACGGGCACTTCAGAGCAGGCGATGTAGGAAAGCCCTTCTTGCATCAGGCTGATGCCGGGGCTGGAGGAGGAGGTCATCACCCGCGCGCCAGCGCAGGCCGCGCCGTAGACCATGTTGATCGCGGCGACCTCGCTTTCAGCCTGGAGAAAGACGCGCCCCAGTTCCGGCAGGCGCTCGGAAAAGTGCTCCAGGACCTCGGTCTGCGGGGTGATGGGGTAGCCAAAGTAGGCTTCGACCCCCGCCCGGATGGCGGCCTCGGCAATGGCCGCGTTCCCTTCGAGTAGTTCCTTTGGCATCCTGTGTCCCTCCTATGCTGGAGCGGCGGCCTGTCGGGGCTGCCGCCTCTGCCGATACACGGTGAAGACCACGTCGGGGCAGATGGTGGCGCACATAGCGCACCCGGTGCACGCCTGTGGGTCGATCACCTCGACGGGCCGGTACCCTTTGGCGTTGAACCGTCCATCTGCCAGTTGGAGGATGTGCGCGGGGCAGACGGTCATACACAGGCCGCACCCTTTGCAGCGATCCTCGTCAACGATCACCATACCTTTTGCCATAATTCCTCCTCACGTCATATTGTCCGCAAAGTCTGACTGAACCATGGATGACCCAGCCGAGACATGTTGACATCGCATTGCATGCAGTTCGCCCGATCCTACACTACCCGCCTATAGCCTGCACAGCAGAATATTGAGGCACAGCCAGGTATCGCTCTGGGCGATGCCGGTGATATTCCTCCAAGAAATGGTCCAGGCGCTCGGAGACATCCGCAGAGATATAGGCCTCATCGCATTGCTGACATACATCGGCCGGGATATCCCTGATAATGAGCAACTCCTCCCCACGCCAGATTTCCAGCGTGGTCTTGCCAGGCTTCAATGCGCCTCCGCACAGATCACACCGATCAACCACATCTTTTATTTTCTCATCTTTCGAGTCTTGTAATCGCTTTCCCATAGAGCATCCTCTGGCTCGTACACTGTCACGATACGCAACGCTGGCTCAATATTCCCTCTTGAGCAAACGATGTGTAGTGGATCGCCCGAAGTCAACCAACCCAGCACAAGGCAAGATGGATACGGCTGAGCATCTGGATATCGTTCGATTATTTCACCATTCAGTAGGGCTTGTTCTAATTCAGCAATAGTGATGCCTCGCTCCAGGCGAATGGTGGTTGCGTGCCTGGTGAGACGATAGCGCTTCGCGCGAATGTGGCTACGTATGAAGCGCATACTGGGTAGTGGTTCGGTCATAGTCAACACGTATATAATACCTCTATCTTGCCTAATTGCAAAGTGACGGTTGTCACAAAAAAGGCGCGACAATCGCGCCTCTCTACCTACCCTGCCCCCAATAGCGCTAGAAGCACACCGCCGGCGATGACCGAGCCCAGTTGCCCGGCCGTGTTGGCGCCCATCGCGTGCATCAGGACGAAGTTGGAAAAGTCGTCCTCCTGGGCGATGCGCTGAACCAGGCGGCCGCTCATCGGGAAGGCGCTGATCCCCGCCGCACCCACCAGCGGGTTGATGCGGCGGCCGGAGAGGACACACAGCAGCTTCCCGAACAACAAGCCCGCCACCGTGTCCAGCACGAAGGCCAGCAGGCCCAGCAGGAGGATGCCCAGCGTACGCAGGTTAAGGAAGCTCTCCGCCGTCATGGTGCTGCCGATGGCCAGCCCCAGGAAGACGGTGGCGACGTTGATGATCTCGTTTTGCGCCGATTTACTGAGCCGCTCGACCACACCGGATTCTTTGAGGAGGTTCCCGACCATCAGCATGGCGATCAACGGGGTGGCCTGCGGGACCAGGATGCCGACGATCAGCGTGACGATGAGCGGGAAGAGGACCAGCGCCAGCCGGGAGACGGGCCGGGGGGCGTACTCCATGCGGATGCGCCGCTCTGCTCGCGTGGTCATCAGCCGCATGATGGGAGGCTGGATGATGGGGACCAGGCTCATGTAGGAGTAGGCGGCCACGGCAATGGGACCCAGGAGGTGAGGGGCCAGGAGCGAGGAGACGTAGATGCTGGTCGGGCCATCAATCGCGCCGATGATACCGATACTGGCGGCCTCGTTCAGGTTGTATCCCAGGAGCGTCGCCAGCATCAGCGTGCCAAAGATGCCGAACTGCCCGGCCGCTCCCATCAGCGCAAAGACGGGCTGGGCCAGCAAGGGGCGAAAGTCCATCATCGCCCCCACGCCCAGAAAGATGAGCAGCGGGAAGAGCTCGGTACGCACGCCGAAGCGGTACATCATCGTCAGCAGGCCCTCCTCGCCGATCAGCGCCGAAAGGGGCAGGTTGGCCAGCATACAGCCCACGCCGATGGGCAGCAACAGCACCGGCTCGTACTCTTTGGCGATGGCCAGGTAGACGAGCAATCCGCCCACTCCCATCATGACGACGTGGCCCCACGCGAGAGCGCGGATACCTGCTAACAGATTGGTCACGTCCATGGAATCCCCTCCTCCAGAGTTCCAAGGTCTGCCAGAGTTCACCCTCCCCCACCCCCTCCCTGTCAGGGAGGGGAGATGGCTCCTCCCTTGCAGGGAGGGGAGATGGCTATGTACCGTCGGCGAAGGTGACCAACGGGTCGCCATACTGGACCTGCTGGCCGGGACTGACGTGGACCTGGGCGACTGACCCGGCACGCGGTGCGCGGATGCGATTGTTCATCTTCATGGCGTCCAGCACAATCAGGTCCTGCCCCACCTCCACCCGCTCGCCCGGCTGGACCGCTACGCTGACGATGGAGCCAGGCATCGGTGCGCGGACCTCGCGCTCCGGGGCAGGCCCCGGCTGGGCGGCAGCGGACGCCGGCGCGACGACGGCAGGCACAGCACGGGTCGCCGCAGAAGCCGGCTGCTCCGGCGCTGGAGAGGGCGCTGCTCCTTGTTCCTGTACCCACACCTGCACGACCTGCCCGTTCACCACCGTCCGCACCGGGCGGGCGTTCACGTCTTCGACCTCGACCTGGTATTCCTTTCCTCCCACGACGACGCGATAAACCGCCATCTATCACCTCGCTCTCCTGACGAAAACCCTTGCGAAGGTCAGGGCAACCTTCGCAAGGGCCGCTAAGGGCTGCTACCACCTCAACGTCTGATGTGTCTTGGCCTGTTCCAACTGCTGGCCTCGGGCGTAGGCCTGCCAGGGGCTCGGTTCCCCTTCGGGGCGGGCGGTGTGCCAGGCGTAGGTGGGGCCGGCGCGGCGCGCAGCCTGAGCCAGCGCGACGGCCACCGCGACGGCCGCGGCGCGTTCCAGGTCCTCCACCCGCTCGTCGGCGGGGATGGCCTTACAGGGCTCCCCTTTGCAGGGGGCAACCTTTTCCCGCCCACGCGCCCAACGGGTGAGCGCCATCATCGCCGCCACCAGGAGGCCAATTGCGGCGAAGGTCAGCGCCATCCCCACCGCCGCCATCCATACCGTCTGATTGAATACCTCCATACCACTCCTCCACGTGAGCATAGACTTCGGAAGTCTTCTGAGACTTCCGAAGTCTAGAAGACTTTACACCGGCATGTTTCCGTGTTTCTTGGGCGGCATGGACTGGAACTGCTCGCGCAGCGCGCCGAGCGCAGTGATCAACTTGGGGCGGGTCTGGCGCGGTTCGATGATGTCGTCGATGAACCCCGCTTCCGCCGCGCGGTAGGGGTTGGCGAACTGTTCCCGATATTCCTGCACCAGCCGGGCGTGCTCGGCGGCGGGGTCCTCTGCCTGGCTGATCTCCCGGCGATAAAGAATATTGGCCGCGCCGCTGGGGCCCATCACCGCGATCTCGGCCGACGGCCAGGCGTAGTTGATGTCGGTGCCAAGCCCCTTGCTGCTCATCACGACGTAGGCCCCGCCGTAGGCCTTGCGGGTGATGACAGAGATTTTGGGCACCGTCGCCTCGATGTAGGCATAGAGCGCCTTGGCCCCATGGCGGATGATGCCGCCGTGCTCCTGGGCCATGCCGGGCAGGAAGCCGGGCGAATCCACGAAGGTGACGATGGGCAGGTTGAAGCAGTCGCAGAAGCGGACGAGGCGGCAGATCTTGTCGGAGGAGTTGATGTCCATCACGCCGGCCATCACCATCGGCTGCTGCGCGACGATGCCCACGGGATGGCCGTTCAGCCGGGCGAAGCCGACGATGGCGTTCTGCGCCCAGTCCCGGTGCACTTCGAGGAACGTCCCCTCGTCCACGACGCGCTGGATGACCTCGCACATGTCGTAGGGTACGCTGCGGTCGAGCGGGACGACGTCGTTCAGTGCGGGGTCCATGCGCCAGGGATCGTCGGTCGCCCTGGCATGGGGCGGGTTCTCCACGTTGTTCGAGGGCAGGTAGGAGAGGAGACGGCGGCAGAGGGCCAGCGCCTCCTCCTCCGTCGGCGCGCTAAAGTGGGCCACGCCGCTGATCGTGGTATGGACCTGTGCGCCGCCCAACGTCTCGACGTCCACCTGCTCGCCGGTGACGGCGCGGATGACGTCGGGGCCGGTGACGAACGAGAAACTGGTCCCTTCGGCCATGATGATAAAGTCGGTCAGCGCCGGGCTGTAGGCCGCGCCTCCGGCGCACGGACCGAGCATTACCGAGATCTGGGGGATGACGCCCGAGGCGACCGCGTTGCGGCGGAAGAGCTCGCCGTAGCCGTGGAGGGCACGCACCCCTTCCTGGATGCGCGCACCGCCGGAGTCAATCAGGCCGACGATGGGCGTGCCGTTGCGCAGCGCCAGGTCCATCACCCGGCAGATCTTGTGCGCGTGCATCTCCGCCAGCGTCCCGCCGTAGATGGTAAAGTCCTGGGCGTAGACGTAGATGGTGCGGCCGTCCGTGCGCCCGTAACCGGTGACGACGCCGTCGCCGGGGTAGCGCTCTGGCGACGGGTTCAGTTCATCCTCGCGGAGGACGACGAAGGGCTCCAGTTCGTTGAAGGAGCCCTCGTCTAGCAGGAGCGCCAGCCGCTCGCGGGCGGTGTGCTTGCCTTTGGCGTGCTGGCGGGCGACACGCTCCGGCCCGCCTCCTTCGAGCGCCTGCTGGCGCAGTTGGGCCAGCTTTTCCAGTCGTGGATCGGTCATGGTGCCCTCCCTACCCTTGCGAAGGTCGGGAACCTTCGCGCTGCCAACTTCCCCTCGTCGCCCGACGCTCAGTGTCCCTTTATCCATTTCTCGATTTCTGCCAGCACGTATGGCAGATCTACCGCAGGGTCTCCGTGCAAGGGCGAGGCGCCGACGTTGCCAGCCTCATCATGAAAGTGGTGTGGAGCGCTTGTCACGCCGGGATAATGAGGTGCATTGTCCCATCGTAAAATGGGATGGTCTATAAAGAGCTGATACGCATAGTCCTGAAAAGCCGGTTCGCGGTGTAGCCAGACCTGGAGGTGGTAGTCTCCAGAGAGGTGGCAGCGCACTTTTAGTTCTATCTTGCCCGCCGGTGTCTCGTCATAGTGGATGACGCGCCATGACTGGACAAGTGAATGTGCACGCAAGAGGGACAAGAGGTCAGATACGAGCACGGCCACTTTTAAGTTCCTCGTATGTTCTTTGCCAGTCATCCAACATACGCCTAGCGGACCGCCAGGCTAACCAGTCGTCCTCCTCTTCTGGAGTGGCTCGACCTCGAAGTCGTGCACCGAAAGCCTCAAAGTTGGTACTATATTTGTGCTCCAGCGCCCGAATACGCCGCCGATAATAGGTGATTTTGCGCCGCACTTCGGAGATGGCCATCGCCTGCAAGGCTTCCTCGACGCTGGCATATCTTTGCGTCGCAACCAGTGAACGAGCGATGGTCGTCAATACATCCACCGATAACGTCGTAAATGCCATAACGCTCTCCTATTCCACCTGTACTTGGGATGTGTCTCTTCACATCCCGGCATCGCCTGTGCACCAAAAGGGGGGCACAGCGAAGCGAATTCTTTCAGAATTGTACAGTCAACGGCCCGGTTCGTCAATCCCCAGCGCCAGACTTGACAAGTGGCTGCTGTAGCCGCGCCTCGACCTTCGCCAGCGCCGCATCCAGGTCCTCCAGGTAGCCCGCCAGCGGCGTGTCGGCGAGCGGGATCTGGATCGGCACGGCCACGTCCAGCGGCACCGTCGTGGAGATGTCCACCGTCTGGCTGATCGGGACGGTGAACGAGACGTTCACGGGGATGACGGTGCGGATCGGCACCTTCAGGTCGTAGGTAGTGATGCCCAGGTCAATGGGCACCGTGACGGTCGTGCTGATCGGGACGGTCGTTTTGACAGGCACGGTGATCTTTTCGTCTACGGGAATGGTAGCTGCGATGGGAATCTCCTGCTTCACCTGGAAGGTGTAGGAGAAGGTGTCGTCGCCGATGCCGGCGACGAGGGTGCGGGTGTCGGCGACCGTCGCCAGCGCGACCTGCCGCGCCCGCAGCAGGCCGTAGATGACGACGGCATTGAGTGCGAGCGAGACCAGCGTCAGGACGGACAACACGATCAGGATGACAATGTAACCCCTTTTCATTGGTAGACTCCTTGAAAACGTATTGCGTGGTGCGTGGTGTGTAACGGAACACGAAACACGAAACACGGAACACGTACCACGGGATCGTCCCACACCCTAGAACAATGGGATTTGTACCGCCTCCTGTTCGGCGATGGGGTCGAGGCCCAGGACGGTCTTGAGCATGTGGCGATCCAGTTCTCTCTCGGCGACCAGGCGGCGCAGGTGGCGGAACTTGATGAACTGCCAACTGCCCGCTGCGATCGCCTGGGCCAGGCGCGGGTCGCGCCGCAATTTGAGGCCGACCAATTGGGCGCGGCCGCCGGGCAGGACCAGGCAGTGCTGTCTCTCCTGAGCCCTCCCTTTGGATGGCGTGAGCAGGCGTGGCGCCAGGGCCGCCGTGGCCGAGATGGCGAAGACGTAGGTCTCCTGCCCTGCCTCCAGCCAGCGCACGTCCCAGCCGCCGCCACGCCGTTTCACACTGAACCCCATCCGTTTCCCCAACCCCATCAGGTCATCGCGCAATGCCTCAAGTTCGGCGGCGCGCCGCTGTGGGGCGTCCTCCGGGCGCAGGTGCAGTGCCTGGCCCTCCTGCGTGCTGTACGAAGCGATGCAGGCGCGCACGAGCGCCAGGTCGGGCGTGAGAGGGCCGGAGAAGCGGGCGTAGACCGCTTCGATCAACTCCTCCAGGTTCCAGGTAGGCCGCTGGACGAGCAAATCCCATACCAGCGACTCGACCCGCTCAGCCAGAGACTCGGCGGCCCGACGCGGGTCTGCCAGCCACCACAGCGCCTCACCCGTCCCTTCAGGGGCAGCCAGCCGCACCAGCGGCGCAGCCTGGCAGGCCCGGCGGACCGCGTCGGTGACGAACGACAGAGGCGGGGGACCACTCTCCGGGATGGCCGCCACGCGCGCCAGCAGCCCCCGCTCAGTTAGCGCAGTGTACACGTTAACGTGTAGATGTTCCCATGCGGTCGGTTCCCCGCGCTCCCGGACGGCGTTCACGGCCGCTTCCCCCGCCACAGCCCTCAGTTCGCGCTCCAGCGTCTCTACATTGTAGATTGGAGGTTTGCTGATTTGCGATTTGCCGATTTGCCGATTTGCCGATTTGCTGATTTGCTGATTTGCTGATTTGCCGATTTGCGCTCGCCAAACCAGCCGGTAGCCGACCTCGGGGCAATAGCCCCAGCCTGCCAGGACGCAGCCGGCGGAACTTGCCGCCAGGCAGACCGACTCGAGGAGCGCGGTGTCGGGGTCGGAGAAGAGGGTGATCAGGTGGCCGCCAGCGGTGAGCAGCGGCCCGGCCGCCTCCAACGCCGTCCGCAATACGTCCCAGTGCCAGTCCCAGTCGAAGCGCCGGCGGCGGAGGAAAGGGCGCAGCGCGTGGGCGGCAGGCGAATCCCACAGCCAGCCTGCCCACAGCGCTGAGAGCGCCCAGAAGACGCCATCGGGCCGGGGTGGGTCGGTGAAGATGAGTGCCGCGCTCGCCGGAGGGACGATTTCCCCCACGTCACGAGCTGAGCGGCTGACGAGCGCATACCCTGCCGTTTCACCCCGCACCAACGCGGCGACGTCTGCCTCCTGGTACAGACTTCTCCCCTCCCCGCCCAGGGGAGGGGCTGGGGGAGGGGTGGACAGGCGCGAAAATCGCTCCTCGAAACACGTCCAGACGTTGCGTTCGAGGTAGCGCGACGGGACGCGCAGCGTGCGGGGGCGCGCTCGTTCCTCACCATCCGGGTCGAGGCTAGAACCTGCGTCGAAGCAGTCCACCAACACACCGGTCAGCGCGAGTCTGGCCTCCTCGTCGGTTTCTAACCTCTCCAGCCGCATACTCAGATCCATCAGCGCAGACAGGTTGCGTGGCGTGTAAAGTTCGACCAACTCGGCCGCCCGCTCCCGCGCCGGATGATCGGGCGGCGCGGCGCGGTCGAGTGCATAGTAGTAGGCCAGGCCCCGGGGCTGCACGCGCCGGGCGGCGTGCAGGTCTTCGTCGTCCGACAAGCCTTCCTGTACTTCCTTGCACCGGGGACAGCGGACCGCCTTTTTGAACGGGCGGTTTCCATCGCGGTCCCAGGCGAACCACTCGGCGACGCCTGGCGTACCACAGACCGGACAGTTCGAGCGGTAGAGGGAGGCCAGGTAAAGACGCAGCGGTACGTCTCCCTTGGGGCTGTCGGCCAGGCGGGTGAAGGCGGCGTTGAGCGCGCCGGGCCGGGGCTGGCTCAGTCCCAGGCGCGCGGCGACCAGCAGCAGGGGGTTGACGCTGAGGCCAAGCACGCGGCGGCCACAGGCCGCAGCCTCCCGCACGAGCGTTGGTCCCTGGCAGAACAGGTCCACCACCAGGTCACCGGGCCGGGTGAAGCGCTGCACGTAAGCTCCCACCGCGCCGACCGGCTGAACGGCCCGGTAACGGGCCAGCGGTGCGGCAGGTATGCCGGGTGTGCCGGGGATGAAGCAGGGTTGGAGGTTGTGTTCCACAATTATATCTTAGCACAAAAGTTCTATTATGTCAAGCCTGGAGCAGTGCCAGGAACTCGGCCAGCACGATGGCGGTCGCGCCCCACACTTTGTGGTGGCCCACGGCGTAGAAGGGGACGTGCAGCGGCGCTCCGCGCCAGATCCAATCTTCCTCGCGCCGCGTCAGCGGGTCCAACAGCAGGTGCAGTGGAGCCTCCAGCAGTTCGGCCACCTCCCTGGGGTCGGGGTGCAAGGTGGGGTGTTGGGGTGTGTAGGCAACGAAGGGATGAATGACGTTGTTGCTCGGCGGCACGTAGAGGGGGGTGAGGGGGCCGAGCAGCTCCAGCCCGTCGGTGGCGATCCCGATCTCCTCCTGTGCCTCGCGCAGCGCGGTGGCCTGGAGCGAGGTGTCCCCCTCTTCCTGCCCACCTCCGGGGAGTGAAATCTGGCCGCGGTGGTGATTCAGGGCAGACGTGCGTACGGTCAGCACCAGGTGGAGCGCGGCCTGGATGGGGTACAGGAGCAGCAAAACGCCCGCCTGCCGGAGTTCGACGCCAGGGGGCGGATCGAACGGGCGCGGGCTCGGCGCCATCGTGATCTGTGCACGAGGGCCGGGCAGCGGGCCGCGCATGGCAGCGCGGACGTGCTCGATGGACGGAGCGGCGACGGTGCTATGGGATCGCAGCGCATCCACCACCGGTTTCACAGCCGTCGCAGCAGCCCCTCCAGGCGCAGCGGGTCGCCGGCCAGCAGTCGCGCCAGTTCGCGTCCAGCCTCGACCAGGAAGGTCTCCCGTTCACTCTGCGGCCGGGCGGTCGCGGCGGCCCGCAGGCTGGCCGCCAGCAGTTCGTCGGCCGGCACTTCGCGTGCCTCCAGCACCAGCCGGAAATAGTCGAAGCGGGCGGTAAAGGCCTGCACTTCCTCGGCGGTGCACTGGTAGAGCCAGTCTAACGTCACCGGGGGTTGTGCGGGCAGGCAGTGGCGGATGCTCACGCCATCGTCGCAGCCCACCGCCAGCACGCTGACTTCGATGGGCACCTGGCGGTTTTCGCGGTGGTCGCGCACGACGATTTCCTGGTCTTCTGCGCGCAGTTCGGCCCCGATGAGCTGGCGCACGAAAGGGTCGTCTTCCACGCTGACGTCGTAGATCAGGCCGTAGACGGCGCTCGCTGGTTTCTGCCCTTCCGCTCGCACGAACGAGCCAAAGGACGGGATGTCGGGTTGCATCACCGCGCAGCCAATGGCGAAACCGCGCGTGCTGGCGCGCAACACGCGCCCCACCTGTAGAGTCCCGTTGCTCATACGCGGTATTTCCTTCTCCCCTGCCGGGTCAGTGTCTTGTAATAAGCCTTTGGCGAGAGGGCCGATCGTATGCCAGCGCGCAAGAGTGCCGTGGTGACCATGTCATCGAAGGCCTGCCGTTCCTGGCTGCTGACGTAGGCCAATTCATCGGCGCGGGCCAGCGCGTAGGGGTAGTCGCCGGTGATGCGCGCCTGCGCGACGACCGCGCCGTGAACCAGCGCCAGCCGGTCGGCGTCCTCGATTACCCAGGCCGGCATTTCGATGCGGGCAACGACCGGGTCGCGCCCCTCGACGGCCAGGTTCACGTAGCAGAAATGGATGGTGTGAGCGGGGCGATAGTAATCGTAGTTGATCGGTGACGGGCTGACGAACAGCGCCGAGCGCGCGCCAGGGGGCAGCATCTCGAAGATGGCGCGGTCGGGCAGGTATTCCAGCGGGTTCGGTTCCTGGTCGGCGCGCTTGGTGTCTCCCCCTACGTTCGCCAGGTGGAGCAGGCGTGCCACGTCGCCGTGGCGTGGCCGGCTGATGAACGCGGCAACGGTAGCATGGGCCTGGCGG
>Ga0172366_10000381_pt1 | contig 31342 bp, 33 predicted proteins | sample LakKivSesite69cm_FD_114533 | JGI IMG/M metagenome (GOLD analysis project Ga0172366, IMG submission 114533) | Sediment microbial communities from Lake Kivu, Rwanda - Sediment site 69cm | ecosystem: Environmental > Aquatic > Freshwater > Lake > Sediment | place: Rwanda: Western Province, Lake...
TTCAAACGGAAATCCAGCAAAAACGCGCCTGTGACTTATCATCCGGGACAATTGGCTGCACCTTCTATTTTCGTTCAAAGACTTACATATACAGCTAGAGGCTCCCTTTATTATTTTACAAATGCATAGGCACAAATTTGCTACTTTCAGCGAGCGGGCTTGTATGTGGTCAATGCTTTTTCAAGAGCTTGAAAAGCCTGTCCTAAATTTGACCTTTCTGGGTTTATGTTGCCAAGACCCAGTCTTACCATATTTGACCTTACCAGTTTAGAACCTCTCTTGAAAAGAAAGAATGTTCCGGGTACAGCCGCTAAACTGTAGTGCGGTATCGTCTGTTCATTTATCCACTTGTAAGTGTCTTTTATCGGCAGTCTCATCCAGTAGGTTAAGCCAACCTTGCTTGGATAGTATTCCAGTTTCCTTTGGCTTAACCATTTTTCAGTCTCATTTCTGAGATTGCTCCACTTCTGTTTGTGTCTTTCAAGGTTTTCTTTGCCCTTGGTTAGCAGTTCTGCCGCGACGAGTTGCACGATATTCGGGGTGTTACCCACAGTGTTTAGCACATCCACGTAGAGTTCATCCACAAACTCCTTTCCAGCCAATGCTACGCCGAGTTTTAGTCCTCCCAGACCGTAAGCTTTTGTGAAACTCGTTGTAACTATACCCCATTCCGGGTCAACAGAGAAAAGCGTGGGCACAGCTTCACGGTCAAATTCGGCGTATATTTCGTCGCATAATACGTAAAAGTTGTGTTCACGTGCAACAGCCATTATTTCCCTCAGCTCATTCACATCGGATATTGCCCCGCTCGGCGCATGAGGATTTGTCAAAACAAGTAGCCCGGTCTTGTCCGAAGTAACTTTTTGAAGTTCATCTGCATGAAGTCTATAGGCATCCTTCTCCTGCCTTTCCAATCTTTTCACACGCGGAAAATGTTCCTGAACTTGCCGTAGTAATGGTTCATAGGTGGGATATTCAACTATCGCCTCCTTTTTCTTCGGGTTTCTTTCTGCAACACACTTGATTATACGTGCATTTTGGCCCGAGGCTCCTTCACTTGAGATGAAAATGTTTTCAGTTCCTACGCTATACCGTTTGGCCAGCTGCTCAGTAGCATCGGGGTTGCCATGCGCATAGTTGATGCTTAAGTCAATCTCACCTAAGCTCAGATCATATTTGAGGTAGGCTATTCCGCTTGAACGGAAATCGTATTTCACGCTCGGCACATGGATGTACCAGTCTAGATATAAGGAAACATGCTTCATTTGTACGGTTCACCTGCATGAGCTTTTTGCCTACGGGTTCTTGAACCTAACACGACTTCTAAATACTTTTTTCCTGCCGCCAACGACTAGGCGCCATATAAGATGATTAATTGGTAAGCGAAGCTGTTTGTGCCGCGCTTTTTATATGATGAAGCTGATACTGAAGATAGACTAACTTGAACATCTGCTTGGAAGCAACATGAAAATCTATGAAACAAAAGAAGGTTTGATTCTAGAAGTCCATGTAAAGCCAAAGTCAAAAGAGTTCAAAATTGTGGTCGAAGGAGAAGAGATCGTGGTTTGTTGCAGAGAAGAACCTGTTAAGGGGAAAGCTAACAAAGAATTGATCAAGGAGCTTTCAAGGCTTTTCCACAAGAGAGTGGAGATAATTTCGGGGTTTACTTCGAGACAAAAGAAGCTGTTGATAAAGGGCGCTGCGAAAAGTGAAGCCGAAGCTGTTTTGACGCAGAAATAGCCGTCTTACTGATCGTGAAGTTTAAAGCGTAACATGGCGGCCACTCCGCCGAAAGAATTCTTAAGCATCTGCCCTTCCTCTGTTTCGGTAGATATTATCTCCACCTCGGCGTTTGTATATTCTGCAAGTTTGGCAAAATCATCTATGAGATCCTCTGTGTCAACTATAGCCAAGGCTTGGGCATTACATTTTGGACACTGTTTTGCCGAGAGGCTTTGCTGAAAGCCTGTCAGCGTTTGGTTTTTTATCGTTTGTTGTTCTTGGTAGCCGCAAGCATTGCATTTCACTGTAACTCTTGACATGTCTAGCCCCTCTGAAAGTAGTAGCGTGCTTACTGCGCCAGATTCTAATGCCCTTCTGACCTCTTCTTCGCCATAAGTGATCCTACCAGTGTCATGCCCCACTTCGTAGAGGAACTGCTGCACTATCTTCCTTTCCTCTATGTAGCGTACTTTTCGCATTACTTCTGGAGCCTTTTCAACAACTTCTTTCACGCCTTGCTCCTCTACATAAGCCGTGTCAACTACATCAATGATCTTATTTTTCAGCATATAGTTCAGGTAGTCTCCTTTTTCAAAGTCGTATTTTGTGGGTCCAGGGCCCGCCAGTATTAAGCCTTTTAAGTTTTCGATTGGCAGAAAAATCTCGTTAGCGTGTTCACCCACTCGGGTAAAATATTCTTGAAGTCTCATTTCTCTAAGCCTTTCATACCTTCTAGCGGATTGTCCTCCTGCGCGAGTTTTTCCTGGCACACCTGATGACATTTCCCTGACTATTTCGAGCCTTCTGCCTTGAAGTGTGGCAAGCGTGGCGCCTGAGGAATCTATTAGGAGTATGCCGTAAGTCTCCTTTTCCCTCAGCATTTCCTGCAAGTATTCAGTGTGGAACCGCGCGTCGCATCTGTATAGGTATACGTGTATCGGCTCTGGAGGTATGATCACGTAGGTTTCAATCCTTTCACTTCCAGCGCCGTTTTGAGGGATTGCACCACAGAAGATTACAAGTCCGTTTTCAGGGGGCTCTTTGAAAAGTTTGAGGCGCTGCTGAACTTTCACGATGGCGTCCATAACGTTCTTGCGGGTTGTCGTAGATTTTATGTTCGATGCCGTGCCATACTCGTCCCTAAGCGTGTTTATGACATCGCTTATCTGTTTTCCAGGCGGGACATAAACTGAAATAAGCTCGGTTCCACGCCCCTCCTTGTTGGCCAGCGTCATCAGTGTCTTTTTCAACCTGAACAGTTCTAACGAGGTTTTCTTTGAGACACTCAATTGTTTTCACGGGAATGTTTCAGTTATAAAGCTACATTGCAAAGCATCAAATAAGATTTTGGGAAACAACAGCTAATTTAGCCCTAAAACTTCTTTCAAAAATGCCTTGTACGGTCCTAACTTGCCTCCATAATTGCCTGCCGAAATTTTGACAACACCAAGGACGCCTGTAGCAGCCTTCACACCTTCACCCATAGCTCTCTTGACGGCTTCAAGGTTTAGACCATTAATGACGATTTCATAGACGCAGTTTACGTCCTCCGGCACCTGCGAATCGGGTACAAGCGGTCTCAATCTGGGACAAAAAGGATGATTAGTAGAAGCCTTAAGCTTGTACTTTAAGGATCCAGCTTTAGAGCCTGAACGGCATATCCCCCCTGGAAAGGGCAAAATGACCTCAGTTGTCCTTGTTCTGATGGCTCTCACTGCTTCTTCCGCCGCGAAAAGGCCTGAAGCCTTATCCTTTGCAAAGATGAGAAAGTTTCCGCCAGCCACGCTTTCTGATGCGCCGAAACGGTCTTCAACGATGAAGTCTCCTTCCATCACTGGAATCTTCCAGACTTTTCTGTCTCCTACCAAGCCTTTTCTTTGGAACCCATCGCCAAACAAGCGAATGCTTCTCCCTACCTTCAGTCTTCTCTTAGCATTTGGCATTGCATCAAAGGCTGAGGTTGTTGGACAAGTCATTACACACTGTCCTATGCGCAGTATCATCTGTGCTTTCAGTTCGAACCTATCACGATTGTATATCTGCACCAGAACCCCGATTCTGTTGTCTGGAGTCTTATCTGCTGGCACAACACCTTCTATGCCTGCCTCAGCTGGAGACATAATAACACTCGTTGCCAAACCAGTTGCGGTGGTAGCAGCCGTCAAAGCCCACTTCTCAGTGTCCGCAGTGATCAACACTCTCCCAGCCCACATAGGAAACATTTCAGCAAATGTATCCATTATTGTGCAAATGTTTCCCGTCTGGCGATGTTGAACCGTAAACCAGCCTTCTCCGCGTTCCACAACTTTTGGCTCACTTTCGCTTGCGGTGGATTTTGCCTCCATCTCACTCAGTGACATATTCAGACCTAGTTTTTAGTTCTTCATCTTCTTTAAGAGTTTTGCAACAGCCACCTAGAATTTGCCACTTTTAGAGTCAACTAAGTGTGTGTTGAGTGTGGTGCTTGTTATGGTGGCAGGCATACCTGTTTCTAGATTTGTTTGATCGATCGATCTTGAATCGATCCGTTACGCTTGAAATGGGTAAAGTCACCGAAAACCTGAAGTGGAAAGCGTTATATTGACCATTCCTTCAATCTTAGAAACACGGAGAAATCAAACTGATTTGGTGTTGAAAGTTGGCTAAGGCCAGAATAGTTGTTGATGGTATTGTTCAAGGAGTTGGTTACAGAGCCTTAGTCAAGCAAGCTGCTAGACAATTGGGTTTGAAGGGTCTTGTCAGGAACATAGAAGGTGCACGGATTGAAATCTTCTGTAAAGGCTCACCTGACAGGATAGAAGAGTTCTTGAAGAAGATTGACAGGAAAGCGAAAGCTGAGGACTTCTTGAGCGTGAACGTTTCTGAGATTGAATGTTCCTTTGAGGGAGAAGAGGGTTATCAGCCAGCTTGGAAGGAATACAGAGATTTTGAAATAGATTATGGAGTTGGAGAGCTTTCTGCTTTTAATGAATCTACGCTGGAGGACCATGAGTTCAGCAAGCTGTACTTCATCGGTTTCAGAGATGAATTGAAAAGCTTCAGCGAAAACACGGACAGAAACTTCAAAGAAATGGCTGAGAGATATGGAGACATATCAAAGGAACTGAAAGAGTTCAGGGAGACCGTTAAGGATTTCTTGGATGCTTTTCTTTCAGAATATCGAGCGGGATCAAGTAAACATAAGCCTACTTCATGATTGGGGAAAACAGAAAAACAAAGGGAAAAGTTATTTAGAAAAAGTGCCTGCGCCTGATTGCTCTGAACATAAGGCCCAGGTTGAACACATGAAAGGTATTTTCCTGGCCACTGTCAGCGGCAATTCTATTCATGATAATACTGCTTTCTCGCACAATGAAGAAGGCATTTGACTCTACCATTCCTGCGAAATAACAGCGCTTATGGCAATGAAGCTCAAAAAAACTATCTGTACCTACAAGACTGAAAGCCCAAGGCACTCTTGGAAAGAAAGCATATCTGGAATCCTGTTGACGAGTTCGGGAGATGTCTTCTTTTGTACCATGTTCAAATCGAACGTCTATGAGGAAAAGCCCCATTGATGCATCTGATCTCTTCCTAAGTCGTATTTGGATCATATATTAGGCCGGGGTTAAAGAAGGTGCGCACACGCACACCGAGAACCGAAGAGTCTTGCTAGGCTGGTTGCTATTGCACGAGAAATCCTCAACGAACTGAACAAGACATCGAAAGGCGGATTTCTCGATGTCCCAGCTCTGTTTGGAAGTAAAAATGTCAGCGTTTCAATTCTTCTACTAGTTTTGTTACCTCGGATATGACGTATCTGTTTATCATTCTTCCTTTCTCATTCGATGCTGCTGTCGGGTCGCCTATTATTCCCTTTGGGAAGTAGCGTTCTGGATCGGCAGTTATTTCGAATCTTGGCAGTTTTGGAAAGCTCTTCTTGCCCTTCATCTTCACCAAGTCCGATCTTATGGCCATTACTCTTGAAGTTTCAATTGTTCCTGCATGACCATCTTTCTCGCTGAAGTACTTTCCTCTCAGTTCGTAAGCGAAGTCGTAGTCTGAGCAAACCATTATTCTGGGCTTTTTTTCGGCGTTTTCTTTTCCATGATGCCATATTACCTCTTGGGCGGCGAGTCTAAGTGCAGCCATGTGGGATCGTCCTGCATGGCCGCTTAGCACCAGTATCCGCGTGAAGCCGTTGCGGATGAATTCTTCAAGAATGTCCCTTGTAATCCTATACAATGACTCAAAACCTATCGAAATAGTGCCTGGAAAATTGCGTGTAGAATTGCATACGCCGTATCTTAGCGTCGGTGCAACGAGACATTTTGTTTTCTTGGCAGCTTCCAGCGCCACATATTCTGGCTGAAGACTGTCAGTGCAAAGGGGCAAGTGATCTCCATGTTCCTCCACGCTTCCAACAGGAATTATGACAACTCTTCCAGCCCTTGCACTTTCCTCTGCCTCTTTCATGCTCAGCTCGTCAAACCATAATTCTCCCACTTTTCCTGAGGCATTGCTGCGAGACTTTTCTTTTGCTGACTTCATACTTTCAAATCCTCAAAGGAGAACAGCAGAATCTCAATATCTTAATGTTTTGACTTATAAACTTCTGACATTCGCGCTGCCTTAATTCGATTAAATTTGGCGGCGGGAAAAATGAAGGCTAGGTTTCCTACTGACATCTCTTGGCTCTGTCTAAAGTCTGATTGACTAGGCAATCAACCTCTTGAATATAAGCGTCTGTTCTTGGAACATGCACGAAGGCCACTTTGCAAAAGCGATTGGCTAGCTCATTTGCCTTCAGCCACAAGGGCTTAAGTCTAGAATCTCTAACTCGGTAGTCTCGGTTGAGGTGTTTGACAACAAGCTCACTATCCATGTGGCAGATCACTTCTTGATCTGTCAGGCCGGAAGCAAATTCGAGAGCATTTATCAAAGCCTCGTACTCAGCTTGATTGTTAGTCTTCATTCCTACATATTCAGAGTGTTTTTTCAGGATTTTTCCGTCCTCAGTGAGAACTACAAAGGCTATTGCTGAGGGTCCCGGATTGCCTCTTGATGCACCATCGGAATAGACTTTCAATTTCGTCTTCATCCTCAACAACATCTAGAAGACTAATCCTTGGCTTATTAACGATATAATGGTTGCATGCATTTTAATATAGGAGATTTTGATTTTTGGTCAATCGGGTTTCAAAGAATTTCGAGAAGCGGAGCCTGCATCAATTGACAAACCGTAGACTTGACAGTTTATCTGCTGATTTCCTCATCATACATTTCAGAAATGAACTCAGCTATAGCTGGAGCGGCTGTTAGCCCAGGAGATTCTATGCCTATCAGATTTATGAGGCCGAACAGATTTTTGTCACGTTCGTGTTTTATGACAAAATCCCTGAATCCTTCTCCGGGACCTTGAAGCTTCGGTCTTATTCCTGCTGAATCCATTTGTAATCGATATTTATCAATGCAGGGCAGGAATCTCTTTACATCTTTACGGAACTGCTCTTCGTTTGACTCAACATTGTAGTCGATCTTATCCACGTAGTAGTCGTTGGGTCCCAGTTTGACTGCTCCACCCATATCCGGAGTCAGATGAATTCCCAGTCCTGCGCCTTTTGGAACAGGATAAACTGGCATTTTAACAGGAGGCTTTCCGCTGATTCTGAAATAGTCTCCTTTGCAGTAATGTAGTCTGTAGCCAAGTTTGTCCACATCCAGCCCCGGCATCGACGCAATCTGGTCAGAGAACAAGCCTGCACAATTTATGACATTTCTTGCTTTGATAGTGAACTTTTCACCGGAAGTGATACCACCTACTTCATATTCGCCATCTGTTTTTCTAAGACTTGTGACCTCTGTACTTGTCGCCAGCATCGCACCGTTTTCATAAGCCCTTGCGTAGAAGTAGTTCATCAGTTCATCAGGCTCAACTATTCCAGTTGAGGGAGAAAAAAGCGCCTTTTCAACCTCAACATTCGGTTCAAATCCTTTAACATCCTGTCTCTCCAAAAATCTGAGCCCTTCAACACCATTGTTTTCTCCCTGCTTCTTCAGTCTTTCCAACTCCTCTATTTCTTCCTCTTCAATAGCCACAGTCAGCTTCCCCAATTTCTTGTAAGGAATCCTGTATTTCTCGCAGATTTCATAAACCAAAGGATTACCTTTCACACACAATCTAGCCTTGAGAGAACCCTTGGGATAATGGATGCCTGAGTGAATTACGCCGCTGTTATGAGAGCTGGTTTCTTGTCCAAATTTTGAATTTCTCTCAAGAATGTAAACGCCCTTATTTTTTTCCGAAAGTTTTGCAGCTATTGCTAGACCGACAACTCCAGCTCCAACTATGACTATGTTTGCCTCTTCCATCGTTGACTATCAAAAAGGATGGGCTAATAAATTTTTGGTCCACAGCCCACTTTGGGCATAGGCACTCGAAGACATCGTAGCAAACATCATGAAATCTGGCAGATCCTTGGAGGAAGTTTCTCTCCAACCCATTCCCCCACAATTTGGGGCTTGGCTGCTGTTTTTTGACAATTTCTTTGTCGCCAATCTTCAGTTCCTTTATCAGCGTATAGTACAAGAAAAGAACAAAAAATGAGTTAATTCATCCTGTGATGAGGAGAAGAACTCTAGTCACACGCAATCAACAGAACATGCGTGCTGAATTCTGTCTCTGAAGAAGACATGCAATGCGTGGCGCACACTTATGAAAGACAATATCTCTCTCTTTTCCCAGCGCATGCTGCCGCGTACGTCGTGGTGATCGTTCGGTAAAGTTTTATCAGAACACACGTTAATGCTGAATCTTAAGCGGCTTTCGTCAATATCTTTGGTTCTTTCCATTCTTCTCGAAGAATGCTGAACACGACGGTGTCTCTCCATTCTCCATTGCGGAAAGTTCGTTTTCGCATTATTCCTTCTTTTTGGAAACCTGCCTTCTCTAGAACTTTTTGTGAGGCAACATTTCCGATATCTGTCGTGGCTTGAATGCAGGCTATGTCTTTTGAGAGAAATAAGTAATCCACCATTATCTTTGCAGCTTCGGTGCAGTAGCCTTTTCCTCTTTCGCTTGGAATTAGTGCATAACCCATTTCTTGGATTTTTCCCATGGGGGTCAGCACATTGAAGTGTACGATGCCACCTATTTTTGTTCCGTCTTTCTTCTCAATGATGAATTGCTTGTATTCGAAAGGATTGTTTTCAAAAGTCTTCTCCATCTCTGTCTTGGTTCTCTGTATTGGAGAGAAATATTGGCCCCCGAACTCGAGGTTGTTCAACCATTCCGCAATCAGCGGCAAGTCCTCTTTCTCGACGACTCGAAGCTTCACGTTTTTGCCTTCTAGCAATCTGCATCACCACATGTTTCATTGAATGTTTCAGTTCTTATGACTTCTGTAAACACAAGTTGACTTGGTTGGGGTAAAGTCTTATCCCCCATGCATAGTAGCGAAAACCATAAGTTGCGTTCTCTATGTGAAACAATAGTTGTTGTGATGTCATTGCCAGCTTCGCAGAAGATTGAGATGGATCCCATAGGTTTTGTCAAACGGTCATCATCTGGGGAAGATGAAAGAGACAGAAACCTTGTTTCAAAGATAGTGCTCAAGAACGAATTTGCCAGAGGTTTAGATTGTATAGAAGATTGGTCGCATGTTTATGTCATTTTTTGGATGCACAAGATATCGGACAAGGAAAGAATGTTGGTTCATTCTAAAGGTAAAGTAGGTATCTTTGCTACTAGGGCTCCAATTCATCCGAATCCCATTGGTTTGACCTTGGTGGAAATAGTCAGACGTGAAAAGAATGTGCTCTGGGTGCGTGGACTTGATGCTCTCAACAATACCCCTGTTCTAGACATCAAACCATATCCCGACTGGGAGAAAGGTCACTGGCTTGTCGTGACGAGTTTTAGAACTCCAACATGGTTAACGGATATCAATAGATAAATTTTGGTTGGTTGGGGTAAAGTTTTATCTCAGGTTTGGGGCGCCCTTTTACGCTTTGAAGAAAAGAGATCTAATGAAAGGATGAATAGGGGTATCCGGAAGGAAGTGCAGAAACAAAGTTTAAAGGCAAATTGGAGCATATTGGATTAGGCTTGAAATGAAAATCAAGGAAAGGATTTCGGGCGTAGTAGAGGTAGAAGGCGAAAAAGTCTACTATATTTTTCGTGATATCGGAAGGGGAGAATCTGTTATTGAAGCCTATTATGATCAGCCGATTTCGATTAGTGACCAGTGTTTGGGGCTTGAATACGCAGAGAAACTGCTAAGGTTGGAAGTCGAGACACGGAAGAACAAAAGAAAGAACAAAGTCTGAGGTTCTTTTCCTATTCTAGGCAGAAATCAACGTTAAGACTACGAATAAGCCAAGAAGCTTCTTTCTATAGTAAGGAGGGGGATAAAACTTTACTTCCTTCCTTCAATCGAAGATTTTTCCCAAAGTCATAAAAACTGAAATAGAAGACATACAACTGTATTTTCATTTCAAATCGATCGATCGAGATCAGTCGGGCTTTTCTGAGGCTTGATGACCTCAGCCTTTTCAGCGCTAATTCCGTGCCATAGGATTCGGTATCCCAAGTTTTCCAGCCCGCTGGTTGCATCCATCACTCCTTCAGCCTCGAATATTCTCAACGCTTCAGTCAGCGGCAGTCGACTTTTCTGACATAGCTGCGCGTCAATTCTTTTCCCGATTTCCTGAAGTTTCTCTTTCCTTACCAGACTGTTGGGCAAAACTGCATAGTCCTGCGGTGGTTTCTCTGCCAACGCTGTTTTTACAGCTTCAAAAGACACTCCGATTCTCGCGGCAAATTCTTCATAGTTGACAACGGGCTCTGTGAACACAATTGGAAGGTCTTTCACAAGTCCCTTCTGTGTAGCTTGAACCCCTCGAAATGCCTCGTCCAAATAACGGAGAACAGGAGCCAACGGAATCTTGTCTTGGTAGTAAATAACGTGAAGCTGCACATGCTTCTTTAAACTTGCAAGTTTCTCACATGCCAAGGCTTCGTTTACTGCCACAAGCATGTTCACGTCGACCTTCTTCAATTTCTCTATTTTCCGTAACAGATACTCCATGGTCCAGAATCCTACAATTTCCATGTAGACTTTGATGCCTTCTCTTTCAAGCGAAAAGTCCGGTATTATCACCAGCTTTCCAGCCAGAACCGGTTCAGGCTCCCTTCTCAAATTCCAACCAGATTTTAGGGCTTGAAAACGCGAGGCGAAATCCTCTTCAACAATGCTGTCATAGGAAACTGCTGACAACGGAGGTTTCTTCAAAACTGCACGGTGCTTCCAACTTTCAATTTTGAAGTCACATATTTCATTGTCGTATTTCCAAAGGATTTTAGCTTCAACAGTCCATTCCGGATTTGCAATGATGACGGGCAGCAGCTTAGCTGTGGCTGTTCCATACCTTCTGGTCAGCTTGAAAAGGCTGGCTGGACCATCAATCTTGACCCAGAACTTGCCATCTTTGGAAACCTCGTAGATTAACCCCAGTTTCTTCACTGCATAAAAAATCCTTTGCCAGTTACCTGACGCCGTGAAATTTAGTTCCGTGGAGTCAAAGAGAAGTGTCTGAGTCAGGCTGAGATTGTATTCTTCAAGCAGCTCCTTTGGCGGCAAAGGGTCGAACTTTTTGAGGACCAGCTCGCTGTCTAGGTCAGCGTAGAGGAATTCCTCAATCGCTTCTTTGCCTGCCTTGAGTTCTGAAGCAACAGTATCAATTATCCGACTTCTCTGCTCCGGCGTTGTTGGCAGCCCAAGCTTCCCGGTTGTTTGATAAATTCGCCTTCTAAATTCAACCGGGTTAACTCGATCATTACATTTGAAGATGCCTCTCCTGTCAAGCAGGAAAGACAAGCCCCTAACAAAGCGGTATTCATAGCCCTTGTCCTCAAGCTCACTAACAAATTCTTTGAGAACGCTTTTCTTTTCACCCACGTGACGCTTGTAAGCTTCAATTAGAGCAGTTGCGACTTCAAGGTTGTCATCAGACAGTTTGGCATATCGAGGCCATATCACACCTTTCCTCTTCCACACTACAAGAAGGTCACTTGGAAGCATAATTCACACCTTGCCAGCCGGTTTTTGACGTCGCCTGCGGCTAATTCCCACTTCGACGGTTTCCTTAGAAACGATTTCCATAAGCTTTGCTTTCTTGCCTTCCACTTTTCTGAGTAGTCTTCCAAGCCTCTGGATGTATTCCCTTGTGCTTCCAGTTCCGCTCAATATGAAGCCTAATGAAGCATCTGGAACATCTACACCTTCATCAAGAACCTGAGAAGTCACTATAGCCTTGTACTCACCGCTTCGAAAATTCTCCAGAATCTCGCGGCGCTCCTCTTTCGGCGTCTGATACGTGACGGCCGGTATCAGAAACCTGCGGCTGATCCTGTAGACAAGATCATTATGTAACGTGAAAATCAGGATTTTCTCGTCCCTATGAGCGTCAAGCTGTCTGGCTAAAAGGCTAAGCTTGGCATCAGAGTTCAACGCAACCTTCAAAGCATGATTTCTAGCCAAAAGCGCTTCCCGTGCACGGCGATCCCTACCCGTAGCCATAATGAATCTTTGGAAGTCTTCAACGTCTTTCAAAACAATTCCCTTCTCTTTCAGGTACCCTCTGAACACTGCCATCTCACTTTCGTATACACGCTGCTCCTCAGGAGTCAATTCAACGTATATTTTCTCGTAACTGTAGGGAGAAAGATGTTCCCCTGCTAGTTCTTCAACGCCCACGCTGTACACTAGGTCGCCCACAAGCGGCGGAAGAAGCGCATGCCTTTCATCACTTCTTTCAAATGTAGCGGTCAAACCCATACGGTAGGGTGCAATATACATTTCGGCAATTTGCATATAACTAGGCGAAGCCAAATGGTGAACCTCATCAAAAACCAAAAACATAAACCTGTTACCCAAAACTTCTGCCTGCAAATACGCCGAGTCATACGTCGAAACAGTCACCATCCGAACCGTGTTTTCACCCCCGCCGACGGCGCCAGCGTCCAAATTGAGAAACTCCCTAACTCGTCTTCGCCACTGATCTATAAGATCCAAAGTTGGAACAACAATCAACGTCTGCGTCTTCAAAAAGCTTATCGCCTTCAACGCTATGTAGGTTTTCCCAGCGGCCGTCGGTAATACCAAAATTCCTCTCATTCCTGCACGGCGCCAGCGGCTAAGAGCCTCATTCTGATAAGACCGCAACCCAACAGTATCCTTCAACGTCTGAACAGGAGGAAGCTCCGCAACTTCATCCTTAAACGGAATCCGGCTCTCCTCAAGATACGCGAGCACATCACGGTAATGCATGGCCTTAATCCTGTAACAACCAACCCGCGGATCCCATTTACCATAAGGAGTACCAACCTCACCCTTCAACAGAATAGTACCCTTATCAAACCACAACTGTGCCATAAACGAACAACCCTTCTCTTCTCAAATAAACTTAATTCTTTCGCTAATTTGCAACCTTAGACATCGAACTTCAAAACAAGCCTTACTCAGAGAAAACAGCCTAAAACCCTAACACACGCTACTAAGAAGCATTTCGATTTCCTCCCTTACGACACGATTTCAAACAACTTAATTGTCTTGACAATTGCAGCAGGGAAAGCTTTGACTGTAGTACAGGCGTTTCAGCGAACATAATTCATCATAAACGAACGCGCGCTTACTGAAAGGACTTTGATCTCCAACATAGCAAGGGCGAGAACTGTCATAAACACCAGCCCATTGAAATAACACGCCCACCAGCACAAGCTCCTCGTAGGATGAAAAAATAGACGGGGGTAGCGAACTATAACAGGTCAAACGACCTTTAAAGTTCTGATAACCCCATGCGCGACGCGCATTTCATGATCATACAGAAGCGTAACAAAGGGCAAAGATCTTGAGACACTTCAAACACGGACTTGTCACAGATTGAGACGTACGCGCCATGGACATCTGCACAAAACTTATCTCATCAGGCGCACGTGAAATGAGAATGGGAGAAGCATTTGAAGAGACTTGTCTACTTCTTACTTTTCATAGCAATTGCCGCCCCCAGCACTCCAATAGTTCCAACAGAATCCGCTCCAACTGAAAATCTGACACCGAGTGAAAACAAGGTCCTAGCACTTGTCAACAGCTCAGAAGCTTGGTCATATGACATGCATCTTGAAAACATAGCCCTCTCGCACAATGCTTTTCGCGCCGCGGGCTCTGCAGGTGCCAATGAGACGGCAGATTGGATAGCTGAACAATTTGAGAATTTCGGTTTGGAAACAAGAAAAGAGGAGTTCCAATTCACATGCTGGGATCTGCTCAGTAGACCGACATTAATCATTGATAATGACGGAAACAGCTCGACCACCACAGATCAAACCATGATAAACTCCTTCCAATGCGAACATTACAGTCCAGCTGGAAACGTGTTCGCAGACCTCGTCATTCTACCCTTGCCACCAGCTGCAGATCACACTCGAATGGGTGCAACCCCCATAGGAACGTTGTGGAACTCAATAAATACCAAAGGCAAGGTTGTTCTAGTCGGCAGAGAGGTCCGCCTCGACTATGGTTGGCAGGGAACTTTCAACGAAAAGTTGCGAGCACAACCGCCAGCTGCAGTCATCCACACTTGGTGGTATAACTGGATGTCATTCGTTCCAGACTTTTTCTCCTCAGCCGGCGGCCGCCCCGTGGCTTTCGACCACTACTTTTGGGCGTTAGGCATTCCGGTCGGCTTTGTAAACTATGATGACGGATTACTGATCAGAAACAGAGAAAACAGCCTTAACGTTTCCGCGAAAGTCGTAATAAATTCAGTTGCCGAAGATGGACCACAATACAACGTTGTTGGAAAGCTAAGAGGCTTTGAGGAACCTGACAAATCTGTAATTGTCTGCGGCCACTATGACACCGTAATGTGCACGGGATTCTGTGACAACGGAGCCGGCACTTCTGGCGTGATTGAGCTGGCCCACGTTTTCACCGAAGCCGCAAAGAGAGGCATATACTATCCCAAATACAGCATTCTATTCATCGCACTTGCAGGAGAAGAAATCGGCTTGGTCGGTTCGATACACTACGTTGCCCAACACAAAGCTGAGATGGACAAGATAAGGGCAGTCCTTAACTTGGATTGTATTGGCAGCGACATTTTAGAAGTCACTGAGACAAACATAGATCATGGAATAAACCTTGCCGAAATCGTGCTGGACGCCGCAGGAGACTTAAGCGTCAACGCTCGGCTGATAGACCCAGATCAATCGGATGAAGCCCCATTCTTGTATCCACCAAATGGCGACAACATCTTAGCAAACTGGTGGGACACGAGCCTAGGCATAGGAGATGCACATCCAGTCGAATCAAGCGTTATGATAAGCTCGTTCCCGCTTCTATACCGAGACCAATGGAGCACGGGCACGCCAGGCTGGATTCACGCGTCATATGACAATTCCACTTCAACCTATACACTGAACTGGGTTGAACCTCAAGATTTCGAATCGCATATAAAAGTTGCCGCGTTGACACTCGTGCGTGTTTCACCTTCGTCTGTTGTTAACACAGACCTTAACAAGGATGGAAAGGTGAACATCCTAGACATAACTATTGTAGCCAAGGCCTTCGGGACTAAGACAGGTGAACCGCATTGGAACGATGCAGCTGACTTAGACAAGAACGGAATCATAAACATAATAGACTTAACCATTGTAGCAAGAGACTTTGGCAAAACGGCTTGAACAAAGAGCACCTGACTAAATACACGCCAAGACCCAAACAAGACTTTTCTCCGCAAGAACGTTGCAATGCTTGAGAATGTAGCTGATACGAGCGAAGTGTACTTCACCACTACAATGCCCAGAGTGATCTTGCAGCGAAGCGACACCCGCTGTACCTAGTAGGATTTGGCGCTACAATTCTTCTATTTTTCCAGACTTTCTAGCACTGCGTTCAAATGCTTGGAAGAAGAAATATCCCAGCATTATTGAAACCAAGCCTACTGCCAGCTGTTGGCCTAAAATCGGGGAAATATCGATCAACGTGGCTCCTGCAATAGCATTTCTGGCTGCTGTAACACCATAAGTCAACGGAAAAATATAGGAAGCGGGTTGAATTTGCGGCGGCAAGTCTTGAACCGGAAAATTAATTCCACAGAATATTAGCAGAATAAATGTGAATATGTTTGCGAACACTAGAGGGTTTCTGAAATGAAACGAAAACCCTCCAATTAACAAACCGAATCCAGACATCGTAAACGAAGTTAGAACAACTGCCACGGTCAATGCCAACGCGTTTGTTTGTCCAAAGTTCACTCCAAATATGAATGCGGCAAAAAAGAATGATATTGCAACACTGAGCAAACCATCAAGCACGTGAATCATGGCTCTGCCAATGAACAGTGGCAATCTGCTGGCAGGAGTAGCAAGAACCAACTGTAATGTTCCATCCCATTTGTCGTGGCCTGTTATATTGATTACTGAGAAAACCGTGTTCCAAGAAAGAGATTGCAGGGCGTTGCCGACGGCTATGAATGGAATTGCGTCTGGCCCTTTTATGAATAGGCCGACGAATACAAAGAACGCCATCTGAGACAAGGACAAAACGAATTTCATCGTAAGCCACATGGAGGGGTTTAGCCAACTAAACTGTGCCCGAAAAGAAAATACAGCACTGCTCAAGAAGATCCTTAGGCGATTCATGCTTCAACCAGCGTGCCCTTTATCCGAGCCCTTTTTTCAACCACTTTAAACAAAACTGCGGCTATAACAGCGTATGCCAACGTAATTATAAGCATCACTGTCAAATCTAAAATTATCGCTACGTTTACGTTCATACCTACCCAAAATGTCTGCGAAGCATAGTCTGAGCTGGTTGCCAGCCTGATCGCGTCTACTCCCCATGTAGGCCCCAACACGTAAGCCACGGGATGAACCCAAAACGGAAGGAGCGCAATCGGAAACATCGACCCGGAAACTATGTACAAAGGAGTTTCCAACCCGTTAGTCAATGCCTGCGCTGATCTGGAAAGCACAAAAGCAGAAGCAAAGATCAAGCCGAGAGCCGAGACAGAGAGAAGCGTCAGAATCAAAGAAACAGTGAATAGAAAAAGATCGGCAATTCCAAGCGAAACCCTGAACGCAAAGGCCGCTACCAGAAGTACGGCTACCATATTTGTCAAACCAAACACTGCGTTCGAGACAGCTCTACCAGCAATCACATGCAAAAGTTTTGAAGGAGCAACTAGGACTTCTTCCAAAGTCCCTTGCCACTTCTCAAATTCAATAGCATATCCTGATGAGTAAAGAGTATTACCCCACATACCCATCATTCCTCCACCTAAAACTGCATACAGACCAAACGGCCCAGTGGAATCCTTGAAAAGCGTTAGAGCCACTGTGGTGAAAATGAAAGGCGCGATAATGTTCGGAATAACCCATTGTGGATCAGCCACCCAATGAAGCATCGCCATCCTGAAGGCACTGAAGATCACTCTCAACATTTTTGGCATTTTTAACCCATCCCTCTCAACCTGTTACAAGTCTCAGGTAAGCATCTTCCAGCGTTGGCTCCTTAATCTTAATGTCGTAAATGCGGCTGTTCCTCAGTATCTCTTGCACTTCAGAGATTATTTCAGAGCCTTTCGGAGTCTGAATCTTCAAGACCTGCTTGTTTTCACCCAGATCGGCGCTGACTGACAGAACGCCTGCAAGCTCTTTGAATCTGGCAACTTCCTTTTCAGTGATCCCGAAACCTTCAACCTCGACCACGGAGGTATCCATCACATATCTCTTCAGCCCTGAAGGCGTGTCAAGCGCCACAATTTCGCCGTTCCTTATGACAGCTACTCTCTTACAGAGTTCGTCAGCTTCAAACATGTAATGCGTCGTCAACAGAATAGTCTTGCCCTTCTCAACAAGCTCTTTGATCATTTTCCTCGTCTCAATAGCGATTTCAGGGTCCAGCCCGATTGTTGGCTCGTCCAAAAAGATGAGTTCCGGATCGTTAATCAACCCTCTTGCCAAGTGAAGCCGCTGTTTCATACCTTTAGAATATGTTTCCACACGGTCGCGCGCTCTATCCCAAAGTCCCATGAATTCTAAGAGCTCCTTTACCCTCCTATCTCGAACGCTTGGAGGTACCCCGTAAAGGTCAGCGAAGTATCGAAGGTTATCTATGGCGCTGACCCTCGTATAGAGTCCTCTTTCTCCGCCCAAAACTATGCCAATTCTTTCCCTGATTTCTGTAACATCCCTTTGATTATCAAGACCCAAAACAATGGCTTTCCCCGAAGTCGGAATAAGCATTGTGGTCAACATTTTTATTGTGGTTGTTTTACCAGCCCCATTTGGACCCACCAATCCAAAAAGTTCTCCATAGTCAACTTCGAAAGAAACATCCTTCACCGCCACAACCTCAGTCTTATTCCTCCGCAACATCCCTTTCGTAACATTGAAAATCTTGCACAGATGCTCCGCTACAATTGCCTTTCCTGAGGCGGAAACTTTTTGCGAGGCTGATTCAACCATGATTGTTCAAACCTGGAAAGTCCATGCGGTCTAACACATAATGCGAAACTTTTCTTTATAGTTTGTTGTCTGCAACCACTTCTTTCCATACAACATCATGTTCGAAATTGTCAAACAGACTGTTCGAAAACATAGCTTAAATTGGATTGACCTCAATAAAATAGTTAAAGAAGGACAATTGAAGGTAGCCTACGTTGTCTTTGGAACACGATAAAGAGCAAGTTGAACTTGCCGGTAGCGCCTTGCTCGTGTATTGGTACCTTTTGAGGAAAAGACAAAGCTGCGGAGTTAGAGAAATTCAAAGAGCGTTAGGCTTTTCAAGTTCAAGCACAGCCCATTACCATTTGGAAAAATTGACGGACAGAAACGTTTTAATCAAGGACCAACATGGAAACTACAAAATCAATGAAAAAGTAAAGGTTGCGCGAATAAGCCCTTTCCTTTTCCTTCGCGGTTTTGTTTTTCCAATGCAACTCATCTATGCAGTTGCTACGACTGCGATGTGTCTTATTTTCCTGACACTGTTTTGGAAGTTCCTCACATTGACGGTTATCCTCGCGTTGTCTCCTGGAATTGTTGCTGTCACCATTTTCTGGTACGACGCAATAAGAGTGTGGCAGAGTTTGCCCCCATTCAGAAGGAGTGTTCGATAATTTTGAAAATTGTTCGAATGCGTAGATTAAAGTTCAGCAGATACGGGTTAACTAGTGGTGAATAAAATGAGAAAAACAATTTTAGTGATTGCGACGATTGGTCTACTTTTAACAGCTCTCATAGCCTCCGCCCAGGTTTGGCAGGTGCCCCCGGTAATTGCAGGAAAATCCACTGGCAAAGCGGATATAGATACAAGCCTTGAATATTCCAACGGAAGCATAAGCTCTCAACATCCAGATCTGCCCTTGTGGTACGATTGGGTAAACGCAAGCGGCACTCAGATTATCTTCTTGGCCTATCATTCATACGTAGTCAACCCGCCGATAATCACTTTCCTAGGCCAACATTACTACACTGAGAATAACACAGAAGTCTTCGTTGGAAACACATTAACCTCGATGGAAATATATAATGACGCCAACGGAAACGGCTTGCCAGACGCAGATTATGCCTTAGGAAAAAGCGAGATACTCTATTATTTCGATGTTAACAGCTCAGTAAGCTTTGAAGTCATGCCGATTGAAAAGACGCTAAAGGATGGCTTGCCTCACTACACATGGGGTATCTGTTACCGCACTATTGATGGCTTCTTGACTTTAGATGGCAACATTCCCGTCGCCCGAGTCATAGTTGATTTCATGGATTTCTCATATGATTTCTACGTCCAAAACAACGCATCTTCCCTGAAAACGAACTTCGGAATTGGAAAAATATTGGAGACAACCCCCTTTTACACTGTTCCCAATGCGTCCGTTTCTTTGGATGGTCTCAGCTTAGCACTTTTCTACGGAACTTCTGTCATAGCTGCCAAGCCATACGTCACATTAGTCAACGGAAACCCATACAATTCCACGACGGCTTCTGCTTCGGTACAGCCAACCGACCTAAGCGAAATCAAAATTGAAAAAGTCAAGGCCTACGATTTTGTATTTGGGCAAGATTACACGCTCTCCCGAGACTCTGGACAGGAGAGCCACAAATCAAAGTCAACCGCAGTCTCTAATCAAAGCGTGTCAAATCACACGCAACGCTATGAATGGATCTTTTCCAATTTGGAAGCTGCAGTATCCAACCTATTTCCAAAAATAAGCAATATGCAAGCGGCAATCAACCTTAATTACAATGTTTCGTCTTTCCTTTACCGAGTATGCTATCCTGTATGGGACGGCTGTAAACTTCAGCACGATCCCACTTACATAGCTTATCTCACCGCTAGGATTGTGCCAGAAATAAGTCCGCCCTTAATGTTCGTAATAATAGCATCATTAGTGACCGTAGCCGTTCTAATCGCCGCTTTCGTTGACCTGAAGAAAACGAGAAAAATGCTGAAACACACCGCGAGAATTCCGCTGACAACTATTCGTTGATTATCCCTCTTTTTTTGTTGTTGAGCCATGATGTCAATGTCCCGAATGAATACGCGTACAAATCAGAATAATCGAATAATCTGGGGAACCATAAATGGAAGACTGCGCTTTTTGTCGTATCGTAGCAGGAGTTGAACCAGCAAGCATTATTTTGACCGATGAGAAAGTCTTAGCGTTCATGAATACTCAACCAGTTAACCTAGGACACGTGTTGATAATCCCGAAGGGTCACGCTGCGCAATTGTCTGAACTTGACGAAGAAATAGGAGCACAAATTTTCCGAGTTGCTATGCGCGTTTCTGGAGGCCTTAGGCGATCAGCCGTAAGATGCGAAGGGATAAACCTGCTTTTGGCAGACGGCGAAGCCGTGTGTCAAGAAGTGTTTCACGTTCACTTGCATGTTATCCCCAGATTCAGAGATGACGGTTTCGGATTAAGGTTCGGCAAAAATTATGGTCTAAGGCCAGACAGGAAAGAACTGGATAAGATTGCCCTCAGCATCAGAGAAGCTGTGCATTAAGGTAGCCAATGTTTCTGCATTTCTCCTTCAGGCCCTTTTTTGCTTTCACGCTTCTCAACCACTATTTTCTTAGCTATTTCATAGGCCACTTTATAGTCAAATATGCCCTTCGGTTCTCCGGCAGCTCCCTTGATAAGTGCTACTTCAACCTTGTTCTTGAGTTTTCCAATGGTAAGGGCGCCGACTCCGAAAATGGAAGGTAGCATCTCTTCTCCATCACTGTTTGAATCCAGCCCCTCAACTCCCAATGGTGGAATTGCATTAATGTCTGCCACTATCTTACATTTTTTCCCATGCTTTTTCAGTGCTGTTAGCGGAAGAAGTTCAGTTAAAGCGGCCCCCGCCGAAAGAATGATCTCCGCGTTTTCAATAGTCTTTCCAATTTCTTCAGAAGTTTGAGCTTCAACACCTCGAACTCTTTCGCATTTAAAGTCCTCATTTATCTTCATTGCAACAGCTGAGGCTTTTTGAAGAGAACGAGAAGTGATAGTCACAAAAGCCTTTTCAGATACATAAAGCCTTGCAGCAGTTTGTCCAACAGGTCCAGTGCCTGCTAGTACAGTGACCGCCTTATTCTCCAAGCTTCCCAGACCTCTCCTGACCGATAGTCCTAGGGTCTTAGCTACGGCAGCTGACGCTGTTGTGTAGGCTCCGCGAGGGTCAACTATCACTGCAAGTTCAAAAGGCGGAAACATACACTTTTGAATTCGCATCAAAATGTCGTTTACACGTTCAAAGTCGTGTCCATTGAGGAAAATCTTTGTGTGCTTTGCTCCTTCAGGGCCTCTTGGAAACATAGCATCATAAACGATTTTCTCAGCGTCCTCAGCCGTTACCCCTTCATATTTCAATATTTCAGCATCTGGAAGGGCATCCATAGTCGTGAGTATGTCGAAGGAGCTTGCATGTTTATCTGTGTCTAGAAAAATGAACACTTTTTTGAACTGCGACTTTGACAAGATTATACCCGCCTTAATCTTAAGGGCTTAAACGTTTAAGAATTGTCATCGCCTACGCTTGCGGTATGATACCGCGCGCAGAAAACCTCTTTCTTGTTTATTTTTCGCTCCGCTCCTCGCCTAGCAGCCTTAGTTTGAAAAGGCTGATCAACAAAGGTAAACCGACGAGAAATGAAACGAGTACGACAATGAGATCTTCAATATACGAGTCTATTGCGAATCCAACAAAATTAAGGTAAAGTCCTTGGAAGCTATCGAAGAACAGGCCATACAAACCGCATGGAACAAGAAGAAAGACCCTAAAAAGCGAGTCGGTGGCTACACAAACAAAAGAGATCAAGAGCAGGGCTGTTGCCAAGCGTTTGACATCGGATCTGAACAGGTTGTCACTGAACTTTGCAGCAGGATAAACCAGGAGCAGGGCAAGTAAAACATCGAAGATTGTCCAGAGAGGAAGGGCTCTCCCAAATGGATGAATGAAATAGGCTGAGAGCATTACAGCATATGCTGTTAGAACTGGTTTCCAGTTGGCTTTAGCCAGAAGCCCTGCCATCAACACACTTAAGGGTTCAGCAATTATGCCGAACATCCAAGAACTGTCTGGTTTTGCCATTCTGGCGACTGAACTGCCTATGAGGGCTGCGAAAAAGCCGATTCTTGGACCGAGAACTATTCCTTCAATAGATTCTATGTAGATTGCCCAGTTTCGCCACAGCTCAAAAGAGACAAAATAGAGCACAGCGTGTAACGCTGCAAAAACAGCAGTGAGGCTTAACATCAGACTTTTCCGCATTCGACCACGATTCAAAATACCGGATCTTACAGAAAAGTTTTGTCAAACTCCTTCAGGATGGATTTCACCTGCACTCGTTTTTGAAACATTATCACGATTCTTTAACATGACACTCTGAGATTCACACATGCAATCACCAAGAATTCCTCAACTCTTTGATTGAATCCTGTAGAAAAACCTTAAGTTAAAATTCATTTAAGAACAGCGAAGATTATGTAGTGAATGCTTTAGGATTAAGTTGAGGTTAAGGTCGGATGGATATTAAGCCCTTGGATTGGAAAAATGTGCTTGGTGAAAAAGCTGTTAGATACTTCAACGATGGTTATAATTGTGCTCAAAGCGTTTTACTGACAATGTTTGAATATTGGAATGGTAGGAACGATTTGGTTCCAAAGGTTGCTACGGCTTTTGGCGCTGGAATAGGAAGATGTGGGTCTGTTTGTGGAGCTTTGACTGGAGGTGTGTTAGCTATAGGAACAAAATATGGAACTAATGAACCTTCGATGGAAAAGCGGTTGAAAGCCTATGAAATTGCAAACCAATTTTATAAACGATTTGAACAGCAAAACGGAAGTGTCCTTTGTCGAGAACTCGTCGGATATGATTTATCCGATCCTGAGCAGTTGGAGAAAGCCCGTGAAGCGAACGTGTTCGATGAAAAATGCTGTGCTTTCGTAAAGAGAGCTGTTGAGATCTTGCTTGCGCTCAATGAAGGTACACGCTGATTGCTCTCGATCTTCTTTGCAGACGTGCGCTTTAAGTTGGATACAAAATTGTTTTAAAACAAAAAGTTCAATATTTTTGTGGTTAAGTAGATGGGCGAGAAAAAAGGGTTCGAGTTTCTGGAGCATACGGCGGATGCCTACATTGCTGCTTATGGAAAGGATCTGGCTGATGCTTTTGAAAATGCTGCCATTGCAATGTTTGATGTCATGACTGAAGTTGAAAAAGTCCGTCCAAAGGTTGAGGATAAGATCGAAGCCGAAGGGAAAGATGAGTACGCTCTGCTTTACAGTTGGCTTGAAGCTCTGCTTGTGAAGTCTGAAATAAACAGAATGCTTTATTCCAGGTTCAAAATCTTTCGTATAGAAAGAACTTCAAGTGGTTTTAGACTTACGGCGAAAATTTGGGGAGAAAAATTTGATTTGAAAAAGCATCTGCAGAAGGTAGGTGTTAAGGCTGTGACCTATCATCGAATGGAAATAATCAGGAGTGCCGGAAAAGTTACACTAAGGTTTATTCTTGACATATAGAAGCGACTCTACTGCAAGTTTTACAAAAATCTTAAATGTGTAGAAACGGCTACTATGCAACAGGGAAAGGAGACCGGGCGCGTCGGATTCATGAGCAATTTTAAAAGTATTGTAGAGCGAATCAGAACCTTGGAAACTGAGCGCAAAAATCTTGTGCTGGAAATTGAGGAACTCAAGAAGATGGCTGATTCTAAGGCTAAAGCTTTGGAAAGTGAAGTTGGCATGCTGAGAGAGGAAGTAAAATCGCTCAGAGTACTCCTAGGCGCAGGAGAACCTGAGGTCGAAGCTGGGCAGAAGAAGAAGCAGGTGCGCAGATAAGCCAAGTTTGAGATCAACTGCTAGACTTCCATAACGAAAAATGTTTAAAGCAGTTAGCCATGGCTTTAACATTCTACTAGGAATTTAGTGGCTGATGAGCAAATGCATGTGACAAAACTCGGAGAGCACATTTATTTAGTTGACGTTGAAACTGGAGGGTTAAGGAATTTCATTGCCAGCTATGTTTTAAAAGGAAAACGATGGGCAATTGTTGAAACTGGTCCGACATCATCTGTGTCAAACTTGATTTCTGCTTTGAAGCAGTTGGATGTTAAGCCGGAAGATGTAGCCTACGTTGCGGTTTCGCACATTCATCTGGATCATGGGGGAGGGGCTGGAACCCTGATCAAGAACTTGCCCAATGCAAAACTCGTGGTTCATCGAAGAGGTGCACCTCACTTGACAAATCCTGAAAAGCTCTGGAAACAGTCAAAAGAAGTTCTTGGAAGCATAACGGAATTGTACGGCGAACCTGAACCTGTTCCTGCTGAAAGCATTATTGCGGCGACGGACGGCATGACCTTTGATCTCGGAAACGGTGTAAGGCTGAACGTGGTAGAAACGCTTGGACATGCTTCACATCATCAGAGCTTCTATGAAACATTAGGGAGAGGAATTTTTCCAGGAGATGCGGCAGGTGTCTACTTAAAAGAATTCGATGCGGTTGTGCCTACCACGCCTGCGCCTTTTCGCTTAGACAGCGCGTTGGCTTCTCTGGACAAGCTGATCAGCCTGAAGCCTAAGGCTTTGTATTACAGTCATTTTGGTGAGGCTTCCAATCCTGTTGAAAGGCTTCAAGCCTACGCAGACCAGCTTAGACTTTGGGCGAAAATTGCGAGACAGGGGATAGAAAGCAAGCAAAGCTTGGGAGCAGTGCGGGAAAGAATACTTGAAAATGATGAAAACATTCGAAGAACCGCAGAGGTTCTTAAAGCTCATCCAGTTCTGGGCGAAACTGTGCTTGTCAATAGTGTGCAGGGCGTAATGGAGTTCGTCGAAAGACACGCAAACCTTGCAGAATAGCCCTTTTGGTGTAAACGTCAAAATCGTTTATATTTCTGCTTTCTTAACTCTTGTGTAAATGCAGGTGAAAAAATGGAAGAGGGAGAAAGTCATCCTCCTTCAGAGAAAGTTCCGCTTGAAAAGATAGACGATTACTCTTGGCGCATTCCAAAGTATAGGCCAGGAATGAGAGTTAACGGCGTGGTTTTCGCTAATAGAGGCCTACTGGAGAAAATGCAATCGGACAGAACGCTTCAGCAATGCGTAAATGTCGCTTATTTGCCAGGTATTTACAAGTATGCCATAACCTTGCCAGATGGACATGAAGGCTACGGTTTTCCAATCGGCGGCGTAGCAGCAACAGACTATGAAGAAGGCGTGATCAGTCCCGGCGGAGTGGGCTATGACATCAACTGTGGTGTTCGACTTGTGACAACGAACCTTTCCGAGCCAGACATCCGGCCGAGGCTTGGTCAAATTGCAGACGCCATTTTTAAAAATGTTCCAAGCGGGCTTGGCAGCCGTCGGAAAGACCTCAAAGTATCGGAGCACGACTTGAACCGATTGGTTACGGAAGGCGTTCAATGGGCCATAGGTAAAGGGTTAGGTTGGGCTGAAGACGCTGAGCATTGTGAAGAGAATGGTTGCATGAAAAATGCCGATCCTGACAAGGTTTCAGCGAACGCCAAAAGCAGAGGATTAACGCAGATTGGGACTTTAGGCTCTGGGAATCATTTCTTAGAGATTCAAAAAGTGGACAAGATTCACGATTCTGCAACGGCTAAAACGTTTGGGATTGATCATGAAGGACAGGTTACGGTTATGATTCACTGCGGTTCAAGAGGCTTCGGCCATCAAACATGTTCAGATTATCTGCGAGTTATGGAAAGAGCGGTTCAAAGATACAAGATTGTACTGCCAGACAGAGAGCTTGCATGCGCGCCTGGAAAGAGTCAGGAAGCAGAAGACTATTATCAGGCAATGGCTTGTGCGGTTAACTACGCGTTTGTTAATCGACAGACAATTTTGCATTGGGTACGGCAGAGTTTCCAGCAGGTTTTCAGGGAAAGCCCGGAAAAGTTTGGGTTGAAGCTTGTCTATGACGTTGCTCACAACATTGCGAAGGTAGAGACTCACAAGGTCAACGGGGATCAGAAGAAGGTTTGGGTTCACAGAAAGGGTGCCACGCGGGCGTTTCCACCTGGGCATCCGGAGATTCCAGCGGATTATCGTTCTGCAGGGCAGCCGGTGCTTATACCTGGCAGCATGGGGACAAGTTCTTGGCTTCTAGTTGGCACGGAGAAGGCCATGGAGGTCAGTTTCGGTTCCACTGCCCACGGTGCGGGACGCATGATGAGTAGAAGCGCTGCAAAACGGAATTTCTGGGGTGGAGACGTTAAAAGGGCTTTGGAGCAACGGGGAATCTACGTTCGAGCTGCAAGCGCTGTGGTTTTGGCTGAAGAAGCAGATCCGGCCTACAAGAATGTTGATGTGGTCGTAGACGTGAGCGACAAGGTTGGAATAGCCACGAAGGTTGCTAGGATCGTTCCTTTGGCGGTCATAAAGGGCTGAACTTTCAAACTCTTTTCTTTTGTTTTTGGTTATTTTTCTCTTGTTTCGTTCTTCTTTTCGGTTTTTAGTTTTTGCTCTTCCAGCGAGTGTGCTCTGTGCAGTTCTTTCATGTACCATGCTCTTTCTCTTGCGTAGTGTACTGCCAAGACTATTCCTAAGATGAGTAGGACTGTGCCTACAGAAGTTAGAGATAAGCCTAAGAGACTGTAAGGGTGTGGTGTTAAATGGTAGGGGATTATTAGAAACCAGTCTGGGTTTTGGACCGTTATTACGGTTTCAAGCAGTCCTCCTACGAAGAATATTGAGCCAATGATGACTAATAAGTAGCCGATGGTTTCGTTGTGTCTTGATTCTTCCGCCTTCTCATGTAGGTATTCGCTGAAAAGCAATTGAATTCACGATTTTTGTTCGGAGTAGGATGTCTATAAGGTTTGCGTAGGATTTCGGGCAGCCTGAAGCGCGGTGAGGTTTATATCAAATGCTAAGTATTGATTAGTTGATATTGCTTGGCGGTTGTTAGTGGTTTAGATGCCGTTTAAAGATGAATGTGGAATCTGCGGCAGGGTTCTTTCATACAGTTATCTTAGGCGATGTCAAAGATGCGGGCGGCTTTATTGCAGGGATTGCATGGTTCCTGATGTTGTGACTGGTGATCCTACTAGGCTATTTTGTCTTAACTGTGCGAGAAGAACTGTTTCGCCAAGAAGCGTTTCGAAATATGGTGGGCTTACAAGTTATTTGCGGTTCAGAGGAGCCTTCACTGGCACTGTCAAGCTTAGCTTTGCACGTATTGATGGGATTATCGGCGAAAACTTGCCTATGAGCGCCTATCGCAGCGAGAAGTGGTGGGAAAATTCGCCTAGCATTCCGCATACTAAGGGTTGGCTGGATGAGGGTTGGGAGGTGCGGGAGGTGAATTTGAAAGAGGGCTACGTGGTTTTCAAAAAAGTGAGAGAGGTGCGAGCTAAAAGGAAGGGTTCGGGCAGCGAGATTAAGAAACCATTCACGCCGGTTCACGTGCGCATTCCAAAGCCTAAGGCGCCTTCAAAGACTAGGGTTTCGAAGCTTTACGCTCGGATTAAGAATTTGGAGAGGCAGAGGGCTTCCATGCCTAAGTATCATGGCAGTTTTAAGCCTAAACCCAAGTATGAAAAGAAGCTTTTCAAGCCGGACGAGAAGCCACAGTAGGGTGAAAAGAAATCTTATCTAGCTCACCTTGGCTATTGTAGTGCGATAAGCTGGGCGGTCGTCGTCTAGACTGGTTTAGGACACAAAGGCCTTTCACGGCATGTGTAAGCCTTCCAAGCTTGCGATCCCGGGTTCAAATCCCGGCGACCGCACCAATAAGGCTTGATTGTGACATCTATTGCAGTATAGTGTAGCTCCGTTTGCATTGATCTTTTCGGCATTGTTGATTTCTGGGGCCTGTGGTATAGTCAAAGCATTTCCTGCTGCAATTGTCAAGAGAATGGCATGTTGATTCATATTGAAGATTGGATGGGCACTTCTGGGCGCTGATTTGTCTGGGCCGCGGAAAAAATCGTTGTCTGGACAATTTGGTGGAGTCGGCGCGTGTTTTGTTTGATACGTTTCTATGTCAATTTTGTGGGCTTCCGAGCCTCTCAAAATTGATAGGCCCCCCTTATTTTTCTCCAACACTCTTCGGCTTAGGCGTGCTGACGCTATGCGGGGCGGGAACTTTGACAGGTCTGAGCCTGCTTATAGTTCGTAGGCCCCGTCTCTTTTAGAGAGCCTTCGCTGGGGTGCGTGAAGTGTTCGCTGGTTTTTATGGGCCTGTGGTATAGTGAACACTTTTGCGGTGGCAGACAGACTTGCATTATTACACTTGATAAGAGACAGGGGTACAAGAACAAAGGGAACTTGAATCATAGAAGACCCTTATAGATAATTCTTTCACAATGTATATTTAAGAGAAAACCTTCAAGGTTAATAAAGAGGAGAATGGCTTAACCTCAAGGCAAAGGGAGAGAGGAGAAAAGGAGAGTCTTCTGCAGACTTTGTCTCCGCCATTCTCCTCTTCTGGCTCTTGAGAATACTATGGCATTTTGTTCATAAAACCAATGTTCTGTTTTACCTTCAAGACAATTAGGTTGTTGATTCATGTCGGGGATTAGATGACCGCTTCTTGGTGTTGATTTGTCTGGTCAGTCGGAGAGGTTCTTTGTTTGCAATGCGGGAGATTCAATTTTCAGAAATTCTTTTTGGAGGAATCATATGGATGTAGAACATGTATCCACTTGGTAAGTTTCGTGCAAAGGGTTTTGTAACGCAGTTTCTTTTCGTTTTTTGTAGCCCTGTCTTTTCTTGGCGTGCAATAGCTGGGTAAACGGGAAAGACTTTAGGGCAATCCGAGAAAGAGCTTTACGATGTTGTGTGGTTTTGGCGTGTTTTTTGATGATGATTTCTCCGTTACTAACAACTCGATTTTTCAATGTAGCATGCGATATGGCGTTCGACTTGGATGCCTAAATCAAATTCTGCCATGAAGACAAAAATCCGTTTCAAGAGACAAATTCATATGTTAAGGTCCCAAAGGAAGAGAGAGCGGAGGCGGTCAAGAGCAAGATTAAAATTCAGGAAGCAACTGACAAACAATGCTGTGAAAGAGGTTATTGGCTAAAATAGGGTAGAGAAGAAGGAGGACAAGAGCAAGCGAAAACTTAATTATCAAGCTTCATGTTTTATTGTTGGTTAGTATATGAAACTCCTGTGGATAGGAGTTGCTCTTCTTTGTTTTGTTTCGATATCTCCTATTTTTGTAGCTTTCTTCAACTCGCGTGCTTTGGTTTCAGAGGCCATTTTTCATTTGCCAGATATGACAGACGGGGACCATTTGTTGAGGGAAGCAGTCTTTGACGCGTTTTGGAAAAGTTTAGTTTTTGAAATAGTGCCGTCGATCATCGGCATATTTCTGTTGGTTTTCGGATACCGGAGAGGTCTTGCTGACGAATTGGATTTGTGCAAAATTCCATTGTTGATAGCAAGTGCATTTCTACTTTGGTGGGGCATTTTCCGAATTCGGGCGACTGTATCTTCGTTACAGCTGATTGAGAATGCTTCCTCAACCTACTTCTCAGCATACCTCAGAAACCTCGTTCTACAAATCCATGTAGTGTGGCTTCTCACGGACGCACTAATAATCTTTTCAGGCGCAATCATAATAGGAATAGTGGTTCACAAAATCTGGCGAGGAATATATCTACGCGCGCTCTAAACGGATGGTGCTCGCGAGCAGAGCACCGACCAACAAGAATATGAAGATCACTATTCGGTCGTCTTGCAGTTTATGAGTGAGAATATGTCGTACTTGTTTCCTAGATTCTCTCTTCCGTGGAGATAGCCCAGTTCTATCAGGAAGCCTATGCCAGCAACTTCTCCGCCGAGCTTTTCCACCAGTTCAACGTTGGCCTTGATTGTGCCGCCTGTCGCTAATAAGTCATCGATGATCAAGACTTTCTGACCACTCTTGATTGCATCTTCGTGAATTTCAATCGTGTCCGATTCGTATTCTTTTTCGTAGGTGAGGTTTACTACTTTTGACGGTAGTTTACCTTTCTTTCTTATCGGAACGAAGCCTGCGCCAAGCTCATAGGCCAGTGCTCCACCGAGTATGAAGCCTCTGGCTTCGTTTGAAACAACGACATCTATGTTTTTGTCTTTGAAATGGTCAGCTATTTGTTTGACACATTCTCTGAAAGCGTCTTTATCCTTCAGAAGGGGCGTTATGTCCCAGAAAACAACGCCCTTGAACTCTGGTATTCTCCTTATTTTCGACTTAAAATCCAAGTTTTACCACCACTTCATTATTGATTCGTCGCCTAAACTAAGGCATCTTTCAATGCGCCTTTGCATTTACATGTTCTTTCTTTCGGTATTTTCAAGACTGCTTTCATGATTATGTTCTTGACTTTCTCAATATTTTCTCTCATGGTTTTTACAACTTCATCTGCGGTTACAGGGTGATCCTTCCACACGTCATAATCAGTTACAGTTGCCATTGAAGCATAGCATATCTCAGCTTCTCTGGCCAAGACGCATTCAGGAACAAGCGTCATACCTACGATGTCTGCGCCCCAGCCTCTGAACATTTTTGACTCTGCTTTGGTCGAGAATCTCGGACCTTCTATGCAAACATAGGTTCCGGTTTTATGGTAGCTGATCTTCATTTCGCCGGCTATCTTTATCAGAATCTTTCTCAAATCTGGACACATGGGCTCAGCTACAGATATGTGGCATACTTGTGCCCCTGTGTAGAATGACTGTTCACGCTTTGTGGTTCTGTCTATGAATTGATCAACAAAAACTACGTCTCCTGGTTTGAACTCTTCCTTTAGAGAGCCGACGGTTGTCGGCGCCAGAATCCATTGGACGCCCAGTTCTTTTAGGGCGTATATGTTTGCTCTTGAATTGACGTCAGTGGGCCTTATCGTATGTTTCTTTCCATGACGCGGTATAAATGCTATCGTTCTTCCTTTCAGTCTTCCAACGGTAATTGAATCAGAAGGTGCGCCATAAGGGGTGTGGAGTTTCATGTCCTCGCTATTTTTGAGGAATTGTGGATCGTAAACGCCTGTTCCGCCGATGATTCCGACCTCTGCTCGCATAGGCACTTACTAAAATATCTCGATTTATAAGAATAGCGGGGAAGAAA
>Ga0172366_10000382_pt1 | contig 31286 bp, 23 predicted proteins | sample LakKivSesite69cm_FD_114533 | JGI IMG/M metagenome (GOLD analysis project Ga0172366, IMG submission 114533) | Sediment microbial communities from Lake Kivu, Rwanda - Sediment site 69cm | ecosystem: Environmental > Aquatic > Freshwater > Lake > Sediment | place: Rwanda: Western Province, Lake...
AGGAGTCAACCCTAAACCCCACCGGCGCCGCCAACACGTGGTCTGCCGGAAGCTTAGTTAGGGATGAGAGTTCGAGGAGATAGTCCAAGGCCTCTGAACACACGTCGTATGCAGCTTGGGCCCTCTGCTCAGACGCTCTCCTCAAGTCGCCAATGCCTTGTTCAGTCTCCCAGTACCTTGACATTGTGACCTCCTCCAAGGGGATGAACCCCTCCTTTGGCGCTGAACCGAGGTACTCGGCCAAGGCCTCCAGCGTCTTCGTTTCGAGCTCAGGCATGTCATCGGCAAGGTCGGCAAGGTCGATTGCCAACCTTCCTGTGATCGAAAAATGCCCGTGAACGCTGGGGTGAGGCTTGGTCATGGCCCTGCTCACGTTCAGTCCTAGATCAAGGGCGTCAGCTCTGCTCACCAAGTGTAGCCAGTCCCTTGAGTTGCTTCTGAAGCCTACAACTACATCGGGGTCCTCCCTCCGAACAAGGGTCACGAATCCGTTGAGTATGCCTGAGTCGTCACTTCCGTCCAACACAAAGCTGCGAGCTGATCCTTCGGTCTTGACCGAAATCACGGCCACGGGGTCCTTCTTCGGGTCAGGCGACCCCTTTGATGGCTTGTAGATCGCGTGGAACGCCAACAGCCTCAGAGGGGGAGGCGAAAGATCCCCTTCAGGTCTGAACTCTCCCCTGACCAAGTAGGCTGAGGGGACCGCGTAGCCCGCAGATCCATCGGTCTCAGAGACCTTGACCCTGTGCCACCTGCACGGCGTGGCCTGCGTGTCCAGCAGGTAGAGGGTTGAGGGCCTCAGGTCCAACTCGTGCACAGATTTGACCCCCTTTAGCCTGAGCGCGTCCGCCGCAAACCTCTCGGCCTTTGAGTTGTCAGAGTACCTGACCCTGACAGCCTGAACTCTTCGCCCCAACTGCCTTTTCTCCTCAACCGATATGTCTGCACCGAGCTCGTGCTCCGTTGCCAGCCTCTTGAGTTGTCCGGCGATCGGTTCCAGTTGGACGTCGCCCGCGAGCACCAAGTACAGCGACGGCTCGAACTGCTCGTCCAGAAGAAGAACCCTGCGACCCCTGTCGTCTATCCCCCAGAGGAACATGCACCGCTGTCGGTCCAAGGTCCCCCAGTTGAGGTCGAGGAGCCAGAACTTGATCTCCTTGTCCAAACCCGATTGAATCTGGGCAGGAGCCCCTTTAAAGATTAGACAGGAAGGCCAGGCTCGCGGGGGTCCTGCCCACGCGACCCCGCCGCTCAGCGGACGAAGCCGCGACCTAGACCTCAAGCTCGAAGTGGTTCATGCATTTCCTGCAGGTTAGGATGTACTTGATGGTTCCATCAGGATACTCCTCGGTCTTCGCGACACCGATATCGTGGTTGCCCCCTGCGGGGCAGGCCTGTGAGGATATCCTCCTGATCTCCGCTTCTATCGCGTCGGACAGTATCGTCACCTCAAATGTCTATCCTCTCCCACCTTCCGCTCCTCATCGAGGCATAGCCTGCGTCTAGTATGGCGTTGACCACGTATCCATCGCTGAGCGTCTCCGTCGGCATCTCACCCCTCCGGAAGCAGTCGATGAAGTGTTGCAGCTCGGAGAGATAGCCGTACACTTGGTGCTCCCTCCATATCGGGAACATCCATCCCCTCTTGGTCTCGGCTTTCTCAACCACATAGCCCACCTTCTCCTCCGAGGCGACGGTGAACATCCTGATCCCCGTCTCTCTGGTGATATCCACGAAGGCCACGCCATCCGTTCCGTACACCTCAAACCTTATGTCCAGACCCCCGCGAGCGGTCCAGCTGTTTTCAGATTGACCTATCTTTCCGTCCTCGTACCTGACCACGATCAGGCTGTTGTCCTCGGCCTTTGTCCTATGGTGTAGAGTCGCGCCCCAACAAAAAGCTTCGACGGGTTTCTTGTTCACTATCTTCCTGTCGACCTCCACGCTGTGACAACCCATGTCCATGAGAACTCCTCCACCTGCAAGATCGGGATCCCAGAACCAAGCGGAGTGAGGCCCGAAGTGAGCCTCTCTACTCCTGACCCAAAGGATATCGCCTATTGTTCCCTTGCGGAACATATCAAGCGACCTCTCCATCTGTGGGGTGAACAGTTGGTTCTCAGCGTATCCGTGAAGAACGCCGTGCCTCTCCACTGCTCTGAGCATTTCCTTCGCCTCGGCCCTGTTGCGCGCTAGGGGCTTCTCAACTATTACGTTCTTCTTCCTTTCGGCGGCTGCGACCACCGCGTCCCTGTGCAGGAAGTTAGGCAGGACGATGTCGACGACCTCTACGTCCGGGTCGCCGGTGAGTTTCTCGATGGCCTGCTCCCCGTGATATGAATTGCGTATGCCCCACCTCTTAGCGAACCTCTCGGCGTGACCCTGCGTCTTCGCGCCAACTGAAACGAGCTCAACGTCCGCCATTTCCTTCAACGCCATCGCGTGGAAAGTCGCAGCGAACCCCGCCCCCAGGATCCCGACCTTCGTCTTTGTCATGGTCGACTTGTCATGGGAGGCACTGGACGATATAACGCTTAGTGGCGATGTTGGATGAGATAAAAAAGGTAGAAAAAACTCGAAGACCACCCGGTCTCGTCCCGGTGCATAGGATACTATGCTGTGGAGACTGAACGAGTGTTCAGGGAGATGAGGTGAGAGCGAGCGATCACTTCTTCTTCTTTCCCTTCTTCTTTGCCTTCTTCTTCGGCATTTGGTGCATAGTACGTAATCGAATGCTCTTAAATCTATCGTTTCTCCGATTCATACGAGGTGATTGCTCTCATCTCGAAAGCATTCGAGGTGCACACTCAAGGAGGTTGAGACCGTCGAGGGGATTCACTCGCACAAGCGGAGGTTCATCATCCCGTTCTATCAAGAAGTGCTTCGTGCATCTTCCGCACTCTTCTGAAGAACCTCTCATAGTCAAGTCCGACTATCGTGCCACTCTCGACGAGATGCTTTCCATCCACGAAGACGTCTCTAACATCAGAGGACTTGGCGGAGTAGACCAAATGACTGTACTCGTCGTAGAACGGGAGTGAATGCATGTTCTGAAGGTTCAGCACCACCACATCGGCGTTGTGGCCCTCGGTTAGCGCTCCTATCTCGTCCCCCCAGCCGATTGCTTGGGCTCCGCCTATTGTTGCCAAATCGAAAGCCTCCCTTGAGTTTAAGACCGCGGGATCCCCGCATCTCTGCTTCTGCACAATGGCCAATACCTTCGTGGACTCAATCACGTCCAAGCTGTTGTTAGAGGCCGGGCCGTCGGTGCCTAAGCCGATCCTTAGGCCGGACCTCCTGAGATCTCGGTATGGGGCCACGCCCATAGCTAACTTCAAGTTCGAGATGGGGTTCAGCGCCACCGCGACTCCCTTTGAGGCCAGGAGTGACATCTCACCCTCGCTCAGGTGGATCGCGTGAGCACCTAGCATGAGGTCGGACAGGACTCCTAGGCCATTCAAGTAGTTGACGACCCCCCCTGAGAAATCCACCTTGAAGTTCTCCTTCACTCGCTTCGCTTCGTCATGAGCCTCGGCCATGTGGGTATGCACGATCAACTTGCCTCTATCCCCCAACCGTTCGTTGAGTTGCATCGCGAGTTCATGAGCATCGACGTACGTCTTAGGACCGGTGGAGTAGGTGGCGTGAGGGTTCACGCTGATCCTTATCCTGCCGCCTTCAGCGCCGTGCCACCTCTTTGCCATGCGTTCAGTGATCTTGAGGCCCTCCTCCCTCGTCCTCTCAAAGAACCCGTGGCCGACCACCGCCCTGATCCCCGTCCTGACGAAAGCATCCACCTCACTCCCTTCGTCTGAGTAGAAGTACTGGGAGTTCAGGGTCGTCACGCCCGAGAGGAGAGACTCATACGCCCCGAGTTCAGCGCCTAGCTCTATGTCAGAAGGGGTGATCTTTGCCTCCATGGGCCATATCCTCTTCTCGAGCCAGTCCATGAGGGAGGCATCCTCGGCATAGCCCCTGAACAGCGTCATCGCACAGTGGGTGTGGGCGTTGACCAATCCGGGGATGATCAGACATCCCCGCGCGTCCAGCCTGTCAAGCCCTCCGAACTCCCCGCTGATGTCCTCGGAGCGCCCCACCCCCAATATCTTGCTGTCGAAGGCCAGCGCGCCGTCCCTGATGGGGCCATCTGGGGTTAGGACGGTTCCGCCCTCAATGAGCGTCCCCATTTGTCCGTCAACCCGAAATATCGCGGACGGCTGACACGATGATGTCCCTCACAACAGGGCCAACCCTCTTCATTACTTCCAAGACCTCCTCGTGGGAAACCCTCGGAGCTATGCCCGCCGCCCAGTTCGTGACGATCGAAAGGGTTGCGTACTCGATCCCGAGTTCTCTTGCGAGGAAGGTCTCTGGGGCTCCGGTCATGCCCACGAGGTCTCCCCCCAGCTTTGAGAACATCTTGATCTCCCCAGTGGTCTCGAAGCGAGGACCCTCAGTACACACGTAGGTCGCCTTGCCGTGAACCCTGACCCCCAAACGCTTAGCCGCTCTAAACAGCACCTTGCGCACGCGCTCCGAGTATGGGTTGGTGACATCCGTGAAGACCAAGTTCCCCTCTGCGTCGAAGAACGTTTGAGGCCTACTCTTGGTGAAGTCGAGTATCTGGTCAGGGACGGCGAGGTCCCCTGGTTTCATCCTCTTGTTCATTGAGCCTGTGGCGCTCGTAGCTATTACTGCCGAAGCCCCTGCAGCCTTGACGGAGTGCAGCATGGCCCTGTAGTTCACCTTGTGGGGCGGAACTGAGTGTCGGGGCCCGTGCCTCGGGGCGATCAGGACAGGCTTTCCAGAGATGCTGAGGCGCCCGAGGTAGGTTTCACCGTATGGGGTCTCGACAGGGCGGAGGTCCTCCGGCACCAACAACTTCGACATGCCCGTGCCAGCTATTATGGCCACAACTTCATTCTCTGGCATACCACTCGTGTTGCGTCCTCCGGTCAATACAAAAGGGTTTTCGGTGTGACCGTCTTGGCATCTTCAGCTCAAAGGGCAACGACGGCCAGTGGGCGCGCCGATGGCGTCCAACTGCGTGAGCTATTTATCCCCTGATCGTCAACCATGAGGTCGAGCACCATGACCCCAGAGGAGGCAAAGAAGAGGAGCCTGGAGATGCTGGAGCGGGCAGGCATAATCGTGACGGAGGACGAAGTTGCAGGGATGGAAGTTGCTGACATGGGGTTGGGAGACATTGAACACATCGGGCTGCAGATAGTGGTCTACGTCAACACGGAACGTTGCTGCGCCAAGGAGTTGGTGCTTCTGCCGCATCAGATCTGCCCTGAGCATAGACACCCGCCCGTGGGCGACTATCCCGGGAAGGAGGAGACGTTCAGGTGCCGCTACGGTACCGTGTACTTGTACGTCCCTGGCCCGAGAACTCTGAATCCGCGCGCAAGGGTCCAAGAAGCCAGGAGGAAGTATCTCACTGTGTGGCACGAGGTGGTCCTGAACCCCGGGGACCAATATACGTTGGAGCCGAATACTCTTCACTGGTTCCAAGCCGGGCCCGAAGGAGCGATTGTTACGGAGTTCTCCACGCAGAGCATTGATGAAAAGGACGTGTTCACTGACCCGGGGATAAGAAGGGTAAGCTGATACGCTGACAAGAGAGGGCCGGAAGTCACTCTATCCGCAAGGGTACGGCTGGGCCACCAGAAACGCAGAGATCGTTCACTGGAGAGGGGCCTATGGGAGATCTATGTCAGGATCTGTGCGTATTCCTCTTCCGGTGGCGCTGTCAAGCAGCAGCCTCTGTTCCACCATCGCGACTCTCTTCCTGACGGAGACCACCGCGTCTGGGTTCACGCTGATCGAGTCGATGCCTGCGCTCACGAGGAAGTCGTTGAACTCTGGGTATACGCTGGGGGATTGGCCGCAGATGCTCACGGTCTTGCCGTCCCTGTGGGCGATCTTGATCAGGTAAGCGATGGCCCTCTTGACGGCTAGGTTCCTCTCGTCGAATATGTGAGCGATCGTCTCGTTGTCCCTGTCAGCCCCCAAGATAAGCATGGTCAGGTCGTTCGATCCGATCGAATATCCGTCCACGTACTCGTTGAACTTGTCCGCTATGAAGACGTTGCTCGGGATCTCTGCCATGACCCACAGTTTGAAGTCCGGCCCTCTCTCGATCTCCTCCTCTTCCATGATCCTAGTGACACGTTCTATTTCTTCGACGGTCCTGCAGAACGGTATCATGACCCACAGGTTCTTGAGGCCGAACTCCTGTCTGACCTTCTTTATGGCTCCGAGTTCAAGCTTGAACGCTGGCAGGTACTTGGGGTCGTAATATCTAGAAGCACCTCTCCAGCCGAGCAACGAACTGGGCTCGGTGGGCTCATACGTGTCTCCACCCTTGAGGTCTCTGTACTCGTTACTCTTGAAGTCCGTCAGTCTGATCACGACTGGCCTCGGGTAGAACGCCCTGCAGACCTTGGCCATTCCCTCCGCCAGCTTGTCGACGACCCTCTGCGACTGTCCGATCTCAAGCAAGTAGAGCGGGTGCTCTCCAATCTCTGCTGCCCAGATGAACTCCTCCCTCATGAGCCCGACGCCATCGCAAGGGAGGGCGGAGACCTTCTCAGCCAGCTCTGGCTGGCCTAAGTTGACGTATATCTTCGTGCCTGTGACCGGGTGTGCTTCCGAGGCAACGGCGACCGGGGCGGCTGCTTCCTCCTTGGCCACGGCCTCTTCCAGTGCACCCTTGTACACGACTCCAAGCTTTGAGTCCACAGTTATCGTCTCACCGTTTGGGATGGATTCCGTGGCAGCCTTTCCCTTGCTCGCGGTCCCTACAATGCAGGGAATCCCGAGTTCCCTGCTGACGATAGCCGCGTGAGAGGTCATTCCTCCGCTGTTAGTGACGATCGCAGCCGCCTTCCTCATGGCAGGTACCCACTCCGGTGCGGTCATCTCAGTGACCAACACCTCTCCCGGTTGGAACTCGCTGAGCTTCTCAATGTCGAGGATGATATGCGCGGTTCCTACGGCCAAGCCTGGGGAAGCAGGAAGGCCTTGGACCATCACCTCCTTCTCGGTCGTGACCTTGAGCTCAGCCGTGGGCTCTGCAGCAGTAGGCTTCATGGACCAGACAGTCTCAGGTCTCGCTTGCAGAATGTAGAGCTTGTTGTCCCGTTCGTCGAGTGCCCACTCTATGTCCATGGGCTTCCTGTAGTGCTCCTCGATCGCTATGCAGTACTTGGCGAGTTCCTTGACTTGGCTGTCGTTCAGCACCGGCACGTTCTGGAGTTCCGGCCTGACCTGTTCCTCAACGGTTCCCCCCTTGTCGGACCTGGTGAGCATGATCCTCTTCGGAGGGGCCGCCTTCTTCACGATGGAAAGGTCGGACTTCCGAACGACGTATTCGTCCGGGGTGACCTTCCCCTGAACCACGTATTCCCCGAGCCCCCAGCTTCCCTCGATTTGAACCACGGATCGGTCTCCATTGGAGACGTCCAGCGTGAAGGCTACGCCAGAGGCCTTCGAGTACACCATAAGCTGCACAGCGGACGATAATGCCACTGACATGTGATCAAAGCCCTTCTGAACCCTGTAGAAGATGGCCCTGTCAGTGAAGAGACTGGCATAACACTTCTTGACGCTCTCCACGACCTCAGAAGCCCCGCTCACGTTCAGATAGGTCTCCTGCTGGCCAGCGAAGCTTGCGTCGGGTAGGTCCTCGGCAGTGGCGGAAGACCTGATCGCTACGGCTGGGTTCCCTTGGTTCACGACCTTCTCGAGTTGTCTGTACGCGGAGACTACCACGTCCCCGAGCTCATCTGGAACCTTGGACCGGAGGACCAAGTCGCGTATCTCTCGACCCACGTTCTTTAGGGTCTCAGTGTCATTTGGGTCCTTCAGGTTAGATAGGATCTTGTCTATCCTGTCCCCGAGGTTGTTTCTCTCGATGAACAGCCAGTACGCCTTTGCTGTGGTTGCGAAACCCATGGGCACGGGGACCTTCGTCCTTCTCGTCATCTCCCCAAGGCTCGCTGACTTTCCACCGACCACCGGGACGTCCTCCATGCCGATCTTGTCGAACCAGAGGATCAACACATCTTCCTTCTTCTCAGACATCCGCTTGACTACTCGGCTTTTCCTAAGGTATAAAAAGAGTTCTCCCGGGAAGATTCCTGTTGAGTTCGTTCGCGTTCGGCAAATCTTTTTCTACCCGTAGTCCACCGCCAAGCTCGGCTTGAGCGAGCCGAAGCCAAAGGAAACGCAGAACAAGAAGCCGCTTCAGATGCTGAGGAGCTTGGTGGGGAAGCAAGTCACCATCAGATTGAAGAACGACCTTAGCTACGTGGGACTCCTTGAGAAAATGGATGTTCAGATGAACTTGATACTTACCGGGTCGGTTGAGTACGACAGGGACAAGGAGGTCAGCAATCTTGGAAGAGTCATCATAAGGGGCAATAACATACTGTACATTGGCCTCGCTCCCGCCTCCCAAGTGTAGGTGCGCCGCAGCTCAAACGGGTCGGAAGCGAGTAAGGAAGTTTGGCCCTCGGTCAGAAGTAAGCAATATAATCCCTGAGATCTGGTGGGGCCTGTGGCAAGGCCGACTCCTGGGAAAGTTCCGATCGACTTTCTGAACCGATTCGTGTTTGGGCGACTCGGGGCTGCTAGGGTGGACGTTGCCCAGGGTCCAGGGGTCGGCCGGGACTTCGCCGCAATGAGAGAGGGGGACACGTGGGTGGTGTGTTCTTCTGATCCGGTCACGGGGGCACGGGAGTTTCTGGGCATGATAGCGGTCAATGTGGCGACCAACGACGTCTCGATGTCTGGAATAAGGCCCAAATGGTTGTCGTCGACAGTGCTAATGCCCTTGGATTTCGGTTTGAAGGAGGCGAAGGAAGTGTTCCGGGAGCTCCACAACCAAGCGAAGTCCCTGAGCGTCATGATAGTGGGGGGGCATACTGAGTACGTCGACTACCTGTCTAGGCCGATAGTGATAGTCACAGCGATAGGAGCATCCAAGAGGAGGCCGAAGCTCCCATCTGACACAAGGCCCGGCGACTTGATGCTGCTAGCTGGCGGGATCGGGATCGAAGGAACGGCCATCTTGGCCTCCGACAGGGGCAAGTTGCTCAGGAATGGAGTCTCGGCATCGGTAATTTCAAGGGCGAGGAGGTTGGTCTTCAAGACCAGCGTCATGAGTACCGCGCTGGAGCTCTCGAGGTTCGATTGCGTGAGGTCGATGCACGACCCGACGGAAGGCGGGCTAATTGGGGGGATATACGAGATGTCCGTAGCATCGGGTCTCGGGTTTCGCGTCGATCTGGACGAGGCCCCGATCACGTCCGAGACGAGGATCATCACGGAGGCGCTGAAGCTGGACCCCTACAAGCTCATCTCGTCTGGGTCGGTCTTGGCGTCCTGTTCGCCCGAAGGCGCAAACGAAGTCCTTTCCAGAATGGGAAGAAAGGGGGTGTCCATTCGGAAGATAGGTGAGTTCACAGGGCGCCGCACAGAACGGGTCGCGATCAGAAACGGGAGGGGTTTCGCCGTCAAGGACGCCCCCTCTGATGAGCTCTGGAGAGCTATCGGCTGAATGACTCCGTCCTTTCCCTTATTCCCCTGTGGCCGTAGACGATTCCCGCTAGGCTAGAACCGAGCATTCCCTGAAGGAGATTGGGTATGACCTCGAAGACCGCGGGCACTCCCATCAGGTATTGTTCGTATAGGAAGTAGACCGAGACCATCAGGGTGGCAGCTACAGCCCCAGCGAGTGTTCCGGCCTTGGCTTGAGACCACTGTCCCCGCAGGACTGAGCTGAAGATCAGAGCGGAGAACGCCAAGAAGACGGCGGCCCAAGTGACGGACACCATCCAAGCCTGGGGGGTCTGTTCTATGAAGGACATGTAGAGGACGAACAACAAACCAGTCAGCCCGTACAACCCTATCGTGACCACCGAGTATTGCTTCGCCCTCGACTGACTGGCGTCCGAGAGCCTGCGAACCAAAATCCCAGCCACCACACCCTCAAGACCCTTCGCGACCAGCGTCGCAGGTACGAAGACGCTGTATCCCGCCACGAAGTCCGCCATAGCCGGACCTATTGCGCCTGCGATCCCGCCGACCGTAGGGCCGAACAGTAGCCCCGAGAGGATGACCGCGACATCTCCCAAGTTGAAGTATCCCCCCGTCCAGGGGAGAGGAATGACGATGAGGAAGGTGGCAACGAAGGTAAGGGCAGACATCAATGCACCGAGCACGAGAGTGAATTGCCTCCTCAGGCGGCCTTCACCGTTTCGTCCTTCCGTTGTGAATTATAAGGATTGGTCTAAGCTGGGCTCGGTCTCGTCTAGGTAACTAGGGGTTGCAGCGTGCTGATCTCAGTCCTCGCCGACCTTGAGAACCTGTCCATGATCTGTTCGTGGGTGATGCGCTCCTCCTTAGATGGCACCCTGACCTTGCCTATGGCCTCAAGTAGGTGCTTGCGAGAGATCTTGAGCTTGGGAGCGATGGTCCCCGTTCGTTCCCCCTCGCCCATGGAGTGAATGGCATCCTTGAGAGCAAGCAGGCCGGCCTCGTTCACGCAGAAGGCGACGTCCGCACCGGTGAAACCATCAGAGTTGTTGACCAACTCAGGTATGTTAACGTCGTCCACTAAGGGCTTACCCCTCAGGTGGACCTCGAAAATCGCGGCCCTGTTCTCAGCGTCGGGCCAAGGGAGCCTTATCAGCTTGTCAAGCCTGCCGGCCCTGAGCAGGGCCGGGTCCAACATGTCAGGTCTGTTGGTCGCGGTTACGACAACCACGTTCTTGAGTTCCTCCAGCCCGTCCAGCTCGGTGAGCAGTTGGCTGATCACGCGCTCGGTCACCATTGTGTCGCTTGAGCGGGCGGATCTGGTCGGTGCGATCGCGTCGATCTCGTCGAAGAAGACTATGCAAGGGGCTGCTTGCCTGGCCTTTCTGAAGACCTCCCTAATGCCCTTCTCGCTCTCGCCGACCCACTTGGAGAGCAGCTCCGGACCCTTGATCGAGATGAAGTTGGCCTCAGATTCAGTGGCCAACGCCTTCGCGAGCAGGGTCTTGCCTGTGCCCGGGGCGCCGTACAGCAGGACTCCTTTCGAGGGTTTGATCCCAAGGTGCGAGAAGAGGTCGGCGTACTTCAGAGGCCACTCGATAGTCATGTTCAGTTCCCTCTTCACCTCCTCGAGTCCACCGATGTCCTCCCAGTGCACGTTCGGGGTCTCTATCATGACCTCCCTCATAGCGGATGGTTCTACCTCCTTGAGCGCGTCATTGAAGTCCTGCATCGTGACCTTTAGGTTGCTTAGTATCTCAGCGGGTATCTGATCCGCCTCAAGATCTATCTGTGGGAGTATTCTGCGCAGCGACCTGAGTGCCGCCTCCTTCGACAGGGCGGAGAGGTCGGCGCCGACAAACCCGTGGGTGACATCTGAGAGGTACTTCAGGTCTACGTCCTCCGATAGGGGCATCCCCCTTGAGTGGATCTGCAATATCTCAAGCCTAGACCTCTTGTCCGGGACCACTATCTCAATCTCTCTGTCAAACCTACCAGGCCTTCTGAGTGCTGGGTCTATGGCGTTCACCCTGTTGGTCGCCCCTATGACCACGACCTTACCTCTGGACTTCAGGCCGTCCATCAGTGAAAGCAACTGAGCGACCACTCTCTTCTCGACCTCCCCAGTCACCTCCTCCCTCTTCGGGGCGATCGAATCTATCTCGTCAATGAAGATTATGCTGGGCGCGTTTTCCTGCGCGTCCTTGAATATCTCCCTGAGCCTCTGCTCGCTCTCCCCATAGTACTTGCTCATGATCTCCGGACCGCTGATGCTGACGAAGTTCGCATTGGTCTCGTTCGCCACGGCCTTCGCGAGCAGGGTCTTGCCTGTGCCAGGCGGTCCGTGCAGCAGCACACCACGGGGCGCCTCTATTCCAAGGCGCTCAAAGAGCTCAGGGTGCCTGAGGGGCAGTTCAACCATCTCCCTGATCTTCTGTATCGCATATTCGAGCCCGCCGATGTCCTCATAGGTAATCCTCTCTATGTCCCTCGCGGGAGGCTGGGCCTTCTCGCTTATGGACACTTGCGTGTAGTCGTTGACTATCACCGCGTCGGCAGCGGGCGTGAAGCTGGTAACGATTAGGTTTATTGTCCTTCCCATTATCCTGACCGGAAGGATGTCTCTCTTCGAGACGATCCTGCCTATGAGCTGGCTCTTGATGAACTCCTCGCCCCCCATGATCTTCAGGGGTTCGGTCGGCGCAAGCTTGACCACTTCAGCGTACTTGGCCACAACCTTCCTGACCTTGACCCTGTCGTCAATGCTTACCCCCGCGTTCTCACGCGTGTAACCGTCGATCCTGATGAGGCCTCGCCCGGTATCCCTGGGGTGAGCTGGCCATATCAGAGCGAATGTCCTTTTCTTCCCTATGACCTCTATTGCGTCCCCCGTCTGAAGGTTCATCTGCTCGACCACAGCGGGGTCCACTCTGGCGATACCTCTGCCCACGTCCGTGGACAAGGCCTCGGCCACCCTCAGGTAGACTGAGTTCTTCCCCTGGTCCTTCTCGTTGCCGGATCCGTCACCGATCAACTCGTGATGCTCACCTCACCTTTGGGACTGTCGATGTGTCCCAGGGCTGACCTTCTTTTAAACCCTATCACGGTTTCGAACTGAGCGCGTGTAACACGGGCTCTATCGCGTGGAGTGGAAATCGCGGTCAAGCCTGGACCTATCACCAAGTGGTGACCACATTTAGTGAGTAATATTTAAGTATTGCTCGACGGACCGTCACGTTCGTATGACTGACGAGCTGGAAGATATGCTCAGGTTGCTCGGTAACCCCACTAGGTTCAGGATAGCCAGGAGGTTGAGCCTGGGGCCGACGTACTTCCTAGATCTGGTACGTCTGTCCGAATCTGGACCTCAGGCGGTGGCAAGGCATCTTGATCTGATGGAGAGGGCGGGGGTCATCCGGACATGGGGTGAGGAGACGTCCAATAAGAGATTTTTCGGCTTGGCCAAGAACATAAGGATAGCGATCGACATACAGTCCGGCGAACTCAAGTGCGAGACCGAGAGGATTTCTAGGGAGCAGAGGGAACGTTCGGCGAAATCCATCACTAGCCTAGGTGCGGCTGAGGAGCTGAGGAGGATCGAAGGCGAGATGGGACTTCTCGAAAGGAGGCTGAGCCTGATCAGAAAGCGAAGGGCGAAACTCCTGAGGGAATACCGTGGAAAGCCTTAGTGACCGGCCCTAGCTCAGTATGCGCCTCAGGGCCGTGGCGTACTTCGTTGCGAGGGACTTGGCCCTCTCTGCCTCCAGTGCTTCTGCTATCACGCGAACGACTGGCTCGGTCTTTGAAGGCCGTACAAGAACCCAGCCGTCGGCCTCTTGAAACTTTAGCCCATCCCACTCGTCGGATTTGACGCCGGGGAAGGTCGCCTTGAGCGAGGAGAAGAGCCTTCTTTCGTCGATCGATGGGCGGTCGAACGGGATGTCAAACCTGGACGCGTGATACTTCGTGTAGGGGCCCAAGGCCTCGGAGATTGACGCTCCGCCCGCCAGCAGAGACGCGCTGGAGGCAGTGGCCAGTAGCCCATCCCTGGTCATGGCCAGATCCGAGAATATCACGCCGCCACAGCTGCCCTCACCACCAAGAAGCGAACCAGTCTTGCGCATCCTCATCGCGACGTTCCTCTCTCCGACTTTTGAGACGTACACACGGCGACCCGTGTTCCTCGCGAGGTCCGTGAATGCAGAGGAGGAGGCGTTGCTCACGACGAACGACGACCTCACTCGTTTGAGGAGGAAGAGAAGCGATGCTAACAGAGTCATGTCTTCTCTCAAAACCATGCCCTTTGGGCCAACAAGCACAGCCCTGTCTCCATCGCAGTCGTATCCCACGCCCAGGTCGCAATTCTGGTCGCGAACAAGGCTGCTGAGGCCAAACAGTGTCTCAGCGTTCGGCTCTATGGCCCTGTGAAAGACCCCATCCATCTCGCAGTTGATGGCTAACACGTCGGCCCCGATCATCTCAAGGACGGATATCGATAGGTCTGAGAGGGCACCGTTCCCAGGGTCGACGGCTATCCTCAGCCCTTCGGCTGTGACACCGAGCTGCCGAAACTCGTTCCGAAGCCCTTGTACGTACGTCTCCTGCATGTCCTCTGCGTGTTCGAATCTCGCAATCTCCGGTGGGGTGTCAATGGCAATCGCCTTCTCCACAGCGGATGAGATGACGGATTCGTCCGCTATGATGCCACTCGGGCCGAAAAGCTTGAGCCCGTTCCACTCTGGAGGGTTGTGCGAGGCTGTGACCATGAGCCCGAAGTCGGCCTTTCTGTTCACGACGAGATATGACACGGCGGCAACGGGAAGCACACCGCAGACGGTCACGGGCATGCCGACCGAGTTCAGGCCCGAGGCGAGCGCCTGTCCAAATGGCTCGGACGAAGGCCGCGTGTCATAACCCAGAAGGAAGCTACCTTCTAGGGCACGGCCGATTGAAATCCCCAGCCTGAAGAAGAACTTAGCGCCCTCCTTGGACTCCATCTTGATCCTGAGGCCGGACGAGGACACGACCCCCGCGAATGACGTGCTGCCGATCATCCTTGCAGTTGCACTTCTCTTGGCTCCACTTCGGATCGTAAGGCGGTCAGAGCTTCTTTGAGAGGATCCAGTAGTGCTTGATCTTGTTGATGTTAGGCAGTTGTGAGTAGAAGAAGAGGTGGGAGGCCCAAGGTATGACGGCCGTCCTCTGCCCCCTGAGCTTCATCTCCCAAAGAGCCTTGTAGAGCAGAACGGTGCTGAGGCCCTCGTACTTGGGATCTTCAACCACGCCGAGGGGACCGAACCACTCGAGCTCGAGGGCGCCGAACCCAGCGAACCCGACTATCTCCTCGTCCTGCTCGGCGATGATAACGCCAGGGGGCTTGTGCCTGAAGCTCATCACTATCTCGTAACTCCAGACTGGGCCGAATATGTCCAACGCCCAAGACATGACCCTTTCCTTCTCTACGGCATCCGGGATCCTGAACGTGAAGCCGGCTTGGGTGAACTTGTCCTGGAGGTTCAGGACCATCTCCGGCGTCTCAAACCCTGATAGGTCGACCAGGTAGTCGACGGCCTCTGAGACCTTTTCGTAGTCCTTCTTGGCCAGGAAAGAGAGGACTTTCTCTGACCTGATGTTGATGCCGGGGAAGAGGTGCCATCCCGCAAAGTCGGTCGCCCTAACGTCCTTGTACCCTCTGCCCCTGAGTTCCCCCTCAAGCTGGGACAGGAGCCTATCCCCGAGACCGGTCTCAAGGTGTTCGTCTCGAACGGCGAACACTTTCATCCAGGCGTGCTCCTTAGTTATGAGTTCCTTCGGTTCCTTGTTCCTGACCGCCCCTATCGCCACTCCTAGTGGAACGCCATCCTCAACGGCAACGAGCGACAAAGCAGGGTCGAAGTTGGGATCTAGAAAGGTCGCCCTCGTGAGGCTCCATGTCGATACCGAGTCGTGAACGTATACTGAGTTCACGAGACTAGCGACGCTCGGGATCAACGACTCGTCTAGGTTGACGATCTCATACATCTTCATGTCGGTCGCCCTGAGGGAAGATAAGTCTTTCAGCAATAAGTGATACACTCAAGGATGGGCTCAGGACGTTGACAACAACCGGACGGCCCTCGAAATGCTCCTCACACGTTTCATCTTGGCGTGGACTCCCATGAGAGGAGACAGGATCCCATGGGTCGGGGGCTCGTCCGAGGCTAACCCCTCTCGACCGTCATACCAAGGGACGTAGTGGGCCCTGTCCCCAGCTATCTTCTGAACGAGCATCGCCGTTTCCTTCAGCACATCCAAGTCATCTCCCTTCGTCAACTTTGAGATGAGTTCGGCCGCCTCCTTCTCCAGTTTGAGCGAGACCATGGCCAAAGCCGGCAGGGCCCGACCCGCTGTCGCTATCATAGAGTTGCGTTCTTGGTCCACGCGCGACAGCAACGGTATCAGGTGCTGTGCTTCCATGTTGACGACCTTGGTCCCCGCGATGACCTTGGACACAGAGGCTAAGAGCTTGTCAAGGTATTCTTGTTCTAGAATGAGTTCCACGGTCATCCTAGTTACGTCTTGACTCTTCTCGGACAAGTATGACATGCTGTGGTCCAACTCAGCTATTTTGCTCCAATGTCTGACCTGTCCGGCGCCATGGACCAATGGAACGAGCACAGCCAGGTATGCGGACAGCCTCAGCAGTGACCTGCTCAATTCATCGGATTGATCCACCATGGAAGCCATGAGCAGGCTCGTCTGCTTGGCGTCAAGCGCCTGAGAGCCCGTGGACACGGATAGCGATACCGTTCCTGATACGGCCGAGAGAAGTGAGTTGGCCAACAGCACGGGGCCTTCGGGGTGGTCACGTGACTCTATATGTGGCGATGATAGTACATAGAAGCCAGAGCCCACCTTCTTCCTCACTATTGCGTCAAACTGCATGAACAGGGGGTGGGCATCCTTTGGCTTCACTCCGTAAGTCGTTGTCGGCACCGGTCCCACTGACACAGCTACCACATCTGCGGAATCCTTGACCTTGAAGACAGGCCCCGCCATCCTGAGGATGAACTTCGAGGGAAGGCCCAATGCGATCGGGTCGGACCTCTTCTTCGCCCTGAACTCTACGTCTCCCTCATAGGGATACACCCTGAGAACGTTGCCGAAGTTCTCGTACGACCACATCGGGGTGCCTGGGCTTTCTGCGACGTCATTGAGGAGCCTAGCGTTGACGTTCCCCAGCACCTGTTGGACGGCCGAAAACGACTGGTGGTTCGGACCGAACGACCCTTGAGCGAAACTGACCGCTAGGAAGGATCCGGCACATATGCCAAGGTAGGTGCCACCTGCTTCCACGAATTTCCTTATTGACCTGGCGTTGTCAGGGCCCAGTGAGAGGGCTATCTCGGTGCTGTCCCCCCCTGGCATGATCAGGACATCTACCCTCGAGAGCGCTTCCTCAAGGTCTTGAGAGTCCATGAACGATATCAGGTTGAACCCCGTTTCCTCGAGGATATCGTGCAGTTCGATCAGAGAACGCGGAGATGTGCCGTATCCGCTGTAGAGCCCGACGACGGGGGTTCTGAGCCTTGGGGCTGTGTTTGGATCGTGCGACGCCATCCTCGTGACTTTCACGCCGACCTCATCCGCGAACCTCTTGGTCAGGTTTGATGCGCCCGGAACAGAGCCCTCCTCCACCAGGAAGTCTCCGGCAGAGGTGTTGCCTTCTCCCTTTCCCCTCGTCGACTTCATCGCCCTCCTCACCTCAACGTTGAGTGAGAGGAGATCGTTCACCCTTGAGAAGAGGGGGATTAGCGAACCGGGTTCGACCTTGGAGGTGTGTATCCTGAGCATCCGATCCCAGCTGCCAGCGTGTGACGATAAAACTATTCCGAGGTGAGTATGAGTGTGTCAGCGGGCCTGAAGTAGAGCGCTAGGTCGCTCCCGACGGAGACCGGGAGGTCCGCCTCGAGGTCAGCTATCACGCTTGTGCCTGGAGCTTGGCCGAACGCTCTGGTCACGCTGCCTAAGTAGGAGATGGCCGTTACCTTTGCATGTATCTCGTTGGCGCCATCTGAGGGCCTTGCCGAGAGGCTCTCCGGTCGGACCACAGCGATGACCTTGTCCCCGACCTTTCCGTCCATGCCGGGCGGGAACTTGCCCCTTATGATGCCTGCTGGTGTCGAGAGCTCAATGAGCTCCCTTATGGAAGCTACCTCTCCGTTCACCCACGTGGCTTGGCCTATGAAGTCCGCGACGAACAGGCTCTTCGGGAACAGGTATATCTCCCTCGGCGATCCGACCTGTAACAGCCTGCCCTGGTTCATCACTCCTATCCTGTCCGCTATGCTCATGGCCTCCTCTTGGTCATGCGTCACGTAAATCACGGTGATGTTCAGCTCCCTCTGGATCCTCTTGAGCTCAGTCCTAGTCTCTATTCTCAACTTAGCGTCGAGGTTGCTTAGGGGTTCGTCCATCAGCAGTATGCTGGGCTCTATGGCCAATGCTCGGGCGACTGCCACCCTCTGCTGTTGACCTCCGCTAAGCTGAAGCGGGCTCCTGGACTCAACGCCCTTTAGCCTCAGTAGCTCCAACACGTGGGAAACTCTCCTATCCTTCTCGTCCTTGGTGAACTTCCTCATGTTCAGCCCGAACTCTACGTTTTCCTTGACGGTCATGTGCGGCCAGAGGGCGTAGTTCTGGAACACCATCCCGGTCCCCCTTTCGTTGGGCGGAACGTTAGTCATGTCCCTGTCGTCAAAGTACAGTCTGCCCTTGTCGGGTAGCTCGAACCCCGCGATGACCCGAAGTAGTGTGGTCTTCCCGCATCCGCTTGGCCCCAGAAGCGCGAAGAACTCAGAGTCCATCACCTGAAGGGTGGCCTCGTCCACCGCGACGACTTCTCCGAACCTCTTGGATACGCCCTCAAGCCTCACGTTGGTCAATCTCATACACCCACTAGAGCGTATGCCCTTTGGCGCGATAGAAGGGTGGACAAACCTATCGCCGCGGCCTGCATTAACATGAGCAAAAGCCCGATGGCTGCCGCGACTCCGGGCCCTCCGGCCAGCATGTACAGGACATCGAGCATCTTGAGGGTGAGTGGACCGTACTTGGGGTTCGCGCTCCCTATGACAAGGCTCGTTGAGACCTCGGACATGGAGTAGATGAAGGACAACATGGCACCTGAGAGCACATTGAGTACGATGAGGGCCAGCACTATCTTGGTGAAGTTCCTGAGCCTGCTGGCGCCTAGGTTTATCGCTGCCTCCTCAAGTGAGACGTGGGTCTGCTCGAGGCCGGCAAAGGAAGACCGGACCGTGAACGGGAATCGCCTCACAGCGAAGCTGAAGATCAGCAGGGGAGCGGGGTTGATCAGAGGAGACAGCAGCGGGTTCCCTAGGTAAGTGAAGAACAGCCCGGCAGCTATGACTACACCGGGTATCGCCAAGGGCATTGTGACCAACGTGTCGAACAGCCCTTTCCAGGGTATGTCCTTCCTTGAGACTATGTAGGCGGCCCCCGTCCCGAGGAAGACTATGATCAATGTGGCCACGGAGGAGTAGATCAGGCTGTTCCCAAGAGCTGACAGTACCTCGGGGTCGGAGAAGGCAACGCCGAAGTTCCGGAGCGACATCTTTGCCGGAAGTATGGTCCCGCCCCAGATTTCCCCGAACGCAAGTAACGTGACTCCGACGTGAGGGAGAAGGGCAACCGAAAGGGTGACCATCAGGAAGAGGTATATCACGACCAGCTTCCAGCTTGTTGCCTTCTGTGATCTAGGTTTCCAAGCGCCCCCTCTGCTCAGCATCGCGTACCTGCGGAGCGAAACGTACTTCCGAACCACCATGAAAGACGCCAGGCTGAACCCCAACAGGACCAGCGCTAGCACGGTTGCCTCGGGCCTTATCTCCCCTATGGGCGAGAACATCTTTGAATAGACCTGGTAAGTGAGGGTCTTCTCTGCCGCGGTTCCCTGGAACACTATGGGAGTGCCGAGGTCCTCTAAGCTCATGATGAACGTAAGGATCGCGCCAGCCTCAATCCCCGGGAGCGCAAGAGGCAGGATCACCCTCCTCAGTGTGGTCAGTCCACGGGAGCCGAGGTTCTCCGCCTGCTCCTCCAGCGTCGGATCTATGTTCACGATGGAGTTGAACGAGTTGAGGAAGGCGACCGGGTAGTAGGTCAAGACCTGGACGACTATGACGGCAAAGATCCCCTCCACCCCTATCCTGAAGGGCGTCAGATGGAGGTAGTCATAGAAGAGCATGTTGAGCACGCCGTCCACATGGATCATCCTTCTCAGCCCTATTGCCCCTATGAAGGGCGTGAACAGAAGGGGGAGGAGTATCAGGATGTTGAGCGCGGTCTTGCCCGGAAAGGAGTACCTGGCGAATATGAAGGCGAGTGAGGTCCCGAGGAGCGTGGCCAACAGCGATGCCATCAGGGCTATCTGCAGCGAGTTGAGGATGACCCCGGCGTCATAGCCCGTGACCACCAGCCTGTCGGGTCCCTGAAAGGAGAAAAAGGTCCCCCTAACCTTGATGTCTAAGTGTAGGAATGGAAAGACCGGGTCCAACTGCAGGCCCACTGGCAGGTAGTAGGCGTCTGAGAGGATCAAGTCGAATATCTTGAGTGATGGTTTCCCCTCAAAGATGAACGCATTGTAGAGGATTGACAGGATGGGTGCAATCAGGAACAGAGCGAAGAAGACCAGGGCACCGATGAGCATGACCCACGAGAGTGGGTCCATCTGCCAGAATACTTTTCTGAGCGTACCCCGCACGCTCAACTCAGGCACCGAGCATTGCCCTCACACTATCGTACCTGCTTGCGGCAGCGTTCTTCCACTTCAACCTCATGCTCAAAGCGAACGATGTGTCCATGAGCAGCCTGGAGTTTATTGACATCGCGTACTCCTTGGTGAAGGTCAAGATCGTCCCGTTGCTTTCGGACCAAGATAGAGGCCTTGAGAGCTCCGCAAGGAGATCGTCGAACCTCGCCTGAGATATCTGGCCAGTCCTCAGCTTCGTCACCATGGCTGACCAGAGTGACGAGAGCTCTCCGTGAAGGTCGACCATCGTGCTCTCCATGAAATCTCTCATGCTCTGCTCAAGCATTCCCGCCTCGGTCTCGTTGAAGTCAAAACCGGCCCCAGCTGTTGTCAGGTTGTAGTACTCGTAGAGATCCACCCTAGCCCTGCCCTTGGCCGTCTGAAACACGTCGGGCCTCACGGGCATCCTGTTCAGCGTCTCATCTAGCCATAGCGTCTGGCCTTCGAGGGACAGGACAAAAGCGGTGAAGGCCTCGGCCTCTTCCTCGTAACCCGTGCCCTTGATTATGGCTATGGGATCCCCGTTGACGATGGACTCGCCGGCGGGTAGGACGTACTCCAAGTCAGGGTTCCTGAGATGGCTGCCGTAGCCGTAGAAGTCTATCGATATCGAGGCCCCCACTTCCCCGCCCTCGGCCGCTGTCTGGGCCTCGACAGAGCCATCGTAGTAGCGACCGTTGGCAGCGATTCGCCTAATCAGGGCCCATCCGGCTTCCCACCCGAAGGCCTGCAGGATTATCGTGTAGGTCCTAGTGTGAGACGTGGAGAGACTCGGCTTGGCCAAGGCTATGGTCGGGAACTCCCTGTTGAGTTCTGGGCTCCCGAGGTCCGCCCAACGGACGGGTGTCGACAGGTTGTATCTGTTCAGGAATACGTTGTTGATCGTGAAGCCGAACGAGGATATCGCGGCTGCGACCCACAGCGGTCTGCCTTGGTCGTCATTCACCCTCATCAACGCCGTTCCTATCGATGGGGGGAGAGCGTTGACCTCACTCATCACCTCGGTGCCCGTCATGGGCTGCAGGAGGTCCAAGTAGATCAGCTGGTTGAACAGAGTTGGGCCACCACCCCAGGCAATGTCGACTCCTCCATGTTCAATGGTCGCCCTCCAGTAGTCCGGCGGGGTGTAGATGTACCTCACTCCGGTTATGTTATGGTCCTTCGCATAGTCCGAAGCTAGGAAGGCATCCCTGAATATCTTCTGAATGGAGGAGTCGTGGCGAGTGATCACGACAATCTCCTTCTGCTCTGACGGCGGGGCAGGTTGCTCGCCCTCGCGTTGGAGAAGAACAAAACCCCCCACAGTGGACAAGATAACGATTACGGCAATGCCGGCAAGAACTCTCCGATCCAGTTCCAAGCGAAAGAGTCACCGGTTAGCCGTTGGCAAATGCCATTTAAAGCTTTTAACTCAAAACGTGAGTGGCGCGAACTCAATATACATAAGGGTCAACGTGAATTGGCTAAGGCAATGAACGAACACATCAAGGGCCTCAGCGTTCTTCTCGACGAAGCGGTTAGGAATGGAGAATTCGCCGGTTATGATTGCCTGATTGCCGGACGCGATGACGTTGTGGCCCACCTCATTGGAGGGTTCAGTCAGATAGTTCCCTCCAGGGAGGAGATGGACGCGAGGCCGGTATTCGACTTGGCCTCGGTGACGAAGCCCGTGTCCACTGCCACATCTGCAATGGTCGCGGTCGAACGGGGAGCGCTTAGTCTGGATACGAAGGTGTCGGACCTGATATCCGAGGCGAAGGAAGTCGCAGATGCTCGACTATGCGACCTGATGAGCCACAGAGGGGGTTTGACGGGCTGGATTCCACTGTACAAGTCGTCGAAGGATAGGAGCGATTTGATCAGAATGCTCATGGAAGTGGAGCTCGAGAGGCCCATAGGGGAAGCTGAGGTGTACAGCGACCTCGGATACATGCTGATAGGACTGATGCTGGAGCGCGCTTTTGAAAGACCTTTGAATAAGGTGGCGCAGGACCTCGTCTTCGAACCCTTGGGGATGAGGGAGACATGTTTCTTGCCCAACGAAGAGCTGAGGAGGAGGGCGGTCGCGACCGAGGTGATGGATGATGGCCTGCCCCTGATCGGAACCGTGCACGATGAGAACGCAAGGGCGATGAGTGGGGTTTCGGGTCATGCCGGGCTCTTCGGCACGGCTGAGGACCTACTCATATTCGCAAGGATGTTCATGCGGGGGGGCGAGTTTGACGGCAGAAGGCTACTGTCCGAAGAGGGCCTCAATCTCATGACCAAGAACCAGAACAGGCGGATAGGGGGGCATTTTGGCTACGGATGGGTGACGAAAAAGGGCGACAGCCTGTTCGGTGGCTTGTGCTCAAACTCGTCATTCGGGCACACAGGTTTCACAGGGACATCGCTTGCTGTGGATCCAGAGAAGGAGGTCTGCGCGATACTCCTGACAAACGCGGTACACCCGAAGAGGAAGGAGAAGAGCATAAACCCGTATAGGCGAGCAGTGTTTGACCTAGCTGTGAAAATGGTGGGGAGGAGAGACTAGTATGTTGTCACTACCCTCTAGCGTTATGGGCAGGATATCCAAGATGAAGTTGGGCGAGATAGCTGGCGAGGTGATATTCGCCGGAATCGAGGGCCCCACACTGACCGAGGGCGAAAGGGATGTGCTGAGGGAAGTCGCGCCCGGCGGTTTCGTTCTGTTCCGCAAGAACCTAGTTACATTGGAGGGGGCGCGTAGCCTGTGCGACGATCTGACTGCGTTGATGGAGTCAAAAAAGGGCACGAGGCCGTTCATAGCAACTGACCAAGAGGGTGGGGCTGTGACCAGATTGCCGCCCGAGGCGACCCAGTTCCCAAGTATGATGTCCGTCGGCGCTAGCCAGCGACCCATGAACGCGTTCAAGGTGGCGACTTTGATGGCAACCGAGCTCAGAGCTGTGGGCATCAACATGGACTTCGCCCCGGTTGTTGACATCAACAACAACCCTGACAACCCGGTCATAGGCACGAGGTCGTTTTGGGAGGACGAAAAGACGGTGGAGCAGTTCAGCACCAAGTTCATTGGGGGGATGAGGCAGGGAAGGGTGCTCTCCGTGGCAAAGCACTTCCCCGGTCACGGTGACACTGACGTTGACTCACATAGGGATCTCCCCGTGATGAAGCATGACATCAAGAGGCTTGAGTCCGTGGAGCTAGTCCCGTTCAGGAGGGCGATCTCGTCCGGGGTCGACGGGATCATGGTGTCTCATGTGGCGCTCACCCGCTTGGATCCGGAGCCGACTCCTGCCTCGCTATCGAAGAACGTGGTCACTGGGATGCTGAGACGGAAGCTGTCGTTCCCAGGGCTGATCATGACGGATTCTCTTACCATGAGAGCTGTGGCTGACAGGTTCGAGGTCACTGAAGCCGCGATCAAGGCGCTGGAGGCGGGAAACGACATCGTGTTGACCTGCGGCGGCGTCAAGATGGCTCAGGAGGTACATTCCGCGTTGGTCGCGAAGGCGAGGTCGGACAGAATGTTCGCGAAAAAGCTCAGGCGGAGAGCGGCTAGGGTAATTGCGAATAAGGAGTCCAAGCTGAGGAACTTCAGGAAGCCGTCACTGTCGATAGTCGGCTGCAATTCGCACGTATCTGAGATACTGAGGATCGTCGAAGGATCGGTTGCCACAGTCTACGATGACGGGATCGTTCCGATTCATGAGAGACTCCGAATCGCGGGCTTCGCGGCGGTCAACGATAGGGGGCTGGAGGACGTGATAAAAGAGGAACTCCAAGCGGTCTTTCAGCCCAGCCAGCTGATCTCCTACGAAGAGATCGCTGTGGGGAGGTCGCCCACATTGGGAAGGGCAAGGGTTGCGGACGTTTGCCTAGTGTTCACGAGGGACTTGCACAACAACCCGGGCCTAGTGGAGGCGGTGAACAGGATAATAGGGCTCAAGAGGCGCACGGTGGTCATCGCCACCAACAACCCCCATGACTTGAGGCGGATCAGGAGGCCAGCGGCCTACATAGTAACTTACAGCCCCGGTCGTCTTTCCATTAGAGTGGCGATGAGGACGATCTCGGGCGACGGAAGGCCTTCAGGTGCAGTCCTCCCAAGCCTGAGGGAGACGGCCGAGGTCAGGTCTGCCGCGAAGTGAGGGGCCAGCAATGGATTCAGGCGGACCAGCGCTCTAGAGCTCGCTTGAGCGCCTGGTGCTCCTGAGCGTATTGGTGGAGGGGCACCCCAGACATAGTCGCGTCCACGGCTTCCCTCATTGCCCTCGCGCCCATCTCTCCTCCGTCGGGATGGCCCCATATTCCAGCCCCAGCGTTTATCACGACGTCCTTGCCCATTGCGCTCACCAGACTCGGGATAAGGCCGGCGTGGATCCCCCCGCTGGCTACGGGGAACGTAGCCTTGAGTGCGGAAAGATCTGACAAAAGAAGCTGTACGCTCCTCTTGACCTCAGGCTCCTCGGACTCCATCTTGCCTATCCCTGCAGTGCCCACGTGAACTTGGTCGCCTCCAGCTATCCTAGTCAGTAACGAAATGACAGGGAACGAGACCCCGTGCCTGGGGTTCCTAGTGAACGCAGCGTGCATGGCCCGGTGCACGTGAACTGGAACCTTTATTGAGGGATCACCGGCTATCACCCTGACGCTCTCCAACCCGCATATGATCGCATCCACCATCAGCGCGCTAGCTCCGTTCTCGATCGCGACGTCTGCTCTGCTCATCAAGTCGCTGGGGTTGCACGTTATGTTCACGGCGTAGATCACCTTCCTGTCGGTCTCCTGCTGGACCCTGTCTAGCGCCTCAGAGACCAGAGACGCCCTGTCCTCCAAGGGACAGAAGGGCTGGTCGGTGAGAGTCTCGTCGTCCTTCAGGAAGTCCACCCCCTCCCTTCCAACTGCATAGGCCAAGTTGGCCATCTCATCCGGAGACAGCCCTACCTTTGGCTTGAAGATGCACCCTATGTGAGGCCTCCTATCCTTGGACGTCCCTATGATCTCCCTTACGCCTTCGACCCCGAACTTCGGGCCGCTGAAAGAGGCCACGAACGATTCTGGGACCGACATGTCGACTAGCCTGGCGTTCCTCAGAGAGCTGAGGCCGAAGAGGTTGCCCGCGACCACGGATAACCACTGGTAGAGGTTCCCCTCCTCGAAAAGCTCGCGCGGGTATGCTATATGTACGAGGTTCTTGGATTCGTCTACCATGAAGACCTTGGCCCCCAGCCTGTTGAAGATGGAGGAGGTCATGGTGCTCACCTCAGTCCAAGATCCCACGGATTCCTCCTCTGCTATCCTCTTCCCCGCCTCGCTCAAAGACAGCTCCGAGTCGACCAGATACTGCGTTAGAACAAAGCCACTTGGGTCGGGCTGGAATCCAAGGTCCACGTACGACATGTAACTCCGTCAGATATGCTCAATCGCTTATTAACGTTGATCAGGAACCCCGAATCAATTGGTCAAACGCAGTCATGCAAAGAGGCGGGGGACCAGGACGGAATACTCGGTCAGAGACATGTTCAGAGAGGCAGGCTGGGCGGTCATAAGGTCGGGCGGGAGTCTGGGGCCGGTCGACCTAGTCTGCATGAAGGAAGGCGACGTCGTGTTGGTTCAGGTCAAGAGAAAGGCGGGGAGACCTCTGTACATAGCGGATGGGGTGCCGCAGAGACTGCAGGGTTTCCGCGTGATGCTCGTGGTAGACTTCGGAAGGGGGAACCTGAGGGTCACGCCGAGGAGGCACAAGGTCAAGCCGCAGGACGGGATCCCGCTGCGGGAATTCCTAGCCAGCCACAGGGCCGGGAGAACCGGGCAGGTTTGCCGATAACCCCCAGAGCTCGGGTTTTCCGCCAGCCCAAGTGAGGCGTTTCGGACTCGAGCCGCCATCGATCGTGTCGATCCTGATCGCGTCGTCCCGGCGGTTTTGCCCACCAGGCTCAGTGATGTAGCAGTACTGCACAGCTTGGAATGGCGAAGCAGCCAAATGTATGCCAAGATCGCCACCGGGTTGGAGCCTCTCTCTTTCGAGAGCGTGGTGGAAACCCCCTCCAACCGGCGGGTCTCGCAGTCGTCGCGTCGGCCGTCACAGGGGGAGTGGCATAGGTGCTAGTCAGAAGAAGATAAAAAACGAGGGGAAACCCCTCTTCCCTATTTCTTCCTGATGAAGAAGAAGTACGCTCCTGCAGCCACGACTATCACTGCGGCACCGCCGACTATGTAGTAGCCCATTGGAATTGGCTCGGACTCCGGAGTGACTCCCCATTCGATGCCGTTCAATATGGCCTTCCAACCGTCCAGCGTCACTCCTCTGTATGCTGGGTACCAGATGGCGTAGTCTCCGACCGGGGACTCGACCGTCGCTATGACCTTACTTGAGCCGAATATGTACTTCTCCGCAGCCATTTCCACTGTGGAGCCGACTTGGCCCGCTTGGAAGAACACCGGAGGATGGGCCGGGCTGCCGTCGACTATCGTGGAGTCCGGCGAGCTCTTGAACACCCAGAAGACTGCTGGCTTTGAGGAGAACAGTCCGGGCTTGGGCAGGTTCTCATATGTTACTGCGGTGCCTTGATCGGTGACGAAGTAGATCGCGGCTGGACCGTGGAACATCACAGGGTGCGTAATGCCAGTCAGTATCTTAGCGGCATCTGGGTCAGCCGTGTTTGTTATGTTGGAGAGATTCCTGTATGGAGCGGCCCCGATGTTCCAAGTTGGGCTTTCGACCGAGCAAAGGTCGAACCTTATGTGAGCACCAATGGCGGCAAGAATCCTGTTCGGCTGGTCCTGTATGAGGTCAGATCCTGTGGTTGCCAAGTATGAACTCAAGTAATCGCTGTCCGTTCCCACCCAAAGGAACTTGCTGCCCGTCCTCATCCAAGCGACTATAGCGTCGATCTCGGCCTGTGTGTAGTTCCCTGACCCATCCCTTATCTTCGGGAGAATCAGGGCGGACGCTCCCTCCAGGACTGAGCTATTGATGCCCCCGCGTGCTACGACCACAACGTACCCCTTATCCGTGAGGTTGCCGACGAATTCCGTGAGGTACAGGCTCCCCAATGGCCTCCCAGTCTTCATGTCAACAACCACTTTCTTGCCAGCTTGAGGCAGACTTGGGCCGATCAGGAATAGCGAAGCGAGGATCGTCGCCGCAATGAGCGTGAGGATTGCTTTTTGAGGATCGATTTTCATTTCATGTCAGGCCCATTTCTCAGGTTCTATAAGCCTTTGCTGCCTTCGGAGATGGCCTCATTAATGAGTAAGAAACCTAATATACCCTGCGAGACAAAGCGGTTAAGTTACTTCGGCCGACGGAACAGGTACCAGTATCCCCCAGCGGCCAACAAAACTAGGACTGCACCGGCCGCGATGAGTAGTGAGCTGGGGGAGATATAGTCGGTTGATGTGGGCGGCTCCTGCGAGACGTTCACCGGAACCGTTATGAAGCCTGAGGCCGGGTACCGCGCCTTGTTCTTTAGGCTCGAGTTGTCAAAGAACTCGAAGTAGACCTGCGTTGAGTTCACATTCCATATCCTCACGGTCTGCATGTCGAACGTCAACGTGGCGCCCTGCCTTTGGGTGACCTGGGCCTTGAAGAGGTTGGAGCCGGCCACGTAGTATGCGTCCACAAGGGATATGCCCGATGGATCCGACAGCACGATCGTGGCGTTCAACCTGGAGCCCTCCGTTATGCTGTCCGGGAAGGACACGCTCACGACCTCAGGGGGGGTGGTCTCCCTGACCTGTTCGGTGGCCATGAAGAGGGGCATAGCTCCTGACGTGGCGTCGAATCTCGGGATGAGGTCGTCCACCTCGATGCCGACTGCGGAGAGGATCGTAGGGGCGATATCGTTCTGAAGCCCCAACCCCGTGGGCGAGCAGACGCTCGAATGACTGGAGACTAGGAAGCACGTGTGTACTTCCTCCACTGAGTACGGCTTGGGGCCGCCCGAATGCCCCCCTCCTAGGAAGCCGTGATCAGTGGTCACCAAAATCAAGGTGCTGTCGAGTATCCCATGCCGCTCAAGGCCCGAAATCAGCAGGCCGATCGCATTGTCGCAGAGCTCCAGCGCATAAGCGTATTGGGATGATGGGTCTACTACCTTGTCCACGGTGACGCTGTGGCCCACAGCGTCGGGCTCGGTCATGTGGATTCTCACGTAGAAGTTGCCAGCGGAGTTCGGCCCTATGAATTCGTCAACCACCCTTCTGACGAGATATGACGCGTTGATGAGGCCCGTAGGCGTGAACGCGTACTCGTCGAACTCCGGATCGCCGGGCGTCCAAGTCAGGTTCTGGGCGGCCAGCGAGTAATCCGTGACATTCGCCAAGTTCCAGAATATGGGGTCCACGTTCCTTGTCACGTTCTCCGGTAATGGGGCGGTCGCCCAAGGGATGGCGACGGCGACTTTCCAGGACGAGCCGTAGAATGACTTGATGCGCTCTCCTATGCTCAACCCAGCCGGTATCGATATCTTGGTCGTCGCGCCAAAGACGTTGGCATAGATCTTGTGAACATCCGGGCCGTAGCCCGTCTCTATCGTGGAGAGACCCGGGTCGGTGGAGGGATCGTGATCTACGATGAACAGACTGTTCATAGCTCCGCGTTGCATCAAGGATGCTAGGTTCGGCAGGTAGCCTAGCCTCATCAGCTCCGCCACCCAAGTGGGATTGGCGCCGTCGTATGATATCAGGATGACCCTGTTGAACCTAGGGATCGGGCTCGCCAACGTGACGGGATGAACGACGAACGGTAGGACGAAGGCTAGAACGAGGATCAGCTTCATCGCCTTGGCCCGGAAAACGCCGGTTGGGATCATCATCTCGAAGCCGGGGCCGCCAGTGGGAATTTAACCCTTGAGGTCGTTTGGGTTGTGCATCACGAGAGCGTTGACAGCACGGTCGACAGTAGTGCCGCCGAGATGGCCCCGGAGGCCACTCCGACGACGAAGTTCGAGGTCGTGCGTTGGTCTCCCCCTTCCCCCTGGCGCTCAAAGAGCAGGCGTCTGAGGGCGGATATGAACGCGTATGGTATGATCGTGGTGGCGGGGCTCATGAAGACGCCAATGGCCAGAGCATAGGGACTAATTGCCATGCCGCGCAACAAGCTCAGGAGGAGCGGTAGCCCGAGTCCAACTAAGCCGCCCATCAATAGCGAGGAAAGGTCGACGCTGGGCGGAGAAACCTGACCGCTCAGGTAGGAGTAAGCTGAGTAGACGCCTGTCGTCTGCTCTACCATGCCCAGGAAATAGCCGCCCAGGATCCTGCTCTGGACGCCCAAGCGGAAGACCAACCAGAGGTAGAATATCGAACCCAAGAGGAGGCCCAACAGCGACCCTAGGATGAAGTAGGAGAAGGTCTCATGGTGCCTCTGGTTAAGCAGCTCGCCGAACTTCACGGACTCGAGCGAGGTGGCGCCCCCTATTGTGGAGGCCACTGACAGATAGCCGACCAAGAAGAAAGACACTGAATCCTTGGAGAACCCCTGCCCTATGCCGAACGTCCTCGACATGATGGGCCAAGTGCTTCCCACGATTACATCCGAGGGGGCATAGGCCAGATTCAACTCTGCTAGACCGCGAGAGCTCCAAGCCGAGGCGGTGAGGAGGGCCATGACCAACACTACGGCCAAGAGCACGGCACTCCCGCCCCAAACCCAAGCCAATAGCACTGGTGGCGCGGCAAAGATCAAGAAGGTGGCCAACACTGGAAGTTCCTCCTTCCGGACGCTGGATGTCCTTGCCGTCTCAATGAAGATGCCCGCAGAGGAAGCGAGGAAGAGCCCCATCCCCATCCACAGGGAGCTGAGGCCCAAGCTCCTGCTCGCAGAGAACAAGGTTCCGTAGTTATTGAGATACTGCTCCGGTATCACGTTGAGTTGGAACTCCAATGGGAGCAGGACCAAGTAGTAGATGGCGGCGGTGATCGACACGGTCGCGGTGATCGAGGAGGGCACAAAGAGGAGGAACCATATGTAGGGAACTGTCGTCATTATGTCAAAGCCCAACAGGCCGCCAGGGAGGACCTCCTTGACCATGGCGTATATCGGACCCGTGAACCCAGCGGGCAACAGGAAAAAGTCGTTCAGAAACATACTGGAGAGATAGCCTTGGGTGAGGGAGACCAGAAGGAAGCCCAGGGAGAAACCTGAGAGCACGGTTGCGGAGACCCCCCTCTTGGGCCTGTCACTCAGGGCCTCGCCGACTAAGCGGTGGGTCGCCGAAGGTACCGGGTAGGATATTGTCTTGAGCGAGTAGAGCCGATCTCTCAGCAGGAACATCTGGGCGGAGATGGAGACCCAGATGATGGAGTTGACTGCTATCGCGAAGAGCAAGGAGGGAAGGACGGCTGCGAAGGGGATTGGCGCTCCTCCGAGCGTCGCCAGGGAAGCGATCCTCTGATTCGGCATCAGCAGGGAGGGCAGGCTGTCGGGCATGCCACCCCAGTCGAGATCGCCTGGGAGGCCCAGGACTATGGGCAATCCTACTAGGGCTGGCAGCAGCGCGGAGCTGGCGCTCGCCCCCTCGACGATCGCGAACAGAGTTGAGAAATCAACTGGGGCTAGCCTGAGGGCGAAAGAAAGGCAGAACCAAGCTAGCAGGGATGTGCTCACGAACGCGCCCTCCCCCGTGACGAAGCTGCCGGTCGTCTCCGCCATGTAGATCTGGGATAGCGACCACACAGAAGCCAAGAGGGCACCGAGCGCCACTACCGCTGGTCTGGGCGAGGCTGCCTGCTGACTCAAGCCGGCTGAGGGTTGAGGGCCTGAGATATAGCACTAACTCGTGGTCTGACGCGCGGACGGTGAACGCGGCGTCCCTTGCGACCGCCATGCAATCTTTATAGTGACATCGGAAGAACGAGTCGAGAGGGCCCGTGGCCAAGTACGGATCAAGGCACCGGCCTGCGGAGTCGGAGATCCTGGGTTCGAATCCCAGCGGGCCCGCCA
>Ga0172366_10000384_pt1 | contig 31221 bp, 29 predicted proteins | sample LakKivSesite69cm_FD_114533 | JGI IMG/M metagenome (GOLD analysis project Ga0172366, IMG submission 114533) | Sediment microbial communities from Lake Kivu, Rwanda - Sediment site 69cm | ecosystem: Environmental > Aquatic > Freshwater > Lake > Sediment | place: Rwanda: Western Province, Lake...
CCAGCTGGGATGGTCCAATCAAAGCCATCCAGTGTGATATCCGTGTCTTCTGATGCGAAGATGTAGGCTTCAACATACGAATCCTCAGGCATAAAAAACGGAGTCGCTTCGTCAGGCTTAACACCTATAAATGTAACGCCCGAACCATAAGCGTCGTAGGTCCCGTTTTTCCCTAACGAATTACTAAGAGAGCCATTATGGAGGTATTCGAGCGTGATTGGCTTATCAGCCTGCACGGCGATTGCGTTCGCCGGAGCTTGAAAGCTGATGCCACTGTTTGCTGGCGCATTTAACGTCATTAGTACTTGCGTTGTTTCGAGGTTGAACACCGTGACCGTCGCGTCCTGAGTTGATGATGCCCTGAACCCATAATGTTCTGCAGCGTCCCAGCCGGTTTGAGACCACGAATAAAAGGTCCTGCCAACGAATCCTCCTTCAGCAGAAGGCACGAAGAATGAACGGGCATCTCCCCAAATGTCTACAGGTCTTCCCGACTGTATCATTACGTAGCCCGTGGACTCAACTCTGTACGTCCTAAAGGGGTCCGTCATCATTGTCTTAAATCCGTTCGTTGTAATCGTAAGTTCTTCTTGTACGCTGTCGTTCCTCGTCACGGTAACTACAGCGTTTTCAAGAGCGAAGATTGCGATATCAATATCGTAATCGCTTCCAGTCCCCAACAAAACGAATTCCTTGCCTACGTAAGCCCCATTGACATCCTGGTAATACGAATCAGGCAAGGACGCAGAGGAAGCATTCCAAGCTGGGACTGACCCATAATTCAGGAGATAAACATTCGCAAGTTTGTCTGTCACAACTTTAAAGAAGGTACCATTTCGGAAGACAGCGTAGTGTTTCTGCAGGCTGTTTATCGTTGCTTGGGAAACCAATGAGCCATTATCTAGGCTGTAAACTCTTACGTGAGTATCATTTTCTATTCCTACAATCGCCACCAATCCAGCCCTTGTAATTCCAGATGTTCCCGTTGAATTTGTATCAAGCCTCCACCCAGAATTAAGGTCACTCCCACGGGTCAGATTGTACTGGTACTGTTTTGCGGGAACATAGCCATAATACTCATACTTTGTTTCCTGCGCATGCACACTAGAGACCTTCGGGGGGAGTGATACAATAGAAAAAAGGTTAATCATTAGTATGGCGATTATTATTGTATAAAATTCCCTTATGAAGTTCAGTTTTGATTTCATGACCTATTCCTTCTTTCAGAATAAGTTTTGTATATCCATTTACAGCTATTTTCTATTATAATTTTCGCAAGAAACATTCTATCTTCAATATGCCCACCAAATTTATAGATAAAAAAATACATTGTAACATAATGAATTGAATTCTAACACTAAGAAAAGGACAAGTCCTCAATCGGTATAAATATCACAACATTTTAGAATAATGTTTCCATTATTTCACAATTTGTGAAAAGCCTTTTTTAACGGGATTCATGCTTTTCTAGCGCGTCCTCTATTAATAAGTAACACAGCGATACTACCAATGGCAGCTGCTGCGACTCCTACAGCCACGTACATGATTGGAAAGCTCTCCCCCAGAGGAGTCAACCTCACGTCAGGAACGGCGTCAACTGTCTGAACGCTCGGAACTTGAACCCCCTCAAACTTTAACCCTTGAAACTCTGGCTCGAATGGCCAGTTCAGAATCTCGATGACCAGTTTTCTATTTGCCCTCAGCACGTGCGTCCCGGGTTGAGTAATTAAATAGTGTGAATTTGCGCCAATGGTCCAGCCGTTGCCATTCAGGGTTATGTCTGTCTCTTCTGATGTGAAGATGTAGGCTTCCACGTACGAATCGACCGGGAGATAAAACGGGGTGTCCTCGTCCGGTTTGACGCCAATGTACGCTACGCCAGACCCGTACGCACCGTACATTCCGGTCCCCTCGAGGCTTTCAAGCGAACCATTATGGACGAACTCAAGCGTGACGGGCTTGTCGCTCTGAACCATAATCACTGGAGCCTGAGGTTTAAACCCGAACCCGCTTCCCGCCTGGACAGCTTCCGTCAAGATTTGTTGCTTTGTCTCGAGGTTCCAAACCGTTATTGTTGCGTCTTGGGCGGCTGATGCCCTGAACCCGTAGCTTTCCACGGCGTCCCAGCTTTTTTGAGCCCACGAATAGAAGGTTGTGCCCACGAATCCCCCCTCAACCGAAGGCACACACAGCGTTCTGACTTCCCCCCACGCGTCTGGAAGCCTGGTTGACTGAATCATGATGTTGCCCGTGGAAACAACCTTGTACACTCTGAAGGGTTGCCAAATGGGCTCTTCCCAAGCGTTGGCAGCAATCGGGAACTGCTGGATGTCGCCGTCGTCCCTCGTCACAGTAACCTCGGCATTTTCCAAAGCTATGATCAAATAATCCAAGTTGTAGCCCAGCCCAGACCCCATGAAGACGAACTCCTTTCCCACGTAAGCTCCATCGGTAGCCTGTGTGAATCCCAGAGGCAGCGGCGCAGATGTGGCATTGCTTGGGGGAACCGACCCGTAATTGAGCAACATGACGTTAGCTAACTCACTCGTTTCGACCTTGAAGAATGAACCGTTTTGGAAAACTGCGTGACATTTTTGCATGCTGCCTATCGTGGCTTCGGAAACCACCGACATGTCATCCAGATTATAGACCTTTACGCGGGTGCCATTAACTATGCCCACAACCACAACCAAGGCGGCAGTAGCCACAGTACTTTTTTTTAGCACCCAGCCAGAATTGAGGTCGTTCGGGTTGGACAAGTTGTACTGCCATATTTTTGCGGGAACGTAACCGTAATACTCGTAGGTTGTTTCTTGCGCGTGCACACTAGATATCTCAAGTGGCGTGAAAGAGGAAACAGAGCTGCAGAATAGGATGGTAATCATTGTCACCAACGGTCCAGCCTTGATGCATGTTCTCGGTGACATTCTGATCCCTGCTTAGATAAAACTCTGATATTCTTTATAATCAAGTCTTTTATAATTTTCGCAATCTCAGAACCTTAGACAAATATGTTCGAAAAAAATTAAAAAAACATTTTGGGATGATTGTATGGGTTTTACTGCGCCTTTTTGCCTCTACCTCTCAGAAACAATATTACTACTATTACTCCAGCTGCAGCAACCGCGGCTCCGATGATTATATATGTTATTGGGAAGCCCTCCGTGAGTGGAATCAAGGTTACGCCCGTCATCAGGTCCACCGTTTGGATGCAGGGCACTTGAACTCCGCTATACTGAAGTCCTTGATAATCCGGGGTGGAAGGCCAGCTCAATGTTTCGACGATGACGTTCTTGTCTGCGCTTATTATGTGTGTGCCGGGCTGAGAGAAAGTGTAGTAAGTGTTCGCCCTCACCGTCGAGGGATTTCCATCTATTATCACTTCTGTGTCTTCAGATGCGAATATGTAGGCTTCGACGTACGAATCGACTGGAAGGTAGAATGGCGTGTCCTCGTCAGGCTTGACGCCGAAATACCCAACGCCTGAACCGTAGGCGCCGTGAATTCCATTAGTTGGCCCGGAGCTTACTGCCCTCTCGATTGAGCCGTTGTGAATGTGCACAAGCGTTACTGGATGGTCGCTTTCAACGAAAAAGGCCAGTGCTGCTGGTTTGAACCCGTATCCGCTTCCTGCAGGGACGTCGGCTGAGAACAATTGCTGTTTAGTCTGGAGGTCCCAGACAGTGATTTTGGTGTTTTGCGTGGCTGACACTCTGTACCCGTTGCTTTCTATGGTGTCCCAAGTGTTTCTCTCCACTGACACTGAGTAAAAGTGTTCCCCGACGAAGCCTCCTTCAGTGCATGGAACATAGAAAGTTGTTTGGCCTATGTTTCCGCAGTGTATCATGATGTTGCCCGTGGACTCGATGTGGTATACCATGAAGGGTTCCCAAACGAACCTTTTATACGAGTTGGCCTCAATCGTCTCTGTGTCCACGTCTCCATCTTCCCTAGTTACTGTAATAATAGACTTTTCTAGAGCGAAAATCGTGTATTGCTGATAAATGTTGATTTGGACCGCCATCATGATGAAATCCTTACCAACATACTTCCCGTTAACGTCATAGAAGAACGTGAAGGGCAAGGGAAGCGTCCACAGCGTTTGCCAATTGGCAGGTAATGGATTGTACTTCGCCTCATCCAAAGAAATAATGTTCAGAAGTAATACGTCGGCGAATTTGTCTGTAACGACCTTGAAGAAGGTTCCGTTTTTAAACTTAATACAGGCGTTTTCCATGCTGCTTATTGTTTTTTCATACACCTTTGTACCGTTGGTTAAGCAATAGAATTCCACGTGCGTATTTTCCTCTATGCCCGTAACTACTACTAGTCCAGCTTTCGCTACCGAACGCGTGTCCAGCCTCCAGCCTGAGGATAGATTATTCTGGTCAGTCAAATTGTAATCGTAAATCTTTGCAGGAACATAACCGTAATACTCGTAATCGTTTTGGGCATATACTTTGGAAACGGGGACTGAAGATATAGCGAGAAAAGAGCTTGATAGAAGAATGACGAATAACGAAATGCATAATCCAAAATTTCCTCGATTTTTATATGCCATGCCTAATCCACTTCTGTTGAATAAGCCTTAGATAATTTTAGATGAAAATATTATTAAGATTTTTGGCAAGAATCAGAAAAAATGACTCTTAAGACTTGATTTCGTCCTAAAAAACTGAATCACAATAATCTCAAATAAATTTGGATGGTAGCGGGGGGTCGAGTTTCAAGAGCCCCGTTTCAGGGCTTCTTTTTGAACGACCGATTTCTGGGTCACTCAGACCTGACGTCTTATGAGCCCAGCGGGTTAAACCTGGCTACCCCACCCCGCTACAAAGGGATGGGCTCCTCTCCATCGTTTAGAGAGTCCAAAGTCGGATAACAATTGCAGCATAGATAATCTTTTCGGTCAAGAAAATTTTTCGAATCCTTAGGTATTTATAATTGTTCGTGAGACGCGATTAGCGTTTTGACGGAATCAGCGCCTTGAGAAGCGGCTCCACCCACCTGTTGTTTAGAATGTCGTACAGTATGAAGTCGCTGTCGAACTGCCAGTAAGCCCAGCTCCAACCCATTCTTTCAGCTTGACGCGGTATGTAGTTCGTGTAACGGGCACGGGAGTCCATGTCGCCTTTATCGTAGGCGCCGAACTCCCCCAGAAATATTGGTCTTTCGTGCTTTTTAGCCCAAGACTGCGCCTTTCCGAAATCGTTTATGACGGCCTGTTTCTCTTCAGGCGAAGCCGTCCATTCGACGCCGACCTTATCCTGCAACCCAGCCCAACTTGCGCCTTGGTGGGTGAAATTCATGGGCTTGTAATAGTGAACCGTGACGATAATGTTTCGGTCATCTTCTGGGAGCTCAAGTTTGTCCAGGTAGTCGATGCTGTTCCAGAACGCTGGCCCTATGACAACTGCCCTTGTGGGGTTCGTATTACGAATTATTTTTAATGCTTCGCTGAGGAACTGGTTCCACAGTTCAGGCGTCAGTTCCTTGTTTGGCTCGTTCAGAATCTCAAGAAGAACTTCATCAGGACTGTCCTTGTAGCGTTCTCCTATCTGCCTCCAAGTCGCGAGGAACCTTTTCTTGTTCCCAAGCGGGTCTTGCCCCATGACTCCGAACTCGTGAAAATCGATTATCGGCATAAGATTGTTCGAAAGCGACTGTTCGATTGCCCAGTCCAGCGTCCTGAACCAACTTTCGGTAATCTTGCCGTTTTCGTTGATGGCCGAGTCTCTGAAGGGGTGCAGCGGAATGCGGACGTTGCCAAAGCCTGCTTCCTTGATGAGTCTGAAGTGTTCGTCCTTCATCCGAGCCTTCGTTCTGTCCTTCCAGATTGGGTCATAACCCAGAATGTTAACGCCTCTACCCAACTTACAATTAATTCCGAAAATGTCCGCCTTTTTCATGCCTCGTTCCTTCCTCGCTTTTTCATAAAATACTACAGCGGATTTATGCGTTGTCCATTGCTTTGGGTTATATGGAAGTTCATCCTAATTTATATTAAATATGCTCTTGGATGGAAGCGGACATGGAAATAACTGGTTTCGAGACCGTTCTTCTGTCGTGCCCCGTCCCGAAGAAGCAGCAGCTCAACTGGGACGGAAGAGCCTACGGGCAGAGAGTCCTGAAAAACGACATGATGATTGTAAGGTTCAAAACCGACGAGGGCGTCGAAGGCGTCGGCGAACCAAGCGTCTACGGGCAGCCCAAGATCATGGACGCGTGGTTGAAGGAGCACAGGGAAATGTTCGTGGGCGAAGACCCGAACGTTGCGCTCAAAGCCACCCAGCCCACCGTGTACAACGGGTGGTCGGTCAACTGCGCGTTGGCGGGCGTGAACCAAGCCCTCTGGGACATCATCGGAAAATCGTGCAATCTGCCAGTCTACAGACTCTTAGGCGGCAAACAGACGGACAGAGTTCAGGTTTACGCCAGCGCGGGGCAGATGGGTCGCACCGTTGACGAAATCCGCGGGGAGGCTGAAAGGTTCAGGGAAGAGGGGTTTCTAGGTTATAAAATTCGCGTTACTCTCGATGATTATCGCGAGAAGACCAAGGCGGCCAGAGAAGGACTTGGGAAGGACCTGTGCCTGATGGTGGAGTGGAACATGCGACTGCCGAACGTTCGGGCAGCAGTTAACGCGATAGGGAACATCCAGCGGTACGAGCTGACTTGGGTTGAGGAGCCACTCACTGGTTCAGACGTAAATGGCTATGCTGAGCTGAGGAGGGCGGTTGACGTGCCCATTTCAGGCGGTGAGGCGCTTGCGACCAAATGGGAGGTTAAGGAGAGACTTGACAAGGGATGCTACGGCATCATCCAGCCGGACTGCGACGTGGCGGGCTTAAGCGAGTCGAGGGCCATAGCATTCATGGCATGTCTTGATAAGGTGCTGTACTGCCCGCACAACTGGCACAATGCGGTAAACACGGCGGCGAACCTTCAGGTCATGGCGGCGTCGCCGAACCAGTTCTTCCTCGAAAAGAACAAGACGTGGAACAACAGCTGCCCCGAGTTCCAGACGGAGATAGTGAAGAACCCGTTGCTGCCGAAGAACGGCTACATTGAAATTCCTAACGCGCCGGGACTGGGCGTTGAGCTCGACGACGAAGCCATCAGGAAGTTCCCGTACTTGGACATCGAGAGAGCTGCACCCGTCTGACCGCTTGGTTATGGTTATAAAGCTATATCGACATAGAGACCTGCATGGCGCGTCAGAAGATAGTCGTGCTGATGGGGTCGAAGAGCGATTATGCGTTCGCCCAAAAAGTCAGCGACTTCCTGAAGCAAGAGAACATCAGCGTTGACTGCGAGTTCGTGGTTTCGTCGGCCCACAGAACCCCAGACATGCTTCTGCGTAAACTCGATGGATACGAGAAGTCCAGCGATAATATCGTCTTTATAACCGTCGCAGGTTTGTCGGATGCACTTTCAGGAGTCGTCGCAGGCTACACCCGTCGACCCGTCATAGCGTGCCCGCCGGACATAGAAAAGTACGGTCCGCTCAAAGCCTTTTCATCCGTCATGATGCCTACTGGCGTTCCGGTCATGCTTGTTTCGAGACCAGAAAACGCTGCCTTGGCTGCAGCAAAGATTCTAGCTTTCGGAAACTCGTCTCTTGGCAACGAAGTTGGTAAGTTTATTCAGAAAAAGAGGAGCGAGGTCGTGAAAGCCGATGCCGAGGTCACAAAGGGAATCGTAGAAAGGAAGGAAAGCTGAAGCATGGAAAACGTCGTCTTCGAATCGCACCTTTCCTACCCTCTACTCAAGCGGGGGAAGGTGAGAGACCTGTACGACTTGGGCGACAAGCTGATAATCGTGTCAACAGACAGGCTCTCAGCCTTCGACGTCGTCTTGCCCGATGGCATCCCGCACAAGGGCGAAGCGCTGAACCTTCTTTCTGCGTATTGGTTCAAGGAGACCGAGGGGATAGTGCCCAACCACCTTCTCAAGGTCGTCGACCCGAGGACGGTCCTCGTAAAAAAAACCGAACCAGTCAAGGTTGAATTTGTAGTCAGGGGTTACCTCTATGGCGGAGCGTGGAAGAAGTACCGAAACGGTGAATCTATATGTGGAGTTAAGCTTCCGTCTGGCATGAAGAAGGCTGAGAAGCTGCCTGAGCCGATTCTTACGCCCACGACGAAGGCTGACGTCGGCCACGACACCGAGTTGACCCGAGAACAGGTTGGAAGGCTCATCGGCGCGAAACTCGCGGACCAGATTGAGGAGTGCAGCCTCAAAATCTTCAAAGCCGCCTCTAAGAAGGCCGAAGCAAAGGGCATAATCGTCGCGGACACGAAGTTCGAGTTCGGAACGCTTAATGGCCAACTCGTTCTCATTGACGAGGTCTTGACCTCCGACTCATCCCGTTTCTGGCCGAAGGACCAGTACAAAGTCGGGAAGGACCAGCCGAGCTTTGACAAGCAACCCGTCAGGGACTACCTCACCTCAACAGGCTGGAACAAGCAACCGCCTGCCCCTCGCCTCCCGAAGACCATCATATCCGAGACGTCGCGCAAGTACATCGAAGCTTATGAAAAGCTTACGGGGCAAAAATTCGCAGAGCAAATTGGGAAGAAGTAATGCGGCATGTCGAAGTACGCTGAAGCAGGAGTAGACGTAAAGAAAAAGGGCATCGAAGTCTTCGCGAAAACCGTCAGCAACCTTTTCCCAAACGCCTTCTGCGTCGTAACCGAAGACCCCAACCTGCCGGGGCAAGGGCTGGTCACCCACGCGGACAGCGCGGGCAGCAAACCCGTCCAAGCGTACCTTAACTGGAAGGAAACTGGCGACCTAGGCTGGTTCAAGGGACTCGCCCAAGACGTCCTCGCCATGAACCTCAACGACATCTCGTGCGTGGGAGCCCAGCCAGTAAACTTCGTCGACTACATCGCACTCAATCCGTTGAAAGTCCCGAAAGTAGAATTACTGAAGGTTTTAAACGACGGGTTCAAGGAGAGCTTCCAGACTCTGCGGAATCTCGGAACCGAGGTTTTATTTTCTGGGGGCGAGACCGCTGACCTCCCGGACCAGATTCGGACCTTCGACATCTCAGGCGTGATTAACGGGCGTGTTGAACTGTTAAAAGTGGTTACCGGAACAGAAATCGAACCGGGCGACGTCATAATAGGCCTCAGAAGCGGCGGAAGGACGAGTTACGAGGACCGTGAAAACAGCGGAATCATGTGCAACGGGCTCACCTTGGCGAGGCAATGCCTCCTGAGCAAGGAATACCAGCAGAAGTATCCCGAAATCGCCGACCCAGAAGGAAAAGGGTACTACGGACGTTACAAAATCGATTCGTTCCTTCAGAAGGCGGGCATGACTGTTGGCGAGGCTCTAGTTTCGGCGATGAGATTCTACGCTCCCGTCGTCCTGAAAATATTGGAAAAATACGGCGGGGATGTGACAGGCTTGGTCCACAACATGGGTGGCGGATTGACTAAGTGCCTGCGCGTCGGAAGAAACATCAACTTCGTCAAGGACGACATCATCGAGCCGGACCCTATATTCAAGCTCGTCCAGAAGGAATCCAAGGAGAGCTGGAAGTCGATGTTCGAAGACTTCAACATGGGGACAGGCTTCGAAGTAATCGCGAAACCGCACGTTCAGGACGGGATTCTCAGCATACCGGAGAAATTCGGGTTAGGGGCTAAGGTTATCGGAAGGTGCGAGAAAAGTCAAGGTCAGAACATGGTCACTGTCGTTTGCCCTTGGGGGAAATTCCAGTACCAGCACGGATGAACGACGATAGTTTTACGTGATTATCCTGTCGATGACCTTTTTCTCCGCAGCGTACTTTATCTCGAGCATGGGGAGGTCCATGGGAGACGCGATTTGCTCCATCCCGTGCTGCTTCATCAGCCACTGGTACTTCAGCGAGAGCCGCCTCATCTCGGGGGAGGTCGGACCCACGCAGGGGCAGCCTGGGATTCTGGGGCTGACGTCGAAGACGTAGAATGACAGTTTCCTCTGCTCGGGGTCGTCGGCATCGTAGGCTATTGCCCCTTGGAGCGCGAAGAGCCCGATTATTCCGGGCGGGAACTCATTCCGGCAGACCCTCCTGAACTTTTCCGCCGCATCGTACACTAGCGGCTTCTGGGACTCCCTCATCGTCAGCCCATAATGGCCGATTTCCTCGTTCTTTATAGTCACGTTCATTCCGAGCTGGTCCTTAGCTGGCAGACTCAGTATTCCATGGAGGTTGGTTTGCTTCCTGTCGTCGAAGCCCAAAAGGTCGAAGTCGCTGAAGACGTCGGGCAGCGCCCACCCTTGAAAGTTGGCGTTGAACTTCTGTCCAAGGACATATTCTTCTATGCGGGCTATCTTGAGGGCTTCCTCGCTGATTACGTCGCCCTTGACGAGGCTGCTAGCCTTTTCGTAGTACTCCTTCGAGTTTGAGGCGTAGAAGAACGCCCTCTCCAGCGGTTTCTTCTTCTGCTGCACCTTGATTATCGCGAGCCTGTCGATGTCCTCGGGCTTGTCGAACCTTTTTGGAATCTTAATGCCCGCTTGTTCCAGCAGCCAATACTGGTTCCGCGCCTCGGTCCTCTCCTCAGCCCTGAGGATCATCCTGTTGCCGTACATGGGAACCCTGAACTTGCTTTCAATGTTCTCGTAGCCCACGTAAACCGAGAACGACCTGTTGGGGATGAAGACCGTGTTGTAATCTCGCAGTTTAGTTTGGATCTCGGGGTTGACGATGTCCGTGAACTTGTCGAGTAGAATTATGTAATCGAACAGGTGCTTGTTGTACTTCGAGTAAAGCTCGTCCCTACCCTTCTGGCAAACAACGACAGTCGATAATCCTATTGACTTAGCTGAGACGCCAACCTCTTCCGCTGAGTGCGACCCCAAAACTCCCACGGTGATGGCCTTGTTATTGTACGATGATGTCAGTTCCTGCATTTCCTCTCTCTTTATGGCCATTCCTTACACCTCAAAACTTTGAAAATTGACTCCTCAACTGGGATTAATGTCAATAGATAACCTTCTCCAACTTATCCATTTCAGCCGCCTTTCTTATCTCCAACGCTATTCTCCTCCCCATGTACATCCCCTCGCCGTACTTCAGATAAGCGTAGGGGGAGGTGCCGATGCCGACGTTGCTGCCCGCAACAATCCTTGCCGAAATCTCAAACGTGTAAATCTTCATCGTGTCCGTGATGATCGTCTCGAGGCAGAACGGACCGATCACGCCTGGGGGCGCGATATCCTCCGCCGTTTTCTGGACGTTGTCTCCCATCTCTAGGACTTCAGGCAGCAACGACTCCCTCAGCACCAGGGGGATGTTGCCGACGATTGAATATGTTGGATTTATATCGATCTGGATCTGCTCGTTTGCGGGTATCCTGCCTATCGCGTCAACCGTGGACTCGTACCGTTTGTCCATCCCGAGTAGCTCAACTTCGTCCTCAACCGTCGAGCTGAAGTACTGGAAATACACGTTCACGCCGAGGACGTACTGCTGGAGGTGCATGCCCCTGAGGTCTTCTTTACTTATCTGCCCCTTCTTGACCATGTCCTCGGACTTGCGGCGGAACGACTCCGGGGAATCCGCCAAAAAGTAGCCCCTTCCGCCCCTAGCACCCGGGAACTTGGCAATCACCAGCTGGTCTATGTCGTCGGGGCTGCCGTAGATTTTAGGTAGGGTCAAGCCCGATTTTTGGAGCCATCTTCTCTGCATGTCGCGGTCGATTTCCCAGCGGAGGAGCCTCCGGTTGCCCAGCATCGGCACCTGCAGGTCGTTGAGGAGCGCCTCCATGCTCACGTAGGCGTTGAAGGAGCCGTGCGGAATCAGGATCGTGTTGAGCTTCCTCAGCTTCTCCTGAACCCTAGCGTCGAGGAGCCCGCTGAAGTCGTCAACGTAGATCATCTCGTCTGCCAGTGGGAACTTCTTGTAAACGATCTCGCGGTCTTTGGTTAGGATGCAGACGGTCCTGAAGCCTTCTTCCTTGGCGCCCTTGAAAATGTTGAGGGCCGAGTGCGAGCCAAGCGTCCCAATGGACAGTTTGTGTTTGTTGTACTTCTTGACGACGGCGTCCATGTCTTCCTTTTCGATCATCGACCTTCCCCAGTGGAACCAAGCACTATGCATTCGAGTAAACTATTCGCGAAGGTGTCTTTAATACTTCCGTTAATTCACCGTTCGCTGAAGTTGTCTCGGCTCGAAAAAATGGTTACGCCTTATTCGCCTTCGAACTCGACGAGGTTAAAGACGTTGTAGCCTTTTAGCTTCTCTTTGCCGTGCAGCTCAGGAAGGTCAACCACAAAGGCGCAGCCGACTACTTTCCCACCGCATTTCTCGATCAGCTGGCACGCAGCCCTCATCGTGCCACCCGTGGCAAGCAGGTCGTCAACCAGCAACACCCTGTCGCCCTTCTTGACCGCGTCCTTATGGATTTCGATGCGGTCCGTCCCGTACTCGAGCTCATATTCTTGGCCCATGGTTTCAGCTGGCAGCTTACCCTTCTTCCTTATTGGCACGAATCCCTTCTTTAGGAGCATGGCCAACGCTGTGCCAAAGATGAATCCGCGCGACTCGATTCCTGCGACCATGTCGATTTTTTCGTTTTTGTAATGCTCGTAGAGCCTCTGGCACGTTTCGCGGAAGCCCTTCTCGTCCTTCAGAAGGGTCGTGATGTCCCTGAACATTACTCCCTTTTTCGGCCAGTTCGGGATTGTCCTTATCTTGGATTTGATGTCTTCGTTCATCGTCATGACCATCCTTACTCTACATCATGGATGTCTTAATGTCCTTTGTGCACGGGCAATCATCGTAATCTCTAATCTTCGGAATTGACTCCAGAATCAGCCTCTGAACCTTGTCCACGTTCTCCCTGAACGTCTTGACGACCATGGCTGTGTCAACGGGCTTCTCGCCAGCCTTCCAGCAGTCATAATCCGTTGGCATCGTAATCGCGGCGTAGTGCAGCCCAGCCTCCCTCGCCAGCACGACCTCCGGGACGGTGCTCATGTTGATCACGTCCCCACCCCACTGCCTGAACATGAAGCTCTCAGCTTTTGAGGAATACCTTGGACCCTCAATGGTGACGACGGTTCCCTTCTCGTGACACGGGAAACCGAGCTCCTTCGCTTGCTCATACAGGAGTTTCCGCATGTTGCGGCAGAAGGGCTCAGCCATCGGAATGTGGCAGACGACGTCCTTCTCGTAAAACGTTGACCGCCTCTTCGTCGTCCTGTCGATGAACTGGTCAATGAAGACGAGGTCGCCAGGCCTAATCTCTTCGCGCAGCGAACCGCAAGCGGTCGTGACCAGAATGTGGGTGCAGCCTGCGTCCTTCAAGGCCCGTATGTTGGCTTGGAAGGGGATGTTCGAAGGCATCAGCTCGTGCTTTCTTCCGTGCCTCGAGAGGATCACGACGTCGGTTCCCCTAATCTTGCCCAGCATGAGCACGGAGGAAGGCTTACCGAAAACGGTGTCCCGCTCAACCTCCTTCTGTTCCTTCAGGATTTTCGGGTCCTCAAGCCCCGACCCGCCGATGATGCCGATTTTCACCAATTCACACACCGCTGCATTCAATTTTCAACGTTTTTACTATCTGAATTTGGTATTTAATATTATTATTTCGATTCAGAACGGCTTTCCAGATTGTCAGATTTCTTTATGGCTCACTGAGTGCTTTGTTGCGAGGATGCGAACCTTCTGAGCCTCTGTAGCGACGTCATCCTTTCCTTGTCACCGAGCTTCGCCTTTTCGACGGCCTCCGCGAGGAACTGGATCGAGTCGTCCATGGCTTTCCTGTCGACAGGGAAGGGCACGCCGTCCTTTCCTCCATAAGCAAAGGAATACTTCACGGGGTCCTTCCAGCTCGGTTTCTCACCGTAGACAAGCTCCGAAATCAGAGCCAACCCGCGGACTGTTGATGGTCCTAGGCCCTTCACGCTCAGGAGTTCCTCGTAGTTCGTCGGCTTGAACTCGTAGGCGCTTTCCATGGCCTTCCAGTTGATCGTGGCAGGCATGCTCAGATAGTCAAATGTCACGTCGTTGGCCTTGCCCAGAGGCATCCATTCCTGAAGCGACCTTTGGTAAACTGGACGCACCGACTGGAGCAGCCTCGCGACCGCCTTAGGTCTTTCCTTCGCCAGGTCAACCGAAACCTTTCGGCTTCCCTCGCTCTCCTTCGCCGTCATGTCCAGAGCTGCTGCCCGCTTTACGTCTCCAACGATGGCTGCGTGAGGTTCCTCGACGAGGTCCTTCGTGTTCTCTGAGAGCCAGTGGTACCTTCGTGCGGTCCTGTCGGCGACGCTCATCCCCTGCTGGACTACAGCCCATTCGCCTTCTTGGGAAAAGATGAAGGCATGGTGGTAAAGGGGATAGCCAGTTTGGATTGCGACGCTGTCCACCTTGGCGCTTATTCGGCTTACGTACTTCAGCGTACCAATGTCTTCAGTCGATAATCCGAGTTCCGTGCCCGCTGAGCCTATCTCGAACTGGGCTTTGTGGGAGGCTCTGCCTTTTCCGCCACAAACAGCTAAGCCAAATTCCTTCGGCGTTATTGCTGATTTAAGGACTCCCGTCAATACTGTCGTGACGCCTGAGGAGTGCCAGTCGTAGCCCAAGACGCAGCCCAGGGCTTGGAACCAGTTCGGGTCGGAGACTCGGCGTAGAAAAACCTCGTGGCCGTACTCGTCGAGAATTATCGTCACAATCTGCCTTGCCAGAGGAATCATTCTTCCGACTAGCCACTGGGGTGCCCTGCCGCCGTGAAGGGGGAGCTCAGCGTACCCCGACCTTTTCGCCATCTCGCCGTATTCAACTCTGGTTGTTTCTGGATGACATATTGTCGCGAGAATCCTTTAAACCTGACTGCAGAGAAAAAAATCTTTTTGTGCTACCTTTTCTTTAGTCGCCCTTCTCTGTCGATTTCCCCGCGCCTGATTCGGGTCGTCGAGATGTTCACGTGGTTCTCCGCGGGCACCATGTCTATCACGATGACTTCAAGCGCCTTCAACCCGTTCTCCTTCCTTTTAGCGTTAATTGCTCGCGAAGTTGGCTCAGTTTCTCTGCTGACGACGATGGCTTCAATGCTGCTGTCCGTTGTGGCTGTCCCGAAAGAGTCGGAAATGGGGATTATTTCAGCCCTCTCAAGGACCTTATTTTCTTTTAGGAAGTCTTCTACTTCCTTTTTTCTTTCCTTGTAGGGTGCGATTTCGTGGTTCTTCGTGAGCTTCCTCGCGAACTCGTCCGTGCAGAGCCCTATCTGGACGTGTGCACCTATGGCGAAGGCTTTGCTGAGTAGCGCCCGGTGGCCTTTGTGCAGCTCGTCGAAGGTTCCTCCGAGTCCCACGACCTTGAATTTCGAGTTCAATGCTTGTCCGCCTAAGCTGTTTGCCATTGCGATTGTGGTGTTGGCATATCGTTTCGGGGCTTTCTTATTTATTGTTTGCTTTGAAACAGTATGGATTCGTATGAACATTTCATAGGAAATTCTTATATGTTGACATTTATTATGGCGCTTGAAACATCACGGTGGTCCCATTGGCTGTCCTTCCCGAAAGGCAAGACAAGGAAAAAACTGACAACAAGGCATCAGAAAAGAACCCCCATCAGCAAATCCCGAGGACACTGCTGCTTGCGTTAATTTCAATCAACGCTGCGCTCTACGCCGTGGCAAAAACGGTTACTTCCTTCATTCCGACGCCTTGGGGAGTTGGGCAATTTGCGCCAGGCGTTGTGGTTCCCGCATTCTTCTCCGTTGTCTTTGGTCCGTTCGTTGGAGGCGTCGGGGCAGCCATTGGCTGCTTTCTGGGAGACTTCGCCCTGTCCTTTTTCGGGTTGACGACTCCGCTGTTGAGTCTAGTGGCAGGCGTTCCAGGCAACTTCGTAGGCTTCTACGTTTTAGGTTGGCTCTATACTAAACGAAAGTCGCTTTCATCTTTCTTCTTGAGCAACTTCGCCGCGTTGTTCGTTGGCAATCTGGTCGCAGCCCTCGGCGTTCTGGCATATTCTTTGTACATCGTTCCCATATTGGGTCCTTTGCCACCAAACCTGCAGATTGCCGTGGTGGTGGGGTTGACGCTGTTCTGGGTGACGACCATGGTGGTCTTTGTGGCTCCCCTCGTCCCCGTACTCGTCATCTACATAGAACCCACGTTGTCGAAGATGGGAATAAAAGGCGTGTCAAACATTAAGCCAAGCGGTAAAGCGGACATCATGAAATCAACGGGTCTAGTGACCCTCGTCCTCGTCGCAGTCTACGTCCTCGTAACGTTCGCGCCTGACGGAAGCCAGCTTTTCGCTGGTACGGTGCCGCCCGAGCTTCTACTTCTATCTGCAGGAGTTATCCTCGCAACTGGGCTGGTCTTCGTGGCCTTGTCAGAGAAACTGACGAAGAAAATATCCAATACAACTTAGAGGGGAAAACAAGCAGGCATGCCTCGAAGAGACCGCGGTCAACTTGTCGCAGGCGTCGACGTCGGAGCCAGCACCACCAAGGGCGTCATACTGGAAAAAATGAAGATAAAGCAAAAATGTTTCATAGAAACCTCGAGCGGCAAGTCTTCAGCTAAACAGGTTATGAAGACCCTTCTCGACCGTAACGATGACGGTTCCGTCGTTCAAAGGGTCGCTGTCTCGGGATGCTACTCGCATCTAATCGGTAATGAACTTCTCGGCATGCCGGTCCAAAAGGTTGATGAAATCGCGGCGACTGGCATTGGGGGACTCTTCCAGTCATGCAGACGACAAGCGCTAATCGTCAGCGTGGGGACTGGAACGGCCGTAATTTCTGCCAGTGACTGCGGAAGAGACATCAGGCATGTGGGCGGCACAGGCGTGGGCGGAGGGACGGTCATGGGACTAGCGAAGAGGATGTTAGGTGTCAACGGCTTTCAGGCACTTGAATCCTTGGCTTCAAAGGGAGACGCGAACAAGGTTGATTTAACCGTTGGAGATATTGCTGGTAGACCTGTTGGAATCGTGCCTGCTGATGCAACCGCGTCAAACCTCGCACGGCTCAGCCTCAAGACCCCGCCTGAGGACGTGGCTGCTGGAATCTTTAACTTGGTTTCTCAGGTTGTGGGCGTTGTTTCGGTTTTTGCTGCGAAATCGTGCGGTCTTGGCGACGAAATCTTTTTCGTTGGAAGGCTGGTTCAAAGCCCATCAGTTTCAAAAATGATTAGCCAAACCACTAAAATGTTTGGCTTCAAGGCTTCTGTACCTAAGGATGGTGAGTATTGCACGGCTTGGGGAGCAGCGCTAAGCATTCTCGGGAAGAAGCAATAAAAACGGAACATGATTGGGGTATTGTTTTCAGCGCAAAGTTTAAAGGTTAATGTTGCGAAGTTGCATACCGCGTTTGAGACATAGGAGACTGCCACTTGAGTTCTGATACGATTCTTGACAGGAAGGTCCAGATTCTCCTCAAACTCAGAGGATACAAGCTTCACAGCGAGGAAGAGGTAAAAGAGGGCAAGGTTTTCTTGGTTATGGGCCGAAAAAAGAAGAAACTAATCGTTTGGGCGATAAACAACGTCGATACCATCGGCATCCGCTACATCAACCAGCTGTCGAAGCGGATTGAGACCCAGAGTCTCGACGGCGGAGTGATAATCTCCAACGGCAGGTTCACGTACTCGGCCAAGGCGAACTCGAGGAAGAAGGGGGTCGAGCTGATACCGCCCAACTTTCCATCGTTCAACATCTTCGACCACTTCCTTGTGCCGACGCACGAGATTCTGTCGCCAGAAGAAAAAGAGGCAGTTCTCAAAAAGTACCGGGTGCACCCGTACCAGCTTCCTCTGCTGAGGACTTCGGACCCGATTTCCAAGGTCATCGGCGCCCGACCGGGAGACTTAGTCAAGGTGACGAGGGAGAGCCAAACGGCTGGCGAACACATCTCGTACCGTTACGTCGTCGAAGGCTGATTCGTCCATTCTTATTTTTCGGGGGCAAAAAGGGGTTTAGCTGTGCTTTCAGGGCTTTACTACTGCAAAAGTGGTTTATGTGGACAAGAACGTTAAGGTAATTTTTGTCTCAGGACTGCTTTCTGCCTTCATCGTTGGGATTTTTGAGCTCCTTTTCCCGTTTTACCTCGAAAGCGTAGGGATTTCGCTTATTGACATGGGGCTAATCATCAGCGTATCGACACTCGTCATATCCTTCCTCCGCATCTTTCTAGGGGAATACGCTGACGTCTACGGCAAAAAGAAGGTTTACTTGGCTTCATGCGCCACGGGGGTTGCGTCAAAAACACTCTTTCCTTTCTCAATTAATGAACTACAGATTTTGGGCACAAAATTCCTAAATGATTTACAGGACAACCTCCGGATGACGGTCCACAGCATCATGCTTTACGAAAACGCAAGGGACTCCTATGCTAAGTTCCTTTCTTGGTTCACGACGGTCGAATTCCTACTGCAGGCTTCAGGCACAATTTTCTTCGCCTTCTTTCTATACCTCTTGGGTTATTCGGGGCTTTTTCTAGTTCTTGCACTCGTGGAAGCCGTAAAATTCCTCATTCTGATGTTTTACAGAGAGGGCAACAGGAAAGAGGGCAAAAAGATGTCCCTCAAAGAAGCCTACAGCTTTAAGATTGACAGAAACCTCCTCGTTCTATCCTTGGTATCAGCCATCTCTGGCCTCGGGTTCGGGATTGCCCACGGCTTCCTCCTGCCGCTTTATTTTCAGGGGAAGTACAACCTTGACATTGCGCAGATATCACTCCTCACGGTGCTGCACAGGCTGGCTTTCATGACCACGCCCTTGTCTGAAAGGGTCATCAAAAAACTTGGGCTGCGGAAGACGTACATATTCACGACCTCGGCGTACGCCCTTTCATTTATAGCGATTGGGCTCTGGACCTTCCCCATTCCGGTGTTCGTGGCGCTTTTCCTCGTCCACGACCTCTTGGGGGGAGGAATCGGCTCAACCGCCACGAGCGTGATGACGCAGAACCTCACCGACGACGAGACGCGGTCGAGGCAAATCAACACCTTCAACGCGGTCCAGACTCCGCTGGCGATTTTGGCGCCGGGCATGTCGGGTATACTCGCAGCGATGAGCTGGGACTACACCTTCCTCGCTGGCGGAATCCTGTACACGATTTCGCTGTGCTTCTTCTGCCTCTTCTTTAAAGGAGAGGGCGGAAAACCCTAAACGACTAACACCGAATAACGACGCAGACCCAAAAGACAGATGCCACTCAAACAGAACAATTTCAGTGCACTCAAACAGTAGAACCTTGCAGTAAATGTCACACATAACAAAAATTCGGATGTTACACAAATCAGACCAGTTTCTTAAGGAATAGTCAGTTTTTCCGACTCGTCTATATATAGCCCCCTCTAGGCTGGCTGAATGGCACTCAAACGCAAAAAAAATTTGCCACTCAAATCAGACAAGGTCTAGGGGATTGTTGGTCAAACGGCATTTCCTATTGTTGAACAAAACAAACCAGACTTCGAGCTTTAGGCAGCAAAGACCACTATCGTCGATAAGGGTTTATATCAAGCCCTTTTCCATTATAATTTCGAAGGCGAATAATGATGAGTGTCCCCCTAGAACGAACCGACAAGTACTCGTGGCGCATCCCGCAGACTTTCAGGCCAGGCATGCGCGTCCCAGGGCTGGTGCTGGCCGACGAGGACCTTCTGTCGAAGATGAGGACCGACAGGACGCTGACTCAGTGCGTGGACGTCGCCTTCCTGCCTGGCATCCGAAAGTATTCCATCACATTGCCCGACGGCCACGAGGGGTACGGGTTCCCGATTGGGGGGGTCGCGGCCACGGACTACAAGGAGGGCGTCATCAGCCCAGGCGGAGTGGGCTACGACATTAACTGCGGCGTGAGACTGCTTACTACAAACTTTTCGGAGAAAGACGTCCAGCCCAAACTTGCGGAGCTCGCGGGCGTAATCTTCAGCAACGTCCCGTCGGGGCTCGGGAGCAGCAGGAAAGACGTCAAAATGTCCCATCAAGAGCTCGACCGCATCGTGACTGAGGGAGTCCCACGCGTCGTCGACCAAGGGTTCGGATGGCCAGACGACGTCAAGCACTGCGAAGAAAACGGGCGCATGGAACAGGCGGACCCCGACAAGGTCTCGAACACGGCTAAAAGCCGCGGATTCGGGCAAATCGGGACGCTCGGTTCAGGAAACCACTTCCTCGAGGTCCAGAAAGTCGATAAAATCTTCGACCCTAAGGTCGCGGCGGCGTTCGGCTTGACCCACGAAGGCCAAGTCACGGCCATGATTCACTGCGGCTCAAGGGGGTTCGGCCACCAAATCTGCTCCGACTACCTCCAAGTCACCGAGAGGGCGGTCCAGAAGTACAAGATTTCTCTGCCCGACCGTGAGCTGGCGTGCGCGCCTGGACTCAGCAACGAAGGGCAGGACTACTTTAAGGCAATGTCGTGCGCGGTGAACTACGCCTTCGTTAACCGCCAGATGATTACGCACTGGGTCCGCCAAAGCTTCGAAGCCGTCTTCAAGACGCCTGCTGAAAAGATTGGGCTGAACCTCGTCTACGACGTCGCCCACAACATCGCCAAAATCGAGGAACACAGCATAGACGGCAAAAAGACGAAGGTCTGGGTCCACAGGAAGGGAGCCACAAGAGCCTTCCCGCCAGGGCACCCGGACGTCACAGCGGACTACAGGCAAGTCGGCCAACCCGTGCTGATCCCGGGTTCGATGGGCACATGCTCATACGTGCTCGTGGGGACGCCGAAATCCATGGAGATCTCGTTCGGCTCGACTGCACACGGGGCGGGGAGGATGATGAGCCGCGAAGCCGCGAAGAGGAGGTTCTGGGGAGGCGACGTGAAGGCGGCGCTCGAGAAACGCGGAATCGCCGTCAGGTCAGCCAGCGCGTCGGTGCTTGCCGAGGAAGCGGACGGCGCGTACAAGAGCGTCGACAAGGTTGCAGAGGTTTCTGACGCGGTCGGAATCGCGACGCGAGTAGCAAGGCTTGTCCCGATGGCCGTCATAAAAGGCTAGGCAGCAAAAAGGCTTCTTACTTGTTTTTAGCTTCGGCGTATGATGTATGAAGGACTTCCTCGACTTTTTTGGTTATTACGGGTCCGAGCCCGAACGCGTCCTTTGACCATCGTCCGAGGTTCACAAGCACGTTGAACGGCGTATCGTAGCTCTCGAGAAGGCTCACCGCCTTCTCGCGTCCGATGTTTGGTAAACTAGCCAAGAAGAAGACTTGGGCGTCCGCTAGGGTCTCAACCTTCTTGACCGCGTGGATTGCCAGCGCCCTCTTCTCGACGATCTGCTCCTGCTTGGCCGACGTGTAGAGAAACTCGACCGTCTCCTTGTAGCTCGGCGTCTGAACCATGTTTATGCCCTGCTTCGCCAGCGCGAACATGGCTCCCCACACGGCGGACGGGTTGATCTTGCTGTACTTGAAGACTATGGGCAAGTAGCCCTCAACGAGCATGAACGGCTTCGCGTAAGCCTCCTTCAGGAGGAAGAGCTGGTCGAACAGGTGGCGCCGAGTCAAGGTGTAGACGAAGTCCTGAACCGTCTTCCGCTCGAAAGCGCACTCCTCCGAAACCACGTAGTCGCCCTTCTCGAGATACTTGACCTCGACAACTGCGCCCCTCTCCTTCAAGCCGTTCAATATTTTGGAAGCCCCCGAAGCTTCCCGGCTGTCAACGATGACCGTGGGCTGCTTCTCGCCCTTGTCCTCCCTGAGGTAAGGCACTAGAGACTCTGACTCCGACATTCCAATCAGACCAGTATCATAATGCGCCGAATGGAATTAAAAGTAAACGTTTCCCTTATAGCTCATTGAGAAAAGGTCTGGGTAAAAACGACGAATTAGACTATTTTTTTAGCCCGAGGTCGCCCATGATTTTCTTGAGCCCAGCGTGCAGTTGTCTTGTGCTTTTTTCTCCGTCTCCTTGGATGCGGTAGTGGGTTTCGATTGACACGCATCCATCGTAACCATCGTCAGCCAAGGCTTTGAACTGGCCAGCGTAGTCTATTTCGCCGCTTCCGACAGCCACGAACCTGACCTCCCCCGTGCTTTTATCGCGGACGCCGTCCTTTACGTGCATGTGAACCATGTAGTCTCGGGCTTCAACGTAGCCATCGGGGTACGGAACTTCGCCCGCGCAGAAGGCGTTCCCCGGGTCCCAAACCAGCCTCAGGCTTTTAGAACCGACCTCTTCGACGGCTCTCCTCGACTCCTTCCCCGTGCCCACAATCGTGGAATACTCATTCTCGAGGGCTAGAACCACGCCTTCCTCGCAGCACAGGTCAGCGGCTTCGCGCAGCTTCCCAATCATGGGGCTCCAGTACTTGCTCGTGTCCTTCATGGACCAGAACGCGAAGCCTCGGACGAGCTCGGCGTCGAGGAGCTTCGTTATCTCGATCACTCTAGGAAGGAAGCCCATGTGCTCCTTGACCTCGGCTGGACCCGTGATGCTGCACTTGAAGAACGGCGAAGCCACGCAGACAACCCTCAACCCAGCGCGTTTCGCAATATTCTTTATTTTCAGAACCTCGACGTCCGTCAGGTCCTTCACATTCTTGTCCCAGCAGCTCCGCAACTCAATACAGTCCAAGCCCAGCTCCTTGGCCACCGAGACAGACTTCTCAACGTCCAGCGAGATTTCGTCTGTAATCACGCCCAGCTCAAACATAAAGACTCACGCCCAATAATCCGTAATCCTTTAAAGAAGCATAATAAGTTAACCGACGCAACGAACCTGAAGTGAACTGGAAACAACAGTCATTCGTGGCTTGGCCTGATAACTATTTTGTCCCCAGATTTTACGTCATATTTCTGAGCAGCATTCCCCCTGTTCACGGCGACCTCGAGAAAGCCGCCGCTACCGATAACCGCCAGAGGATTGTTTACCGAAACGTTACCATAAGCTGAACATAGCCTAACCGAAACTTCGTAATCTTTCAAGACAAACGAGAGCTGTTCGCCTTCCCTGACACCCATTGCCTTTAAATGTTCTTCAGCGATGTTTGTGACAATGTTGCCGAAGCCATCCACGTGAACCACCTCGCCACGTAACTCTTGGTCACGCACCGATGGCTGGGCGAACGTCGGCACAAGCGGATTTACTATTTCTGGACCGAACTCTGACGGCTTAACTCCCCTTGCTAAGTGGGCAGCAGCTGGGCAGAAGATGTCGCGTCCGTGGAATGCTTTCGAGACCGTTTTGAGCATGTATCTGCGGTTGGTTACCTCGTAGACATGGATAACCCCCTCTTTAACAGCTGAGAGCATCAGGAGCCCGTTGTCGGGTCCAACATAGAAGCTGCATCTAGACTCGACGATTATGGGTCTTCTTTCGGTTCCGACGCCCGGGTCAACCACGGCTATGTGGATTGTTTCCTCAGGGAAAAAGGGCGCAGCCCTAGCCAGCGTGTAGGCTCCCATCCGCACGTCGTACTTGTCGACTTCGTGGCTGATGTCAATAATTGTTACGCCTGGGCAAATGGACAGAATCACGGCTTTCATTTCTGCGACGTACGAGTCTCTTAAGCCAAAATCGGAAAGTAACGTGATTAATGGCTTTCTCTTCATAGCAAACTCCTGTTAAGCATGAACGTCATAAGTAAGTTGAAGGTCATGGGCAGAAGACACATCGTCCACTTTTCTTTTGTTCCTTGAGCCAAGACTCGATGCCGATTTCCTTCATAAGTTTCATGTTCTCGACGGTTTTCCTGTGGTGCGGAGGACCATCCGAAGCGAAGGCTTTCAGGTCGCCGCACGGGAACTCGGTGCATTCGAAGCAGTACGTCAAGCCCTTCCTTTTTGTACACGCGAGGAACTTGCAGTCGGCGCTCCAGTGCCTGTCTAGTGGACCCCTGCATCCGCCGCAAACGATGTTCTCGGGCTTAAGGTCCTTGAAGAATCCAAGTAAATTCTCCATCGATTTCTCGTCGCCTTGCCCAGCCAAGAGTATCTCGCACTTCGCGCAGTTCAACCCGCAGACGGAAATGTCCCATCCATCGGTCTCTTTCTTCAACAATCAACACTCCTATTCTTGACTTTTTTAAAGTGTCACCTTGAACCTGCAAAGGCTGTCTCCTTGAATGACGGATTTTTCGAGCTCAACCTTCACGGGTTTCTTCAGGGCGGACTCCAACATCTCCCTGATCCAGCCCCTGCTGCAGTTGCAATACGCCGAGAGTTGCCCGGGAAAATCCTTCATTAGGGCGCGACCCAGCGGGCAGTAGCACTTGTCGTAGACCACGTAGAGGTTGCCGCCTTCCCTGTGGAGGTGGCTCCACGCCTTCCCAAGCCTATCCACAAACTCGTCAACGTCCTTCGCCTTGCTCATGCTTTCAACTGCTTTCCTGTAATAGCTGCTGGAACGGCAGCAGCTTCGCCCGCAATCTTCTAAAGCTTTTATGCCTTTTTCGCTGTCCATTTTTTCGAGGTTGTCAAGGAGAGTCTTTATCCACTTGTTAGAATTACTCATGTTTTCACCACGATCTTCAATAATTGGGATGCAGAAGCCTAAACGCAATTCAACATTCTCAGCTAACAACGTATATTACTTTTGTCGGTTTCCAGCTGATGCGTTAAGGTTTAATACATAAATACAGTACATGTATGGCTTGTTTTAAGCATTTGAGACGGCTGAAAAAATGACTGAAAAGAAGCTAATCATGGTCCCGGGTCCAACGAACGTTCCCGACCGCGTGATGAAGGCTATGACCAAGCCGATGATTGACCACCGGGGACCAGCGTTCAAAGCCATGTTTGACTCGATAACCGAGAACGCGAAGTACGCTTTCCAAACTAGAAACGATGTTTACGTTTTGACGGTGTCGGGCACAGGCGGACTCGAATGCGTCGTAGGCAACGCCATCAGCCCTGGCGACAAGGTCATCGTCCCCGTGTTCGGGCTGTTCAGCGGAAGAGCGAAAGAAGCGGTTGCGAGGCGAGGAGGACGCGTCGTTGAGCTGCAGTCAACGTGGGGGACCGCTCCGACAGCCAGCCAAATACGCGAAGCCGTTGAAGGGGAGAAGGACGTGAAGGCGGTGTTCGTCGTCTATAACGAGACCTCGACGGGCGTCACGGTCCGCGAGCTGCCCGAAATCGGTGAAATCACTCGGGAAAACAGCCTCCTCCTCATCGTGGACGCCGTTTCGAACCTCGGCGGAGACGACCTGCCCGTGGACAAGTGGGGAGTCGACATAGGCGTCACAGCGAGCCAGAAGTGCCTAGCGTGCCCTCCGGGACTTTCGCTGTTCTCGGTCAGCCCGAAGGCTTGGGAGGCAATCGAGAAGGTGGAGAAGCCGTTCTACTTCGACATGGTCGAGATGCGCGAGTTCACCAAAAAGAAGGAGACACCCTTCACTCCCGCTTTGCCACTTTTCTACGCTTTGGACGAAGCCCTCAAAATGGTGCGCGAGGAAGGGCTCGAAAACCGTATCAGAAGGCACCGAACCTGCAGCGAAGCGTTCTATGCCGCTGTGGAAGCTTTGGGGCTATCGCCACTTCCTGACAAAAATGTTAGGTCGAACACGGTCATAGCTTTCAACAAGCCTGAAGGGGTTGACAACGCCAAGGTTCGGAAGACCATGGACGAACAATACAACGTGGTAATCTCTCCAGGCGCGGGAAAACTCAAGGACGCCATATTCCGCATAGGCTGCATGGGCATCATATCAGAAACCGAGACCCTGCAAACGATTGATGCTCTCGAAAACGCTCTGGCAGACCAAGGGTACAAATTTAAGAAGGATTCAGGGCTGAAGGCTGCACACGAAAGGTTCAGAAAAAATTGAACCCCATGCATTTTCGTTGATACAGTTAATAAACCGCGTACCCCTTCTCGACCTGCGAATAGACGGTTCTGTAGTTCTTGTACGCTTTAGCGTAGAGCCTGTGGTTTTCCGGGTTCGGCGCGAAGACGCTTTTGTTTCTGACTGCATCTTCAGCCGCCTTTCTGAGGCTCGTGTACTGCCCCACTCCGGTTCCCGCGAGAAGCGCAGCTCCCAGAGCCGCGGCGTCGTCGACTTCGGGTATTCGGATTCTTCTTCCGCAGACGTCGGCCTTGATCTGGTTCCAGAGGTGGCTCCGGGTTTCGCCGCCGACCATGCTGATCTCGTTGACTCTCACGCCGAGTTCCTCGAGGAGCCTGAAGGTTTCGAGGTACTGGAAGGCGACTCCCTCAAGGATCGCCCGGACGAAGTGCCCTTTCCCGTGCGAAAGGTTGATGCCGAAGAAGACCCCCCTCGCCCTCTCGTCGTACTTCGGAAGGAAAATGCCCGCCAAGTACGGGTAGAAGAACAGACCATTCGAGCCTAAGCTCGTCTTTTCAGCTTCCTCCATGAGCAAGTCGTACGGGTCCAAGCCGAGCTTCTGCGCCCTATCCCTTTCTTCGACGCCGAAGGTGTCCCTGAACCACCTCAAAGTGACGCCCGTCGTCGAGATGATGACCTCGTACTCCCACATGCCCGGAATCACGTGGGCACAGCACGGAACCCTTCCCTGCACGTCAATCGTAGGCTTGTCCAGAGGAACCTCGAACACCGAGCCTGTGCCTGTCCCCGTGTTGACCGTTCCCGGCTGGGTCACGCCTGCGCCGAGGCACTCGCACGGTCGGTCTCCGCCGCCGTTCACGACCTGAAGCCCCTTCGGCAAGCCCGTTTCGCGCGAGGCTTTGGCTGAGACTTCGCCGACGACTGCCACGGACTCCTTCACTGGGGGGAGCTTCTCGACCTCGATGCCTAGGGTTGAGCAGATTTCGGTTGACCACGCCCTTTTCGTGACGTTGAAAAGCATGGTGCGAGAGGCCATCGAGTAGTCCGTCGTGGCTTCGCCCGTGAGCCTGTAAACTATATAGTCCTTCGCGCACAGGAAGCACGCCGCCTCATCGTAGACTCCAGGGACGTTGTCCCTCAACCACATTATCTTGGAGGCCGAGAACACGGGGGTAATCGGGACTCCGGTCTCAGCCAGAACCTTCTCTTGCGGTATGAGCTCGCGGATTCTGTGGGTCTGTGGGACGGTGCGGTTGTCAAGCCAGATGATGCTGTTGTACAGTTCCTCGCCCTGCTTGTTTATGGGCACTATCGCTTCTCTCTGGGAGTCCACCGCCAATCCGGCTATGTCCTCTCCCTTGATGGACGCTTTCTTCAGGCTCTCCCTTATGGTCTTGGCAGCGGCGTTCCACCATTCCTGCGGGTCCTGCTCTGCCCACTTCGGCTGGGGGTGAAGAACGGGGTATTCCTGCTGGGCTTCCGAGACCTTCCTGCCTTCGGCGTTGAAGACCACGGTCTTGCACGAGGTGGTTCCGAGGTCAACGCCCACGAGGAAGGAGCCCAAACCTTTTCCTCCGAGAACGAGGCAGAATATGTTCCACCGTGCTAATGAGAGTTTCCATAAAGATTCAACACTACGTCCGATATTCATTAACAAAAATTCGAAAATATAACGGTGTACAGCAACTCTTATCGGACGAGTATCTGTTAGTATGGGACGGTAATCCGTATGGACGCCGCCGGTTTCGACTTCAGAAAGGTCCTCGCCAAGTACTCAATGGGCGAGGTGATGCGCGCAGCCTTCGAAGCCCGCACCGTTGTCCCCGCCTTCAACATCGCCTACCTGCCCATGGTCAAGCCGATTTCGGACGCGCTCAGGGAGCTCGAGTGCTTCGGACTCCTAGAAGTGGCGCTTCCCGACATCCAAAAGTTCGGCGCCCAAAGCTTCGGCGCGGTCAAAAAGGAGTACACGAGGCTCGGGGACAGGGCTTTCAGCAGGCTCCATCTGGACCACGTTCCCGTCGTCGACGAGGAAGGCAACCGCGTGGACTGGAAACCGATCATGGAGGAGGCGCTTGGCCTCGGTTACGACTCAGTCATGATCGACGGGTCCAGGCTGGGGCTCAAAGAAAACATCGAAGTCACAAGAGAAGTCGTCGAGATGGCTCATCCGAAAGGGGTCCCCGTCGAGGCTGAGCTCGGAGCCGTGTACGGGCACGAGAAGGGTCCGCTTCCGCCCTACGAGGAGCTGTTCCGTTCGGGCAGGGGGTTCACCGACCCAAGAGAGGTGGAGAGGTTCGTCCGAGAGACGGGCGTGGACTGGCTTTCCGTGGCCATCGGCAACGTCCACGGTGCCATCAGCGGCGCGGCGAAGGACCAGAAGAAGGTGAACGCGAGGCTCAACGTCGACCACCTCCGGAAGATTGTCTCTGTGACAGATGTGCCCATCGTCCTCCACGGAGGCTCGGGCATCCAGAGGGAAAGCGTCCTCGCGGGCGTAAAGAACGGCGTCGCTAAAATCAACATCGGCACCGCGATTCGCCAGCCCTACGAGGCGGAGATGCGAAGGACGGGAAACGTTGAGGCTGCCCAGAAGCTGGTGGGGCAGGAGATCAGGCAGATGATTGCGGATTACTTCGGGATTCGCGGAAGCGCAAGGAAGCTGGCTTCGCTGCTCAAGAAGTAGGTACGAATCTTTTTGGTACTCCATCTTCCGTTCGACGTATTACGGGTTGTGGGAAAACTTATATCACGTCGCGGAGCATATTCTGGTTCATGGTAAAATTCGGTGCGCACCTTTACCTGTGGGCTGAGAAGCTCGACGTTCCCTCACTGAAATACGTCAAGAAGATCAAGGAGCTGGGCTTCGACGGCTTCGAAATCCCCCTGACCGAGCTGGACTCAATCGACATCGAGAAGACGAAGAAGGAGCTCAAGCGCCAGGGCGTCGTCGGCATCGGCTCATTAGGACTGCCAAAAGACATGGACATCGTCAGCAGCGACGAAGCCACGAGGAGACGTGGAATTGAGTTCATGAAGCGCTGCGTCAACGCCATCTCGGAGCTCGGTGGCGACTCCATCAACGGCGTCGTCTACGCCTCGTGGGGCAAAATAACGGGGAAGCCCCGAACCCAAGAAGAGTGGAACCGCAGCGTCGAGTCCCTGAAGGAAGTATGCAGGTATGCAAAAGATTACGGGGTCACTTTTGGTTTAGAACCCGTAAACAGGTTCGAGACCTACTTCCTCAACACGGCGGCTGACGCCCTGAAGCTGGCCAAAGACATAGGCGAACCCAACGTCAAGGTCCACCTGGACACGTTCCACATGAACATCGAGGAGAAGGACTTCTACCACCCCATCAAGGAGGTCGGTCCGATGCTTGGGCACATGCACTGCTGCGAAAGCGACCGCGGCATGGCTGGAACGGGGCACGTCGACTGGGACGGAGTCTTCCGGGCGCTGTCCGAGGTGAAGTACGACAAGTGGATAGTCTTCGAGTCGTTCACGATGGACATGGAGAAAATCGCAGCCTCAACAGCAATCTGGCGCAAGATGGCGCCCAGCGCGGACGCCCTAGCCACGGGAGGACTCAAGTTCCTCAAGCAGATGGCACAAAAATACCTCACAAAATAGAATAAATAAAAGCCAGCAACAATCGGCTAACTTTCTCCGTTAATTCTTGTTCTTTCTATCATCGATAGTTGTCTCCATGAATGATTCTATACCAAGCGAGATAGACCACAGAAAATAGTGGTGGGGTTGCCCGGATTTGAACCAGGGTCCCGAACGCCCGAGGCTCGGAGCCTAAGACCAAGCTAGCCGACAACCCCTCATTGCAGAGTCTGGTGCTCTCAGAAATAACCTTTCTGTTGTATAAAAATTACTCACCATTCAATTCTGAAAAGAAAAGACTGAAGGGTTCATGCGTTTTTTGGCTTCGTCTTTTCAAGTTTCTTCTGGCGCAGCAGCTCGAGCTTTTCTTCCGTTTTCTGCATGTTCTCGGCGGAGCCTGCGAAGATGTCTATTTTTTCGCCTTCAGCCAGCCGCACGAACTTTTTGGATTCTTCGACCCAGCTTTTCTGGGCTTCGGTCCACTTCTTCCTGACTTCGTCGTCCGACGACGTGAGCTCGATTGCCTCGGTCGGGCAGATGCCCGTGCATTCGGGTTCTCCGCCGCACAGGTCGCATATCGTCACGGCTTTGACGGCTTCGTCGTACTGTATGGCGCCGTAGGGGCAGGCTTCGATGCACCATCGGCACCCCGTGCACTTGCTGTTCTCGATGGCTATGACGCCCGTTACATTATCCTGCGACAGGCAGTCGGTGGGACACGCTTTTACGCAGGGCGCGTTTTCGCACATTTTGCACGTGAGTGCGGCGTTCACGAACGGGTGGACCCGGACGACGCGGATTCTGGACTTCTGCGGGTCGAACTCTCCCGTCTTCTCAAGGGAGCACGCGTACTCGCACAGCGAGCAACCTAGACACTTTTCTGGATTGACGGCCAAGAATTTGCGTCCTTTGTCTTCCATTCTATGCAGCCTTTCTGTGGGGGTGATAGATTATTGTCAATAGAGGAGCCGAGGGTTACAAATACCTTTTCGTCGACACGGTCAAGGCAGAAACCTAATCAAGCAAACAAGCATCTGTCTATCCGAGGCTGGTCCCTTGGCGAAGCATGACGGTAAAAAGGTGTTTTTCGAGGACGCAGCCTTCACGGTGTTCAACGGCGTCTACGAGCCCGCGGAAGACACGTTCCTGGTGGCTGAAAACCTCGCGGTTGACGTCGGCGACGAAGTCTTGGACGTGGGCTCAGGGTGCGGGATACTTTCCGTCCTTTCAGCGAAGAAGGCGAGAAGGGTCGTCGCGGTGGACATCAACCCGGACGCGGCCAACTGCACCAGACTCAACGCCAAAGCCAATGGAATCTCCGACAAGGTTGACGTGATTAGGGGAGACATGCTCGGGTCACTGAGGAGGGAAGCCCAGTTCGACGCCGTCATTTTCAACGCGCCGTACCTGCCGACCGAAGACGAAGAACCGAGTGGCTGGGTTGACCGCGCTTGGCAGGGTGGAAGGGGAGGCAGGGAGCTCATCGACCGATTCATTGTTCAAGCACCTGAACACCTGAAGTGCGGCGGACAAATCCTTCTAGTGCAGTCAACGCTTTCAGATGTACAAAAGACGCTAAAATTATTCGCTAAAAAGAATCTCAAAGCGAAGATTGTTGCTGAGCGGAAGGTCGAGTTCGAAACTATAACCGTCATCCAAGCTGAAAGGTTGTCTCAGGTCAATTCAAGGGCTTCAAAATTTTAAATCGGCGTTCAGCCAATATTCGTTCGGAGGCTTTGAGGTGTCTCTGAAGCTCGCTGGAAAGGTGGCTCTCGTCACAGGCGCTGGCAGAGGGTTGGGCAGAGCTTACGCCTTGCGCTTGGCGAGGATTGGGGCAGACGTCGCCGTGAACGACGTGAACTTGGACTCGGCGAAAGTCTATAACGAGGAACTCGC
>Ga0172366_10000385_pt1 | contig 31203 bp, 26 predicted proteins | sample LakKivSesite69cm_FD_114533 | JGI IMG/M metagenome (GOLD analysis project Ga0172366, IMG submission 114533) | Sediment microbial communities from Lake Kivu, Rwanda - Sediment site 69cm | ecosystem: Environmental > Aquatic > Freshwater > Lake > Sediment | place: Rwanda: Western Province, Lake...
CTATTACATATATAAATATAGACGGGACTAACTATGCAGAGTTAGAAGTTGCAGGTGCAAACCAATATATACCCTATCCAGGAGAACCGTTACTACCTGCTTATACTACAACGAAGACTTATCCGCTAGGTACTAAGATAATAAGTGTTGAACTAAACTTTAATGTGGGTCAAGTCAAAACAATGCAACTAGTACATAAAATAAAACCCATGTCGCAACCTTTACCTGTAGCATATGCCGTTGAAGACGAAGCGCAATACTTGGAATCTGAGCAGATCTACAACTCAGTAGACTTATATCCAAGTAGTTGGGTTAGCTATGTTGCTAATATAGGACTGGATGAAAACAGCGAGCTGAAGACTTTCTTAAATATAAGGAGTTATCCAGTTAGATATAGCCCTGCGACAGATACCATAAAATATATCGATGGATCTGCTACATTGAAAATAACATATAAACTACCCACTAATCCAATGACTTTTGGTGACGCTTACGATTTGGTGATTATCACTCCATCTGCGTTCACTGACGAACTACAGCCGTTGGTTACCCATAAAATCGGAAAAGGCATTAGTACAACAGTTAAAACGACCGAGGCTATATATAACGAGTACACCGGTGTAGATAAACCAGAGCAGATAAAATATTTCATAAAAGATGCTTTGGAAACCTGGGGTATAAAATATGTTATGCTTGTAGGTGGTATGAAATCACATCTAAATGGTGTTCGTAGAGATGATGCAAATCAGGGTTCAGCGGATTGGTGGTTACCAGTTCGTTATAGTAATTTTGTAGATGATGATAAGCCGTCGAACCCAGATCCAAATGATCCTATGGATTGGGTATGGGATCCTGGATATATCAGCGACCTCTACTATGCTGATATCTACAAATATGAGAATGGCAACCCTGTATTCGATGATTGGGATTCAGATAATGATGGTATCATCGCAGAATGGACAAAACTTGTTGGTGGTAAAGACATTCTAGATCTATATCCAGATGTAATGGTTGGTCGTCTACCATGCCGTAACGCGAACGAAGTCACAACCGTGGTTAACAAGATCATCAACTACGAAAAAACTGACAAAACCGGTACCGACTGGTATAAAAAAATAGTATGCGTCGCTGGTGATTCTCATGATGATACTGATGGGTATAACTTCAAAGAGGGGGAAATAACAACCGAAAAAGTATTGACTAATAACAACGACCAATGGTGTCCTTCACAGGATCCTTCTATGCCTTCTCCTCCATGGACACACGTACGACTATATGGATCCAACAAAGATACAGATCCATCTCATACATTCATGACTTGGAATATCCTACGAGAGTGGGGCAATCGTTTCGTCGGTGGATGTGGCCACCTTTTCTTTGAGGGACATGGAAACCCTACAGTATGGAGTTCATACTACCCAAATCATGAGAATCCAGGATATTTCGGGGGTTTATACATCTATTTCATGTTCAGACTCAATAACGGCGAGAGGCTTCCAGTACAGGTCATCGGTGGATGTCACACCAACATGTTTAATATCACTTTGAAGGATTCACTAACGCGGGGAAATGGTGCTTGGACTCGCCACATATGGACTTATACTTTTCCTGCCTGGGAGACCTGGGGTGTTATACCTTTAACTATGACAGGTGGTGGATGTATTGCTTCCATTGGTAACACTGGTCTAGGCTACGGATGGGTAGGCGGAATTGATGATTTAAACGGAGATGGCTGCGCAGAACCAGTGACCCTTGAAGGACTAGGTGGATATATAGGAATTCTATTCTACAGAGCACTTAGCGAGAGTTCAACCAAAATACTTGGAGAAATATACAACAAGGCAGTAAAAGACTACATCGACGTTTTCCATCCATATAACCATGGAACATCAGGTAACGGTGCAAAGATCGACTGTAAAACAGTTCAACAATGGCCTCTATTTGGCGACCCGACTTTGAAGATCGGTGGGTACCCCAGCGGCGGCGGTGGTAACGTACAGGCTGAGATCGTTGAGGCAGGCGCTGGCATGGTAGCACTTCCTAGTGAAACCATAACATTTAACGGTATGGCATCCTATGGAACTGGGGAATGCACCTATTCTTGGGACCTTGACAACGATGGTGTATACACTGACGCCTTCGGAGCAACTGTATCCAACGCTTGGGATGAACCTGGTGTATACTCTGTAAGTCTAAAAGTTACAGATAGCACCGGTAAGACAGATGTCTACAATACAATTGTAAGTGTAGAACCTCTTGTCTCAACACCAGATGCACCAAATGGTGAGACAAACATCGTAGCAGGAAAAACATATACATACACTACTGATATAGACCGAGCAGATGGATATTGGAACGAAGTATACTACATGTACGACTGGGGCGACGGAACCCTCAGCGAAGGTTATGGACCATACACAATTGGTGAGCAAGCAGAAGTGTCTCACAGCTGGGATAACGAAGGAAACTATGCTGTCAGAGTCATAGCGATACTAGTACATAATGTACCAGGTGACACCGAAGCTGTCCAGTGTACAGAGTGGTCAACATCAGCTGAGATAACTGCGAGTGCTCAGCAGTTAAACAATCAACAAACCATGATTCCTTTGTTCCTTAAAATCTCGCAGAAAATGTTGCCAAATTTAAAATAATTAAACTGGCAACCCCTCTCTTTTTCTTTTTTTTTTATTTCAATTTCAGATTGTAATTTAGAAACAGAGCCGATATAAAACAAAGTTATTTCTGTAGTAAAACTTTTTAAACAATTCTTATAAACTATTAGATGAATTAAAACTAGCAAGCAAACATAGAAAAATATTTAAGAAGATATATAATATAAAAAAATAAAATAATGGTTTATGGAGGTAGGAAAAAATGAAAAAAATAATAGTTGTTGGAATAATAGGCATGTTTTTACTAACATCAATTTCTGTCTTCGCAATTGAAAATAAAAAAACCACATATAATAAGATTATCACCAGTTATTCATTTGAGTTACCAGTTATTGAGAATATAGACATAGATGGTAGTGTCTATGATCGAATAAATATGAGTGATGCTCCTTGTAGTGGTAATCCTGGTGAACCAAGTTTACCTGCAAGAGGCACATATATCTTGATTCCTCAAGGTGAAACAGTTAGCGACATTACAGTATCTTATAGTAAAAAAATTTGTTTAGGATCAGGTTATGTTGTAGAACCTGTTGAGGAGTCTGTTCCATTGCCAGAGATAGAGATGAATTCGGCTTCTCCACTTGTCCCTAATAAAGTGGTTTATAAATCAGAGGAATCGTTTCCTGGGAGGTTGTTTACAAAGGTCGGTGTATATGGTTTTCGAGGGTATAATATTCTCGTTTTGAAGCTACATCCTGTGCAATATATTCCAAGTACTGGTGAACTTTTTTACTATCCTGACCTATCGGTTTCTGTAGAGACGGTTGAAGATGATAATGTTAATGGTTTGTTTCGTGGGTTAGAAAAAGATAAACTTGAGGTTATGAGAATCGTTGATAACCCGGTTGTGGTCGATACTTATTTAGAATCAAATTCAAACTCTTTTTCTATTCACCCGGAGAGTTATGATCTTCTCATTATTACCACAGATTCTTTAAAAGATGGTTTTGAACCTTTAGCTCAAGTACACAACAATTCTGGTGTAAAGACGATTATTAAAACACTTTCTGAAATCGGCTGTAACACCCCAGAAGACATACGGGATTTTATCAAGAACGCATATAATAACTGTGGCATTGAATATGTTTTAATTGGCGGCGATCACGATTTAGTTCCTGCAAGAATGTTTTATTTTGGAGATTGGATGGACGAATATGAACAACTTCAAAAAGAATGGGGTCCTTCTGATCTTTATTATAGCGGTCTCGACGGCCCCTCCACCCCTCCAGGTGATTTATGCGAACCTAATGGTTTTGGATACTATTATGCAGAAGCTGATCCAGAATCCTACGGTAATGCTTTTGTTGTTGGTTTATTTACACCGCCTCTGAATCTAACAGGATACTCTGCTGTGAACTTATCTTTTGAATATAGTTTCGATAGAAATCGTTTGTATTATCCTCGCAATTTTGGAAAAGTCAATGTATATTCAGGCGGAGCATCATTGGATAACTTCGAGGAGAATTTGCTATTAGAAATGAATTATAATTATTATGAAAATATTACTCTAACGTTCAACCCATCTGAATACGATGACCCAAGTAATGTTTTCATAGAGTTCTACTACAACGATACCTATAACGTGGGTTCGTTTAATATCGATGATATCTGTATTAAAGCAGGATCCAAAGGAATCAATGAAAAACTTATTTTACAGGAGACTTTTGAAGGAGATGTTTTCCCACCAGCTGGTTGGACACAGGTTAAGTATAGCGAGGAAGGCGAGTGGACGCGGGAATATTATAGATTCAAGGCGGATTTCTTAGCCGATGTCTATGTAGGAAGAGCATGTGTTGGTAATGCCGCAGAAGTTGAAAATTTTGTAGATAAAACCATAGCATATATGAATACAAATACCTCAGATCCATATTTGAAGAAAATCCTAATGGCAGGTGAATATCTTGGTTTCTTATGCATCCCTGGAGGAAGACGCTTAAACGAGCTTATCGGTACGTGCAGAGAAGGTTATAAAACAGTTGGTTTTCCATCTTTGAAATATGATATTCAAAAACTGTATGATCGCAATATACTTTTCGAAAATAAGCTTTTACAGTGGAAAACGTTTCAAATCATCAATCGTATAAACAAGAACGTTCACATCATAAATCACGACGGACATTCAGATTATCATTATAACATGAGAATATATATTCCAGATGTGGATAAACTTACAAATGATAAGTATTTTTTTGTTTATTCTCAAGGATGTAACGCTGGAGGATTTGATAACGGTGATTGTGTTGCAGAGCACCTAACAGTAAAAACCAGTCACGGAGCATTTGCAGGTATTTGGAATGCTAGATTTGGATGGTTTTTATCACGTTATACTGATGGGGAATCACAACGGTACCATAGGGAATTCTGGGATGCAGTTTTCGGTGAGAACATAACTGTGATTAGTAAAGCCAACGAAGATTCCAAAATAGATAACTTATGGCGCATAAACGACGGTTACATGAAATGGGTTTGCTATGGTTTAAATCTGTTTGGAGACCCAGTTATTCAATTTAAACAGTTCGGATCTAGTAACAATCAAAATCCTCAGAGCAATCCACAGAGTAACCCAAGTAATCAACGGAGCGGTTACGGTAGCCAACAGATTAGTCAATTCCTTCAACTTCATCAATTACTCAAAAAATCAATAGTTAGATAAAAACCATTACCTTAGCTATAAACCCTCCTTTTCTCTTTTTTTAATTTCAAATTGTAAATGTTGAAACAGAATTAATATAAAGCAAGGCTATCTTTCTGATAAAAACTGTTGAACAAGTCTTATAACCCATCTGATGGATTAACACCAGCAGTTAAGCATAGAAAAATATTTAAGAATAAATATAATACAAAAAATAAAATAATGTTTATAAGAGGGAAAAAATGAAGAAAATAATTGTATCAATAATCATTATAGGCGTTTTATTGAATACAATACCTATAAGTATAGGCGAATTAGGGAAACATCCTATTTTAAATTCATCTACCATTTTAGAAGACACACAAAAAATAGGCTTATTTGTAAAAAATCAGGTGATGCAACTAGATGGTGAAGACGAAATCATGCTTACTTTCTCATTTAACCCACCGATTTTAACCGAGTTTATCCAGAATGGTAAAACGTATACTAAAGTTATGATAGAAGGACTCCCGATTAGCAATGACATTGGTGTACCATTGTTGCCTGTTAAACCAGTAAATATATTACTTCCTCAACAAACAAAGGTTGAATCAATAACTATTACAAAAGGTGAAGCTATCGTATTAGGAGGCAGATATAATTTGGAATTGGGGACTGAACCTGTGACTATAAATACAGCACACGAAAATGAACTATGCGAAGATATCAAATTTAACCCCTTGTTAACCTACCCAATTGCAGATTTTGAGAATGTTGGTACGTATAATTTTCGAGGATATTCTATTTTAACATTCGTTCTTTATCCTGTTCGTTATATTGGTCAGAATAAAGAGATATATTACTATGATGACATGACTGTGACTATTAAAACAACTGAAACTTTTTCTGTTAATCCACTTTTCAGAAATTCCCCAGTTGATGAGATGATGATACGGGAAATGGTAAATGATTACAGCCGCAGTAGTACATACATGTTTTTTGATCCACAAGTATTCCGGAACTCTTTGACTACCTCCGGGGACTCCTATGAGTATGTTGTTATTACAAGCGAAGAATTAAAAAATTCAACTGGAGAATACACCTTCCAAGATTTGATACAATATAAAAATGATAATGGTATTTCAGCTACTATTGTCACCCTTGAAGACATCTATGCTACCTACGAGGGCGTGGATACTCCCGAGAAGATCAGGAATTTTATCACGGATGCTTACTTAAATTGTGTTACAGAGTATGTGTTACTTGGTGGCGATATTGATGTTGTTCCGGCACGAATTCTTTATGTGGAAGCCTATGAAGGTGAAACAACTAATATGCCTGCTGATCTGTATTATGGGTGTCTGGATGGAACCTATAATTATGATGGCGATGAGTACTGGGGCGAACCACATGATGGTGAAAATGGTGGTGATGTTGATCTCAGAGCAGAGGTTTACGTCGGTCGTGCCTGTGTAGGAAATGAGAGCGAGGTTTCTAATTTTGTGATGAAAACATTGGCATATGAACAAGCCCCTATAGATGAGAGTTATACTTATCTTAGAAAAGCATTGATGGTTGGTGAAAATTTAGGCTGGGCGTGGGGTGGTGACTATAAAGATGAGATAATCAACGGTTCAAATAACTATGGGTATTCAACTGTTGGTGTCCCAGATAGTAAATATAATGTTAGTAAGTTGTATGATCGTGATTGGGGGAATATGTATGACGACTGGCCGAAATTGGAGATTATCAATCGACTAAATGCTGGTTTTAATATAATCAATCATCTTGGTCATTCTGGGTACGATTATAACATGAAAATGAATAACTCGGATGTCGATGCTCTTATCAATGACAAGTATTGTTTTATTTACTCCCAGGGATGCATGGCTGGAGGGTTTGATAATGGCGACTGTATTGCAGAACATTTTACTTTAAAAACCAATCACGGAGCATTTGCAGGCATATGGAACGCTCGATACGGCTGGGGTACGCGGGGCAGTACCGATGGCCCTTCGCAGCGATTTGACCGAGAGTTTTTCGACGCGATCTTTAATGAAGGTGTAAGATATCCAAAGAAGACCAGTCTAGGAGCTGCAAATCAAGATTCAAAAGAAGACAATCTATGGCGCATAAATCAATCATGTATGCGATGGTGTTACTATGAACTGAATTTGTTCGGTGATCCACAGATTTCACTTAAACCAGTTCCCAAATATGAGCATGATCTAGCGGTTGATTCGATAGAGTTCTCAAAACCTGTTAACCCAGATGAACCATTTGAAATATCGACGAGAATCGTTAACCAAGGGTTGAGTAATGAAACCAATGTCTTGGGTAATATTTCGATAATGGAGATTCTTGATACTGTGAATATCGAAGAAACTCAGGTGTATGAGTATAACTGGATTATCGATTCCCTGACATCAGGGGATGATGCTGTGATCAAGTTGACGTGTACATTGCCTCGAGGTTTCTACCGGATACGCTCAAACGTCTACATTATCCCTGGGGAAGAAGTTATCTTTAATAACAATATGAACGTTGTTATCTTCATTGGAGATAATACGCCACCTAATACACCAAATAGACCATCCGGCCCTAGATGGGTAATACATGGGAAGAGTTATAAGTTTTCAACAAGCACTACTGATCCTGAAGAAGATCGTGTATATTATCAGTGGTCCTGGGGTTATGATCAATTTTCTCAACCTCTGTATAGTGGCTGGCTTGGCCCATATGAGTCTGGTGAGACTATTACAACATACAACACATGGCATAAATATGACTTAGGGATGTATCGGGTCGGAGTGATAGCTAAAGATGTTTACGGTGCTATGAGTGGTTGGTCTGAGTATTTATCATCATCAATTAACGTGCCTGTAAACCAACAAAGTAGCAACCAGCAACTTCAAAGTAGCTCCAACAGTCAGCAACTAATCAATTACTTCAACTTCTATCAGGTGAAACAACAAGTATATAATTAACGTCAATAATAAAAATCTCTTCTTTCTTTTTCTTATATAAGCAGCCCAAGGACCAACCATCATAAAGAAAAGACAATTAGTTTAAAGAGAAAAAATATTCTATAGAGATATCTATCTATAACAGCAGGAATATTTATATATAGAAATTTATATATTATAATGAAAAAATTTAGAAAAAAGTGAGATAAACATGATAAAAACAAAGAAGGTTGGAAGATTAACAAATGTTGTTTTTGTAGTAGTGCTGTTCCTAGTCTCTTCTATAGCAACCGCGAGTGAAAGATATATTCAGGAAAAAGCAGATGTGAGCGTACAAAATATTCAACATTGTCCTTTACAGCAATATGTATCTCTTGGTTCTGAACATGAACAAGGACATACAGTATGGGATGTTGAGTATAGTAATGCCCTTATGGCGAATAGGGTTGCAACTGACTCTAATAATAATGTTATATTGGTAGGCATTGGTGGTGCTGGAGTTGATGAACTTCCTTATGCAGTTATTGCTAAGTATGGGGTAGATGGTAAACTCAAATGGAGTGACGAACGATATGCACTCATAATACCTGGTTTAATATCTCAAGTGCCCATAATAAAAGCTTCAGCATCTCAGGCGTCTCAATCTACTGAAACTATCTTCATGGAACAATCATACAAAGTTTGCGAGAATATAGCTAGTAAGCAATCTTCAATGGACCTTGAAACATCAGATGATAAAGAATTATCTAATGTGATTAATGAATACATAATGAAGGGACATCAATACGTTGAACCTATTTTTTCTAAAGATCAAGGTTTATTGAAAGGAAGATGGGTTCGATTCTATGATGTTGCTATAGACTCCAATGATAATATTATAGTGGTAGGTGAAATTCAACATCGCAATACAGAAGACATTCGTACTATCTATGTTATAAAATATGATCCTGATGGAAATGTGCTTTGGGACAGGATATATAAACGATATTTATTGAATCCTAGAGATCTTTGTACTGGTGTAGCAATAGATTCAAATGACAATATCTTTATATCTGTCCGAAGCCAAGAAAAAGACTCTAACGACTATAGGGGCTGGGTATTGAAACTTTCATCAAACAACGGGGCAAAGATCAGCGAGTCTATTCATCCTGGAAAATCACTTGTCTTTTATGATTTAGCAGTAGATTTAGATGATAATTTGTATATTGTAGGGTATTACCCAAGTTCAGGTGCGATGAAAGTGATGAAATATTCCAATGACTTAACCCTTCTTGATGAATGGGGGCCCATGATTAGACCTATTGAACCTTATGCAATAGATGTAGATCAAAATAGCAACGTAATCGTAGCAGGGAGTATAGGATTTGATGGAAAAGAAAGACAGTACCTCGCAAAATTTAGTTCAAATGGAAACCTTTTATGGATTAATAAGTCAAACAATCTAGGGGCATGGCGCGATGTAGTGGCATTAAGTCCTGATGTAACAGTGGTAACTGGTAGTAATTCTGGAAATGAAACAGCAGGGAGATTCTACGTAGGACTATATGATGAGAATGGAATGGAATTCAAGCGTTTTTTAGGTGGAAAAATCACGTATCTACAGATGTTCTTTTCATATGGGTTAGATGTAGATAACAACGGCGATATCGTAGTAGCTGGACTTAGATGGTATGCCAAATATCAATTCTATATGCATGCCATGAAGTTTTATCAATAAAAAAGCAACAAGTCAACAAACAAACTCTTTGGCTCACAATTCAAGTTATTTCAATTGTTACAACGATCCCTAGGCTGCAAAAGTGTTTCTTCTATTATTCAACGGTCTGCGAAAAGGACAGCAAGTCTAAACTAAAACCTCTCTTTTTATTTATGTCTCATATGACCCAAAACATTAGTTTTATGCAGGAATAGATAATACATTCGAATAATAGATTTGCAGGTTGATATGGTTGAAAGCCGATTATGTAAAATCAAAAGTTAACATTCCTTGATAGTTGTATTAGACAGTATTAATAAATCATATAAACAAAGGATTTCGTGTTGATTTTATGTATATTTCAAAGTAGGTAAAATATTGTTATCCTTGTTAAACGTTAATAATATTTTAGTTGTTAGACAAGAGACGAAGTCTGTCTTTAATTAGTTATTTTGCTGTAATTTTTTGTTGGTAAATAGAAATATTAATAAAGAGAAAAATATTATTATATCTAGATATTCTTGTTACGCCGCCGGTTGCAATTGTATCCACTATGCAAACGACAGGCGGAGGAGGTGAAACTGGAAAGGATGAAGAGGATATTGTCTTTGTTATTTTTAGGGGTTCTGGTATTAATATGTATAAACAGTTGTTTTGCCTCTGGTGCAAATGTTGCTATGAATGGTAATGATCTTTCTCCTCATAGCAAAGAGATACTTCCCCCAAATCATGGTACAGTACATATAATCTTGACTGGTTGTAGAGCTGGAATGGAAGGTGCGAAGATAAAGATCGATTGGTGCAACAGGCCATATGACGGCGGATATGAGGTGACTGTATCGGTTAATAGCTTGGGTCTATATGAGGCTGTTCTTAGTGGTGCTGCTGGTGATCATACTTTTACTTTGACTCCTGTAGTTAGCGGTTATCATGGTGAGACTAGGATTTTTTTTATTCGACCTGTAACTGAAATCTGGAGGACTATGAGGATTTATCGTAGTAATCCGGTGCCTCAGAATTACGAGAATAATGGTGTGGCTCAGTGGTCTAGTCCTCTTTTGATGAAGTTTTTTAGTAGTGTAATGCAGAGCCGATAGGTTATTACTATGTTATTTTGCAAAAACTTCTGCAATCTGTAACAACACAAAAAGCTAAAAAACCTCTTTTTTTCTTTTGTAATTCTTAATGCAGTTATTAAAATAACTAAAATAGTATTTTTGTATCAATTTATAACATTTTGTTATATATTTTATAGAAGAAATTATATAAATGATTAAATATATTAAATATTATAGAAGAGTTGAAAAGCATGAAAGAAACTACTAAAAAGAAAATCATAGCGATTGGGATAGTATTATTACTCTTGATTTCTTCAGTAGCAATTTATGTTGCTCTGGGAGGACTAGAAATCTTCAAACCATCTAAACCATCGATACATGAAGAACCACCAGAAGAAAAGATGTTAGATCCTATTTCTATAAAAGTCATGGAGATGATGGGGCAGGTAGACGAATCAATGATAAGTGGATATATAGAAAAAATTACTTCCTTTGGGCCTCATCCTACTGCCCACAGGCTTCTATATAAGCTCTCTAATCGGCCTATCATTGGTAGATTTTTTGATCTACCAATTGAAAAAGTAGCCAACTATCTCTATAACGAGTTTGAAAGTATGGGCTTAGAAGTTAGATACCATCATTGGGCGCAGAATCCTACGATAAAGAACCTACGGGTCCCATCGTGGTTTTTCGGATGGGCCGTAGGAGATAACGTAGTTGCCACTTTACCTGGCGCGGATAAAAGTAGCGATGAGATATACCTTTTGGTTGCTCATTATGATACTATGAATAGGCTTGGGTCAAATGATTTTTCAAATAAAATTGTTGGGGCGAATGATGATACTTCCGGTGTAGCATTATTACTCTCAACTGCAAAGGTTATGAGCCAGTATTCCTTTAACCATACTGTACGTTTTTTGGCAGTTTCTGGAGAAGAACAATGGCTTATGGGGTCTCGTGCTTATGCTGAAGAGGCTGCAAAAAACAACGATAACATTGTAGCAGTAATCAATATTGATATGATAGGAAACCGTGGCCCTGGTATTAGAAATACTGAAGTTTTAGTCGCTGGAGTTAACAACTCTGGTTGGTGGATAGCTAATTACACCATCAACGTCAATCAACGTTACCCCGAGTTACTGAATTTCACAATAATCCAGGAAGATCCTTTTAAAGAAGGAAGTGATCATCAATCGTTTTTAGAAAACGGTTTTGATGCAATACACATTGCTGAGGCTACACAAGATTATGATTGGCATAGAAAGTCAGATACCCTTAAGAATATGGATGTTTCATATACCAAAGAAGTAGCTCGGCTTGTTTTAGCGACTGTTGCTCAGATGGCTTGGGATTTTAACTACAGTTGATCAGATTCTTCTTTAATTAGTATTACCTTTCCAGGGATAATCAGCTAGTATTGGTTTTATAAAAGAAAATGATTATTGCTTCCACCTAGTTTTGTTGATTAGACAAACCAATATCACGTCCATATTTATGTATCAATATTATGTGATGTCAATATAAACAGTTTTCGTTTATTTTTCTTTCCTTTTATAGTAGAGATGAATGAATAACAGGATCAGTAGAAAAGTAATAACTAAACGAATCAGAAAAATAACCGCATAATATGGACTGAGCGGGATTTGAACCCGCGGCCTCCGCCTTGCGAAGGCGGCGATCTTCCGCTGATCTATCAGCCCCTAATAAAAAACTTAGAATAAAAAGGGTTATTTCACTGTTTCTCTTATTAGCACGTTACAATCGGTTTATCCTTGGCTTTCTTTAATGCTTCAACCACTGCAAGTTTATCGCCCATCATAAATTTTTCTAGTGCGCCACCACCTGTACTAACATGAGAGATATTATTTTTGATTTTTAGTTGTTCTATTGCTGCAACTGTATGCCCACCACCAGCGATAGAAAACGCTTTCGAATGAGCAATAAAACTAAATATCTCCTCTGTACCCTTTCTAAACAGGGGGTTTTCAAAAACACCACACGGCCCTGATAAAAACACGGTTTTCGCATTCTCTAAAACTTTTTCGTAGTTTTTCATGGTTTTTTCACCGATATCAAAAAGGCTGTTAGAAGCTGGTAAATCTTGGAGACCAATTTCTTTTCTTTTTCCATTTTCTTCTATCGCAAAATCAACTGGTAGATAGATATCGTTTTTATATTTAGAAAAAACCTTTTCTATCTCATTAAATACATCAGGGGTTCCCTCTTCGCCAAATGCTGCCTCGTTTTTCTCACCAAGATTTACACCTTGTGCTTTTAGGAACGCATTTGCTGTGAGGCCGGTTAGGATTACTTTATCAGCAATTTTGTTTGAAAGAACACGGTCGATTGTAACTATAACATCAGCAAATTTTGCTCCACCAAAAAGAAAAACAGATGGCTTAGCTGGGTTGTTAACCGCTTTTTCAAGAGTAGTCAACTCTTTTTCCATCAGCCGACCTGCGCATGATGGTAGAACTGCGGTAAAGCCAGTGAGAGAACACTGGGCACGATGTGCAGCCGCAAAAGCATCATTTACATAAAGATCTGTTAATGGAGCAAGTGCTTTTACGAGATCTGATTTTGCATGTTCCTCTGGTGTTTTTTTGTCTGTTTCTCCAGGGAATTTCCTTACGTTATCCAAAAACAAGATTTCTCCTGGTTTTAGGTTTTTAATAGAATTTTTTGCTTTCTCACCAAAAATATCATCAACAAACATAACATTTTTATTAAGCAGTTTCTGCAACGTTTTAGCATGTTTCTCCATTGATGTGAAATCCCAGCTTCCTTGTTTGCCTTGATGCGCTAGGATTACAATTTTTGCTTTTTTCTTAACAAGTTCTTGTATTGTTGGTAATGCAAGCCTGATTCTGGTATCATCAATGATATCCAGTGTTTTTTTATCCAAAGGCATGTTAAAATCTACTCTTAGCAAAACCGTCTTGTTTTCTACATCAAAATCATCCAATGTGTTGTATTCTTTCATAAATAATAGCCTCCTCTCTAAAACCTACATCGTTCGTATTTATTTAAAACTATAACATTTTTTAAAATAAACCGTTTAATTTTACATTATAAATCAGAGTTGTTTTACTGATTCCATTTCTAATACGTGTTCATTGAACATATAACTTATAAGATCGACGATTCTACATGAATAACCCCATTCATTATCATACCAGGAGAATATCTTAGCAAGATTGCCTTTTTCACCAATAACCTTTGTGCTAAGACCATCTATAATAGCTGAATGAGGATCACCTATAATATCAATAGATACAATTGGTTCTTCCGTGTACTGCATAATACCCCTCAGGCTGTTTTCAGATGCCTTTCTTAATGCTTTGTTTATATCTTCTGCTGTTACAACCTTTTTAAGAACACATGTGAAATCAGTTAATGAACCATCAGGCGTAGGCACCCTCAGTGCTACCCCATCTATCTTTCCTTTGAGATCTGGTATAACAAGCGACACAGCTTTAGCAGCCCCTGTCGTAGTTGGAATAATGGAGACAGCAGCAGCCCTCGCACGTCTAAGATCCTTATGAGGGAAATCCAGTATACGTTGATCACCAGTATAGGAGTGTACAGTTGTCATAAAACCCTGCTCAATACCAAACTCGTCATGTAAAACCTTGACAGGTGGGGCTAGACTATTTGTTGTACATGATGCCATTGAAATAATATGATGTTTACTGGCATCGTATGTTTTCTCGTTAACACCCAAAACAATTGTTGCATCAGGCTCCTTGCCAGGTGCGGATATAACAACCTTTTTTGCACCAGCCTCCAGGTGCTTTGATGCCCCCTTCCGGTTACGGAATACGCCAGTTGATTCCACAACAACATCAACGTTTAGTTTTTTCCATGGTAGATTCGCTGGGTTTATCTCAGAAAAAAACTCAATCATCTTACCATTTACTTCTATACCATTATTCTTGGCGGTAACCTCTCCATTGAATTTCCCATAAATAGAATCATATTTCAAAAGATGAGCAAGGATCTCTGTGTTACCTAGGTCGTTAATAGCAACGACCTCAAACTTTTTTCCATACTGAGAATGTTGCAATGCAGCTCTTAAAACATTTCGTCCTATTCTACCAAAACCGTTAATTGATATCCTAATCATCCTCAACCACTTGTACGCCATTATCTGCATTCTATATAAGTTTTCCTAAAAGATATGTGTCAGCTGAATCAACAATTTTTACTTTTAAGAAATCACCTAATCCAACTTTTTCCTTTATTACAACCTGTTTATAGTTCTCAGCTCTGCCAGTAAAAGTCTGGTTTTTACCTTTCTCAGTAACAAGAACATTATAGGTTTTTCCAACGTGTTCCCTGTTTTTTTCATTTGATATTTTTCTGCATAAATCTGTTAAAAACTTAGAGCGCTCTTTTACTTTCTCAGTTGGTATTCGTCCTTTCATAGTTTTTGCTTTTGTTAATGGACGAGCAGAAAACCTTGTTATGTTCGTAATGTCTGGTCTAATGTTTTTTATAAGCTCAACTGTTTTGTTAAACTGTTCATTTGTTTCAGTTGGGAAACCTACTATAACATCTGTTGAAACTGTTATATCTGGATATTTTTCACGGAATCTATTCAATATATCAATAAACTGATCTACCGTGTATTTTCTATCCATTTTTTTTAGTATTTCATTATCACCTGACTGTACAGGTAGATGAATAAACTTGTAGATTTTCTGATCGTTATAACCAGATAATATTGTTGGAAGAATCTTTAGAGCTTCAGAGGGGTTCATCATACCAACTCGCACTCTGAAATCGCCATCTATCTTATGCACCTCTTTTAGTAATTCACCAAGGTTTGTACCTATGTCCAAGCCATAGGATGCTGTGTCTTGTGCTGTTAACTGAATTTCTTTGCAACCTTGGTCAAGCGCAGAATGAATATCTGAAATAACTGATTCTATCGGGAAACTTTTTAGTTTTCCTCTGGCAAAATGTGTAATACAATAAGAACAAGACAGTAAACAACCCTCAGCAATAGAGATAGGCGCTATTACGTCAGTAAAATATTTTTGTGTTTGTATTTTCTGTGTTAAAACTGGTTCTTTACCTGCAATCAAATAGTTAATATGGTGCACATTTTGTGGTGTTAATAACAACGCATCTGGTACAACTGATTTAACTAAATCTGGTTGTACAGAAGGCATGCATCCAGCGACAACTATCTTTTTATTTGTTTTCTTGAAAATCTTTAACCTTGATAGCATACGTTGTTCTGTTGTTCCAATTACTGTGCAGGTTAGTAAAACCAGAACATCAGCGTCATAGATGTTTTTGACGATTTCATGGTTGTCTTTTTTTAGAATACCTAGTATTAGGCTTTCGTCGCTTTTGTTTGCAGTACAACCGTATGTTTCTAAATAAATTTTCATAGATGTTGTTTGCTAAAAATAAGGAGTTCTATTTAACTGCTTCTGTAAGCCTTTTTAGCACAAATTTTTTGTCAAGATTAGATAAAAAGTAGCCTGCCCTTGGGCCTTGTTCCTGCCCAAGTATAATCTGGTATATAGCCTGGAAAGCGTTTTTGATTTGGAGCTTGTTTTGCTCTGATATCTCATAGATTTTGTTGTGTATAGCCTCCGGCTCCCATCTCAGATCAGGTATCTCTTCTTTTAATTTTGATAGGAACATGTTTTGTTCTTTTGTTAGTGTTATCTTTGGTAATTTTTCTTTCACCTCAAATTTTACGTTGTCAGGTGCAAAAGTCTCTAACCAATATTGGACGTTTTCTATCCTCTGTTTAAGATGCTCTTCATCATTTTTCTTTAAATTCTTAGGTATTTGTCCTGTTCTTATTAAAGTGTTTTTTATGTTACCCCAGTTTTTACCTATTTGTATAAGTGTTACTAGATGTCTGTATGGTAGCTGGAAAGGTGGTGTCTTTGGTATGCTGTGTGGTTGGGAAAGATCATATGTTTTCTTCAGATCTTTCATACCTTTAGTTTCCTCTTCCTTTCCAAAATACACTCGTTCCTCTCTGTCGTATTCATCTACCAGATCAAGTATTCCAAGACCAGGGTCAAAAACAATGTGTTTGTTAGGCTGGTTTTTAACTATAAGGAACCTCAAAACTTCTGGCGGGGTCATCCTTAGCATTTCTTCAGCGCTTAAAGCAGTACCCTTTGAACTATGCATAGCCCCCTGTCCCTTGAGCATTATAAACTCATATACCAGCAACGCAGGGTGGGGGTAGTTGTAGACCTCTTCTACAATTTTAGCACCGGTCTCTCTAGCACCACCAACAGTTGCTAGATCCTTTCCACATGGCTCAAAGGTTACACCTAGAATCTTCCACCGCGCAGGCCAGTCAACCCTCCAAGGTAGTTTACCAATGCCACCTTTTTTTATGTCTACATCGCCACTATGGCCACACTCACATGTGTACTCAATGATTGGATACTCATACAGAATTGGTTTTGTAGTTGATATTCGACCGCATTTCTCGCATTTTACATTAAAAGGCAGCCATTCCTTAGGTATTTTTCTAGTAGAAATCTTCTCAAGTATATCTTTTATCTTTTTTGTGTTATCCAAAGCAATTTGAATGGATTCGTTGTAAAGCCCTTTTTTGTACATTTCGTTTGCACGATAAACTTTGGGTTTAACACCCACTTCTTTCAAAGAGTTTAGAAAAGATAACAAAAAATGATCTGCGTAGCTCTTATGTTTGCCGCATGGGCATGGTATCTCACAGATAGGTTTGCCTACGTGTTCAGCATAGGATTGCGGCAGATATGGGTAAACTTTTCTAAGCGGATCGTAGTCATCAGCCACATAAATTAAATCAGCGTCACCACCTTTTTCCAAAACAGATCTATAAACCGCATCTGTAGTCAAAATCTCACGCATGTTACCTATATGAATTGGACCAGATGGTGTTATACCAGTAGCTAAAACATGTTTTTTATTTTCTTTCAGTAGTTCATCTGCTAAAACATCTGCCCAATGCATAATCAACTTTCACCGACAAACTTACAGGCCTAAATCACTCTTGCTCTTATCAGTGCACGAAGCGGCACACCATTTATATCATTTTGTGACCGTTTGTTTAAAACAGCAAGACACAAAACAGGTTTGCCCTTCTCGGCATTCACAGCCTTTATAGCACTTTTAAATGTTTCACCTGTGCCTACTACATCATCTACTAGAACAACCTTTTTACCGTTCACTGATGCATAGTTGGAAGAAAAAGCACCTGCTTTATCATGATGTGGTCTTAAAACAGCTAATTCCAGGCCAAGGTTCTCAGCAACAAAAGCTGCATATGGTATACCGTTTATCGCTATTCCAACAATAGTATCAACGTTTAGGTTTCTATTCTCGCATTCCTCTAATAAAACATCACACATAGCATCAGAAATAAAACCTATCCTAGATGGATAAGCACCGATGGAACGCCAACCAACCTTGAGATCACCTTCAGGTTTTTTCTGTTTACTTTTATTTAAAAGCCAAGAAGCTGTTTCTTTCGATACATTCAGTTCCTCAGCTATCTCATAATCAGAGAATCCACTCTGTTTATATTTTAAAGCTTTCTTAACTAAAGAATCTATCTCTTTCATTTACAACACACCCTTTGGAATAGGTATATGTATTCAATATTTAGATGTTTTCCACATACCAAAAACAAAATCAATTTCTCCATAATAGTAAAGCTAAAATAGTAAAACTCTTTATAGGGGTAAAGAAAGATAAATATGGCTCAAAAGAAAGGAGAAGGATTCCACTCTGCAGCAGGACTTATACGTTACTTTGATGCAGAAGAAAAAACATCACTTAAAATAAATCCGAAACTAGTAATAGCGATGTGTATAGCAACAGCAGTTATAGTAGTAGCAATACACATAATTTACCCACTACAATAAAAAAATTTACTTCTTTTTAGCTAAAACTTTTATTGTTAGTTCTCTTGCTTTTTCTAAAGCCTCTGGTATCTTTTCTTTTTTAGGGCCGCCGCTCTGCGTCATTTTTTCTTTTCCACCTCCGCCACCACCAAGGATTTTACCGATTTCCCTAGAAATCTCTCTTAGATCTATTGCAACATTTCCAGATGCTGCGGAAATAATGTTGTTGCCATCGTGTAGATGAACTACATAATTTGGTTCTTCTGTTATCGCCCCAGCTGTTGCAGTAGCGCTTGAAATTGGTTGCCCTGTCCAAATTATTAGTTTTATTTCTGTTCCAGGTATCTTTTCAGCATGGCTTTTAAGCTGATCTATATAATCAGATGAAACAGTCTTTTTCATTTTCTGTGTTTTCTTCCATTCACCGAATAGATGGTTACAAGCCTCAACCAAATCTTTTGCCATTGTTTTTTCTTTTTTACCGGTTTCTTTTAAAAATCTTTGTAGTGTTTTTTCAAGTTGATCAACTGATATTGAGAATATTTTTGAGGCTTCTCTAAGTTGCTCAGAAATATTTTTTGTTTCTCTTAGTGTATAAACTGTTGATATTATTGAAACAACCTTTTTATACAGCTCGTTTTCTTCTTTTTGATAAGCATCAACCATTTTACCTGCTGCGAAAAAAATCCTGTTTACACCATCTTGTATACGCTCAGCTTTTAAGATGCGTATTTTTTCTATTTCGTTTATATTGTTTAAATGGGTACCACCACATGCCTCAACATCTATGCCCTGTATGTTCAAAACACGAATCATATTGCCTGGTGGAACACCACCCTGGTAAAGCCTGAAGCCGTATGTTCTTTCTGCTTCATTACGTTCCATAACCTTTTTTTCTACAACAGCACCTTTTTTTACAAAATCATTCGCCAGTTTTTCAATCTCTTTTATTTCATCGTCATTAATTGATTTGTAGTGTGAGAAATCAAAGCGTGCCTCGTTTACGCCGAGTTGTGAACCAGCCTGCCATATATGCTCGCCGAAAAGTTTTCTGAGAGCACCATTTACAACATGGGTCCCTGTATGGTGTTTCATAAGTGTGTATCTATGATCCCAGTCTATGATCCCGTGTACTTTTTCTCCGTTGCCAATTTTTTCTTCTAAAATATGTATAACAGAGTTTCCCTCTTTCATAACATGTTTTACGTTCATGTTTTTATTTTTAACAATCAGCGATCCTTTGTCTGCTGGTTGTCCACCGCCTTCGGGGTAGAAAGCTGTTTTATCAAGGATAACCTCGAATCCATCTGTTGTTTGTTTAGTCCAAACAACTTTTGCATCGAACTCTTTTGTGTAATGTTCATCGTAATAAAGTAGCCTGGTTGTGGGTAAGTCCTCTCTTGCATCCTCTATTTTTTCTTCTTCTTTTTCGTGTGAATGTAACTCTGCTATCATTGAATCGAAATTCTTTGGTATGTCGATTTTTACTCCCTCGTTTTTTGCTATGTTTTTCACAACATCAGGTGGTATGCCATGTGTGTCATACAAACTTATTAACGAGTTGTTTTCAACATTTCCTTTTTCTTTTATTATACGTTTAACAAGTGTTTCGCCTTTATTGAGGGTATCTGAAAACCTGTTTGTCTCAATATCAAGTATCTCAGCAGCCTGTTTTTTATGCTGCATAAGAGATGGGAAATCTTTTTTTAACGAATCTAACTGCATTTCTACTATTTCTTTTAATGGTGCGTTTAATCCAAGTTTTTCAATGAATCTTAGTGCTCTTCTTATTATTAGTCTTGTTAGGTAACCTGCTTTTACATTAGATGGTACAATCCCGTCACCAAGCATGAAAGCAAGGCATTTTGAATGATCTGCTAATGAGTAGATACTAGCCATATCAGAATTGTTCTCCGAGTTTTCAATCAGCCAATCTATTATCTCAGGAAAAACAGTTTCGTACACAGTTTTTGTACCGCGAGATATCCAAGCTATGCGTTCTAACCCATATCCCGTGTCAACAATGTTTAATGGGTTAGGTGAGTATTTTTTGCCGTTGATTGTGAAATCACCGTTTATATCTTCTTTCATGTTCATAAAAACTAGTGTTGCTATCTCAAGTCCACCAGCAAGAACCTCTAGGCATGGGCCTGCGTTTCCACCGCCATCCCACAGTTGCTCTTTGTAGTTTATTTTCTCTCTCTTTATGCCTATATGTTTTTTGAAGTATTCATCACAGTATGCAACGGTTTTGTCTTTCCAGTAAATCTCATCCTTTTTTTTGTTAAAAGCATGGTGTCCCATCATCTCAAACATGCTGAGATGACGACCGCTGACACCGATTTCTTCTAAGTCATTTAGTCTTATGCAAGGTTGTGATATAACAAGTGGGTTGGCTGGTGGTGGTACAACACCTGATGTGACATGTGGTTGGAAATCAGCTATAGATGCTATTGTAAGATATATGTCTGAGCGCCATCGTGCAACAACAGGACAACGCTCCCCTGTTTGAGGGTAATGAAGTCTTGAGTGTCCGTTTTTTTCAAAGAAGTCTAGGAAGCTATTGCGCACTTCGGTTAGAGTAAAATGTTTTTTACCAAAAGGGTTGCCGATAAAACTAAAATCTACGCAGGATCTATCACCACAAAACTTTGCATTGCTATCTAATGTCCAGAAGTAATCCTTGCATGAAGGGCATTGTTTTCTTGTGAAACCATTTTCATGAAAGAACTGTAAATCACATTCTTTCTTTAGAAACGAATCCATATCAAATCACAGTTTTCTTCTACCGAAATATAGAGAAGGTTTATTAACCCTTTTTAATTGATTATATTGCTTTGATTTTTCTTTTTTTTATTATAATTAGATCAGTATCTGTTATTTGAGAGTTATTTATAAAAGAATAGATGGACTTAATTTTTCAAAAATATCCAATATGCCCCAGATGCAATGAGCATAAAACCCAAAAAAAGCTCCATAGCTATATATATCCAAAATCCAGGTGTTCTCTTATTTAATATTGGGAAACGTATTTGGAGTGGAATTATCTTTTCTGCTTTGGTTGATATTAATCCTATTATAATAACGATTATTCCTAGTATAACAAAAAATATTCCAAATCCAAAATCAATATTTGTCATATTAACCAAATAATGTTATCGAACTTTAAAAAGATTATGTGCATTAACCTCTTTTATCTCAGCTTTTATAAAGTAGTACCAACATCCGTTACTTCGCATTTATGTTAGCAATAACTTTAACCCAATTAGGATTGTATCTGCTCTACATCAGCATTCCTATGCTAATCCTGTATATCGCATATCTTGTTGCTACAAAGGCATTCAAAGACATGGGTTTCTCATCTATAGAAGCAGCAATAATCATATTTGTCTCATTCATACTTGGATATGGTATAATCGATAGCTACGTTGGTTTCAGTTTTGCAAACATTAGATTATTCACTTATAACAACTGGGTTGTAGGTATTAACACAGGCGGTGCAATAATACCTATCATACTAAGCATTTACCTGGTTTTTAAAAAGAAGTTACCAACTAAAAAATTAGCTATAGGTATAGTAGTTGTTTCAGTAATAACATTTTTTGTGACTTATCCTGATCCTAATAGAGGTATAGTCTCGCCTTTTCCTCTTTGGATTATACCAGCTTTTTTAGCTAGTATACTATCAGTAATACTGTTATGGAGAAACTTCCGTCAGGCGGCACCACTAGCATATGTTTCTGGTACAATTGGTGTTTTAATTGGTGCTGACTTATTTCATTTACCAGGTTTACTTAGTTACCAACCACAAAATGTTTCACCAGCGGTTATAGGAGGGGCAAATGTTTTTGATATGGTTTTTATAACAGGTATACTGGCGGTTATCGTTGACGGGTTATTTATGTACCAGAAGAGGTCTAGGGAGAAAAAATCCTGATTTTTATATTATATTACGAAATACTTAATAAATACATTATATTTTACCTAAAAGAAATAAAGCAGGTGATACGGGGTTATTAATGAGTGAATCTATAGAAGACTGGAAGAAAAATAAAGATGAATTCCAAAAAAAAGCGAACGAGTTAAAGGAAAAAAGGGACACTCTTCATCTTAAATCAAAGAAACTAGCTGATGAGCGAGACGATTTAAACTCCAAGATAAGGGATCTTAGAAACAAAATCAGTGAGCATAAGAGGAACAGAGACGATTTTAATGATAGGGTTAAACATGCTAAGGAACAAAGAAACAAACTAAACAAATCTTATAACGAGGCCAGGAAACTAGTTGAACAACTGGAGAGAACACAGCATTCTGCTATGGGTACGAATCTCAATGAGCTTAAAAGGCAGCTTAGAAACCTGGAAACAGAGCAGATGACACAGCCTATGTCCCCTAAGAAAGAGAGGAAGTTGATAGAAACCATATCTGAGCTTCATGCAAAAATAAAATCTCAGGAACAGATTTTAAACAAGGATCCTCAGCTTAAAAAAGCTGTTGAAGAAGAAAAGATACTGAAGCAGAAGGCTGAGAAGCAGCATGATACAGTTGAGAAGCTTGCTAAAAGGGCGCAGGAAGAACACGAGAGTATGATAACTTTGATTAAACAGTTGGACAGCTTTGTTAAAAGGGTTAATGAGATTCAGGAAGAAATAGTTTTGACTAAGATTGAGGCAGATAATGTTCACCGTGAGTTTATTGATTATGTTGACAAAATCCACGACCTAGAAAGAAAAATAACAACCGATCATGAAAAGAAGAGAAAGCGTAAGAAGGAAGAGGAGACTACAACTGCTTATAAAGAGGCAGATGAGATATTTGAGAGGTTTAAACGAGGAGAAAAACTTAGCACCGAGGATTTGATGGCTCTGCAGAAAGCTGGTCTAATATAATTTTGTTGTTTTGGTGAGTTAAACATGCAATGTGAACTCTGTGGCAGGGATTGTTTTGATTGTAAACCTGGTCTTGTTGATGGCGTCAGAATGATGCTTTGCCAGGGTTGTATGAAATATGGTCAGAGTGTAAAAGAACCTGTTGTTAAAACTCCTTCTAATGTTCAGAGAAACATTAGTTTGATTAAAAAACCTAAGGAAAAAGATGTATACGCTGGTATGACAAAGGAACTCGTCAATGGTTGGAATGATCTTATTAAAAACGCTAGAGAAAAAAAAGGTTTGTCACGCGAGGAACTAGGTTTTCGCATAGGTGAGAGAACAGTTACTATATCTAAGATTGAGAATGGTGATCTACGCCCATCTGATAGTACCATTAGTAAGTTAGAAAAGGAGCTCGGTATCACCCTGCTTGAGGAAGTAAAACAAGTTAGTACTAATGTTAGCGGTTCTCGCCCTGGTTTTACTCTAGGTGATTTTTTTAAAACAGAAAAGAAATGAGTATGGTAAAAATCGATTTATCTAAGGCTATCAAAGCTTTAGAAAAAGGTGATCTTGTAGTATACCCTACCGATACGTTGTATGCTCTCGGTGCAGATATTTTCAACGAGGATGCTGTGAAAAAGGTTTTCAAAATCAAGAAACGACCCTTGGATGTTCCGTTGCCTGTCGCTGTCTCCAGCTTTGCTGAAGTTGAAAAAATTGCTTTTTTTGACAAAAAAGTTAGACTCCTAGTAGAACATTTCCTACCAGGTCAGATTACGTTGATATTGAATAAAAAGGATATTATATCAGATATTGTGACAAGTGGGCTTGATAAAATCGCTGTTAGAATACCTAAAAACAAATTAGCTCTTGAACTGCTATCTGATTTTGGTCCTCTAACAGTTACAAGCGCGAATATACATGGTATGAAAACACCAAACAAAATAAATGACATAAAAACCCAACTAACCGGTGTAGATGTTTATTTGGACGATGGTGCTTTAGAGGGTTTACCGTCCACTATTGTTGATATGACTACTAGCGAACTATTGGTTTTGCGTGAAGGTAAAATAAAGAAAAAAGATATAACGGATGTGACAAATCATGGATGAATCTGTTTATGATAAATATAAACTAGCTGGTAAGATCTCAGCAGATGCTAGAGACTACGGAGCTAAATTAATCAAGGAAGGAGTAAGCTATCTTGATGTTGCTAACAAGGTTGAATCAAAAATCTTAGAAGATGGTGCGGGTCTAGCGTTTCCTGTTAACATTTCTATAAATGAGATGGCTGCTCATTTTACACCAAAACACTCTGATACTGCTTTGGTTTTTAAAAAAGGTGATGTGGTTAAACTAGATGTCGGAGGACATATAGATGGTTACATTGGTGACACAGCTGTGACTATAGAAGTTGGAACAAATAACTACAATGACATGATAAAAGCATCGAAACATGCTTTAGATAATGCAATTGCTCTTATGAGCGCAAAAGTTAGACTCTCAGATATCGGTAAGACTATACAAGAAACCATAAAATCATATGGTTACAAACCCATAGACAACCTTACAGGACATAGCCTTGAAAAGAATAATCTTCACTCTGGTTTATCTATACCAAATGTTCAAAGCAGGTTAGACATCACGAAACCTAAAATAGGAGATGTTGTTGCAATAGAACCATTTGCCACCAATGGTGCAGGCCATGTTATATCAGGCAAAAGTAGCAACATCTACAGATATACTGGGTCTGCTAGATCCAGGATGGTAAGAGATATACGAACTAGGGTTCTCGCTATGAAAATACAAAAAAACTTTAACACGTTGCCGTTTGCGGAAAGGTGGTGCAAAAACATCCTTCAAAATACTGATATCGAACTGAGAAAACTTTTGATGTTTGGGTGTATAAAAGATTATCCTCAGCTCATAGATGCGAAGAGAGGTATTGTTACACAGGCGGAACACACGGTTATAGTACATGAGGATGACTGTGAGGTGATAACTTGAAAAACAACAACAAAAAGAAAGAAATAAAAATCATAAAATTCGAAGAACTAAGCTGGAAACAGATAGATGCGTTAGACAGAGATAAAACGATTTTCTTTTTATCAATCAACCCCATGGAAGAACATGGGCCCCATCTACCAGTTGGAACAGATTATCTCACAGCAAGGGATGCTGCTGTTGAAGCAATAAAAATATTAAATGAAAAAAATCCCTCGTTAAATTATGTTCTCTTTCCCCCCATTCCAGTTGGTTACTGCAAGTTTAACACTGATTTCCCTGGTAGCATTTCTGTGAGTGGAAAAACTGTTAGAGATATTGTTTACGGTGTTGGCTCTTCTCTTGGAAATCATGGTTTCAAATACATTATAATATGCAGTTATCATATGGCTATAGTTCATTTAAAAGGTATTTATTCTGCGATGAAAAAACTGGAGTCAAAATACGGTATGAAAATATGTGAACCATGGGGTTCATATTTTTATAATAATGAAACTGAGAAGCGTGAGCCTAAACTTAGTTTTGATACAAGTAAGGAGGTTCATGCTTGTTTCCGTGAGACTTCACTTATGAAGTATCAGTATCCGTATCTCGTAGATGAATCCTACAGGGGCTTACAGAGTATATACAGGGATACGCGTTCGCCGAGAGTTATCGGCAAAAAATTCAAACAATTAGGTTTAAAAGATGGTTACATTGGTAGTCCTGCAAGAGCTGATGCTGATTATGGTAGATGGTTTTTCAATGAAACAGTAAACACATACGTTCAATGTACTCTTGATCTTTACGAAGGAAAAAAATTACCAGAATTACCAAATCAAATCAAAATGGCTATGAAAGCATTATTTTGGCAATAATCTTTCAAATAATGCACTAACCATCAACGGCAAAAGAACTGTGGCATCCCCTTCTATCGTCACATTATCTGCTTTTTCTTTAAGTTTACCCCAAGATATTGCTTCCCTAGTTTGTGCACCGCTAAGACTGCCATCGTATTCTACAGCTGTTGTTATATAAACCGCGTGGTCTAATCCTTCTTTAAACTGATTCCACCATATAACGTGATGTTTTGAAATACCCCCGCCAATTATTAGAGCGCCACTCTTCTTAGCACCAAATATAATGTCTGAAATTTCCTGCTCATCTTTCAATAAATCAATAGTAAAATTTCTATGTTCCTGATAATACATCCATAGATGAGAACCAAAAGCACCATCAGTTATACCAGGTACAAAAACCGGTATCTTATTTTTCCATGCCCAATACAATATAGAATCCTTACCATTTTTTTCCTTTTCAAGACGTTTACCAAACTCCCAAACAAGTTCCTTTGTTGACCATCTATTTTTTATTTTATAAAGTTCCTTTAGAATTGGTTGCATTTTGTCTTCAAGTATTTTTCCATAGCATTCGTTTGGAATGAAAATATTTCCGAGTCTATTAATCCCTTTTTTACGTAGCTCTCCATCATCTGCCATAAAAGAACCATGGTAATAGTCCTTCCACACCCGTGCTAGATCATGGTCTAATGTACCAGCAGTAGTGACAACAACATCAAAAATCTTCCTTTTCAAAAGCTCTTTTATAACCCCTCTTGTGCCGGTAGAGCATATACAAGCTGGAAACGATAAAAATTTAATGCAACCTTTTTCTTTAAACATTTTTTCAATTATGTCAACACCGATAGCTACTTTTTTTGCAGAGAAACCACCAGAGTCATAAAACTCTTTTATCAACTCGTTAGAATTCATATCTTTTTTCAATTGAATATCCCTAACCGGTTTATTTTTCATAAGATTTTCACCTTAATACACAGCTATTGCGCCATAGCCTACACAGGAGCTGCTGGGTTGCACCTCATATGAGGTTCCATATTTAAGCAATTCTGCCTGTTTAGCACCCAATATCTTCGTTGCAACGAGCATAGCTGCTACAGGGCCATAACCACACATAGTGATATCGTTTTGATGCACAACATCAATAAGCCCGTTTGGATCCATTTCTAGTATCTTTTTTATGGCGAGTTTATCCTGTTTTTCTGCATACTCATCAACCCTCATGCCTTTAGGTGGCATGCTCATATAGTTAAAACCAGCATGAGAAAAATCACTGCTTGCAATAATCGCTGTTTTACAGCCAGTTTTTTTTATAGCATCTGCTAAGATTTCACCGATTTCTTTTGCTGTCTCAAAATCTTGCATAGCCATACATATTGGTACAAAATCAAATTTTTTACCAGTTGTAGTAAACTGTAAGAAAGGTAGTTGGACTTCTATACTGTGTTCATATGCATGTGCGCTATCATCTTTATCTATTATACTTTTACATAGCTTTTTGGCAAGACCTTCATTTATAGGTACTTTTCCAAGTGGTGTCTCCCAGATACCTTCCGTCATAACTGAGACACCAGATCCCTGCCCAGTATGATTTGGACCAAGAATTATAAAGGTATCAGCAAAACCATTTCTTGAGAGATAATAATATGAATGAGCAGCTATGGCACCAGAATAAACATAGCCTGCATGAGGTACAACCAATCCTAAGACATTTTTCTCTCCTTCGCTAGACTTTGGTAGACTACTAGGTCCACGCTTACTCAGAAAACACTCTTTGATGCTTTCCTCTAGATTTCGTTTATCCAACTCGTAGAACTGGCCTGCTACAACAGCTTTTCTAATTTTCTCCAAATTTACTCACCCCAAACAAATCATATAACGAAATTACACATTAATCTTATCCACAAAAAGTATAAATACATTTGATTAATTCGGTTTAGAGATTTAGGGGGTACCAATGGAGACAGTATGCCATATAGAAATAATAAAAGATGGGCGAGACTTCGTAGCTAGAGTTCACCTTGCAAACGGCTCAATAAAAGAATACCGTCATCATATATTCGAAGATGTTCTAACAGAGATGGTTATTGACATACAGGAAGAAATAGCTGAAACATAAAACTTTTTTATTAAGTTATTTTTTATAGCTAAATGAGAAATTACATTTACTTTTGGCCTAAATAGACGATCATATAAAATATTACGATTGCGATAATTGCTGCGTACATTATATACACGTAACGTCTCCTCTTTTTCAGTATACTCTGATACTTCTGTTTGCATTCTTCTGAACAAAGTGTTTCATTAACTGGAATCGCCTTACCACACATCTGACAATGCGTATGTTGCGGTATCTTTTCCACCATATTTTATCACCTAAACAATAATACAACCACTATGAAATACTTTTCCTACATGTTTCTTATAACAACCCTGCCGTCTAAAACATCTATGCTTATTAAAGCAGTTATTGGAACTTTGTAATCATTTTTTATCTTATCTGCAACGTTTCCCTTATCAATAGCTATGAAAACACCTTTTACCTCTACACCCATCTTTTTAAAGACAGATAACACAGCCTTAAGAGTACCACCTGTGCTAAGCACATCATCAACAATAACAATTTTATCCCCTTTTTTGAGGCCGTTTATATAGAGTTTTGACTTTGAATAACCAGTGACTTGTTCTACACTAACCTCATCAGGTAAACTGTAGGATCTCTTCCTAATAATTGTGAATGGTATTTTCATGCTCAATGATAATGCCGAGGCAAGAGGTATACCCATGGCCTCCATAGTTACAATCCTATCTATTTTACCACATTTCTCTATAAGTTTTTGCATCTCATCTGTTACTTCGTCTAATAAATCAGGTTTGATATATGGTACACCATCTGTTATAGGATGTATAACATAATCATAGTCTCCTTTTTTGACAATAGGTGCTTCAAACACAGATTTTTTTAATAATTCTAAGTTCATAGTTCTCCAATCTCCTTGCAAACTTTTTTCAAATAAGGTATAAACTCATCAATGACTTTTTTTGTCACATGCGGCATTAAAACGATGCGGATACATGATATCCTATCCATTTTATTAACCTTCCACCCATGCTCAGTCAACTTATTTACAACCCTCGCAGGGTTTTTCATTTTAACTCCGATAACATTCATAACAGGTTTTGTAACTAATTTCAAACCTATGTCCTCTATTTTTGTTTGTGCGTAGTATGTGTTTTCCATGCATCTTTTAACCAAATCTTTGTACCCATTTTTACCAAGGTATCTTATCACTGCATAAGCTGCAGCAACAGGCCCACCAGATCTTGTACCAAGAATGCCACTCTGCGTCTTACTGCTAACACAGTTTGATTCCACGCTTATCTCATCAATCCATTTTTTGTTTCTAACAATAAGAGTTCCTAGTGGTATAGCTGAATAACCCATTTTATGCGCATCTATTGATATGCTGCTAACACCTCTTAGTTTAAAATCAAAATCAGGTACTTCATAGTCAAGTTGTTTTAAAAAAGGGATTACAAAACCGCCAAATGCAGCATCAACATGTAAAAAAACATGTTCTTCAGAGCATATATCACTAAGCTCTGGTATTGGGTCTATAGTTCCAAGTTCTGTGGAACCAGCTATGCCTACAACAGCAGCTGTATCTTTACTTATCTTTTCTTTTAACCTTGTGATATCAGCAAAATGATCTTTAGTCAAAGGCAATGTTATGAGTTTCATGTCCATGAGTGATGTTATTTTCTGGAAAGAAAAATGTGCGCTTCTGGGTACTATGATCTCTTTTTTGTTTGTCAGTTGTTTAGCAAGCCACATAGCATTTATGTTTCCTTCTGTACCACCGCTGACTATCTGTCCGCTAGAGTTTTTTGGTGCATTTAACAGATTAGATATTAAGGAGATTAGTTTTTTTTCTATGTCTTTTGTACCTGGGAAAATCTCAGGATCTCCTAAGTTGGTTTCTAAAAACTTAATGTACGCCTCCTTTGCAATTGGATGTGGTTGTGTGCACATAGATCCAAGTATATGTCCGCTTGCGAAAGTAAAATCCCTAATTCTATATTTATCCAATTCTTTTAATATTATTCTGTGTTTTTCCTTGTCAATCATTTTACTCTGGGGTAATACAGTTATAGTTCAAAAATATTTCAATTTACCATCACATTTTAATATTAGATAATGTATTTTGGTCTCATGATTGAAAAAGCCCCTAACGTCAAAGCGGATGAGATCACGTCTTTTCTGAAACTACCTGTTTATACGCGTGAGGGAGTATACGTTGGACATGTTAGAAATATCTTCCTTGATATGGATGAGAAACGTGTAAGCAGCATACTTGTCACAAACACAAACCCTGTTCTTGTAGACGGCAATGTAGACGTTGCTGTTCCATACAGATGGGTTAACGCTATCGGCGATATAATCATCTTATCATATTTCCCGCCAAGGGTAGCTGCGCCTAAGAAGAAAAAAGAAGTAAAAACAGAAAAAACAGAAGAAACAAAAGAGAGTTCAGATATTGACGTAATACAATAGTTAATTTATCACTAAACAACTTTGTAAATCTATTTAATTTTTTGAACTATTAAATTA
>Ga0172366_10000390_pt1 | contig 31063 bp, 22 predicted proteins | sample LakKivSesite69cm_FD_114533 | JGI IMG/M metagenome (GOLD analysis project Ga0172366, IMG submission 114533) | Sediment microbial communities from Lake Kivu, Rwanda - Sediment site 69cm | ecosystem: Environmental > Aquatic > Freshwater > Lake > Sediment | place: Rwanda: Western Province, Lake...
CAGGATGCTCCAGCACCGTGATCCCCTCCATCGCCTTGAGCCTGTTCACGTTCTCGACGTCCACCCCACGCGTCCTGATCCGTATCTCCTTGCCGCCCGGGATCTTGGTGGCCACGGTGCCCGGCCTCTGGTCAACCGGGTATATGTAGACCGGCGTTCCGCCCTTGACGGCCTGCGCCACGCAGTTGGATATCAAGCTGTCTGCAATCCCGTGGGCGATCTTGGCCGTCGTGTTGGCCGTCGCAGGTGAGACGAAGAACAGCGCATATCGGCCCACCTGAAGAGGTCCAGCAACGAATGGCTGATTGGGACCCCTCTCCACCAACACCCTGCCGAAGCTTGACTGAAGCCGGTCCCAGAGCTTATACCACTTGATGACGATCTCGGCGTTCCTGGAAACCAAGACATCCACCGTGACATGGAGGCTACGCTTGAGCCTCTCCATCGCATCGATGGATTCCGCCAGGTAGTCGCCTGCCCCGGTTATGCCCCACGCGATCCTGACCTTCCTCAAATGGATTCCCCCTTGAGGATCCTGGCCAGTTCGACCAGCCTTGCGACCGTTCTTTCGACGCTGCGAATGCCCTCTTTGTCCTCGGCGGCACCCTGTGCACCCTTGTCCTTGGACCAGACGCTAGCCCCGAGGTTTGACCCGAATGGGCCGCCGCTTACGGGGATCATCTTGCTGGCAAGGAAGAACGCGTGTATGCACATGATGGACGGTTCCTGTCCGCCCGCACGGTCTCCCCCCACGGCGATTGCGGCGCCGACCTTGTTCTTCAGGGCATCAGGATTCCTTGCAACGATGGCCCTGCACCGGTCCATCACGGCCTTCAGCTGGCCGGAAACGCTTCCCTGATAGACGGGCGTCGCAACGATCCATGCATCCGCGGACTCCATCGAGCGGTAGATCTCCGCCATATCGTCCTTCTGTACGCAGCCCTTCTTGGTCCTGACGCAGTAGTCGCAGTGGAGGCAGAAGTTGATCCTCTTCCCCCTCACGGAGATGAACTCAGTTCCAACATCGCCCAGCGATCGGGCGAACTCAAGGGCCCTCTTGAGCACATAGTCCGTCGAGCCCTCGCGTGGACTTCCGCAGAGGCCCAATACCCTTATGCCAACCATCAGATCACCCGCAGACCCATCCGCGCCATCGAAGGAAGGTCAGCTGCTGCCTCCCGAACATCAGGAGCACGGCCAAGATGGCTCGGGCCAAGAAGATATATATCACAACTCCCGAAGCCTGCGCCGTGGAATTTCAGTCCTTCTTCACCTTCGGGGTGAGCCTGTTCACGATCGTCGACGCCATAGGGAATGTTCCGTTCTTCGTCGCGGCCACGGAGAACTTCACTGCGTCCGCCAGGAGATGGATAATCGAGAGGGCATCCGTCATAGCCGCCGTGGTCTTGATCTTCTTCCTGCTCGTGGGCAAATTCATCCTTGACATGCTGAACGTGACGGTGAGCAGCTTCCAGATTGCCGCCGGGATAGTGTTGTTCATAATCAGCTGGGACCTTCTCCTGGCGAGGACATCGGGGACCAAGACCACCGAGGACGAGAGGAACGAGGCGCTGTCGAAGGACGACATCGCGGTCTTCCCCCTAGCAATACCGCTTCTGTCCGGCCCGGGTGCCATAACGACGTGCATGTACAACGGCAGCCAGAGCGGGGATTTGGCGTCCAAACTCATGATGCTCGCGGTCGTGGGAGCCGTGATGATCCTCTCGTTCCTGATCCTTGAGGCGGGGTCGGCGATCATGGGGGCAATAGGGCTCACCGGCATGAAGGTCATCCGAAGGATAATGGGCCTCTTGCTGGCCGCGGTCGCTGTGAACTACGTGGTCGAGGGCATAAAGCAGACGGTGCCGTACATCGTAGCCTAGCCGCTAGACCATGGGAACAAGCCTTGCCCTTCACTCGACCTAGACGCCGGCGGGGGCCGCGATGGCTATGATCCTCTCGTTCGGCAATGCCCGCCTCTCGCGCTCAACCGAGGAAACGGAGTCTATCCATACACGCTCGGTAGTCACGGGGATGCCGAACATGAAAACCAGGTACACAAGAACGAGGAGCATCTCAAACACGAGCCCCGCCTCCGACCATTCCTCGGCCAATGGAACGCAATCTCTCGGCCCCTTCTCCTCAAACCTTAGTAGCGGGTCGAGTCCATATTAATGGGAGACCGAACTCCTTTGATGCATTTGTGACAATCTCAAATGGCGGCCCGGGGGAATGTTCCCCATTCGCGAACCGACGCGCCTTTGCCGCCGCCCAAGCAAGATGTGGACCCGCACCAGGGGTTCAGTCCTTCCGGCCCACTCGGGACTCCGCGATCCCGGCCAAGCGGCCGCGACAGCTGAAGAAACAAGCTCCGACTCGCTGGCCCTCCATCGCCTTCCCTGACGATCCGGAGGCCTAGTGCCAACGCCACCGGCTGGGAACGAAAGAGGCCTTCTCAACCAACCTGAGGAAGACGCCCAATTCCTGCTGCTTTTTGGCCTTCCAGGGTTGGGGGGGAATGAATCCCTGCTTCTGGGTACATGCTACTTGATCCAGATGCTCGATCGCTGATCCAACCCTGAACATGACCCATGCCCTTCGATCAGGCCTCAGTTTCCTCCAAGCCCAAGCCCGGGCCTGGGTTGGCAGCATCCGAGCTGCGTCGTCAGCGGCCCGCGTAGATCTTCGGACCTGTACTCATTCGCCTGTGAGTGTAGTCCTCTTTGACGGGGAAATCAAAGTAGGCCATGTCCCTTCTTGCCTGGCGCCTCCTCACCACCACCCCGGCGACGAGCGTCAGCCCGACGCACACAGAGGCGAAGAGCACCGCGGCCTCGGGCCCAGATAGGTTCGTTGTCCACTGGAATATCTGGAGGAACGGCCCGTTCATTGCACACCGGTTGCGGGCCGGTGCCTAAATAGGCAGCAAGATGCCTGTATGGGAGCCGATCAAAGCCATCTCATTTCCGCTGACAGCGACGCCCGCACCTGGATTCCGGCAGGTTGTGGAAGCTCGCCAATCCGGCCCGTACCGTCCTTTTCAGAGGGCGCGGAGGCTTTAAGACATCTGGGAGGACATGCCGGAGCGCTCGAGCCCGGGCCAATGTTCAGGGTGTGGTGCTAACTTTGGAACGCCCTCACCAGAACGCGACCGCTGTGCACTGGCATACCACTTTTAGGTCAGGATGGAACTGCCCACGGACATGCACGAGTTCTGCCTTTCTTTCGAGGGCTACAAAGGTGACCATGAGCAGAGGCGGTTGAAGGTCTTGGGCAGATTCCTTGGCCTCATCGGCTATGATCGGGCCCCCTCGGGGCCGATCAAGACAAACCTGTCTTCCCAGGACGAAGTTGGGGAGCTCACGAGGCGGCGCTACCTAGTCAGAAAAGGGGACTGGGATCCCCAGCCGATCTACGAGGTACTGCCATCGGCCGGGGACAACGGAGCCACCATCTTGGCCCTTCACGGACACGGAAACGACCCCTTCTCCGGCATCTACGACTACGTGTATGGGCTTGCTCGACGTGGGTACAGGGTGGTCATGCCAATCCTCTTCGGCACGATGGAGAGGGAGACCAAGGGGTTGAAGCCCGACTGGCGCGACATCTGCAGGGAGTGGTCCATCGAGGCCGACGTGCTTGGCATCAGCCTCTTGGGCGCCAGGCTCCACGATGCAAGGCTCGCCTACGATCTCTGCAAGAGCCTCGAGGGGGTCGACCCGGACAGAATAGGATGTGCCGGCCTGTCCATGGGCGGGGAGTTGTCGCTATACCTCGCGGCGGTCGAACCCGGCATACGTGCCTGCGTCTCCGCGGGCTTCCTCTCCTCATTCCAGTCCCTTCTCCTTCGCAAACGCAACTGCCAATGCTACTCGATCCGAGGCTGGCCCGCGTACTTCGACATGCCCGACATCGCGGCCTGCATCGCGCCGAGGCCCCTCCAGATCCAGAAGGTGCAGGACGACGGTTGCTTTGAGGCGCCCGATGTGGAATCGGCATTCGAACACCTGCAGTCGGTGTACGACAGGTTGGGCGCGGCGCGAGTCTGCGAGTACAGAACATCCCCAGGAGGCCACATCCTCAACCAAGACTTGGCGGATGCCTGGTTCAGGAAGCACCTAGCCTGAAGGCAAGGGCTGCGCCATTTTGGATGCACATAGCCCGGTGAGGCAAGTCGAATCAGGCATCCGCGAAAGCCTAGTAGAAGAACAGCTCGCGTTTGGCGTTGACATGGGGGACGAGGTTAACGTACTGTATCCTGCCGACCCCATCAGCGACGCAGACCAAGGTGAGCGAGCAGTTGTCGTAGTAGAACCTCATCCGTTCCAAGGGAGGGCAGCCCCCCAGAACCGATGTGAGCGCGTCCAGTGGCCATGCATGGCCAACCACGGCGATCCTTTCGTGCCTACCCTCCAGGGATCGTAGCTCCGTCGCCAGACGGCCGATCCTGTCGTAAACCTCCTGTCCGCTCTCAGGGCGGCCGGGAGACCATCTCTCCGGCATGTCATGGGGCATGATGAACTCAGGGAAATGGGCCGAGATCTCGCTCCTCGTCGGCACTTCGGCGCCGGCGCGCGTCCTGTTCTGAAGCTCTGTCCTGATCTCGACGGGCACTCCGACTACACGTGAGACAATCGCCGCGGTCTGCATGGCCCTCGGGTATGGGCTTGAGAACAGCCTCTCAATTGCCTGGTCCGCCAGGATCTGGCCAGTGGACTCCGCCTGCGAGACCCCTTCCTCGCTCAGATCGCCCTCCTCAGGAAACTTGGCCGGGCTGCCGTGCCGCGCATGTCTCACGAGCAGTATGTGCATGTAGGCTGTCTACCGGGGTTTGGATTGTGGGAATATGAATGCTTGGCTTGCCCTCCTTCGCCCCCTATCGCAGACGCTACACCCGCGAGCCCCGTCAACGGTCTGCTCACCCCCGGGCAACTTGCTGACTGAGGAAGGCACAGTCCACCTCGGCCGCAGGGCGGCAGCCGCTGGTCCACCAGTCACCAGTCGAAAGAGATTAATGGACCCCCGCGAAGCAGTGCGCACAATGTCCGCGCAGACCCCCCCTAGGCCGCCGCCCCAACCGCCGCCCAATGCTTCGGGCGAGCTGAAGATATCCAGGATTACGCCAGGAAGCAGACTGATCGGCTTCGTCATAGGATTGCTCGTGTTGCTCGTGGCGCTGGCCTGGCTCTACGAAGCCGGCTACCTCGTCAAACCGCCCGAGGGAGAGGAGAAGCCGGAGTTCATATCGAAACTGCTGAACATAGGCGCCATCGTGCTCGCCACGTGGCTGGTCTACCTCATACCCTCCAGGGCACTCGATGTCCACGCGGAAGCACGCCCCGACAGAAAGGGCGACATCATCATGATCAAGGGACTCATCCGGTCGCTGATGCTGATCATCGCCCTGTTCGCCATCATCAGCGTCATCTTCAGGGTTGGCGCCATCTTGGCCCTGCTAGCCACCTTCGGAGGCATGTTCCTGGGTTGGTCGTTGCAGAGCCCGGTTTCCGGCTTCGTGGCGTGGATCGTGGTCACCGTGAAGCGCCCGTTCAGGATCGGCGACAGGATATTCTTCCCCAGTTGGGGGCTCATCGGAGACGTCCTAGACGTCGGGATCATGTACACGCGGATGAACCAGGTCGGCGGAACTGTAGGGAGCGAGGAGAAGTCGAACCGGGAGATACTCATCCCCAACGCCATCCTGTGGGGCAACGTAATCATAAACTACACTTCCCAGTTGACCACCGGCGATGAGACGACCGAGCGCTTCATCCTCGATGAGGTGATAGTCAGGATAACCTTCGATTCCGACTGGGACGAGGCGGAGAAGATCATGCTCAGGGCTGCCAGGGAAGTCACGTACGACATAATCGAAGACAGCGGCACTCAGCCCTACATCAGGTCCGATCTCTACGACTACGGCATCTACCTGAGGCTGCGTTACATGACCCTAGCGGTCGACAGGCCCAGGATAGTCCACGAGATCACGAAGAGGGTAGTCAGGTACATCCAAGAATCCAAGAAGGTCGATCTGGCCATTCCGTACGTCTATTCGTATAGGCACGGCGTTAGGTAGACGGCCCTCTCTCGGATTTGACCATCGACATCAAACCGGCACAAGACGTAGATCGACAGGTCGGCAACACGGACCGGGCTACAAGCTGTGGTCGTGAGAGAGTCGCAAGCCCGACGAATGGTCTCCCGAGGCTACTGAGCCACTGCCTTCCGCCGATTGCGATGGTCGCGATGAGCCTAACGGGGCCTAGGAAACGCCGTATTAAGCAAACCGGCCAACACCTATGGCCGGTAGGATGGCCGGTGGTTCATTGCAGGCTGTCCCTGTCATCCCAGAAGAGATCACCGACCAGTGCCGCAGAGGCGGCTCACTGCTCATTGGAGGCGGCCCCGGGAGCGGCAAGACGATCCTCTCGTTCTCCCTACTGCACACCCTAAAGTCTCTGGGCCACAGGGTCATCTTTGTGTCGACCCGCCTGCCAACCAGCACCCTGCTTGAAACCACCCCTCTGTGCAGGAGTCTCGGACTGGAGCACCTCGTTGACGCATCGATGCAGAGGGCCTACTCCCAGGAGCCTGCCATCGCAAGCATGCCCTTGGCGGGGATCGCCGATCTGTCCATGTTCCTACAGGAAAGGGCGGACAGGGACACGGTTGTTGCCCTGGATTCCTGGGACGCCCTCCTCCAGCGCGAGAAGGGTTCCCGCGGCGAGGTATACGCGACGGCTTCCGAGATGCTCAACAGGACACCCGGCAGCCTGATCCTGACCACGGAGCAGCCGAGCGATTTCAACCCGCTCCAACACGTCGTGGATGCCTATCTCACCCTCGGCGTTGAGGAGATCGAAGGCAACAGGCTCAGGTTCCTCAAGGTGGAGAAAATGAGAGGGAGGATCGTGTCCACCTCCAGCTACCTTTTCACGCTCGCCGACGGGGTGTTCAAGGCCTTCAATCCCCAGGACTGGTGGCTCCACGTTAGGCCGCTCAAAGCCAGCAGACTGCCCGAGCCCATACCCGACAAAGCAGAGTGCTTCTCGACGGGGGTGCCGAAACTCGACAAGATCCTCGGCGGGGGCTACCGGCAGGGGTCCACCGTCGGGATCGAGGTCTCCCTGGATGCGCCGCACGAGTTGTTCGACCTCACCTTCCTTCTGACCGCCTTCGATTTCCTCCTCAAACAGAGGCCGATGCTGATCCTTCCTCCGGAGGCGAGGGACGAGGAGAGCCTCTGGGACACTGTGCGACACATAGTCGACGAGAAGCTCTGGAACTCCCTCAAGGCCGACATGATCGATAACTACGCGAAGGTCGTTTCGCTAGGGCCGCCAGGGGCGAAGGAGTGCTCCGCGGAGGGCTTGGGCAAGGATATCGAGACCGATCTGGCCATCTGGAGGAAGGCCAGAAAGGAGATGAAGTACAGGTTCGCCCAGCCAATGCTCTACGTCATCGGATATGACACCCTGGTCAGAAGGTATGGCAATGGCCCGGTGGAACCCCTGATCGGCAGGCACCTGCTTGAGACCCGAACGCTGCGCGATCTCTTGATATCGATAGTCACGGACGATCTGGATGCGAAGCGTTGCCTGCTGGGCATCTCGGACTACTACCTCCAGCTGAAGATGGTCAAGGGGATTCCCTTGATTCGAGCGATCAAGCCCAGGACGGCCTCCTACATCGTGTCCCTCACCAATCATTCAGGATTCCCGAACCTCGACCTCGACGTCATCTCGTGATCGCGAGCTGGACGCATTTCGAAGGCGGCAGACGCGCCTGACAAGAGGGCAGCGGGTGGCCTCTCCATCTCCTGATGGACTACGCTCCCCAGTCACCGGAGCCGGAATCTGAGGCCCTGCAAGGGGATTCCTTCCCTGTCCGTTATCCTCAGGGAGAACAGCCAATTCCCGTGGGAGTTCAGGGAGGTGACCGTGAGCCTGGTCCGACCTTCAGGTATCCGAATGGGGACCTTTCTCTCGAAGCAGTACCGATCATGATAGAGGAAGCCGTGCCCTTCCGGCGGATAGCTGACTTTCTGGAAGACGACACGATCGCCTAGCCTCACCAAGAGGCCATCGTCCCATCCCACGTTCAGATAGGCCCGCTTGGGTTCAGGCGATCGGATGAAACTCGAGAAGTACGCCGAAGCATCGTCGGTGTTCCGCCAGTCGAATAGGTGGACGCAACTTACCAACCCGCGGGGATCCATATTGTCAAACGCAAACCAGCGCACTGCCCCATTTCGCCCATGGTAGGGCGTGTGCGGATCCACCGGCCTCGAAACCGCCTCCTCAGCGGCATACTCTGGACTGGTCCGCGGATTCCCGAGCATCCCCAGGACCCACCATCGCCCCGGTGTGCCGAAGGCATCACACAGCTCCTCTGGGCTGAGTTCGCCGCGGTCAAATCCCTCCACCAGTCCTGCCAGCCTCTCCAAATGAGGCGACTTCAGAGCAGGCTTGTCCGCGAGGATTCCGTGCCACTGCCTCACGTCCATGTCGTGGCGCTTCAAGTCCGGCTTCTTCAGCCCGTACTTCCGTTCAAGGCGGGCGGAGTGAACGTACCATATCGGGGCCGAGCTGAACGACCAGATGTAGCGCTTCGCCACCCTTCGCAGGATCGCCATCTGTTGACGCAGCTCAGACACCTCCTCCTTCCAGGGCCTAACAGGATACCCCTCGCCGCCCGTCTCTACCATGTGCAATGGCCACACGCCGGGGGCTATCGTGCAGCAGCGCCGCCAATAGGAGACCGTGTCCTTGCTCGCAAGCGACTGGATGGCACAGTCCTCGAAGCGCGGCGTTGCGAGGTTCGTCACGGGGTCATTGAGGGAATAGGTGAACTCGGTACCAAGGTGGAACCCGCCCGGGGCATCGCGACGGGCCATCTCGCCCAAGAAGCCCAGCAGGTAGTTGCGGGCGATGGGCCTGCAACGAAGGACGCCGGGAAGCGTGAACACGACTGCCCCAGGGAACTCGTGCAACACGGCGGATGCCGTGGACCTTCCCTGTTCCCTTGCGGCCTCGACCAGATTCCCTACGCTGTACCCCTTGTACGTGTAGATCCTGTTGCTCACGTCATAGCGCGGAAAAGGGTACTCGACGTCAATGCAGACCCCCCGGAAGCCGAGTTCCTTTGCGACGCGGCCGATGGCGGCAAAATGCCGGCACATCTTGTCCGTGTATACGTTGGACAGGAGCGTCTGGGAGGAAGGCCACTCACCGCTTTCCCCGAAATGCACCGTCAACAGATTCTCGCTCGCTCCTGCAGCTCTCAGCGCTGCAATGTTCTCGCCGGCAACCTGGAGCCACGATCGGTCGGTTGGCCCCCGTTCCACCCCAATCAGCCGAATCGTCCCTTCGTCCCAGGAGCCAACCGTGAAGAAGAACCCGTCGTACACCCTCGCCACGTTCTCGGCATGTTCACTCAGGAAGGCGTTTGGCTGCACCGAGTAGCATATCGTTCTCAGGTCTCCGGCAGGGAGCGCTTCGGACTCCGCCGGGCCTTGCTTGCGCACTGCCCAATCACTTCCTAGGGGCGGCGGCACCCCGGAAACCTTGGACCGCGGCCCTGTTTGGCTACGGAGGGGCGAATCATTTAACTGCGCCCTTTCACCCGGCGCCTCCATGCCGGGCATCAAGACGCTCCTCTTTGCGGGAGGACAGATACACGACTTCAAGGGATGCGGCAACGAGATCGAGAAGGTGCTCAAAGCGGACCCCTCGTTCGATCTCACCAAGGTCCAGGAGGACCTATCCGTGCTACAGCATCTCGATCCCTATCAGCTTTTGGTCTTCTATTACACCGTTGGCGAGATCACGGATGCACAACGGGACGGCCTGTCCAACTTCATCAAGGCCGGGAACGGCTTCGTCGGGATCCACTCCGCGGCGGATTCCTTCAGGGAGGACCCTGCCTACCGATCCATGATCGGGGGCTTCTTCGTCACCCATCCCCGCTTCAGGAGCTACCAGGTCAGCGTCATCGACCCCGAGAACCCCATCACAAAGGGGCTTGACGAGTTCATGGTCGAGGACGAGCAGTACATAACCGACTACGACCCCAGGGTGAATGTCCTTTGCACGGCCCTCTACAAGGGGAAGGCCATGCCCGTGGCCTGGACCAAGGCCTGGGGCAAGGGGAGGATCTTCTACCTCGCTCTGGGCCATAACCCGGACGCCTGCCGCGGGGAGATGTTCAAGGTCCTCCTCACCAGAGGGGCGAAGTGGGCAGCCGGACAGCAACCGTGACAAGCGGGACAGTTTTCAAGGAAGCCGCCGGCGGAGGCGGCATGGTTGAGAATAAGTGCATCTTCTGTAGCATAGCGGCGGGGAGGGCGCCGGCCAGCATGGTCTACCAGGACTCCAAAGCCCTTGCCTTCATGGACATCAACCCAGTCAACCCCGGCCACGTCCTAGTCATTCCGAGAAAACATGCCGCGTTCCTAGCCGATCTTGATCCCGATTCCGGGTCCGAGATCTTCAAGCTGGGCATGAGGATGGCCTCGGCCATCAGGAAGACGGACATCAAGTGCGAGGCGGTGAACCTGATACTTGCCGATGGGGAGGCGGCCGGCCAGGAGGTCTTCCACGTGCACCTTCACGTCGTGCCCAGGTATCGAGAGGACAACTTCTCCATGTCGAGCCACAGGCGAATCATCCTTACCAGGGAAGAACTGTCCTCCCTGTCGGCCAAGATATCCCGATCGCTGGAATGATTGGCTGGCTCAGGGCTCGACTCTGACGCGCACCTACCCTGCAAGGTGACGCTTGACGAACTGGAAGGCCCTCCTTCCCCGGAACTCATGCCCTCCCTCGAACTCCGTGTAGACGAACTTCTCGGGAATGCCCAGCTTTCGCCAATGAACCGCGACATCCTTGACCTGGGACCGCGCCCCCTCCACTTTGAAATGCTGGTCCTGTCTGCCCACCTCGATCATCAGCGCCCGCGGGCAGATCAGGGCGCATATCTCGGGGTCCGTCAGCTCGTTGAGGTGATTGAAGAAGCACCAGTCCGCGTGGGGATAGAGGGCGCGATCGTTGAAGAAGCACGAGCTCACGGCCACCGCGATCCTCTTGTCCAGCGCGGCGGCGTACTGCGTGTACAGCCCCCCATAGGAGAGTCCCATCATCGCAACCCGGCTCGGGTCAACCTCCTTTCTCTTCAGAACCTGATCCAGCCCGCGAAGTATCTTCCAGAGTTCAATCGCCAATATGGACGTGCCAACGTACTTGGCCGATGCGTCAAGGTCGGCCCTCGTGGGACCGGATATCTCCTCGCTTCCGCCGTAGGGGAAGATCAGTGCGGGAACCCAGGCTACGAAGCCCTCCTGAAGGGACCTCTGGACCATCCACCCGTAGTTGCCGGGGCCGTCCTTCCGAAATGCGGAGATCAGCTCGGGGTTGCCCCCGCCGCCGTGCTGGCAGATCATCAGGGGGCTGGATCCATCAACCTTCCTCGGAACGAACAGCAGGGCGTAGACTTCCACGCCCTCCAAGACTTCGTACCACATCCGGTATATGGTCGAGTAGGCGTCCCTGGCCACAAGCTCGTATTGAGCCTTCGCGCCCAGCCTCGGTTCGGGGGGAGGATACCCTAGCCTCGCACAAAGGGCCCTCCTGTACTTCCGGATCGAGCGATCGTAGGCCTGCTTGCTGGAGTGGTCGGGGGCGAAGAAGGCCTTCCGCTTCCGAACAGAGTCGGATTGCAGGGCCTTCAAATACGAGCTGATCTGATCGAACTGGCGTTGGCGAGAGAGATGCGAGGCCTCGATCTCCTCGCAGTGCCTGCCCGGGAACTCCTGACGAACCCCTGTGGCGCCCCTTGGTTTCGCCATGCTCGGCGCTTGGGAACGCCGGGAAAAAGTGTATCGGTACCTCGGTTGCCCGGGTCCGGCCGGTGGATGTGAGGCATTACAAGCCCGGATGCCCCTCCTCGACTCGCGGCGACGCCCTATGGCTTGACCTCGACGGGCACGAGGACTAGTTTCTTGATTACCACTCCGCACCCCAGAAGCCCTGCAGCCCACATCCCGGACAGCAGGAGCAGCCTGTTTGTGCTCTCCCTCTTCCTGGCTTTCTCGGCTTCGTCCCTGAGCCTCTCCTGCTTGTCCTTAGCCTCATCGATCTTGTCCTGGAAATCACTACTGGCCTGAGAGAAGTGCGTACTTCCCTTCGCGGCCCAGCGGACCGAGTTGGTGAAGAGACGGACGAAGTTCTCGTCCAGCACGAGGTTACCGTAGTACGCATCGACCCTGGCATTGGAGACGACCCAGATGCCGGGCAACGCAACCGACCTGCCACCGGCCTCGCTCTCGTAGGTCAGGAGGAGGGGGGCGCCGGTCGCATCATCCGTGTACGCGACCGAGTAGTCCACCCCTGGAACCTCCAGAAAGTTGCCGGCCTGATCAGCGCAGAAGTAGATGCCCATGCTCACAAGCTGAAACCTATCCGGGAGGCCCGAGCTGATTTCCGTTGACTGCGCCTCCGTGTAGTTGCGCGCCCTTTTCTGTCCAGCCGGGTACTGTTGGGCCGACTTGTTCGCAAAAGTGGGGAAGACCAGGGTCGCCAGCTTGCCTGCGGATGGCTCGTAGCACACATCCCGGATGCCCACGAGGCCCCCTCCGTTGTCAAAGAATGCGCTGAGGGGCTCGGCAAGATCCCCGATCTCGGCCGCGTTGGAGCAGTAGATGATGATGCACTCGGTCTGTGGAAGGGCAGTAGCGAGCGCAACAAGGTCCGGCTTGCCGACCACCATGACATCGCTGTCAATTCCCTCAGCCTGCTCCAGCAGGGATGCCAGCATCTTGGCAAATCCGGAATCCGTCCCGGTGTACACGACGATTGTTGGCCTGATGCCGATCTCCCCGCCCGCCGTGGCCATCAGCATGAGGATGACCGCCAGCATCAGTCCGAAGACCCGTTTCATCCCAATTTCTCCTATCATTATGCTCACCTTCACTCCATGACGTTGATGATGGGCTGGTCGAAGAGGACGCCATCAAGGTATGCCCTGATCAGCTGGACGACCGATATGTCGATTTTGCCCGACGGCGGGCTGGACGCAAAGCTTGCCGGAAAGACCTGGGGATCCACCGTGAAGACCACTGCGAAGGTGTCGTCCTTCTCGACCCCCTTATAATTCAGCACACCCTTGGGCGCCTCGGAAAGCGGGAGCTTGGACTCCGCCCGAACCTCGTCATCCGGAATATAGCCGGTTTGGTTCGTGTTGCGGGCAATGCTGAGGGACACGATGTTGGACTGTGGGATGAAGAAGAAGCCCGATTCTCCCTCAAGGTAGTACTCCTCACCGTTATCATCTATGATGGCCCCGTAAAGGAGAGGGGCGCGGAGGGCCAGCTGCTGGCCCGAGAGGGATTCCAAGATGCCGCCATAGTCCCAAAGCACCATCCGGCACCCCGTGTCCTGATACCGGAAGGTGTAGTTGAACACCTCCGGCTCGATCCCCAACACCTCGGTCTGGTTCTTCAGCCAATCGATCTTGATGACGTTGCCCAGCACCTCCTCAGGATCCTCCGTAGCATCGAACTGCCTGTTCGGGTCGATCACGTCTTCAGGTCGCAGGGTCTTCTGAGTTAGCATAGAGAACCTCAGCAGGAGGTCCTCAAACCGTTCCCTTGTCATGACGCTGAAGCTGAACGTCGCCTTCATATTCCCCACGACCGACGAAGGATACTCATTCCTCAGGATCTGGAGTGGCTTGTCCACCCTCTCCCTGGCTATGGTCAGCACCGTCAAGGTTGAGAGAACCAACGACACGACCACCAGGCCAAAAACCCTTCTATCGAACCTCAAAGGCACCCATCTCCTACCTGAATTTCGTCGTCTTGACTTGTCGGTAGAGCCTCCTCTTAACCAGCAGGCTCCAAAGGGTGAAGCTCGAGACCAGGAAGGTCGCGCTGGTCACCAACCACTCGATGAAATAGATCCAGAATAGCGCAGCGTCCTTCTGTCTCTTGGCTATCCCTTCCGCTTCATCGAACTTCCGAAACGCAGAGTTCATCGTGTTCTGGACCTCCGAGAACTCCTGGGCCGCATATTCCTCCCCAGCTTCGTCCCGCATGACCTGCAGCTCCAAGATCACGCCTTGGACCTTCTGAGTGTTGGCAGAGAACCTGTCGATGAAGTCCTTCAGCGCGACCAGCATGTTCATCCTGTCGGTGAACTCCTGGAAAGTTGACTTGAGCTGGTGGAAAAGGTACACATCCTCGATCAGATTCCTCCGGGTTGAGTAGTAGACCAGGTTCATCACGATGTCCGCGGCGTATGGATTATCCGGCCCAAGCCAAGTCTCCTTGTACTTGATGAACCCGCCGCAAGTCATGGCCCTTCCGCTGCCGTAGTCCCACACAACCAGAAAAGGAACCTTGCCCAAGGTCGGGAAGTTCCCCACCTGCCATGCGAGTATCCCTGCGCGCTCCCTGGGTATGATGAACCTAGACGTCAGCGCAGGCACGTCCTCCACCCGGTACTTGACGAAGGGGGTCAGAACAGGATCCGTGAATTCCTTGTTTATGGACACGCCGTACGGACCCAGGATGCTCTCACCTCCATTCCCCCTCGCCACCACGGCCGGAGCGTCGTTGGGAAAGGCTTCCTGTGTGAGGGAGTTCGCCCAAGAGGTGTGTTCCTGCGGGACGATGCTGAGGACGCTTCCGTCGTTGAACCCTCCCGCCCCCTCTTCGATCCGATCACGCATCCACTGGTCCTGCTTCGGCGTGAAGGAATAGAACTCGGGCTGAAGAAGCATGATGTAGTCATACCCTTGCATCTCCTCATACGTTCGTGGGAAGTACAGTCTCACGGCCTTGGCCATCATCTGCGTGTCCATGCCTCCCTCCGCCCTGCAAGGAACTGTTGAGTACCTGAGGGACGGATCCTCGTCGAAGTATTTCTCGATGAGCGTGTTGCCCCAGACCGCTCCCAGCAGGAGAGCATTGATCTTCTGGGCCTTGCAGATTGGCGCAGTGCCCAGGATCAGGAAGATGACGAAGGGAGGCGCGATCTTCAGTCGCCTTCCCCTGCCGATCGACGCGATCGCGGCTCCCCCTTCAGGCATTGCCATGCTGCATCACCCTCTCTGGTCCCGGGAACGTTTCTGCTACCTACGCGAATCTCGTCGTCTTGACCTGCCGGTAGAGCCTCCTTTTCACCAGCAGGCTCCAAAGGGTGAAGCTCGAGACCAGGAAGGTCGCGCTGGTCACCAACCACTCGATGACGTACACCCAGAGCAACGCGCTCCTTCTTGCTTCCTTGGCTATCCCTTCCGCTTCGTCGAACTTCCGAAACGCGGACGTCATGGTGCTCTGGACCTCCGAGAACTCCTGGGCGAGATACTCCTCGTTGGCCTTGAGACGCATGTCCTGTAGCTCCATGATCACTGCCTGGAGCCTCTGGGTGTTGGCCGAAAACCTGTCGATGAAGTCCTTGAGCGCGATCAGCATGTCCATCCTGTCGTTGAATTCCCGGAAGATCGACTTGAGCTGGTGGAAAACCTCCACGTCCTGAATGAGATCCCTGTGCGTTGAGTAGAAGATCATGTTCATCACTATGTCCGCAGCATACGGGTTCTCAGGCCCAAGCCAGGTCTCCCCGTACTTTATGAACCCGCCGCAGGTGATCGTCCTTCCGCTGCCGTAGTCCCACACAACCAGGAAAGGAACCTTGCCCAAGGTCGGGAAGTTACCCACCTGCCACGCCAATACGCCTGCCCGCTCCCTGGCGATGACGAATCTGGAGGTGAGGCCAGGAACGTCCTCCACCTCATATCTTACGAATGGAGTCAGGACGGGATCGGGGAACGCCTCGTTTATGGACACTCCGTATGGCCCGAGCATGCTCTCGCCCCCGCCCCCTCTTGCCACCACCGCCGGAGCATCGTTGGGAAAGGCCCCCTGGGTTAGAGATATTGCCCAACCGAAGTGCACCTGCGCGACGACGCTGAAGACGCTTCCATCGTTGAACCCGCCCGCGCCCTGCTCAATGAGGTCGTGCATCCACTTGTCCTGTTTTGGGCTGAAGAGGTAATACTCGGGCTGGCAGAGCATGAGGTAATCGTACTGCTTTATCTCCTCGTAGGTCCGCGGGAAGTAGAGCCTCAGGGCTTTCACCATCCACTTCGTGTCCATGCCCACTGCGCATGGCACCCCTGCGTATCGAATGGACGGGTCCTCCTGGAAGTACTTCTCGAGCAGCATGTTGCCCGTGACCAGGCCCACAAGGAGGACATTGATCCGTTGCCCGCTGCAGGTCTGCACACTGCTGAGGGCCAGCAGGGCGATGACGAGGACAGGCCAGAACTTGGCCGCCCACTTCCGCGAGTAGGCCCGGATGAGGGGGCCTCGTTCATCCAGCCCCATCCCATGCGACCTTCCAAAGTTTCCCGTGCCGCCGAGAATCATCCGTCCCGCCTTCTCCCTGCCATGAAGCAAGAAACCATGCAGGGCGTTTCCTGCAATTCCTCACAGCTCAGTTTCGCGAACCCTGCGCTATCGTCCAAGGACCGAATTCAGAGCTTTAAAAAGATTGTCGAGGGGCCGGAGCCGGAGGAACGGCACGAACAGGATGATGAACCAAAAGATCACTCAAATCGGAGCACCCGATAGCAGGTGGGGAACGCCCATCTGACAAGCACGTGCCCGGTATCACCTACCCGCCCAACAGACATATTAGGAGCTAGTTCCGTCCGCCCAGCGGTATCCAAATGGTCAGGATCTACTGCATCTGCCTTGACGGCGCTCCACCCAACCTCTTGGCTAGGTTCGCCATGGATGGGACCATGCCCCATCTGGGAAAGCTCCTATCAAACGGCTCTTGGTCCCGGGCCTTGCCGTCAATCCCCACCGTCACACCGGTCAACTGGACGACGATTGTCACCGGGCAGCACGGCGGAACGCACGGGAGGCCCCATTCCCGTCAGGGACTCAGGTACTTCTGGGAGGCAGCGGAGGAGCAGGGCATCCACGTGGGGCTTGCCAACATCGAACACAACCCGTTGCGAGGCTCGAGCTTCTTCGTTGAGCATGCCGAAGTGATCGCAGATGCACTCACCAAGGAGGTGACGCCGGACGAGACGGTGAACATTCCGATCAAGGCGGAGGAGGGCACCGAGATAGCGCAGGCGGAGTGCGAGATCTCGGACGGCTTGAGGCTCAGGATCAAAGGGTCCACAGCACGCACGATCCGAGCAAGGAAGGACGAGATGTCCGAGTACGCGATATTCCGCGCCAAGGATGAGGAACGGAGCGAGGTATGTACGCGGGTCAGGTACGACAGCATCGCCTCAACCCTGTACATCTCGCCCGTTCGGCGCATGCAGGGCTTCGCGGATCCCCCGGGCATCGAAAAGGAGATGGTATCGTTCGCAGGCCCCCCGCCCGTCAGGGGGTTCCCACTCTTTCACAGAGGCCTGGCCGATCTGGACGCGGCCTTGGAGGAGGAAGTGTACCACGCCCGTTGGTACGGCAAGGTGGCAGGACACATGATGGCGATGTCGGAAGATGGCCTCTGGTTCCACAGACACAACACGACCGATGGGGTAGGCCACCTCTACCTCGGCCCGGTGGATCCCAATGCACAGTCCTACGATCCTGCCACCGTGGATGCAAACTGGGCCGCGCTGAGGCGCTGGTATTCAAGCGTTGACCTGATTCTGGAGGAGATCCTGAGGGTGGACCCCGAGGCCCGGTTTGCCATGTGCACGGACCACGGGAACATCGGATTCTCAAGGTTGGTCTCCCTGGCGAGGCTCTTCGTTGACAACGGCCTAGCCCAACCCCGTCCCGAGGCCCCCGTGCTGCTGGACCAGAAAGCTTCCAAGGTCTTCATATACACGAACGAGATCTTCGTGAACTCTGACCCAACCTCCGGTCCAAACCAACGGGCCAGCTACGAGGAGGTAAGGACAAAGGCCATAGATCTTTTGCGTGGCCTGATCGACCCGAAGGTCTCTCGCCATGTCGTATCCCTGGCCGTCAGGAGGGAGGAGGCCAGCGCACTCCTATACTGGGGGAAGGCAAGGGGCGATATCCTCTATTTTCTTGAGCCGGGGTATCTCTGTCCCGGCCCCTACGTGATGAAGGAGGTATTCCGGGATGTCCGCGTCTCGCGCCACGGTGCCGAGCACTTCGGATGCCTGCCGGGATACGAAGATGACATCGGTTCAACCTACTCGTTCATGGCTTTCTCGGGATACCACGGAGGGGAAAGGAACGTGAACGCTCTGGGCCCGGTACACCTGGTCGACTTCGCCCCGACGGTGTTGGCAATGATGGGCATATCCGCTCCATGGCTGCAGGGAAGGATTCTCCGGGAGATGATCCAGGAGCCTTCAGAGGACGAAACGAAATGGGAGCCCAAACCGCCCACGGAACGCCGGGTCGAGGTCGATGGCAAGGAGACATGGATGGGAGCCATGCGCAGATATAAGGAAGGCCCACACCGTGACGGCCCGAAGGCGGTGAACTGATGCCGAGACAATTCCTCCGCTTGTCAAAATGCCCCGCCCGGGTGAACCCGGTCATCAGACACCCCGAGGAACGGCGCGCGACGCTCGATGGGCCCTGGGGGTTCCAGCTCGATCCGGGGGACGAGGGCATTGCGCTGGGCTGGCATCGCGATCCGTCTGCCTTCCAGAACCGGGTAGGAGTCCCCGGTTGCTGGCAAGGCCAGGGTTTCGGCCACGAGGGGACCGACAGGGCCTGGGACTTCCAGCTCGACGCCAGGGTCTTCAAGGCGACCTATGCCGGGACGGGATGGTACGGCCGCGCATTTCGCGTCCCATCGGGCTGGGACGGCCTGAGGACGTGGGTCAACTTCGGCGGCGTCCATCCGTCGGCCGATGTGTGGCTTAACGGGACAACGCTCGGTTGCCACAGCGGGCCTTTCGTTCCTTTCGCCTTCGACGTAACGGATCTGGTCAGGTCAGATGCGGACAACTTCCTTTGCCTGAGGGTGCATGAGAAGGACCGCTGGATGGGCCTCGCCTACAACTGGCAGGGCAAGTGGTCGGGGCTGTACCGCAGCGTGGAGATCACGGCCACGGGTGACCATTGGCTAGACGAACTCGCCTTCGCCGGCGACGTTGACGCTAGATGCCTGCGCGTCCGCGCAGGAGTTGGCGGGACAGGGGAGGCCCCTTCAGAGGCAGAACTTCGGATTGTATTCCGATCGCCCGACGGGTCCGAAGCTGCGCAGGTGCGCTGCAAGATGAGAAGGGGCTACACGAGAAGGCTCTCCGTTCCCGTTGAGTCTCCGCTCCCATGGAGCCCGGATGAGCCGAACCTCTACCAGGTGGACGCCCTTCTCCTGAAGGACGGAGAGGTGCTCGATGCATCTTCAGAGCGAGTCGGATTCGTCAAGCTCTCGACCCAGCGCAAGCATTTCCTCATCAACGGTCAGCCCTACTACATGCGAGGCACCGGCGACTTCGTGGTGAACCCTGAGACCGGAAGCCCGGACACCGACAGGCAGCGATGGCGAAGGAAGCTGGCGACCTTGAGGGAGTACGGCTACAACTACGTGAGATGCCAGAGCTTCGTTCCTACCCCCGAGTATCTCGATGCAGCGGACGAGGTTGGCCTGCTCGTCCAGAGCGAGATGGGAATGCTGGGCGCCTGGTCGGGCATGAGCCCCTGGCACCGATACGCCTGGCCCCAGCCCTCCGGGGAGTACCGCCAAAGACTGGAGTGGCAGTGGGATCGAACGGTGATGAGGGACGTCAACCATCCCTCCGCGGCGATCTACTGCATGAGCAACGAGCTCGGCAAGGACACCCTCTTCCCCCAGACCGCGTGGCGCTGCTATCGGAACACGAAGAGGATCAAGCCATGGGCCTTCGTGATCTGGACGGACGGTGGGTACAACCCCCGCCTGCCTGGCGACTTCGTGAATGCGGAGGCCAGGACTGACGGGGAGTGCAGGGGCCCGCTCATCCAGCACGAGTACCGATGGTGGAGCAGCTATCCGGATGTCCGGATAAAGCGAAAGTACAAGGGAGCCATGCGGCCATACGCCATCGAGTTTGCCGAGACGGTCGCCCGCAGCAGAGGACTGTCCCATCTGCTACCAACGATGGCGCAGAACAGCCAGACGCTTCAGTACCTGGAGGCCCGCGGCAAGATGGATAAGGTTCGCCGCGATCATCCCACGCTTGCCGGCATCTGTCACTTCACGGCGATGGATTCGGGCTTCTCGCCGCAGGGCATACTCGATGAGTTCTACGAGCGCAAGTGGGTTGATGCCGCTACCTGGCTTCGCACCTGGGGCGATGTCGTCCTGATGATCGACCGGGACTTCGATGATCGCGTGCTCTCGGGACGGGAAGTCCTCAACTGCACCATCCTGCTTTCGGACTTCTCACATCCCCCGCTGAAGCGTCCCAAGCTTCGGTGGCAGCTCCTTGGTCGCGATAGGAAGCTTGCATCGGGCGGTCTGCGCTTTGTACACAAACCCTTCCGCACTCAGCCCATGGGCAGGATCAGCGTAGCCGTTCCGGATGCGGGGAAGCCTTATCGGGCAAAGCTCTTCGCCATCCTTAGCGAAGGTGCCAGGAGCTACATGAACGAGTGGGATTTCTGGGTGTTCCCCCGCAGAACTGATGTTCCGAAGACAGCGGTGTATCATTCCAGCATGCGCACATGGCTACGCTCCCTCAGCAACACCACGAGCGTGTCCGCCGACGATCTTGAGTCCGCACGTTCGCCGAAAGTGGTGCTCTCGGACAAGTTGGACCAAGCCCTGTTGCGCTACGTCAGGCGCGGCGGCAGGGTGGTCCTTGTCGCAACCGAACACCTGCTGAGACCGTTCTACCCGAAGCTGGGTTTGGATGTCGGGCGGTACTTCTTCCTGCCGCCAGCCAACTACCCGCCTTTCGAGGATGGGCACAGTGGAACGATCGTGGCCAGGCACCCCATGTTGGGCGAGCTGCCACACGAAGGCTTCGCCGATCTTCAGCTCTACCGCCCAATCGCCGAGTCGCCACCCATCGATCTGCTCTCCCTGGGCGGCCCTTCGGTGAAGCCCGTGATCAGGGCGCTGAGCACCTACTTCGTCTGCCTCCCTCTTGCGTACCTCGCCGAGTTCAGATTCTCCAGGGGAGGAATCATCATCACGGCCTTGGACCTGAAACAGAGTTGGCCCGAAAGCAGGTATGTCCTTTCCTCCATCCTTCGCTACGCCAGCAGCCGGTACTTCAACCCAGCGAACAGGCTACTCCCGACCGTCCCAGCCCTCGCAGAGATGAACGAAGATGAGGGAAAGGCCGGACGAAACACGACCAGCAGGAGATCCGGTTGATCCGGAAAGGAGACGAAAGCATGTCGCGGAAATGCATTCTGGTTGGAATGGACGGGGTGAACCCGCATTTCGTCCAGTGGATGATCGAACGGGGCAAGCTGCCCAACTTTAAGCAGATGACCGAGAATGGGACGTTCGCTCCGCATTGCCTGTCCTCCGTTCCCACATCGACGCCCGAGAACTGGACCACCATAGCTACCGGAGCCTGGAACGGCACCCATCAGGTAATGTCCTTCCAGGTGTTCCAGCCCCCTGAGCTACATGGACGATGGATGGCCGGGTACAGCTCCGGGGAGAGCAGGGCCGAGTTCATCTGGGACGCGGTCGAGCGGGCCGGAAAGCAGAGCATACTGCTCAAGTATCCTGCCTCGCACCCGCCCACGATGAAGACCGGCGTGCAGGTCTGCGGATGCCATGTGCGCCCCTGCGCCCACCAGATCGATGGCGCCCACCTCTTCTCAACAGTTGAGCCGAGGAACGCCCCCGTTGAGCTCAGGCCCCTGGGGCCCGGGCAGAAGGCCCCGCAAAGCCGACTGCCGCCGCTGGCCGGAGAGCTGCTGTTCGAGGCCAAGGGAATAGGGGGCGAATCGGTTGGCGAGGGTCTCGACGAGCGAACCGCCCTCTACGGAGTGCCCGACTCTGCACCAAGGAAACCCACGGGAATAAGCCTGGGCACGCCCGTCTGCAAGCTCCTTCCCCCCGGGAAAACGTTCCATGCATTCGTGGTCTCCTCCGACGGCCGAGCATACGACCGCATAGCCATTGCGGGGGATCGGTCGGGAGGACGGAAGTTGGCGGATCTTGAGGTTGGCCATTGGTCACCGTGGATCCTGGAATCGTTCCGCACCATGGATGGAACCCGCGAGGGCACGCTGCGCTTCAAGCTCGAGGCCCTCTCTCCCGACGGGAAGACCCTGAAGATCTACAGCACGCAGATCATGGACGTGGATCACTACACCAGTCCCGCATCGCTTGGGAGGGAGCTATACGAGAAGGTCGGGCCGTTCCTGACCGACATCGGGTGGGAGGGGCTGGGACATGATTGGAGGAAGGCCCTCTTCAACGAGTCCGTCATGCTGGATCTTGCCAACCACCAACACGACTGGTTTGCGAGGGCGGTCGCGTACCTGACGAGCACCCGGGACTGGGCGCTGTGCATGCTGCAGGCGCACTGCATCGACTGTGCGAACCATCACTGCCTGGGAGTTGCGGACCCTGCAACAAACGCGGGCGACCGAAGGACCGGGGACCGCTATCTGGCCTTCATCGAGTCCCTGTACGAGAGCTTGGACAGGATGCTGGGCAAGATAGCGGCGCAGGCCGACAAAGACACCACCATATTCGTGGTCTCGGATCACGGGGGGCTTGCATCTCAGGCGAGGATCAACACGAGAGATGTCTTGGAGAAGGCCGGGCTGTTGGTTGCTGAGCCGGACGGCACGGTCAACTGGAAGGAGACGCGCGCGTATGTACAGAGCGGGCTTTTCATCAACGTGAACCTGAAGGGACGCGAGGAACACGGCATCGTGGCCCCGGAGCAGTTCGACAGGACATGCGATGAGGTGATGGCCGCCCTTCACGCCCACGTCGACCCCACGACCGGGCTGCATCCCTACAACCTCGTGCTTCGCAAGGTGGACATGCGTTACATCGGCCTCTACGGTGACCCAAGCTGCAAGAAGATCGGTGACATACTCTTCACGCTGCGCGAGCCCTTCGGCGGGACGCACGGCGAGCAGCTGTCCACGGCGCAATGGGGGTTGGGTTCGAATACTTCCATGCTCATCATGAAGGGACCCGGGATCCGCCGCGGGGTGCGGCTTGAAAGGACCGTGTGGCTCACCGATATCACCCCCACCATATGTCACATCCTCAACATCCCGGTGCCGCTGGATGCGGAGGGGGCGATCATCTACCAGGCGCTGGAGGACGCCGCCCAGCCCGGGAGCACTTGCCTGCCGTAGCCGCGGTTGAAGCCTTGCTGTGCTGCTGCACGGCCTCCGGCGCGACCTTGAGCATGGACCTCAGGAACTGGCCGGTGTAGGAGACAGCGCTCGCGGCGATGTCCTCTGGCGTGCCCTCGGCAATGATGCGCCCTCCCTCGTCCCCGCCCTCGGGCCCAAGATCGATGACGTGATCGGCCATCTTGACGACATCCAGGTTATGCTCGATCACCACAACGGTGTTGCCGGCATCCACCAGCCTGCCGAGGACATCCAGCAGCTTGTGTATATCCGCGAAGTGCAGGCCAGTTGTCGGCTCGTCCAGCAGGTACAGCGTATTTCCCGTGCCCATCCTTCCCAGTTCGGTGGCCAGTTTGACCCGCTGGGCCTCGCCGCCCGAAAGGGTCGTAGCGGGCTGCCCCAGCCGCATGTACCCTAGGCCAACGTCGCACAGGACCCTGAGTTTTCGCTCAATCTTGGGGATGTCCCGGAAGAAACGATGAGCCTCCTCCATCGTCATCTCCAGGACCTCGCGTATGTTCTTGCCCTTGAACCGTATTTCAAGCGTCTCTCGGTTGTATCGTTTCCCGCGGCACTCCTCGCAGGGCACGTACACGTCGGGCAAGAAGTGCATCTTGAGCTTGATTATCCCGTCCCCGCTGCAGCTCCCGCACCGGCCGCCCTTGACGTTGAAGCTGAACCTGCCTGGCGTGTAGCCCCTAGCTCTGGACTCGGGGAGCCTTGCGAAGAGCTCCCGGATCGGCGTGAACGCGCCAGTATAGGTGACCGGGTTGGACCTCGGGGTCCTTCCTATCGGGGACTGGTCGATGATGATCACCTTGTCAAGTAACTCCAGCCCCTCGATCGAGTCATGGTCCCCGGGCCTCTCCCTTGCGCCGTGGAGCTTGCGGGCCAGGGCCCTATATAGGATCTCGTCCACGAGCGTGCTCTTCCCTGAACCCGAGACTCCGGTCACGCAGATGAACTTGCCCAAAGGGACGGCTACGTCAAGGTTCTTCAGATTATTCTCCCTGGCACCTCTGATGATCAGGCGTTTGCCATTCCCCCGTCTTCGGTGCCTCGGAACGGGTATGCGCTTCCTTCCGCTCAGGTACTGGCCCGTCAGAGAGGTCGGGTGGTTGGCCACCTCGTGCACAGGCCCCGCGCAGACCACGCTCCCACCGTGCTCGCCGGCGCCGGGGCCGAGGTCGACCACGAAGTCCGCCGACCTTATCATCTGTTCATCGTGTTCAACGACTAGCACCGTGTTCCCCAGGTCCCTCAGGCCCTTGAGCGTGTCTATCAGCCTCTTGTTGTCCCTCTGATGCAGGCCGATGCTCGGCTCATCGAGGATGTACAGCACCCCGACCAGGCTCGACCCGATCTGCGTCGCAAGCTGGATCCTCTCCGCCTCGCCGCCAGAGAGGGTCCCGGTGGCCCGGTCCAGGGTGAGATACTCGACCCCCACATCAAACAAGAAGCGCAGTCTGCCCGTAATCTCCTTGAGCACCTGCCTGGAGATCAGCTCGTCCTTCTCGCTCAGCTTCAGATGGCCGAAGAACTCCAAAACGCGCGAGACCGACATCTCCGCTACCTCCGCGATCGAAAGCCCTGCTATCTTGACCCCGAGGCTTTCGGGCCTAAGCCTTCTGCCGCCGCAGGCCGGGCATGGCGTGCGGCTAAGGAACTGCTGGTACCACTCGCGGGAGTCATCTGAGTCCGTCTCCACGTACCTCCTCTTCATCCTGTTGAGGACGCCTTCCCACGCCTTGTTGAATCGAAAGACCCCGCCACGCTCGCTCCTGATGCGGAAGGGGACCCTCTCCTCGCCTGAGCCGTACAGCAGAATGCTGCGCTGTTCGTCCGACAGCTGCTTGATGGGCTCATTGAGCCTGAATCCGTAGTGGTCCGCGACCGAACGCAGAGTCTTCATGAACCAAGTGTCGGGTGCCCTGCTGAACGGAGCGATGGCCCCGCCAAGCACGGACTTCCTCGGGTCAGGGATGACCAAGTCCGCATCGATCTCCATCTTGACCCCGAGGCCCGAGCACTCCCTGCAGGCGCCGAAGGGGCTGTTGAAGCTGAACATCCTAGTTTCAAGCTCCTCGATGCCAACGCCGCAGCGGGGGCAGGCCATCCTGTCGCTGAACAGCGACTCCCCTTTGGGCGACAGGACGATGGCCAGCCCCGATCCCAGGCCCAGCGCTGACTGGACGGACTCGGCGATTCTGGCCCTGCGCTCGGCCCTGAGCTTGAGGGAGTCAACCACCACCTCAATGGAATGCCTCCTGTTCTTGTCGATTCCAGGCAGCTGATCGGTCGAAACGATCTCGCCGTCGATCCTTACCCGGGCAAAGCCCTGCTTGCGCAGATCCTCGAGGAGCCTGCGGTGCTCGCCCTTCTGGCCCCTCACCACGGGACCCAGGATCGTCACGGCCGTCCCCTCCGGGTGATCCATCAGGGCATCCACGATCTTGCCGACTGTCTGCCTCTCAATCCTCGTCCCGCAGATGTGGCAGTGGGGAACACCGATCCTGGCAAAGAGCAGCCTCAGGTAGTCGTGGATCTCGGTCATGGTTGCGACCGTGGATCTGGGGTTCTTGCTGGCGCCCTTCTGCTCGATCGATATGGCGGGGGAAAGCCCCTCGATGTAGTCGACGTCGGGCTTGTCCATCCTCTCGAGGAACTGCCGCGCGTAGGCGGACAGGGACTCGATGTAGCGCCTCTGGCCCTCGGCATATATCGTGTCGAAGGCAAGGGATGATTTTCCGGACCCCGAGACGCCGGTTATGACCGTGAGGGTGTCCCTCGGTATCTCTAGGTCGATGTTCTTCAGGTTGTGCTGCCTTGCCCCCCTGATCACTATCTTGCCCTTTCCCATGCTCTCTCCCCGGACTCAAGGCGCTTCCTGAGATCCCTGATCCTGTCCCTGATCCTCGCCGCCCTCTCGAACTCCAGCTTGCCCGCAGCCTCAAGCATCTCCTCCTCCAGCCCCGCGATCACGGCCTCAAGATCCTTGTCCGCCACGACGGGCGCGACCTCCTCCTCCGTCGCCGGGGCGATCAAGGCGCGTATCTCCTTTCTGACCGTTTCGGGCACTATGCCGTGCTCCCGGTTATAGTCAAGCTGGATCTTCCTTCTCCTGCTGGTCTCCGCAATGGCCCGCATCATGGAATCGGTTGTATTGTCGGCATAGAGGATCACCTGTCCCATCACGTTCCTTGCCGCCCTTCCCATCGTCTGTATGAGCGAGGTTTCGCTCCGAAGGAAGCCTTCGTTGTCGGCATCCAGTATGGCCACCAGCGAGACCTCGGGCAGGTCAAGCCCCTCCCTTAGAAGGTTTATCCCCACCAGCACGTCGTACTTGCCCAGCCTCAGATCCCGCAACAGCTCCACCCTCTTCAGGGTCTCGATGTCCGAGTGAAGGTATCGGACCCGCAGGCCCATCTCGGACAGGTATTCCGCCAAGCCCTCCGCCGTCCTCTTGGTCAGGGTGGTCACAAGGACCCTTTGGTTCTTGGCCGCCCGATTGCGTATCTCCCCGATGAGGTCGTCAACCTGGGTCGAGGCCGGCCTCACGATCACGTCCGGGTCCACCAGCCCCGTGGGCCTGATGATCTGTTCCACGACCTGGCCGCTGACGCTGATCTCGTACTCGCCGGGCGTCGCCGAGGAGAAGATTACCTGGTTGAGTCTCGACTCGAACTCATCGTAGCGCAGTGGGCGATTGTCGAGGGCGGACGGAAGCCTGAAGCCGTAGTCAACCAAGGTTTGCTTTCTGCTCTCATCTCCTCCGTACATGCCGCGCAGCTGGGGCACGGTTATGTGGGACTCATCGATCACCGTGAGGAAACCGGGAGGGAAGAAATCCACAAGGCAGTAGGGCGGTTCCCCCGGCTGCCTGGCGTCGAAGTGTCTGGAGTAGTTCTCGATGCCGTTGCAGTAGCCGACGTGTCTGATCATCTCCATGTCGAACCTGGTCCTCTGCCGTAGCCTCTGCGCCTCCAGGAATCTTTTCTTTCTCTTCAGCTCGGCGACCCTGTCCTCCAGCTCCCTCCCTATCGCAACGAGGGCCCTTTCGACATCGTAGGGCATCGTCACGAAGTGCCTCGCCGGGAACAGCACCATCATCTCCGTCTCTCCCTTTGCCCGGCCCGTGACCGTATCCAGGAGCGATATGCGACTCACGCTGTCCTCCTCAAGCTCGATCCTGATCACGGCCTCCTCATCCGGAGGGCACACATCGATGATGCTTCCCCTCGCCCTGAACCGGCCCTTTGAGAGAGCGACGTCGTTCCTCTCGTACTGCATATCCACAAGGCGCTTCAGTATCTCCTCCCTGGAGATCTCCTCCCCAGTGTGCAGGGCAAAGGTGGTGCTCCTGTAGTCGCGCGGCGAGCCCAGGTTGTAGATGCAGGAGACGCTTGCGACGACGATCACATCGTTCCTGGAAAGCAGGGCTCTGGTGGTCGCGTGCCTGAGCCGGTCGATCTCCTCGTTGATCGAGGCGTCCTTCTCTATGTAGGTATCCGTTGTGGGCACGTACGCCTCGGGCTGGTAGTAGTCGTAATAGCTGACGAAGTACTGGACCGAGTTCTCGGGGAAGAAGGACCTGAACTCGGAACAGAGCTGTGCTGCGAGGGTCTTGTTGGGCGATATCACGAGGGTTGGCTTCTGCACTGCCTCGGTGACCTTTGCGAGCGAGTACGTCTTGCCCGAGCCCGTGACGCCAAGCAGCGTCTGGTAGCGCAGGCCTTGCTCGACCCCGCGCACCAGCTCCGCTATGGCCTTGGGCTGGTCGCCCCTGGGCTTCAACTCCCCTTCCAACTTGAACTGCTTCAACCCACCCTGCCCCTCGCCTGGCCCCTCAGATGAAGGAGGATCGATCTTGCCAGATCGGCGCTGATGCCCGGAACCGCCGCAAGCTCGCCCTCGTTCGATCTCCTGATTCTATCGACGCTTCCGAGCCTTTGAAGCAGAGCAGCCTTCCTCTTGGGCCCGACGCCAGGCACCGCATCGAGCTCCGACCTAGTCACCTCCCGCCGCCTGAGGACCCTGTGATAGGATATGGCGAACCTGTGGGCTTCGTCCCTGATCCTGCGCAGGAGCATGTGCCCCGGTGAGCCGGGCGCAAGAGGTATCGCCCGGCGCGAGCCCGGCCTGTACAGCTCTTCGAGCCGCTTTGCCAGGCCGACTACCGGGACGGTCAAGCTAAGCGAAACTAGAGCCTGCGCGGCAGCCGATGCCTGCCCCGGTCCACCGTCGACGAGCACAAGATCCGGCAAAGCCTCATCTCCCTCCAATCCTCGCTTGAAGCGCCTCGCAACAACTTCCCTCATCATCGCGTAGTCATCCCGGCCCGGCGAGTAGGAAATCCTGAACCTCCTGTAGAGGCTCCTGCTCGCCCTACCCCAGCGGAAATGGACCATCGATCCCACGGCGGACTTCCCGGATATGTTGGAGAGGTCGAAGGCCTCTATGACCCGAGGGAGGCATACAAGGTCCAAGGCCCTGGCCAGATCCTGCAGTCCCCGCTTGAGCGCGTCTCCCATGGCCCGCCTCTCGAGGTTGAGCATGAGCTCGGCATTCTTGGTGGCCATCGCCACCAAGCGCTCCTCGTCCCGGCCGGTGGACGCGGCAATATCGACGGGCCTCGATGATCTGGACTGGAACCAAGTGGCGATGACCCCCGCATCGTCCACGGCAAAGGGCACTAGTATCCGCGGAGGCACTGGGTTGGAGGAGTAGTACTCCTTGACGAAGCTTGCCAGCAGCTCGCCTGGACTGGATCCAGCGGACTCCAACAGGAAGTGCTCCTGGTCGATGAGCGAGCCGCCCCTCACGAACAGAACCTCCACGCACGCATCATCACCCTTCATGGCAACGCCGAGCACATCCGCGTCCCCGGGCCCGGGGGAGGAGAGCCTCTGTCTGACCGTCGTCCTCTCCAGCGCGTTGAGCCTGTCACGCATCACGGCGGCCCGCTCGTAGTTCTGGGCCTGGGACGCCTGGTACATCGACCTTCTGAGTTCATCGAGGACCTCGTTCTTGCGCCCCTGCAATGCCCGGATCATGCCTTGGACGTCGGAGCCGTAGGACCCCGGGTCGACCCTTCCCGTGCAGGGCCCGGCGCACCTCTTGATGTGGAAGTCCAGGCAAGGCCTGCTGGGCCGGTCCATCCTCCTCCTGCAGCCACGGATCGGGAAGATCTGTCTGAGTATCTTGGTCGAACTGCGGGCCGAGCCGACGTCCGCGTAGGGGCCGAGGTAGATGGATCCGTCGTCCCTCACCACCCTTGACACGTAGATGCCGGGGTACCTCTCCGCGACGCTGATCCTGATGTAGGGGTAGGATTTGTCGTCTTTCAGTCGTGCGTTGTATGTGGGACGCAGACGCTTGATGAGATTGCACTCCAGTATCAGGGCCTCGAGTTCGGATCCGGTCAGGATCGATTCCACTTCGCAGACGCGGGCAACGGCGGGCGACGACCTGCTCGGCGAGAAATGCGACCTCGCCCTCTTCTGAATGTTCTCAGACTTTCCGATGTACAATGGATTTCCGAATTCGTCCTTGAGGATGTAGACGCCCGCTTCCTTTGGAAGCTGATCCAGAAGGTCGCCCGTCTCCGGCGTCAGGAACGATCTCAAGCTCCGGCCTCTTCCCCTAGGCTCGCATCGGAGCGCGCAATAAAACGGTTTTCAGAGACGGGCCACCGGAACCCCAGGTGGACCAAGGCCGGGGGCAGAACACTTAAGTTCGGACTCAATCCGCTTCGGCTGGAGGGAATTGGATGTATGTAAAGGCCCACGAGCTCAAGCCCAGCGGAGAGGAGCGCAAGATATCGATCACAACCGTCATGTACCACCCCTCTCATGCAAAGGTCTTCCTCGGCACCACGGACATGAGCAATGACCTCCTCTACACCTTCGATCCGGAAAGCCAGGCGTTTCAGTCCTGCGGCTTCAGAAGGATCGCGGATAAGTTCGACGTGAAGATCCACCGCTCGCTGGTCCTTGAAAAGGACGGCTCCATCTTGGGCGCGACCGCCGGCCTTCATGGACTGCAGGAAAGGGACAAGGCAAAGGGCGGGAAGATCTTCCGCTATCATCCCTCGGACGGAAGCATCGAACTGGTGGCGAGGCCGGTCAAGAAGGACTACATACAGTCAATCGTCCTCGACCAGCGAAGGCGCATCATCTACGGATTCACCTACCCCATGGCCCATTTCTTCAGATACGACCTTGAAAGCGGTGCCAGCAAGGTATTCTACATCAACAGCCTGCCCCACCTCCCGGCATTGGACGACCAGGGCCGCGTCTGGGGTACCTGGGAGTCGGACAACCGCCTCTTCAGGTACGACCCCGACAGGGACGAGATGCTTTGGTCAAACGTCAGGCTTCCGCGCATCAGGGTGTCCACCCGGTCGGCAACGCCCGAGGACGAGGGCCAGGTTGACTGCATGCTCAACGGCGGCGACCGACATCTCTACGTCGGATCGGTGTCCGGTGGGCTCTTCAAGCTGGAACCAGACGACCTCAAAGTCGACTATCTGGGCAAGCCTTGCTTGGGCCTACGCATGGCCTGTCTGATCGTTGGCGACGACGGCCTGCTCTACGGCATCGGTGGAATGAAGCAGGAGACACAGCTCTTCTCCTACGATAGATCAAGGCACGCCTTCAGGATGATCGGGATGATCCACGACGCGGAGCGGAATGCGGACCCATACGTTTCGCACCACATCTGCAAGATGGGCCCCAAGACATTCTTCACCTGCGAGACCGACAATGCCGAGAGAAG